>Ga0137362_10002072_pt1 | contig 12836 bp, 9 predicted proteins | sample MadtaG_2_FD_104801 | JGI IMG/M metagenome (GOLD analysis project Ga0137362, IMG submission 104801) | Vadose zone soil microbial communities from Angelo Coast Range Reserve, California, USA - Mad1_100_16 metaG | ecosystem: Environmental > Terrestrial > Soil > Vadose zone | place: USA: California... | reverse complement strand
TTCGCGAGCACGTTTCGTCCTTCGCCAAACACTGACGATCGTGTCATCCAGCAGGCATCCTGGCGAAATCGACGGCCGCGCCAAAAAGAGCTCGGTCAGGGAATTTGCGCGAACCTCTCTCTCAAAATACTCGATCAATTTGCTCAACGGGATGACTTCGGAGCTCTGCTCGTAAACGCAATCTTCCACCAGTTCCAAATCCACTTCGAGCATCACTCCAAGCAACCCATACCCGCCGATAGCATTCCGGAACAAATCAGGATTTTCGCTTATACTTACGGACTTCACTGAGCCGTCCGGCAGCAAAATACGAAATCCAAGTACGCTGTCAACCAGCGCGGGGAACCGCGTGTCGCGCCCGTGCGCGTTTGCCGCCAGCGAGCCTCCCACGGTAAAAATGTTGTCGGACTGCATGGCCTTTAGCGCCAGGCCCGCCGGGCTCACCGCCTCCTGAATCTTGTCCCACGTGATTCCGCTCTCCACCGTGACACGTTTTCGCTCCCTGTCGAGCGAAAGCACGCGGTTGAATTGCCTCATGTCCAGAACCATCGCGCCATCCACAAAGGCGTGGCCGCCCAGGTTGTGCCCGGTTCCCATCATGCAAATCGGCACGCCGTCCTTTCGCGCGCGATCGAGGGCGTTTCGAATATCGGCAACGCTCTTCGGAATTTCAACCGTGCGAGCCACGGCCGAATACACGCATCGTGCATCCATGACGTGCAGGTGCGGCGCCTTCTCGAAAATTTCTCCAATCGCAGTGCTTAATCGGACGCGTTCCCGCAGCGGAACATTTGGATATACGGGAAGGTAGAGCAGTTTTCGATAAAGCTCCCGCGTCTTTGCCGGTTCCTGGCTCTTTCGTCCCGCTGGCGGCTCAATCACCGCGAGCGCCGAGCCGGCCGCCGTGCCATCAAATCCTCGCCGTCGAAGTTCCTCCATGAATCGTTCTCGTGCTTCCACCAGAATCGGAAACACCCAGAAGCTGTGGAACTCCGCATGATCCCCAGGATAGGAAATCTCCCGTGGCAGCGATTTTGCGAACTCCTCTCCTACGGAGATTCGTCGCTTCAACCGTGCCTTATCAAACGTCCGCAGCCTGTGTGCCAGCAAAGCCACAAGCGGGTACGAGCATTGCCATTGGATTTCCTTTAGCCAATCTTCCTTATCCAATCCTCGCATTTTTGCGATCACGCCTTCAAAATCGGCCACAAAGAGTTTGCATCCGCGGTAGAACATGCCGAACAGCAGCGGCAGCGTAAACAGTTTCAGGATCACATGTGTCAGCACGATTCCAGCAAATTTCTTCCGCGTCTGCGCCGGATGCATTTTCTGGAGCAGTCTCATCTTCCGCAGCAGGTTCGCATCTTTCACCCGCAGAAGCGCTCCGCCCAGTGCCGTCATCGTCTTGATCGATCCGAAGCTGAACATCGCCACATCCGTTTCCGGATGTCCCGTGTAGTCCGATCCTGTAAACGCTTGCGCACAGTCTTCGATCACCAAGATGCCGTGCTTCTTCGCCAGCTCGATCACCGGCCCCATCGGCACACGCGTACCAAAGAGGTGCGCCACTACGATCGCACGCGTCTTGTCCGTGATGGTGGATTCAATCGCCGAAATCTCCGGCGCCATCGTTCCGCTCTCGATATCCAGGGGAATCGGAACCAATCCATGGTGCTTCGCGATGTTCACCATTTCAGGGATGGTTAGCGCCGTCATCAAAATCTCGCTCCCAGCGGGCAATCCCAGCGCCCCCAAGCACAGATCAAACCCAGTCCGGACCGTAAATGCAGAGAGTACGGGGTAACCGGGCGCGAACATGCCTTCGAGCTCCGCTTCCTTGGCGCGAATGCTTCTGCGAAATACGCAATGGAATGCCCCGCACGCAAGATCCCGCCACCTGATATCCAATTGTTTCCGGGGGTACATTCTGAGCCGCGGTAATGCTTTCATCCAAGAGGCTCGTTTCTGCCGGCAGATGTCTGGTTCGCTGCCGACGCAGGCGATGGGTGGTATACTCCGCCCGAGCTTACTTCCTTCTCTCGGGAGAAACTCTTCTTGCCGTCGCGGATTCTATACCAGCCTTCGTTCGTACACTAGTATCCGTTCGGAGTGAATGCTCCGTTTCTCTTGCCGCCGATTACGTGATAGTTTTTCTTAGAGCGGTTCTTACTTTAAGACGGAATTGGGAGTCTCGAATCCTTCGAATCGTGCCTGGACCGCTGCTCAATCTTCTACTGTCAGCCGGACACCCTCCGGTCACGCGACTAGCACGGGAGAGACGCGAGCGATGAAGCGGGTCCATCTTGTTGTTTTGTGGCACATGCATCAGCCGCAGTACCGCGACCCTGAGTCCGGGCGGTACGTCCTCCCTTGGACCCGCCTGCACGCCTTGAAAGATTACTGGGGTATGGTCGAAGTGCTTCGCGAATTTCCCAACTTCCATGCCACGTTCAACGTCGTGCCTTCCCTTGGCATGCAACTCGAAGAGTACGCCAGTTGTAGTTTCAAGGAGCCCTGGTTTTCCTTGGCCTTCAAGAATGCGGACGAACTTACCCGCGAGGACAAAGCGGAAATCATCGCCCGCGCGTTTCAGGTAAACCACGAGCGGCTGATGTCGCGCTGGCCGCGGTTCGTCGAGTTATTCGAATGGTCGCGTCCCGCCGGCGGCGCTCAGGCGCTGGTCTCTTTCACCCCGCGCGATTGGCGTGACGTGCAACTCCTCTCGCAGTTAGCGTGGATGGAGGAGTCCTGGTTCGAATCGGATGGTGTCGTCAGCCGCCTAGCCACGAAAGGGAAGGACTTCTCCGAGCAAGATAAGTCTGCGCTGCGGAAAAAGCAGCTCGAATTCCTGGGCCTGGTGCTCCCAGCGTATCGTGACGCGGCACAGCGCGGCCAGATCGAGCTCAGCACCACTCCGTTCTATCACCCCATCCTTCCCCTAATCTGCGATTCTGACATCGCGCGCGTCGCCAATCCCGGCACACCTCTCCCGCGTCGCGCCTACCGGCGCCCGGAAGACGCCCGCACACAACTGCAGCTTGCCCGCGAATATCACGAAAGAGTTTTTGGCGCGAAGCCCGCCGGACTGTGGCCTTCCGAAGGCTCTGTGTCAGATCAGGCGCTGACCATTGCCTCCGAGGAAGGGTTTAAGTGGTTTGGCACCGACGAGGGAGTCCTTGGCCGCACCCTGAACGTCGCATTCTTCCGCGACGGAAATGGCATTCCCGCAAACGCCGAGCGCCTCTACAAACCCTGGCAAGTGCAAGTTGGGCCCAACGGTATCACCGGCCTGTTTCGCGATCACCACTTATCCGATCTCGTCGGTTTCGTCTACAGCCGCATGGACGCCAAAGCCGCCGCCGCCGATCTCCACAACCGAATGCGCCATCTTGGCGGAACTGTGCAGGGCGATCAGCCGCTCACGATTTGTCTTTTCCTCGACGGCGAAAACGCCTGGGAATATTACCCGGGCAACGGGCGGGCCTTCCTCCGCGAGTTTTACGGTCGCATCCAGCGCGATCAGGATTTTCGCGCCCTCACCGCCAGCGAAGCGATTGCCGCTGCCGGCCAAATTCCCGCCACTGCGGGAATATTTCCCGCGTCTTGGATCAACGCAAATTTCGACGTGTGGATCGGCCACGCGGAAGACATCTCCGCTTGGGAATTACTGTGGGACGCGCGCGAAGCCTATGCCCGCGCGGTTGAATCGCGAAGCAAAGGCAGACCCGACGCCCCCACCGAAACCGCGCTCAAAGAAGCGCGCGAATCGCTGCTGGCAGCGGAAGGCAGCGACTGGTGTTGGTGGTTTGGTCCGGAGCACAGCACCGCAAACGACGCGGAATTTGATGCGCTCTATCGCAAGCATCTGACCGCCATCTATCTCGCCTTGGGGCAGGTGGCGCCGGAAGAATTGGCCAAGCCCATTAAGCGCAGACCGGAGCACGCCTTGCAGTTGGCTCCATCGGGCTGGCTGAGCATCAAGATCGACGGCCGGGAAACATCGTATTTCGAATGGCTGGGGTCTGGGTTGTATTCGCCGGAGCGCCGCGGCGGCTCGATGCATGGCCGCGTCTTCTATCTGCACGAGCTGCGCTACGGGTTCGAGCAAGGACGCTTTTGCGTCCGCATCGACCCATTCCACGAAGCGCTCGGTGAGCTGGAAGATCCCGAGTTTCGCATCACCATCGGCGGCGCCGAAGAAGTTGCCATCGTCGTCAAGCTGGTGCGCGGCCACGTCCAGGAGTTCTCGGTCGAAAAAGCTCTTGTCTGCCTCCTGAATCCCAAGCTCGTCGCGGATGCCGCCTTCGAACGCGTGCTCGAAGTCGCGATCAACAAGGACCAACTCAACCTCAAAGGCCAGATCAAACTGCGCCTCGGCGTCGCTCTGTGGCACGGCGGATTGCCTGTCGACGTCCTACCCGCCGAAGGATTCCTTGACGTAAATCTTGGGGAAGACCATTCCGCCTGGCCGGCAGAATAGTGGATCGTCCTTGCGCGGCATTTAAAGTCTTTCTTGAGGGGTCCCTAGGGCATCTCTGGTCTCACCTGGACCGCCCCCACCTGCCTATTGAAGTTTTACTTTAAGTCGTTCTCTCCGTCCCTGCTTCGGCTTAAGTCCTTTTCTGCCGACGGGCAGATCACGCGAACTAGTTGCGATGCTTTTGCGCATACCTTCCTAAAACAATTTCACCGCAAGCTCCTGCGGATGATCGCCCACCGGGATCATTGTCAGCAGAAAATTCGTCCGCACCCGGATCACCGCCAAATCCCCCGAACCTTGGTTCACCACCAGTAACAAGTTCTCAGCCGGATCGAACCGCAACACCGAAGGCGCGTCGCCCGCCTGAACAGGGAAGCCTTTTCCCGGATCGCGCACAATTCGTCTGTTGAAGATATCCACTGGTGTTACCCGGCCGGCCGCGGTGTCCGAAACATACAGCAGGCTCGCATCGCTGCTGAGCACACCACGTGTCGGTGTTGATCCGAGCACCATGTAGTCGCCCACTTCGTGCGTCCAGGTGTTAATGGCCTGAAGCCCGTGAGCCTCCGGCGAAATCACGTAGAGTTCGCCGCCATCGGGCTTCAGCAACATATCTGTTGGCTTGCCAGCGAGTCCCAAATGGGCTACTAGAACCCCTCGCCGTAGGTCAACCACGGAAATCCGCCGCTCTGACCGGCTCAGCACGAACGCCATCGAACTGTCAGGCAACACCGCGACGTCTTCCGGCTCCGACACCACTGAAACGTTCCCCCGCAGCGCGAGCGTCGCCGCGTCATGAATACCTAACGACCCGTCACGGCGGTTCATCACCAGCACGTTCTTGCCGTCCGGCGTGACACGCGCCAGGACGGGCTCGCGGCCCGTCGCCGCCCGCCCCACGACGCTGCGCGATTTAGCGTCAATCACGACGAGCGTATTGTTGCCGGACGCCGTCGTGTACACACGGTTACCATCGGGCGAAAAGTCCAAAGAGTAGGGAAGCGGCCCCACGGCGATTCGCGCCGTCACCTGTCCCGTGAAGTGATTGGCGCGTGGATCAAGGACCCACACGTACCCGCCCGTCGTGCTAACGCCAAAAATCTCCGGCCGCGACGGATGTTCCCTCATTCCCGAAAGTCCTGGCCCAACCGCAATACGCGCCACAGCTTTAAGCCTCACCAGATCAACCACCGTGACGCTGCCGTCTGCGGTCGTGACGTACGCGCAGAGATGCAAGTCCGGCCGCAGGAACGAAGGCCGATGCTCGCGCAACAGGACGATCAGCCCGGAGATACCCAGCACGGCAACCAGGAAATAGGTGCGAAAGTTCTTAGGACGAACCATGTTGGAGATGGAATTCTCCCATGGTTCGACGAAAGGTCAAACGCCGCACGCTTAAGCCCAACGTGCGGCACCCTTCGTGATGGGTGCCAGCAGGATTCTGGTGAGCTCTTCCCTACAAACCAACCAACTACGGTTTTGTTTCTTGATCTGTCTTGGCTGCTACGGCGCTAGGAGCTTCCGTCGATGAATGCTCTCCTTGGCGGGTGAGGTACAGAACGAAGGGAGTGACCTCGAATGGCACTTTCTCTGATTCGGTCACTGTGCCTACCGGTTTGGACTTGAGCATCCGTAACTGATCATTCCACGGGTCGACCTTGATGCGTCCGCCGAGCGGCAGAGCCGCAATCACGTTCGCAGCTGGCTTCGCATCCGCATTGGAAGGCTGCGCGGAAAAGACCGCCGCAACAATGGTCCAGCTTGTGGAGACCCTGTCACCCAGGTGCGGACTAATGAGATTAGGGATTTCCTTCGATCGGTTCTTAAGCGCTTCGAGGAAGAGTTGCGCAGTGCCGGACTGCTCCTTGTAGGGCGAGTTGCTCAGCAGTTCGATCCCTTTCTGCTTCGCTGCCAGTTCCTCTTCCGGGGTGCGCGCAAAATCAAAATGACGAAAGGTCTCTCTTTCGTCAAATCGGACGCGGTTAAAGAAGGCAAATTGCGCGTCCATGCGATGTCCCAGCACCACGTGACCGAGTTCGTGCGCCAGGATGGAAGCCAGGCTGGCCTCGTCAGGAAGCACGTCAATCAATCCGCGGCTCACGACGATGGTGTGGCCCATCGTGAACGACTCCAGCGTTGAGGTCATCAGCACGCGGCAGCGGACTTCCGGCTGGATGTCCAAATTATTGGTCACTTCTAAGTTGTTGACCACGGTTTCCAGCACCTTATCCACTTCCCCGCGCGGCGCAATTAAGCCCTGGCGCTCCAGCCTCTCGGCCACGTTGTCCTCAGCCTGACGGTCCCAGGAACGCTCCGCTTGAAATGGTGAGTAGTCGTTGGCCGCTTCGGACTGATCATTTACGGGGGTCTGCGCTTCCACGAGAACTTTGTTCAGCTCTTGCTCTTCGCGAACGTTGCCGAGGTCGTAGCCCCACAGGCGCGTCTGCGCGCGGAAGGCCTTGAACCCCAGGCTCCGCGTCTTCGCATCTCGCACGCTACCTTGTTCGCTGTAAATGAAGGCTGGGAGCCACAGGTTCTTTCCAGAATTCATGCGCCAACTGTCGAAATTGAAGTAGTGGCTCGTCAAGGACGAGCCGCCGTATGCGCCGTTGAAGCGCACGATGTGGAAATCCTGATCTTCCACCCAGATTCGCCCGACGAAACGCCCTTTGCCTGTCTTCGGCAAAGGATCGACGTCAAAGACCAGGCAACGCACCTCGCCCAGAAACTCGCGCCGGATATACTCAATCTTGTAATGCTGGCGGTCGAACCCGTTCATATCCAGGTAGATCATCTGCAGAAACCCGCGTGGGACAAATTCCGTGGCGAAAAAGTTGGCCCAGCTCCCAAAAACCTTGTGCTTCATGCCGGAGTCGTGCTCCAGCGGTTCGAGCTCGACGCCCTTGCCCAGCTCAGCGCGCCCAAGAAAGTATTTGTCGCCGTCCGGTACCGCCATAAACTGCTTGTCCGGGCGAACATTCTGGATGTAGGTTTCCACCAGTGGAGAGTATTGGCGAAGTAACTGCACTTCCACTTGCTCCTGCGAAATGATCTTGTCCACCACTTGGCTTGCAGTCATCGGTTGCTGGGGGGTTGCAGCCACCGGTTGCTGGGCGGGCGGCGGCGTAAGTGGCGGTTCTTGAGCGGTTATAGCTGCCGGAATCGCACTGAGCACTAGAATCGCAGGCAGGATCTTACAGCTGCGCATTGTGCCTCCACACTTGGACCTTAGAAATAGGGCTGTGTCCCCCACCCTAAACCCCGGAGCGGGAACTGCCATCTGTACAAAGGGCCAGTTTAGGGACAGCCGTATTGTCGTTTTGACGCGGCGGAAAAAATGACCACAGGATGTGCCGCGCGGGTGCTAGTAAGTGTTGACAACAGACGAATTGGGACACAATAATTCTGCCCGCTTTAATAATCCACCCGGGCATCCTTTCGCCCTCGCGCACGAAGGGTCACAGCCGCGGCCAACAGGAGGACCCCCATGAATTCCACTTTATTTTCGAGACGCAAGCTTTTTGAAGCAAGTGCGGTGGCAGTGGCCGCGGCAGGAGTTGCGGCGATTCCCGGATCAGCGTTAGCTCGGCCGTCGCAGGAGAAGGACTCCGAATCGGAATCCCTCTTTCGAGAAGGCGGCGAAGAAAGATTTCGTCTATCCCAACAAAACGCATATTTGTTTCTGGACACCATGATGGACGCTTACACCCAAGGGTCTATGACCCGGCTTTCACAGAGCTATTCAGACGAAATTGGCTTGGAGAGCACCGCATTCGTTTACGACAACGCCGTGGAGATCATGGCACGGCTGCTGCGCGGGAGCGGACAGGATCTGGACCGCGCCAAGGTGCTGGGAAACGGCTTGCTGTACGCGCAACAGACCGACCCCGCCGCGGACGGACGTGTGCGCCAAGCTTATTTCGTGGACCATGCGGACGGGAATGGAGCTTTCGTCATTCCGTCGGGCTTCCCCTTTTTCTTCCTGGGCAGCGCTACGGGAGATGTGGCGTGGACCGGAATGGCGCTCGCTCAACTGGCGCATCGCACGGGGATCGCGGCCTATTTGGATGGAGCCGTGCGGTTGGGAAATTGGATTTTCAACAACACGTTTGATACGCGCGGCGCAGGCGGTTACAACTTTACCGCCGGCGCCAACCAGGTGAAATCCACCGAACATAATATCGACGCCTTTGCGCTCTTCACCATGCTGGCTCGTTTGACCGGCGATGCGGCGACCTGGACTGGCCGGGCCGACCACGCGCGCATTTTTGTTGACGCCATGTTCAACGCTCCGGGCGGATTTTTCTTTACCGGCACTGGGCCGGATGGCGTCAGTGTCAATCCCAATCTGAGCCAGGACAACATTCCCGAGGACGTGCAGGATTGGTCTTTCCAGGCGTTTCTCAACCCCGACCACGCTGCTTCCATCGACTGGTGCAAAACGAATCTTGCGGTCACCGACACGCCCCAGACCTACAACAGCGACCTGGTTCCGGCGTTTAGCACCAACCTGACCGGGAACATCCGCGTTTCGGGAGTTAGCTTTGCCACCCAGAGCATGCGGCCCCCGCTGGCGGAAAACGAGAAGGCGGAAAGCGCTTGCTTCATCGCGCCTTCAGACCTATTTTCCAATCAGCCCAGTCCCAGCGCGGTATGGCTGGAAGGAACGGCGCACTTGGCGGCGGCGTTGCTCTCCCGGCGTTTGCCACGGAAGAAAGATATTGACGGCTTTAACGGCGACGTGGACACGGCGCGCGTCCTGCTCGACAACATTCGTGTCGCGCAGAACAACCTGGGCAGGGGGCAGCACGTGGGCGGCGGACAGCCCATTGTCGGCCTGGGCAAATCCGCGCAAGCCATTCCGGATGGACTCGGTGTGATCGCGGCCACCAGCGAACTGAATACTGGATTTGGGTTTTCCTTCAAGCGCTTTCTCCATGTAGGAGCCACAGGGTGGTACGCCATCGCAGGACAGGCCGGCAATCCGTTTCGACTCGGCCTGGGCAAAGACAACTAGTATAAACCTGCCAGCCACTTCCAACACCATGAGGCCAGCCCCAAAATCTCAAGTCGAACTCCAGGACGTGGCGCCGGGCCTGTGGATCTGGCGTCTCGAACATCCTCACTGGAAGCCGGGGCAGGGCTGGGAGCCAATTGCGGCGTCGACGTGCGTCGAGTCTCGTGGCGAGATACTGGTTCTTGATCCGCTCGCTCCCCCCGAGAACGCAGTCGAGTTCTGGCAGCGCCTTGACGCTCGCCCGCCAACTGCCGTTGCTGTTCTCAAGCCAGATCACGTTCGGGACGTCGATTTGTTCGTGCGCCGCTATAATGCCAGCGCGTTTGGCCCTCGCCTCTTTTTTCGCGAGGACATCCCCAAGACTGATTTGAAGTTCATCGAGCCCGGCAGCCAGCTTCCGGGAGGGCTTCTCGCTGTATATGATGGGCGCGGCCGCAACGAGACGCCGCTGTGGCTACCTGAGCAGCGTACGCTCGTTTTCGCCGATGCGCTGACGGCGCCGGGCGGCGAACTGCGTGTCTGGGCGTCACCAGCGCATCAGGAGCGAGCCTTGCCCGCCTTGCGCGCGCTGCTGGAACTTCCGTTCGAGCGGGTGATCGTCTCGCACGGCGAGCCGGTGCATACGCGCGCCGCCTTTGAGCGTGCGCTCGAACTCCCTACGTGGACCGGATAGCGCCCCGTTTGTCCCGGTCACCTGGCAGGGACGTTTCAGCTTCTCAAGGCTTCATCGAACGATATCTAAGTAAGTGTTGAGTAGGTGTCAGGTGCCACTATACGTGCGATAAGTAGACCAAGTAACGCCGCCGCGCTCCATGAAGTTCAATCCGACGCAATAGCGATTGTCCACCAGCTTCTGGCAATACACTACTTTCCCAAATAGTGTGGACTCATCCTTCAACGAGGTCACGCGGGCTACATCTCCCGCCTGCCAGGCTCGATTGGAAACGACACGCGCCCCATGAGCGCTTACGTTGTCCGTGTACGTCATTTCCGCTCCGTTTCTGGGAGGATCCAGCACGTGCGCGAGACGCACAACGATTGCAATTGGGAGACGTTTCTCCATACGACCGCTAATCCCAGTCTCGAAGGCCATCTAGCTTGGCCAAGCTTCATCGCGGATTTCCGGGAAGTGGACCGAAGGTTGGCCGCGAACAAGTGGTCGAAGCCGCCACTCCACCCAAGCCCAGTTTGTATGGAATCGTCTCCTTGCCAATCAGGTGAAAACCGTAAAGAAAAGTACAGACTATCCATGAGCAGTTCACCAGGGGGCTGTACCATCGGGGCCATGACTAGGGACTGTCACGACCCCATGTAGTTGACGTGGACGTAGACGCCAGTGTGAACGTTGTAAAGCAAATACCACCCGGCGTGGTCGGTGTCTTCATAGATCGCGAAATCGTCGGCGCAGTCCCAGCACCAATCGGCACAAATCGGCCAGTCCCACGACGCTACTTCAAAGTAGAAGCCGCCAGGAAGCCAGAGGCGGTGATGATCGGGATCGAAGCGTTCGATGCGATAGCGGTACGACGGGCCAAAATGTTCAAACCGGCCATGTTCGAAAGGATGATCGAAGTGGTAGCGCTTATCATCCGGACGATCGTGGCCGTACCAGTGGTCCTTGTTTACGTGCGGCGTCGTATTCATATGGCCGGTCGCATGGTGCTCGGGTTCGGGCTTGGCGTGAGCATCCTCCCGACGCGGAGGAGGCGGCGGAACGTGGCCTTGATTGGCGCGGGGTGGATTCTGTCCGCGCTCTTGACCGTGTTCCTGACCGCGTTGAGCGAGAACAGGGAGTGTCACAAGTACTGCCAAAGCAGCTACAAAAATGAGCCGTCGTTTCATTTTCGTCTCCTCGATCAAGTTGAAATCACACTCTGCACGACTCGTTAAACGTTGAATGGGAATGACTGGGGCCTGCATATGCGACGTGCCAAGGAAATCCGCGGGGTACAGGCGGCGGAGGGGTGTGGAAATCTCGACAGAAGAGCGGCTTTCGCCTTATTGTCGGCAGGAGTAAGACCGCGCTAACAGACCTTCACAGAACAACGGAGAGCCCCAGCCACAATGTCCATGCCGTTAGAGCTCGAATTCGTGCTCGTGTCCAGCGACTATGCGACGATGAACGCGGTTTCGGGAGGCGTGAAAAAATATGGGGCCAAGTTTATTTTGGTGCCCACGGCTGAAGCCGCGCGCGATTGCCTGAACCGGCGAAAGATTGACGGCGTTTTCGTGGACCTGGAGGTTTCGGGCGCGCTGGGCGTCGTGGAATCGATCCGCAAAGGAACGTCGAACAGCAAAGCGGTGATTTTTGCCTGCGTTACGCATGCGGGGGAATACACCGATGCGTTAACCGCGGGCGCAAACTTCCTTCTGCGAAAGCCCCTCAACGAAGACAGCATCGCTCTTCACATCACGATTGCCAAAGAGTTGCTGGAACGCGAGCGGCGGCGTTACTTCCGTCATGCCGTGAATCTGCCTGCACTCTTGAAGGATAGGGAAGTGGAACAGCACGCCAGGTTAACCAACCTCAGTCAAGGCGGGATGGCCGTTCGCACCGCGAAACCGCTGCGACATTCCTCGGTCCTCGATTTCGAGTTTGATTTATCGCCAGGAAAAAGCATTAGCGGCAAGGGACAAGTGGCCTGGATGAACACGGAAGAGATGGCGGGAATCATCCTGCAGATTTTTTATGGAACGGGACGAGAACATCTGGAGTCCTGGCTTACCACGCAGGAGCAGCTTGCTTACAAGAAGAATGACGCGGATTAGCAAGCAGGAATTGCCGAAAAACGCCCAAAAGCATTTCTGCTGAAAATTCAAGCTTCGCTACAATCAGTCCATCAGTTGATAGAGCGGTGGAGCACGGCCGCGATTTGCCGCATTTCGTCGGCCAGGGCGATGAACTCCTCGGGCAGGAGGGACTGCATGCCGTCGGAAAGGGCTTTCTCCGGCTCGTGATGGACTTCGATGAGCAGGCCATCAGCACCCACGGCGACAGCAGCGCGGGAAAGCGGCAGAACTTTATGGCGCTTGCCGGTGCCGTGGCTGGGATCAACAAATATGGGGAGGTGGCTGCGTTTTTTTACGGCGGGAACCACGGCCAGGTCCAGCGTGTTGCGCGAAAAATCCGAGAACGTTCGAACGCCGCGCTCGCAGAGCATTACACTGTAATTTCCTTCCGAGAGGATGTACTCCGCGGCCATGAGAAACTCATCGAGCGTGGCGGACATGCCACGCTTGAGGAGAATCGGCTTTTTGGCCCGGCCGGCGCGTTTGAGCAACGAAAAATTCTGCATGTTGCGCGCTCCGATTTGAATGACGTCGGCGTATTCCTCTACG
>Ga0137362_10002068_pt1 | contig 12846 bp, 12 predicted proteins | sample MadtaG_2_FD_104801 | JGI IMG/M metagenome (GOLD analysis project Ga0137362, IMG submission 104801) | Vadose zone soil microbial communities from Angelo Coast Range Reserve, California, USA - Mad1_100_16 metaG | ecosystem: Environmental > Terrestrial > Soil > Vadose zone | place: USA: California... | reverse complement strand
TTTCGACCCATTCTTCATCACACCACTCAATCGGTGGAACGGGCACCTTGCGTTTAACATTTTGGGAATTCTGTCGCATACATACGACAAGTGGATCCTGGACTAACTGGCACATATCCTTGTCGTTCGAGACAATTACGGCCTGAAGTCCACGACTAGCGCACTGGAGTGCGAGCGTTCCAATACAGTCATCTGCCTCGAATCCAGGCGATTCTATGATCGGTATATTGAAGGCCTCGCAAACCCGGATAATATATGGAATCTGGGAAGCGAGTTCGTCCGGCATCTCAGCCCTGTTGGCTTTATAGCTTTCGAATGTCTCGTGACGAAACGTCTTTTCGGCGGACTCGAAAACTGCAGCGATATAATGCGGCCGTTCATCGCTTAACAATTTACGCAGCATATTCGTAAAAACGAAAACTGCCTGCGTGACCTGTCCCTGCGAATTCATCAGGGGGTCCACGCGCCCGCTCATCGGTGCAAAGAATGCCCGAAAAATGTGGGACATCGAGTCAATAAGAAAGACCCGTTCGATTGGAACCGCGGTGGAGGAAGCTTCTTTATTCGACATTTTAGCTTTGATGATAGAAGGGCAATTTCAAGGTGTCAACGTTGGCCAACCAAAGGTGGCGCACTTGTGTGTCCTGGTGGATAATAAACGCGGGTTATCCCTTTCTTTAAACCAGGATTGAATAGCACTCCATCTTAATGCAAACCAATGCAAATTTCCCGACGTTCATTCTCTAACCGCGTTCCGGAGTAGCATGGTGTTGCGAGAATGCACAAAATTCGTTCCGTTTGTGGCTGGGAAGCCACAGAGTCCAATTATACATAGTGCCTGGCAATGCCAATCACAAATGCAGGCAACTCCTAAATGGACAAAACCATCCTCACACAGAGGTCCCAAACCCTTTGTTTTCCATCGAGTTCGAGGCACAGACCTCGAAATTCGGATAAGCCAGGCACAAAAGTTTCTTGAAGAGGATTTTGAGCAGCCGCGAGGGCACGACTGTTGCTGTAAAAATCCGCGGACTTTTTATTTGACGATTCCGCGTTTACGCAATTTTGCGGAAAGAGAATAGGGTGTAGTTATTTGATTAAGCAAACAACACTTCGTCATTCGGTGGAAACAAGCGGCGTAGGTCTTCACACCGCGGTACCCGTTCACATCAGGCTGGTTCCCGCGCCACCAAACACCGGATATATTTTTGTCAGAACAGATTTAAACGATTTTGAGATTCCTGCATCGGTAGAATGGATTGCACATTGTTCGTACGCTACGACATTGATGCGGACCGGGGTAATGCTGTCGACGGTTGAACACCTTTTGGCAGCATTAAGAGGCGCCGGAGTCGACAATGTCTTTATTGAAATCGACAACCTGGAACTGCCGATCATGGATGGTTCGGCTGCTGCTTTTTCTGCGCTGATTGAAGGCGCCGGGTTGATCGAACAGGACGCTGTTCGACGAGCGCTCCAGATCAGAGAGCGGGTCGAGGTGGTCGAAGGCGACAGGCGAATGACGATCGAACCTTTGGATCGCTTTGAAATCGACTGTACGATCGAATTTCCGCATCCATTGATCGGGGCTCAAAACTTCATGTTCGAAGTGCGTGACGACAGCTTTGCGAGATTGATTTCCAGAGCAAGGACCTTTGGATTCACGGCCGAGATTGATGCTTTGAGAAAGGCGAACCTTGTTCAGGGAGGGTCACTGGAAAACGCAATTGTCCTGACGCCAGAGGGAATGCTGAATGAATCTCCGCTCAGGTTTTCGAATGAGTTCGCCAGGCACAAGATTCTGGATATTATTGGAGATCTAGCACTGCTCGGCATGCCGCTGCTTGGCCGCGTTACGGCAATAAAAAGTGGTCACGTAATTCATGCTGCGCTGATGACGAAATTGCTCAGGCAGCGCTCTGCATGGGAAGTGATTGACCTGGATTCCGATCAAAAACATCAGTGGCCTTCAATAACTCAGCATACACTTAGTTCAGAGCCACTGGCGGTCACGGTAATATAATCACCTATTCGCGCGCGAAATCGTACACAATTCGCAATTTTAATTCGCCGGTCACGACTTCAGGTGTTACCGTCCGCGCGCGCATTTTCAATACTCCTCCAGCTGCCGCAACGGGAACTGAAGCCGATAGTTGTGAGGCCTGAAGAATCTGAACCGGGTTAATCCGCTGGTCAATTGAGTTCTGCACGAGGGGTACAATTGCCCCGCCCGCTATTGATGGCAATCCCGTTAGATGTATTTCAGCAACATTGATTCTTCCACTCAGCGTCTGGCGAGCCTGATCGAAATACAACGACAGCGTTGTATCCGCCCACCCTTGAAATGTTACACAGCCTACAAGCGAAAAGTTATAAGTTCCACGAAATGCAAGCGGTGCGTTAATGCTTCCGTTTTTTAGACTGACCGCCGTTTTAACACCGTTAACTTCCCTTTTGAGCTCGATAACATTTTGGCATTCATCCGTCGCTGAGACCGTGAACGCAGTTTTGATGTTTTGCGCCGGAGGAAGGCGATTATCCGCGAGTTTCAGTGGGTAAGTCGGTCCTTTCAATTGCGAAAAAACTGCTTCGAGAAGCGCGCTAAAAAGTTTTTCGTTAAGTATGATTGTCGCCGTTGGTTGTTCGGAGTCACCTTCACCCGTCGAATGGGACAAGCCGGCGGCCTGCGTCGGACTTAAGCAAGCCGACGTGACGAGCAAAATAGTAAGCAATCGCCTCAAACCTATCATTTGTGTACTTTTTCTTACTAACATGGGACCTCCATGCTTCTACTTCGCGATATGACAGAGAGTATGTTCCCGAGATCTATAATCCACTCCGAACGACATCGTGGAGGCGCAACAGACCAATACAACGCCTTTCCGCATCCACCACCGGCAAAACAGAAATCTGCGAAGGGCGATCCTCCATCAACCCGAGAGCTTCGTAGGCAAGAAGGTTTGGTAAGGCGACGATCGGATCACGTGTCATGATGGTCCCACTCGTGAGGTCCGTAAGCCCTGTCCCATCCTTAGTTTGAATCGCACGACGCAGATCTCCGTCAGTAATGATACCGGCCAGATTGCCGCCGTCATCGACAACATTTACCGCGCCCAGCCCGCCTCGACTGATTGCGGTAATAACCTCAAGCCATGAAGCATCCAGACGGACGATCGGGTTATCCTTACCGGAATGCATCAGGTCAGCGACACGAAGTGTCAAGCGCTTTCCCAAACGTCCCGCCGGATGATTTTGGGCGAAATCGGTTTCGGTCAACCCTTTTACCTGCATCAACGTCATCGCCAAAGCGTCGCCGATCGCGAGCGCAACAGTTGTACTGGTAGTTGGCGCCAGGTTCAGGGGACAAGCTTCTTTGTCAACCGAAGCGTCAAGGATCACTGTGGCTCGACGTGACAGGGTCGATTTCAGGTTTCCAACAATTGCAATCAGAGGGATACTTCGTTGTTCGAGGTACGGCAGCATCGCTATGATTTCATCAGTCTCGCCGCTGTTGCTCAACGCGATGACAATGTCCGAACCGGCAATGATTCCCAAACCTCCGTGCAGAGCGTCAGACGGATGCAGATAAACAGCAGGAGTACCTGTACTCGTCAAGGTACCCGCCACTTTCTGCGCAATGTTGCCGGATTTACCTATTCCGACAACAATGATCTTGCCGATGGTGCGTTCAAGCAGGTCTACCGCATGGGCAACTTCGTCAGCGTCCAGCCTCAGGCAAGCCTGTGCAATGGCTTCGGATTCAATTCGCAGGAAATCACAGAGTTGAAAGTAGTAATTTTGATTTGGCATCTCGAGTCATGGGAACTACGGTCCTTTTGGTCCCGCTATTCTAACCTTTCGCCACCAAAATCGTAACCGTCACCGACAAGACCCCGAAACCCGAAGTGGCGAGACTTTGCCGGAAACGGCGATTCGGGCTTAAAAAGAACTCTCCTTTTTGTTTAACACCTACCCTCAGTTGGACAGCTTTGCCACGTTTGATTATAGTGCCACCTTTAGTAAGACATAAAAAGTCCGCTAAGGTTGGTGCTCTTGATGGCACTCTTCAGTTTTCTTCCTAAAGAAGAGCAATATTTCGTTACATTTTCGCGGATGACGTCGTATATCTACGACGCTGCGCACGAGTTGGTTGAGATGTTAAACTCGCCCAGCTCGGATTACGATCAGCATTCACGCCGCATTAAAGCGTTTGAACATGAATGCGATGAATTGACCCACAACGTTTCAACGAAGCTGAATAAGTCGTTTATCACACCCTTTGACCGGGAAGATATATATCTTTTATCCGGAGCTCTGGACGATATCGTAGATCTGATTGACGATGCCGCGCGCGCAATGGTGATGTACGATATTCGCGAAACGTCGACGCATGCGCGACGATTTGCCGATGTTTTGCAGCGTATGGCGATTCAACTTCATGAGGCGGTTTCGATGATGGAGAAACCTAACGGAATCAATCCAAGGCTGGTCGAACTTCATAGACTCGAGAATGAAGGAGACGATATTTATCACGCTGCCATCGCAGAGTTGTTCAAGAACGCGACGGACGCACTTTATGTTATCAAGTGGAAAGATATCTATGAGAAACTTGAAGCTGCGATTGATCGCTGTGAAAATGTAGCCAGTATTATCGAAAGCGTCATTATTAAGAACGCCTGACGTTTTAGACAGCCGTTACCGCCATATCTCATGACCGCAACAGCCGCTTTCGTACTCCTTATTGTCGCAGTAGCCCTGGTCTTCGATTATATTAACGGCTTTCACGACGCAGCCAATTCAATTGCGACGGTCGTTTCCACACGCGTACTGTCGCCTGGTATGGCTGTGATATGGGCGGCATTCTTTAATTTCGTCGCATTCCTGATTTTTGGAACCCGTGTCGCTTCAACTATAGGTGGGGATCTGGTTCGGATCGATCTGATTGCAGTGGATTCTCGTTTGTGGGTTTTGTTCGCAGCGTTGATTGGCGCCATCATCTGGAACCTCATCACCTGGTATCTGGGTCTTCCAACTTCAAGTTCACATGCTTTGATCGGTGGTTATGGTGGTGCAGCGATTGCCGCCTATGGCGGGGTGTCCGGATTGTTAAAGCCAGCCGGATGGATAAAGACTCTCATCTTCATTGTTGCTTCGCCGTTGATCGGATTTGCATTGGGTTTCACCCTGATGGTCGGGGTCTATTGGCTTTTCCGAAAGCGATCTCCTTCTCAGGTTGACCGAACGTTTCGGATTGGCCAGCTTTTCTCGGCGGCTGCCTATTCATTAGGACACGGCGGAAACGACGCGCAGAAAACCATGGGCATTATCACCGCGGTTCTGGCGACGAAAGGCGTGTTCGGATTGACGATGGGACCGCAAGGCGCGCTTCCACACATTCCGCTTTGGGTGGTTCTTGCGGCACATGCGGCAATTGCACTCGGAACACTCTCTGGTGGATGGAGAATCGTCCATACCATGGGATCGAAGATAACTAAACTGAGACCTGTGGGCGGTTTCTGTGCTGAAACCGCGGGAGCGCTGACCCTTTTTGGTGCAACTTATGCGGGAATCCCGGTTTCAACTACGCACACTATTACTGGCGCCATTGTCGGTGTTGGTTCGACCCGAAGGTTATCGGCAGTCAAATGGGGAATAGCGGGTCGAATCGTTTGGGCCTGGATCCTGACGATCCCGTTCGCGGCGACGATTGCCGCACTTACATATTTCTCAATTGTCGGCATCCACCAGTTGTTGTAATAGATTCAAATTGCTTGTTTTCCTGACCTCTAACCTCTAACCTCCAGCCTCTAAATCTTTGATTTTGTGATCTTCCAAACTGTAAGCTGGTCCGCACACCAGTAAGATGGTCATTGATACATGCCCGGTGTTTTCAAGGGTGTGGGTATGTTCCCTTGGGATAAAAACGGCGTCTCCGGGTCCGACGTCTCTGACCTCGGCTCCGACAGTCATCCGCCCCGTGCCCGAAAGAACGTAATAAATCTCCTCTGTTTCGAGGTGAAAGTGCCTGCCTACGATTGAACCCGGCGGCAACACCTCTTCAGCCAAACTACATCGCTGAATCGCGGAGGTGGTTCGGTCGATTAATGGCCGAATTTCTGAGCCATGCGGCGTGTTTATAATGGCGGCGGAATTCCGATTGACGATATTCATTGTCGGCAGGTTATCAGGAGCGGTGTAAAGCGCGCAACGAGGAGAGGTACGTCGACAGACATTTCAGAATTGTTCGGACAGCAAAGTTTTCGAGTGAGGTGGCACGGTGCCAAAGCTTATGTTATCTTTTCCCTCGCATAAGATGTGCCCGCGTAGCTCAGTGGATTAGAGCGTTCGCCTCCGGAGCGAAAGGTCGCAGGTTCGACCCCTGCCGCGGGTACCAGCATTTTCTGGAAGAAAAGGGCGACGCTGAGTCGCCCTTTTCGCTTCGTAAACACCTTCGCACACACCTTTCTCGAAACGACCAGCGCGATTTAAGTATGAGAGTATGACAATATTCGGCTCTCGTCTCGAAGAATTTGTACTATTGTTATCCAAGAATGCGAGCGCATTAGCGAGTGGCCGAGAGCGGTAGCGATGCTTTCGTTTCCTCAGTTTGTTACCGGTATGAGGTTGGATCTGGCAACGTACGCTCTGAAGCAAGCGGAGCGAATCAAAATCTACCAGGCAGTCGCGACTACTCCGCTGTTCGTGATCTGCAGATCACGAGTTAGCAATGTCGCGTTGATGCGGCGGGCAACGCCAACAATGATCCGGTCGTGCATCTCACCCACCGCAGAGTCAGCGTCAAAATCGATAGCATCCCTCGCCGTAAAGGGCACAAAAACGAACTGCCCAGCTTGAAATAAAGCGGTCATCTCTTTGTTGAAATCGATCGCGCCGCTCAGCTTTTTGTTCAAGAAATAAAGCTCTGCGGCCACGATCGACGGCAGGTAGATTATCGCCTGGTCATTATCGGCTTCATCAAAAGCGGCGCTAGCTTGGGCGCCGAGCTGCGGCGAGTTTGTGAGATACCAGAAAAGCGCGTGGGTGTCCGCGACGTAGTGATTCATCGACGATCAGCGCCTTCCTGCTTGTGCGTTCCAGGAGCAATGTCCAGAAGTTCTTCTTCCCACTCATGCCTGATTTCATGAAGGGCTGAATCAATGTCAAAGTCCTCGGGAAAGTTTCCGCGCCAGGATCCTCGTAATGATTGCGGCTTCCGGCGTTCAACGGCTGATTCTTGCCCCAGGCTGTGGGTTAGCTCGTCGACGAGCGTCATGCGGTCGCCCAAGCTGAGACCCTGCGCCATACGCTTAACTTGTTCAAGCAGGGATTCTGACATCGTATTATCCTTTCATTTGACTTAGCTACTTCCCAATCGCGCCACTGTCGCAGAAAAAGCTCGCGACCAGGCACGCTCCTTGATGATAGTTTCAGAAAGTGGTTCACCTTTGACTTCAATCTGCTTGTAATTTCGCCAAAGCTCGTCATCCGGCTAACGAAGTGGCACTTCGGCGATAAGTCCTTTTTGCCTCAAGCGGTCAACAAACGCTTCTTCTCTGGAATCTAAATCCGCATGTCCAACCGGGCCTAATTCGCGATCCAGCGCCTGACGTTACTTCTTCTTCTCGCTAAGCGAAAGTGCGTGTACTTCGTCGATGATTTGTTCTAGTGTTGCCATATTTGCGACCTCTGTTGGTTCACTTGCAGTTCCAGTTTAGCATTTCCAGCAAATTTCCCAATAGCCAAAACTGCCTGATATTCAGTTCACCGAGTCCGTTGCAGACTATGTTGCCTCAGAAGCAGGCATCGCGTTTCTTTAGCCATTCTTCAAGCAATGCCTACGTCAACAATCCGTGGCCGAGTCGTTTCACTGAATCACTGCGTCTTCAGCTTCTATTACAAATTGCTGTAGCGATTGATGTTGAGCTAAAATACATGCGGTGCCCGAGCATGAGATGCTTACTTCGCCGTGCACCAGCTTCCGTTGATTACGAACCGAGGAAAATCATGCAAAATATGAAAAACCTAAATGCACTATTGGTGTCATTATTTTTCGCGACTATGCTGACGGGCAGTTGCAAAGGGAGCACATATGAAATAAGCGAAGGGAGCAACAAGACATTAGCTGCTAATGATGCCGGTCCTATTTCTCCTACAAATAATATGACCACGCCGCGCTCCGGTCACACGGCCATATTGCTCCCGAATGGTCAAGTTATGATTGCGGGCGGTATGGAGCGTAACGGAGTCTACTTCAGCAGCGTCGAGATTTACGATCCGATGACGGGAAAATTCACCGCTGCTAATCGAAACATGAGCACCCGACGCGTCGGACATAGCGCAACGCTGTTGCCGAGCGGCAAAGTTCTCATCGCCGGAGGATGGAGCGGCGAAGGCGTCCTGGCGAGTGCAGAACTGTACGACTCGAACTCAGGGGTGTTTACTACCACTGGCAGCATGTCTGTCGGGCGGGGCGACTTTACCGCAACATTGCTGTCAAATGGCAAGGTGTTAATTACTGGCGGCGAGAGTGGCCGCGTGCTTTCGAATGCTGAGATTTATGATCCTGCGACCGGAGTGTTCACCCCGACTGGTAATATGAACGAAGGGCGAACCATGCACACAGCCGTCCTACTGTCTGATGGCAAAGTGTTAATTGCCGGTGGCGGTGAATATCAACATCCGCTTGCTACCGCGGAACTCTATAATCCGACAAGCGGAGCATTTACAATCACTGGTGACATGACTGTCCCACGTTATAAACAGGCGGCGATCTTGCTGACTGATGGGAGTGTTCTTGTCGTCGGCGGGTCGGACGGTCGTGATTGGCAGGGGCGATATGCTAATGCGGAACTCTATAACCCCGTAAGCGGCGCTTTTTCGGCTATTGGTAACATGAACACGGCTCGTTTTAAATTGCCGGAGGCTGTTGCCTTGCTGAAAAATGGAAAAGTCTTAATTGCTGGCGGTGGTGAACAGGTAGAAATCTATAATCCTGCATCAAGAACGTTTAGTGTACCCACAGGTCGGATGGATGCAGCAAGGTTTTACTCCACGGCGACTTTGCTGCCGGATGGTAGAGTTCTGGTTGCAGGGGGCTACGACAATTCTAGTATAGCAAGTGCAAAGGCGTGGGTATATAAAACCTAAGCTCGTACTCACACACGTCGCAGCGCAAGATCCTCGCCAGGACGAATTCCAGAGTGCTCCTGAAGTTGGGACGGGCCTATGTAAGTCGCTCGTTCTATTTACGTTCAACGAAAAAGCAACCAACGGAGAGATAACAAATGAAGCCACAACGCGAACTTATTACGACAGATGTGTCTCCAACCATGGCAATGTTGCAAATGATCTCGGGCTTTTGGATTTCGCGCGCTGTTTATATTGCGGCGAAGCTCGGCCTCGCCGACCACCTTCATGGGGGGCACAAAACCTCTGCTGAGTTGGCGGAAATCACCGGAACTCATGCGCCTTCACTTTATCGAATATTGCGTGCGCTCGCCAGCGTTGGCGTTTTTGTTGAAGATGAACAAGGACGCTTTGCGTTGACGCCGCTCTCCGAGATCTTACGAACGGATGCGCCTGCTTCGTTGCGTGCTTTCGCTACGGTTGAGCTGGGAGAAGAACACTATCCGGCGTGGGGTGATTTGCTTCACAGCGTCAGAACCGGCGAAATTGCCTTCGATCACGCTTTTGGTATGCCCATCTGGGAATTTTTTGAACAAAATCCCGAAAACGCGAAGACTTTCAATGAAGCGATGACAGGCACGACAAATGTCGTGAACGATGCGGTCCTATCCAGTTATGACTTCTCACTATTCAGAAAAATAGTAGATATTGGTGGTGGGCACGGTAGCTTTATTGCCTCGATCCTTAAGGCGAACTCACAGATGAAGGGCATCCTGTTTGATGCGCCGCCTGTTATCGCAGGTGCGTTGAGTCGCATTGAAGATGAAGGAATAGCTGATCGTTGTGAGGTAGTGGCTGGTGATTTCTTCCAGTCGGTGCCGGCCGACTGCGACGCTTACATTCTCAAGTGGATCATTCACGATTGGGATGATGAACGCTCGATTACGATTCTTAAGAACTGCCGTCGTGCTATGACAGAGAAAGGTAAGCTTCTGCTCGTCGAAGCTGTAGTCCCGAATGGCAGTGAGCCTCATTTCAGTAAGTTCATAGACCTTAACATGTTGGTGATGACTGGCGGACGTGAGCGTACAGAAGCCGAATATCGAACGCTACTGGAAGCATCTGGTTTCAGGCTGACGAGAATTATTCCGACAGCGTCGCCAGTTAGCATCGTTGAGGGCGAACCCTTGTAGTTTGGGAACACCTTCGAAGAGGAGGATACGCCGAATATGTTGCTGCTGTGGCTGGACGCTTCAGCTGTCGTATTCGCTGGCGCGGTTCCTCGGTGCATGCGCGTGGTCCTAAAACGGATACCGTGAAGGTAAAGTTATGAGACCTTGCCGGTTCCGCGGAGAATTCTTCGTCCTACGAACTGAGGAGGTGTTAATTGAGAACTTTTCTTCTGGTCATAATTTTTCTGTCGAGCGTAACGCCTGTTGTTTGGGCACAAAGAACAATCGGGGACGTGGCACATTTTACTATTCTGGCACCCAGGGAGGGAATGCAGAAGCAGTTTGAAGGCGGTTACAAGAATCATCTCAAATGGCATATTGACCACGGCGATACCTGGAATTGGTATGGCTGGTTCATCGCGTCGGGAACGCGGCGTGGTTATTTCGTGGATACTACTTTCGGACATTCGTGGGCGGATTTTGACAAGCCCGTTAATCCCGCGGGTGACGTCGCGGACCTCGAAGTCAATGTTTTTCCGTTTGCCAGAGTTTTGACGCAGTTCACTTGCTCCGCACTTTCGGCACAGAGTGTGGGAACGAGTGCTGAACTGAGTGCGGCTATACCTCAGCTCGCCTGGTTCAAAATCAAACCCGGACAAGAATTAACTTTCGAGGCGTTTCTGGCCATCTTCCGCGACGAAATTCCTAAAATTCTACCTGAACAAAAGTTTCTTTGGTTTCGTATCGAAGACGGTGAACAGACGCCACAATATCTATTATTCCTTCCTCATAAGAGTTACTCTGAATTGGAAAACACGCAGAATTTATTAGGAAGACTGGGGTCGCGCAATAGTTGGGCACAGACTCTTGTTCAGGATAGCGTGGCGGAGATTGTGACTGAAACAATGCGATACCGGGCAGATATGACTTATCTACCTAAATAGCGCAGACGACGAATTGACGATACGTTAACTTCTAACAAGAGATCAATGCTGGTAAAACATTTAGCGGCGATGCTGCCCGAGCACTTGTGAAGCTTGCGATCGCTCGTTCAACGCTCGAAGATACACGAAAGAGAAAAGCCCATTAGAACCGGCTGGCAAAAAGGGCAGCGATGATAAAAGTTTTCCATGAAGCATCCCCAACCTGGTTCTTGATTGGAATGAAATCCATGAGTTTAGACCTGCTGCAAGAGTCTGTAAGTGAAAGGTGACTTGAACAATATAATGAAACGCAAATTGATCCTTGCCTTGTTCTTAGTCATATCGGGGATGTCGATTAATGACGTGATGAGGGCTCAAGGCACGTTAGTGCGAAAGGACGAGGTTATTCAGGTTGTCGAAGCCTACGACAGGGCATGGAGCCGCAAAGATTTTGCTGCTGTTGATCGCATCCTGGCTAATAACTATGTGTATTTTACGTCAGAAGGAGGCATCGTTTCGCGCCGGGATACTCTTAATTTCCTACGCTCGCCGAAGTATATCCTGAACTCGGCCGAGCGCAGTGAGCTCGAGGTTCACCATGCCTCCAGCACTGCGGTCGTAAGTAGTCGTTGGAAAGGAAACGGCGTCTATGATGGCAAGTCATTTCATGACGATCAACGCTGCAGTCTTGTCTTGATACGAGAAGGTCAAGGTTGGAAGTTGCTTTCCGAGCATTGCACGCAGATTGCCCATCAGTGATGCAAAACGTGTATGCGATTATCGAGTACCGAAACGTCGTTGGACTGGAAGGGCGGTAGACCCGTCCTCAAATCGCGTGCGGTACCAGCTTTTTGGTAGTACCACAGGTGATGTTCTGAATTTTCAGCTATCACATCTACTCATGTGACTTCGTGTCGCACAAGACTCGTTTAACCGGCGCGCGGTTAACGCGTTTTTGAACTTGTTTTTTGGTTTCTAAATTGTTCATAATTCCCATGCTCAGTCAACTCGAATAGGTTGCGTATCGGATGTTTTGAGCCGACTAATAGCTGTCGGTAGGTTTCGTTATTGAGGAGTGATTTTTATGGCGCGGGCCAGCCGAAAACTGAATAAAGCCATTCTCGAGGTAGTCGATAACCAGATACGTGACTGCAACCCTCCTGCCACGAAAGAAACGTTCGACCGCCTGGTCGGTGACGGGCTAGCGCGAGATGAGGCCCGCCGCCTGATTGGATGTGTCGTCGCGAGTGAAATCTTCAAAATTCTCAAGCATCTGAAGCCTTATAATGAAGACCGATACGTGAAGGCTCTTAGGAAACTACCGGAATTGCCGTAGTAGGCCTAAAAGTTGTTTGCTCGGCCGCGTGAACTCAGACGCCGGGCAGCGCCTGCTGATGGAAGTATGTCTGAATCAGAGGACAGGCTGAAGAATGTGTTTTGGCTCGGTGGCTCGCCATGCGCGGGCAAAACCTTAGCGTTCGACAGCTACTTGGCACTAATGACGAGGTGGGAATAATATAGCAAAGAAGATGTATGTAGCATCCAACGAAGGTTAGCGAATAGGAAATGGAATTCCCGCACAAGGAAAACGAAGAACTCAAAGTATTCATCTCGAATCGCGAATC
>Ga0137362_10002066_pt1 | contig 12849 bp, 20 predicted proteins | sample MadtaG_2_FD_104801 | JGI IMG/M metagenome (GOLD analysis project Ga0137362, IMG submission 104801) | Vadose zone soil microbial communities from Angelo Coast Range Reserve, California, USA - Mad1_100_16 metaG | ecosystem: Environmental > Terrestrial > Soil > Vadose zone | place: USA: California... | reverse complement strand
TCAGTCTTGAAGATGGATGTTCCTGTTTCGATAAGGAAACTGTTGTGCAAGTCTGTAGCAGGAGGATACTCGGGGTCCTCATCTATCGCAGGGTAGACTTTATCTACCAGCCAAGCCACGTTCAATGGCTGGCCATCGCTTTGCAAATCGGTCATAGTTGTCACATGGAGGCGAATCTGAGGAATAATCAAAACGCCCTAGAGTAAAGGAACTGATCAGCGGTGGACAAAAGTGGATACGAAGGAATCGCGGCTTACGACTAGCAGGACGATCGCATCCATCGCGGGATACTGCCCATCGGAACTACTCAAGAATGTTGCCAGCGACGCGATGACGCTCAAAGAGTACAGCGTGCTGCTCTCAACTATGACCAGTGCGATTAGCCAAATCGTTGTCATGTTTCGTATAGGACGTCCGGTGATGAAAATCCTCAAAGCAATCGCCCCTGTACCCCGTTTAAGCACTTAGCGTATCCTTGATTTGACAAGAATGTAAACTTACCCGAGCAAAGAACATTGGTAACCATCGTCAGCAAAAAGAATGCAGAGATCCAAGCTTCCAATACGTTGAAGACATCAGCACCAGCGAGCAAATTTGCCATGAGAACGAGAATGATGCAGGCAGCCGCTACGAAGAGCAACGCATTAAGCGTATGTACCGACATCGTGATCCTCATTATCGTACCTGTATACGCGACCACCAGGAGGATTGCCGGAGCGACGACCACAAAACGTTTGTTATATAAATCATACATCCGCCAGATCTTCAAAAGTCAATCCAAAGAAACGGTTTAAGAAGGCCAACTACTTACGATTATGCCATCTCCTATTAAGGACATGGTGCACAAGCAGGCCAGTTTAACGATAATACTTGGATGCGAGACGTCTTCGTAGAAAACTTCGTTACTCTCTCCCGTTCGATAATCCAATCCATATTGTGCTCGGATCCAGACGACGACGGTATACTAGGAGAAAAGACAACAAGGTAAAGGACGGTGCCGATGTGAGGAAAGAGTGTCTGTACCAAAGTCGCCAGTAGAAGCATCGCGAATGACACCGGGAGAACCTTCATGCGTTGTTGACGAGTGCTTTCTGAGGCATTGTGATACACGATTGCCGTCGTAATCATAAAAAGTGCGAAGAAAAAGCCTGCCAATCGACATCACATCGTCAGCAAGGGACGACGAACGTTTTCACTTCTTGAACACACCATAGAGGAACGTTGTCAGAAACAGTGAAGCAAGCTGAGCTCGTTCTAGTGCCAGTGCTAGTGAAATGGCCATATGTCAGTTCGGCAGTGCGATCGGGCTCTACTAGTAGGCTGACGAAAAAGTCACTTCGAGAGAGACGAAGTTTGTGATGACTGTATCTAGACCAAACCTCAGCGTATTTAAAGAGAAACAAGAGGGCATATTTAGCCAGGAGCCAGTACCTTACTCATAGGTACCATGGACTAGCCATCACCGCTTCAGCATCACTGAAGAGAGCGTGCGACGCAGTTGACGACTGGCACTGTGGCACGGCCTCATCTGTCATGATATCATGGTCAGTGACCGACATACCACACTCCCGAAATCAAGGGCTCATAAAGAAACGAGGCTAAGGCTGTTTCATCATGATTCATGATTTCGCGGATAGACTCCCGTCCGTTTTCTCCGAGTCGGCCGAGTCGGCTTCCTGCAACCCTTCCGAATTCATTCTCTTCCGAGCCACGTGGCCAACTCTAGGACTGTGCACTGTACACATCATTCATCCATCCAGGTTCCAAGTATGGGTGGCATCATCGGAGCAAGCATCACTAGTGCTGGCCTGTGAGGCCTAGAGGCCCAGGATACAGATTGCCAACTATATTGCGCGAAGACAGAGACATTAGAACCGCGCAATTCATATCATTCCGTTGATGAGACATTCACCGCCATACTACCCTGATGCTCCCTTGGAATCCCCTTTCGCCTCATTTCGCTTCGAAGACATAATATTCAACCGAAACGGCTATCATTGTCAATCTTCCTGTTACAAACAAATGTACAATTACAGGTCAGCGTAGCGAGACGAAGTTTAAAGGTATAACAGCTGAGGTATACAAATTATTGCGTAACTGTGCTCATAGGTGGTGGTGCGTGCAGGGAACGATTGTCGATGGAAATACCTGTAAAGTGAGCAAGGATTTAGTTCCGAACCAGCATTTCATTTCTGAGAAACTCACTTCTAGTTTGATTAGATGTCTTGTAAATACCAATGAGTCGGTGACTGAGTTCAAACATGTCGTTCCGAAGTGAGATAATTATGAATTGGGCATTCTTAGTCCTGTCCTTGATGTAGTTCGCAACTATAGAGACATTCCGGAAGTCTAGAGCGGCGTCGATCTCATCCATAAAGTATAGTGGCGTTGGCTGTGCGCAACCTCATTAGACGATAGAAGCAGGCGAGAGTACGCACAACGTACCTTATACACGTGTAATGCGAAGACAAGTGCTAAAGAGCTGAGGGTCTTCATTGAAAACGAGATTAGAGAGTATATATGCGGTGAATTCAAATGACTACGACACCTTTTCGCCCCCAGACAGGTTGGAAATATTTCGCCAACTCTTCTTGGGCGGCATGACACTGAAGATGATGCCCTCGGAGAACGGATCCATGCTATCAACGAGTTCCAGCTCAGCATTTCCTCCGAGCGTAATCATCTATGCGTTGCGTTCAACAGTAACCGTACTAGAGGTATGGCGATACTGACCTGATACATCTCCTTGAGGTTGAGGGAGATAGTACTAAAGCCGGCCATGAACTCGTCAAGCCGCTGCTTTCGCAAAGAGTCATACTTCTGTTTCTCGGTATCACGGAGAGCAGTCGTCTCGTCGAGATCCTTCGCGCGGCGTAGAAATTCTTCCTCGCGTCTCTGGTACTCCTTCAACACGGCCATATTCGGCCTACTCCTCTTCAATTGCTCTGGCAATGCGGACATTAGTCATTTCGTGTAAATTATGAAGACGAACAAACCATCGAGAAGTTGGACGTCAGCGAGAAGTTCACGCTGATTGAGCCTAGATAACTCCGCAGCGCTGTAAATATATAGCTCGTTCGACGGTGTGTTGTGACCCCGGCGTCCTTTTTTGTTCGACACAGGCTCAACCCCTTCCTCGATCTTCACGACAGGATCTGCGTTCTCTCCTTTCTCGTGCTTAATTGATGCTACCTGGCCTTCACGCCCGTTTTCGTCTTCACCGCCGCCATCCCCTTGAGGATCGTCCTCATCGTCCTCATCGTCATCTCTACCAACAAATGAGAAACGGAACGCAATGAACAAGAAAGTCAGCATACTCGACGTCTTCGAGGCGCAACTTATCGTGCTCCGCTTGCGACCGGTCCATGGTGGTCCTATTCTCCTTTAGCTCGGTTTTTTTATCATTGAGCCTTTGCGTGAGCTCCACCTGACGTACAATTTGTTAGCGGAAGACTATTGATATATGGGGCCTTCATACTTCTATCGCACGAAAAGCCTGGATCTCCTCTGTCTTCTGGTCCAGTTCTACTTTGAGATTTTCCAGGTCGTCCTTTGAGTTTTCTACCTCGGCTTGCGCCGCTTCGACTTTTGCACGGATGTCAGCGACGTAGTCTTTGACCTCTTGCAACGACTCGTTCAACTTCTCGAGCTCAGCTTCGACCTCCGCCAGGCCTTCCTGATTCCCTGCTACAGAATTCTCAAGCTTGACGGAGTCTTTCTCGGCCTTAGCTTTCGCCACCTCGGCTTTGGTGATCTCATCATTCGCAAGGTTAATGTGTAGCTTCAGACCATCGACCTTCGACTTCTGCGCCAGCAGCCGGGAGCCACCAATCTCGAGAATTTTCTTCTCGAGCTCCTTGATGGCGTCTTCAATCGTACTCGATCGTGACTGCAAGCTTTCAAGCTCGCTTTGGGCGGTAGCAATTTCCCGTTCCAAAGATGCGATGCGAGACAAATCGCCCACATCTGGTTTGTTCTGCGTCCTGAGAATAGCTCGAGCTTAAGATGGATTCAGCAGCTGAGATCAGAAATATGCTCACTTGAGATCGCGGACACGCTTTTCCGCTTCAATGGCCCGCTCGATGACGTTCTAGCTGTCAAGGTTTTCCTTGTCAATCTCGAGGTCGATCTGCGGCCCTGACCTCGTGACAGCGTCCAGTTGCACCTCGGCTGCCCGAAGGTCCTTAGTGGCCTCTGCGAGTTGTGCATCGGCGGACGCGCAGTCCTGTTCATACCTTCGCAGCACTTCAGGTTGAACTGCATCAGATGCAAGCTTCGAGCTCATCCCACCACCTCTGGGCTTCGCACCACCGCCAGACATCGTGCCAGACGAGTCTATGAGCTCCCCTGCGAGGGTGACAACCCGCCATCTGCGCGCGCCGAATGCAATACGATTTGCTTGCGCGAGATCTTGAGCGATGAGCGTGTCACGTAGCGCCTTGTAGAATGCATGGGCGAATCTTGTCTCCTTCGGCTTGACGAGGTCGAACAGGCGAGGGACATTCTCGGGTGTTTTAATAGGTCGCATTCCGTTCGTTTCGTCGATCTTCTCAAGAACAAGGAAATTCGCACGTCCGACGTTCTGTTTTCGAAGGTATTCAATGCAGCTTTGACCTTGCTGTACAGTGTCCACGACCATGTTGTTGAGTGAACCACATGCGGTCGTGATTGCGACGTCATACTTGTCAGGAATAGTCCCAAGGCTTCCCAGTCGGCCCTATTCTGTACCATGAGTATCACCCAAAAATGTTTCAGATAAGACTTACGTGAAAACCGCTGACTCTACCAGAGTTCCTTAGGCGGGTCAAGCTGTCTAGAACCTTATTCTGGGAGGTGCTAGCCGCCTGGGACGCTTTAGCGTCCTCCACTCGTTGCCTCGAGGAAGATGCTTGCGCTCGAAGCTGGTTTACGTGTGCAGTCAAGTCCTACCCATGGCCATGCTTACGTAAACAATCCTGGAAAAAGAAAAGGGAGGCGTGGAGGATCCTACCTGGACACTCTGGTGCGCAGCTTGCGATTCTTGTTGAAGTGACGTTTTCCTGTGTTTGAGGTTTTCAAGCTCCCCAATCTCAATGCATAATCAGAACCCAGGTAACTCAGCACAGTAAAGAAGTTATACCTTGGTTTTCTGGTCGCTTCTCAATTTCTCAAGTGTCTCCTGCGCCTCCGCGCCAGCTAGCTTGATAGCCTCGGCTTTTTTGACCAACATGTCGCGTTCACTGGTCTTAATGTCAATTTCAGCCTGCTTCTGGTTGATCTTCGTTTTCCAAGGCTGAAGCTCCTTCTGCTTTTGCTCAATCTGGTCATGAAATACCTGCGTCTTGTCTGAGTGGCGAATGAGCGCATGATCATGTAGGAGGGGGGAAAAAAATGCCTTTGAGGCTATCACGGATGACCTCCAGTACCTTTTCTTCCTTCTGGAGGTCTTCTTCGAACTGGTCTGCTTTCTTCTTTTCGCTCTTCATTTTGGCCGCATTCTCTTGGATGGCACGGAGTGCATCATTGCGAGCGTTCTCGTCCTAATGCAATCCAACGGTCAGCCGATAAAGTTTCATATGCGAAATCTCTAAACGCTTTACATCTTGTAGCGACTTCTTAAGCTTCTTAGCCTTGCTATTCGCGTGTTTGCATTTTTCTTCCAGGCCGACCTCCTGCTTTTCGTAGGTTGCCATCTCCTTCAAAGCCTCAGCTGCTGCTGCTTTGACTTCCTACATGAAGACCACAATCTCATCAGGAATGAAAAACGGCTAACTCGTCGTTAAGCGTACCTCATAAGCCTGAACGCGTTCCGCATAATGTCTTTCGAGTGACTCCAGATGTGCGATATCATCCTTATTTCGCTCGCGTTCCTCAGCGAGTTCTTTTTCGATGCGAGCCTAGAAGACGGAATCAACACGGTTCCATTGTATCATATAAAAGACCGCATACGATTTCCTGCTTGACCTCTTTCTCACTGACAAGACACCGCCAAATATAATACTGGTAAAGGGTCGACTGTGCGCGTACATGATCGTTCTGCAGGCGCAAATAATTTTCGGCCTCGCGCTTCTCTTTTTCGAGTGCGTTCCTCTCGCGTTCCACGAGTCGCAAGCGGTTCAACTTTTCCGTACGATCCTCCGTCAGGCGTTCCATTTCAACGAGCGCTTCGTCAATTGGTCCCTTATATTGCGAGGTGCCAATGATGTCCTCGAGATATTCGAGTAAGCCATCTTCGTGTTCTGACGGTGCCTTTGGCTTCATTTGTGCAATGGACTCAACCTCACCCTACACTGAAATGAGATGAGACCAAAACATGCAGGGAGTGGACCTACCTGGAGGATGAGGAAGCGATTGTGATCAAGATCAATACCACGGCCTTTTAGAAGCGTTTGCACTTCCTTGTAGCTGCTTGCGAGTCCATCGATGGTGTATTTGCTGGAGTTATTCTTGTACGCAGTTCGAGCCACGGCCAAGGTGGAATCCGGTACAACAGTAAATGCGTCGGGGCCGGGCTGAACCGACAATGACTGAGCAATCGCCGGCGTTTAAAAAAAAGGAACGTACAAGGTCGACAATCTCGCGGAAATGAACTTCTACACTGCACTCCTGCAAATCCGGATGTTGCGCCGAGTTGTGTATGAGTTCGGAGAGTTTTCCTTGTCGCATCTTGCTGGCACGGTACCCAAACACAAAGAGTAGTGCATCGATAGTATTCGACTTGCCAGAACCATTAGGTCCGACGATCGCAGAGAAAGACTACAGAGCATGAGTTTCAATGTTACGACACCGGAAGCAACGCACCTTATGGAAAGGCCCTATTTCTTGACATCCGGCATAACTTTTGAAGTTCACGAGCACTAATTTGTGGATGACAAGACGCGGTCTGGGTCCCTGAGGTTCTTCGAAAGGAAGGGGTTGACGTCTTGCCTTCGACGGAGAAGTCGGCAGGTCATCAAGAAGAGACTTCTCTTCATAGACTAGGGGTATATTAGAGGGTAACTTCTTCGGGCTAGGGACTGGAGTAGATTCCTCAGCCAAAACATCCGCCACTTCACCGTTCGGTACGATGGCCGTGGCGTTCTCGCCGACATCTGTATCATCTTCCTTTCCGACGGATGGAGGGGGTGTCAAAGACTTCACTTTCCGAGACCGCTTCGTAGTCTTTCGTTGGGAAGTGGCTGGGACCTCGACCTCTCCGTCGCTAACGTCATCAACGTCCTCCAGGGCGGGCTCGTCGGGGGGCTCAGCTTTTACACTCACAGCCGCCGATCTAGAAGAACGCCCACCACGCCGGGATGTGGATGGTTTCGAGGAGTTGGTATATTTTCCGGGGGAATGTGTACGAGAAGTTGGCTTAGCTGTCACCTGCTCGTCAGGCTCATGTTCCGCCAGGACAACATGGTCTTGGCTGGTCTTCCCATTGGTAGAAGAGGCCACTGGTCTAGGGCCAGCCCTTCGAGTCCGAGGCGCAATAGTTGGCTTAATGTCCTCCTCCTCATTCTCTTCGTGAACATCCTCCAGTTCATGCGATGGACGGGATCTTTTCGTTCGACGCGGAAGCTCTCCATCCTCATCTTCGAAATCAGAGTCCGGCGGCTCGTTCTTTAATCTGGAAGGTGCGCGAGAGGCTGGTGCGGAAGAGGTTACTCTAGAGGATGAACGGCGAGCGGCGCGAGAGGGCGATTTGCCATTATCTTCTTGTCCGTCGATATCAGTGTTGTCGACAGTAGATCGCTTTCGCTTGGAAGAAGGGGCGCGTTTCTGAGCCTGTATGTTACTGTCTGGTTCCGTGGATAGTCTTGTGGAGGAGCGAGTGGAGCGACGAGGCGGCATGTGTATGCGTCCGAGTGTGTCAAGGTATGAAGGTGAAGGGGAAACAGAGACGCGTCGTGTCACGCGTCTGTCACAAGTCCATGGACCAGGCACCAGGGATGAGTAAACGTGGGAATGAGCAACGTGTGCGGAAAGACCGCTTGAACTATTACTACCACCACCAACCAAAGACTTTCAACGATGGATGACGGTACGTCCTCAGCATCACCGACAGCCACCCCCTCGACGGCGACGACATTGGCGACGTTTACTATACAGCCTTCCACATCCCATTTCTCTACTTTGTCCACTTTTTCGGCCTCGACATCATAACACAGAATCGGTTCCAGCAACCCGTTCAGTTCAGTGTCGGCAGCCTGTACAGCTTCCAAACAACAGTAGTTCTACTTACTTCGACGTCCCCTTATCGTTGCCTATTTCTCTACTCTCTCGCCTCAGAGTCAATGGCAACACTCGGCGCGCGCCACAGCTGTCACATCATTCAGCGCTCTAATTTCCAATGTTCTCTTCCATCATCATTGTCTCCTTGTCGTCGCTCCCATTCGCCTGTTACACCATCGACATAACACAGCCTGACGTTCCTTTGTCCCGCATCAGCTTGGCAGTCGCAGGATATGGCCCCCAGTAACGCACCCATCAGCATCCCCACTGGAGACGTGACCATGGCCAATGGTGCCCCAGACAACCAGACTTGGGATGGTGGACGCTCGCCGGGTCGCGGTGGTGGTGATTTGCCTCGACGTTCGAGTAGGAGTAGGAGTCCTGGACGTGGTAATGGTGACGACCGACCGTGCGTATCCACACTGTATCCACTGGCTTAATGATCTGACCAGCCGTGATAGTGGACAGAATCCCGGCAACAATCTTCATGTTTCAGGCTTGAGCTCACGTGTCGATACGCGTGATCTCGAGGCTGCCTTCGCAAAAATTGGTAGAGTGAGTGAGAGCTTGTGTCATGCATCCAACCTGACATCAACTAATCGAAATACAGGTTAAAAAAGCATCAGTCATGTATGACCCTCACACTCGCGAGTCTCGTGGATTCGGCTTCGTGACTATGGAATCCGCCGAGGAAGCGGAGGCGGCTATTACTGCCCTCAATGCCACAGAATTGATGGGCAAAGCCGTCACTGTTGAAAAGGTGCGTTCCCAGCTGTAGTTATAAAACAGTGCTAGACGTTACTTAGGCTCGCCGCGGACGTGCCCGTACCCCCACACCGGGTAGGTATTATGGGCCTCCGAAGCGCAATGACCGTGAGTCTGTTTAGTATATTAGTACCTCACTTCTATGTGTTGATCTTAATCTCTTAGGTGAGCGTTACTACGATCCACGCCCTTATGATTCCCGTTATGCGCGTGATTACGATCTTGAGGATCGTCGTCACGGTAGCGGGCGCGGACGATACGATGACCGCCCACGGGATTATGATCGGGGCCCACGCGATTACGACAGAGGGTATGGACGTGAACCACGCGATTACGATCGCCGCCATGATGATAGGCGGTATTGAGCTATAGTCCAAAAAGAAATGTCCACTAGTGGTGTTTCAAGCACTTAATCTACAATTGCTGTGATACACTCCTCTAGTCACCTATGCATAGCATTGTTGCTATGTTGTGGTCGTATCTGACATATTTTATGACCTCAAATTCAATTTTCTGGTATTATAAAGATTATGATTTTAACTGGCAGGAGAGAGGTTAATGCCTAAGACCCACCTCTTCACCAGAATTGAGTGCTGCGTAAATATCTGCTGCTTTGATTCCTTGCCGCCTTTCTGGGTCATTTTCAAGCCACTTGTGAATGGTATCCGTCGAGGGTGATGGCCCATCTGGACACTCTTTACGTATGCATATTCTTGCATGTACAGCTCGCACATCAGTTCTTTTTGAAGAATGAATTCGACGAGTCCACATTTGGCGACACTGCAGCAAGCGATCAGAAACCGACATGACAAGTGGGTGTAGGGGAGAAACGATGAAATATTCTGCTCACTCTGGTTGGTAAGCTGAGCCATTCTTGTCGTTCAACGGTTGTGTGGATGATCGGAACCTTGGTGTAAGTACCAAGGTAACGAATTTGTGGTGTGCTCCTCGAGAACTTTGGATTCATGTTTGAAAACAGATGGAAAGTTTCACACGTATCTTCCATTACCGCGACATCTGAATAGACGAAGACCAGCCCCGACTCCCCGGGAGAATGTGGTGCGAAGGGCTGTGCACCCATGTTTACACAGAGGATATTCTTCTGTGTAGACATCGGTCGTTCATGGTAGGAGTCACCCCCAAAGAGGGTGGTGAAACGTCGCGATGTGATATTAGGTGTCATACGAGCAAAGGCGTCGTCTTCGCGCGTTATTGAGGACGCATCAAGACCAGCTTCTTGAAGAAACAGCGTCCTCGCAGCACGACTGTGAAAGCGATTATCACGATGGCCCGTGCGTTGTGGGCCAGACACAGCCCGAGCATTGGTACTGCCAATGGCACTGGCACTGGCACTGGCACTGGCACCGTGACCCAGTAGGCCCCGGGGGCGGTTCTGCGACGGGTTGCTCCGAGTCCTTTGTTCCGGGCTAGATCTAACCATTTCATGACCAGTGACCAGGTTATAAAAGTCAAGACGTCCATGCTTTGGAACTAAATGGGAGACAGACATACATGGTTGTTGTGGCAAAGTTGCCAGTGGCCCCGGCCTGGCCGCGAGTCTGCGATCTCTCCTGGGCCATCCCAGGCCTATGACCGCGGACTGGGCCGGGGTTGCGTCTCGCAGGGAGTGCGGGAGCTTGCACCTGTTGGCCATATCCCCCTGCGGCTGCGGCTGGCAGTGCGTGCGCATCTGTCTCCGTGGTTGCCTCTGCCTCACCGTGACTGGCGGCATGATCGGCGAAATCTGAGCTGCGGAACAAGAGTTTATATTCTTCACACTGCCGAATCAGAGCGCGATTCTCGATTTCGAGGATCTGGCACTTGAGCACCAGCTGGTGTCGAGAGAGGGCCCGTAAATCTTCTGTCATGTTTGCACGCGGCGAAGGGGAGGTCCTCTCTTTTCTTTTCTTTTCTTTTGTCTTTTGCAGACCCTGGCTGGCTCCACCCGTTAAAGCCCCGACTCCGAATCGGAGACTTTACTAAAATTGTCCGATTCGTAATACGCCCAGCACTGCTCAAAGGGTTTTTCGTTATATTGCCCGTGATAACTTTGTGCATCAGTTTAACCTTGATCTGGAGGAAATGAGTGATAGCCTCCTTGTTCATCTTAGGGTGCTCCGTCGGATCGTATTGGACTATCTCGCCGGCGATGAGTGGTTTTCATCATAAACTCGAACCATTGTTTTTAAGGCTCACAGGGGATAATATACGTCTGGGAAATGGATTGCACGATATCTTGCACCCCTGGTCTTGATGCTCAGACTTTGTCGCAGGCATGCCAAGTAGCGCCATTGGCCGGCCGGAAAGATACAAGTTAACGAGAAAGCACCAAGTACCATGTAGTAAGTCATCTGGTCCACGAATATTCATAATTTGCGTTTTGACGAAAAAGTCCTTACCTCGACTCATGCAGAGTGTGAAATGATTTAGGATACATACTTTGATACTTAGTCAAGCGTGATGCTCGCAGAAGAGTGAGCGAACGGACCGACGACGGCCCTTGTGCGCTCTCCTGCGTGCGCCTTCTTCTTCCATCCGGTGCACGGCATAGGTAATGTATGTCGAATGCTTCTTTAAGTGAAGCAAGCCCTGGTGAACGGCCACCGCGTCCACCGCGGATAGCATGTAGGCGGCCACTAGAAGCGGAGAATCCAATGGGAGAATATCTGCACGTGGGGCAATATGATTCTCGCGCACGGACCCTTCGAGCGTTGAGAACGGGGAGGGGTTATGGAATGGACGCAGAAGTGGATGCACTAGGATGGGAAGTTTCGTTTAGGGTGCTCGATGTGTAGCTCTGGGGCTTTGTGGAGAGAAGCTGGTCTGTAGTATGCAATCGGATCTCCGACGGATGACCTGTGTTGAGAAGAATTCCTATACGGGAAGGTTCCTACGAGGTCCATACATGCAGATTCCCAGGTAAATTCATATATAGAATAAGATGAAACAAGAGAAGCGTCGAATCTCGCATAAGGTGGTGGAAGATGTGTTCTTGTCAATGAGGGTCGTCGCGGGAGGATCATGACAAACAAAAGCTGTCCTGACCAACCCAGTTTCGCGGGTTGGAAATTAGTATCCGGCTGGCAATGGTCACATGAAGACATGTAGCCGGATCATTGCTCGCCGCGAGATGCGGACGTAGATAAGCACTGGGGAAAAGATAAAGATTTCAGGTCCAGTGCGGATGGGAAGGAGGCTTAATGTAGATGTAACGGCAGATTCCCTGGTGCTGATGGGCTTCTTCAATGCTTGATGGACAACTTGGCAAGGAGATATGCGACGTTTGCGCAAGGTACCCGCTGTGGAGCTGCATCCGCAGTGTTGGCACGGGCGCACTCCTGCGGTAGCCCGACGGCCGTACGCCAAGCTATGTCATGTGCGGCGCTGTTGAAGCCAAACCCCTAAATGTTCAAGTGAGAGTATACAAACAAACCGGACATTCGAAGCGATTATTCCGTACAAGCTATTTTGGCAAAGGCCAGGGCTCGGAAACGCCCATGGAACCATCTTATTGCCCACGATCGGACGATCGATTTTACCAATGATTGATCCCCTGACCTGTGTGTGTGCCAGTCGGAAAGCGCCACACGGAACGGGGAACTCGAAAGATACACTCAGAAAAGTAGCATTGTGCGGGCGAGCAGCACGCTGGCAAACTGTCGGGATGTCACGGTAAGGTAATTCCGGGTGCCGGTGGTCCAAAAGGGGGCCTTTTGCCTGCTGGCAGTGACGAGAGCACGGAAACAGATTACCGAGCCCGGTTCATGACGGTCACAAAGGAAGCTCGCCAAGGCGATCTGCGAAGAGTGCCCAGGAGGAGAGTGCGCAAAACGCAAGACAAGACAAGCCAAGGCACCCATCGTCAGGTTCCATACAAATGAGCGAGGAAGG
>Ga0137362_10002065_pt1 | contig 12852 bp, 9 predicted proteins | sample MadtaG_2_FD_104801 | JGI IMG/M metagenome (GOLD analysis project Ga0137362, IMG submission 104801) | Vadose zone soil microbial communities from Angelo Coast Range Reserve, California, USA - Mad1_100_16 metaG | ecosystem: Environmental > Terrestrial > Soil > Vadose zone | place: USA: California... | reverse complement strand
TGCGCAGGCCGTTGCGGCCTCATCTGCCTTTCCACCACCCCTGTCCCCAGCCATTCTCAAATTCGATGCATCGGCCTACACCCCCGGGAGTGGAGGTGAAGGTGCCGATAACCTGCAACGCCCTCCCTACACAACTCGCGTCGTGCTCTCGGACGGGGGCGTGTATGACAATCTCGGACTGGAAACGGCCTTCAAGCATTACAAGACTCTGCTCGTCAGCAACGCCGGCAAACCCTTTCAGTTCGAACAAGCACCGGGAATCAACTGGGCCAGCCAGAGCGCGCGCGTCATCGGCGTCATGGACAACCAGGTCCGCAGCTTGCGTGTGCGGCAACTCATTGAAGCCTTCAAGGCCGGGCCGAGCGGTTCACCCGACGCACGCACCGGCGGCTACTGGGGAATCGACAGCAACATTGCCAATTTCCCGTGCCCAAATCCCCTTCCCTGTCCCTTCGCGAAGACGCTCGCTCTCGCGGCAATCGGAACTGACCTCGCACGCAAGGAGCCGGATGTGCAAGAGCGCCTGATCAACTGGGGCTATGCGATTTGCGATGCAATGATGCGCAGCCATGTCGACACCGCCCTTGCGGTGCCCGCCGGGTTTCCGTATGCCCGCGGCGTTGGCTGAGCGGGTCTTCTGGCGGCCGTTGCAGGAGTTGATCGGCTTCAGTTCATCACCTGTAGTCGGCGTCACGATTTCAGCTATCCCTGCCCAGCGCGCGGAGCGGCATAATTGTCGATGATCCCCCTCTTGCTGCACCACAACGGATCCAAAGAGCGTCTTTCGAGGGATCGTCAACGCGAGCATGTATTTAACGCGGTAACCGTCACGTGTAACTTGAATTCGACGGCGATGAGCGTAGTCTAATTCGTGGGTCAGGGAATCCAAAGACATAAGAGAGACCCGTCATGCTCGACACGACATCAACACGTTTAAGTGCGAACTTGCGCCTCGCGATTCTCGCGACCGTGGTTGCAGTCGTACTTCCTCTGTTCGCGAGCTGCGCGGCTAGCCCGCCCTATCGAACATTGCTCCGCACAGACGCACATTGCGACGAGCGTTACCAGGCCGCCCGATGGAACGAGGGCGCCGCTCCCAAGAACTCCGACACCGAATTGGCGCGTATTCAGAAGCTGATTCGAACGGATCGAAAGGACACACAAGTCAGCGGCTGCTGGAATACTTCTTACGAACATCACGCCACCTACGATCTCTACTCTGTAGAGTTCGACGATCAGGGCTGGCTCGCTCATACGTCCGCAGGCCCAGTTCCCGACGAGACGCAATTGACAGTATTGATGAACGGGCTGAATGCGCTAACGCGTGGTCGTGGGGCCCCGGACGGACGGCCGCTCAGCGTAGTCATCTACACGCACGGCTGGCATCACTCCGCGGCACCCGATGATGAGAATGTCGTTGCGTTCCGGCGTCTCCTCGAGGAAGCGTCAACTGTGGAAAGGGAGTTATGCCTGGCAAAACGCTCAGGCCAACCGGTGGCTGCAGAGAGCGCACCGCCGGAGGTCTGCTCCGAGAATGAGGCCGCACCCGTCTGGGAGAAGAAACGCCGGGTCGTCGGGATTTACATCGGGTGGCGGGGCGATTCGGTCGTGGGTCCGGTGATTGAGATGTCCTCGATCTGGGACCGTAAGCTTGCCGCCGAGACGGTAGCACTGGGGTCCGTGCAGGAGCTCTATGCTCGGATGCACAGCTTCTATGTCGAACACGAATGCCACAGCAGTAAGCACCAGCGTGCCGATGCGAAGGAGCTCGCGGACTGCGCTGACGTGCGCATGCTCACGGTGGGTCACAGCTTCGGCGGACTTATCACGTACCGGGCCCTGGCGCCGCGGATGATGCAGGGCGTCGCCGAAACGGCCCCGGATGTATTCGACTCAAGACTCCGCTACGCGTACGGATTTGGTGACCTGACGGTGCTGATCAACCCAGCCTTCGAAGCCACGAGGTTCGAACCGTTGGCGGAGGCCGCCGCGTCTCGCCTCTACATAGAGTCGAGCTCTGGAAAGAGCGCGCAGCTGCCGTTTCTGATCATCGCAACGTCCAAGACCGATCGGGCGACGGGGAGCGCGTTCCCCATCTTTCGCTGGGTCACGACGCGCTTCGAACGAGCCACAGGTGCAGAGCGCGAGGCAAACGTCGATGCGGTCGGGTGGGACCCGCGCTACCGGACACATTCGATCACTCTCAGTTCAGCGCCGGACGTATGCGGCCTGGCAAGCCACACGACGATGGCGGAGCGGCTGTTCGCGGAAGCACGGTGGTCGGAGCAGCAGCAGATCAACATGTACGCGGGTTTCGGCGACAAGATACTCGATCTGTGCGATTCGCTTCGCCTTCTGCGGGAGCCGACATGGGCGTTGAAGCGGCCCGCGTTCATGCCGCTCTGGGTGATTCACGCGGACAAAACCGTGATCGACGGCCACAACGACTTTCTGAATTCGCACTTCGTTGATTTCGTACGCCAGGTTTACTACACGATCCTGAGGGAGGAGGACCTAGTCATGAGGAAGCGTATCACCGAGAGTCCGTAGGTGCCGTATCCCCAGCGATCAGCGCGCCGACGCTCGTCGCCAGCCCATGATCCTTCACCACATAGAACAGCCCACCGCGCCCGTTCTGGCTCCGCTTGCAGTTATCTGCCGGACCGGATATCGCCCCCTGCTGATTCAGGTCCCCGAAGATCGCCAGATCCGAGCTGCTGTCCGTCGATACACCAATCTTCGCGTGATTCCCGCTCGCGCTTGCGGTCCCTATCAGGCCAAGCGACTTCGTCTCCCACCTCCCGCTGGTCGCAATCTCAACGGCACCCGCTGTGCCGAGCTGGGTATCCCAACAATCGATATGCGTGCTGCCCGTCGTCGTTGGAATTTTCGGGTTCGCCCACCACGTCGCCGCGCGCAACGGGACCCCACCCAGCTCCGCCGATACCAGCTGCCACGGCGGCACGTGCACCGCAGAGGGCTTGGAGATGAGCCGCACGCCGCTCGAGAGTGTCACCATCGTGGCAGTCGTACTCGTCGACCTCTTTCCCAACTTCCCGACCAACGTCTGAACCTCCGCCGGCCCGCCATTGCTCACGATCTGCAGGTTACCAGGATCCGTCACTACGCTCGCGTTGCCGAGCGCCTGCAGTACCTTGATCAAGTCCACTTTCGTGAGCTTGAGTGCGAAAAAATGCTGGCTTACGAGGACGTCGTTGTCGGCAACACACCCGAGCGTGTTCCCGTCCGACTGACGCGGATGACTATGGCTCCCCGCCGCCGGCCACGAGGGCGTCGAGACCTGCAGCACGAAGCCGTCGCCTCCATCGTTCCAGGCCACCATCCCCTTCGAATGCCCCCATGGCGATCCGCACTGCTTCGTACAGCCCGCGATGGGCGGATCGTCGTAGAACTGATCATTCCAAAGGACGTAGTGGAAATTCCCGTTGTACACCTCATCGAACGTTGCCCCGAGTGGATCCGTGAGGGTCTCCCCGTTGCAGCCCGTCCCTTTCTCGAGGGTCGAGTGCTGGTCACTCGCGAGCGCAAATTGCTCGCCGAAACTCGGGTAGCCTTGGACCTTGCCTCCGAAGGTGCAAGCCCGCGCCACCCCGCCATCGCAGCCAGGAAACGCGCCGGCGTTGAACTTGAAGACGATCCACCATGTTGCGGGCTTGCCGGTAGCGAGCAGCGGCACCGGTGCGCTATCCGCCCACGCCGCACGGTAGCCTCCGGCGCCGACAAGAATCGCAATGCTCAACAGAAGACCGGCGGTCCGATGAGATCTTTTGTGCGCGATGTCGCCCATCAGGCTCCCCATAAACTTATTTCTTCGGAACCGTATCCTCCGGAATCCTAGTCGCTCAAGCTCATCGTCGTGCCACACTCCGGATGGCTCAGATTCTCGCAACCGCCATCCAAATCCGGACGCGTTCGGTCGTGACGAGGAGGTACTCGGACACCGCGCCCGAACTAATGAGATCACGTTCGAATTTGGAGCGTTTTCGATGCTGGTCCCGCGATGTTCGACCAAGGCGGCATGCGGGATGCGCGCGGATTTTCGCGCTGAGCGTCCATGAATTCTCTCCCTCGGTCGGCGCGCAACGGTTTCATGTTGCAGGCGCACATTTGCTGCCACGTACGCCGCTCCATTGTGGCGCAGCGGCCACCGGGGAGGCCGAGGTTCGCGCAGCTGCGGGGAATGCTGCGTGACAGCATCAAATTTGATACCGGCGATACGTACGCTTGTCATATTCCTTTGTTATCTTCCGTGGTGATTACGACACTGTCCATCCCGGTATGACTGGCCCGCATTCATCCACGGACCACACGAAAAGGAAGACAAGTCATGTCAAAGCTAGTCTCGATTCGTCCACACGGCGTTGGCATCCGAGGTGCCGATCTTTCGCGAAGCTCACCGCTCTTCAGTGGTCCATTCGGGCGGATCTTCCGCGCACTGCCACCAGCTGACTTCGGTAAAGATGATGCCGCCTCGCTCGCCGCGCTCAAGGTGCTGGCTGCCAAGATGACATCTGTTGCGGATCCAAAAGATCCGAAAAATGGACCGGATTCTGAAGAGGGAGGGATACCGGCAGCTTATACGTACTTCGGCCAATTCATCGATCACGATCTGACGTTTGATCCGGCGAGCAGCCTGCAGAGACAAAACGATCCGGACGCATTAGTGGACTACCGCACGCCACGCTTCGATCTGGACAATGTTTACGGCCGCGGACCCGACGACCAACCATATCTCTACGAAGACGGACGTCGCTTCATTCTAGGCAGGCCCTTGACCGGAGCGGCCGCGAATCCGCGGGCCAGGGATCTCCCAAGGAGCGAAGTCGGCGACTCGAAGCTGAACGCTCGTCGGGCGATCATCGGCGACCCGAGGAACGACGAGAACGTCATCATCTCGCAACTTCAGGGGGTGTTTCATCGCTTCCACAACAAGCTCGCGGCCGACCACGGCGATTGGGATTTCACCAGGGTTCAGCGCGAGGTTCGATTCCACTATCAGTGGGCGGTGTTGAATGACTTCCTGCCGGCCATCGTCTCGAAGGCAGTCCTCGACCAAGTGGTTCCCCATGTCACGGCGAAGAGCAACATCCGGGCGCACAAGGCGAATCTCGAGTTCTACCACCCGAAAGATGAAGCCTTCATGCCGCTCGAGTTTTCCGCCGCGGCCTATCGCTTCGGCCACTCGATGGTCCGTCCCGGGTATCAGCTCAGCGAAACCATCGGTCCGCTGGCCATCTTTACTTTCAACGAGCCGCTGAAGGGCCTAACCGGGTTTCGTGAATTCCCGAACAACTGGGCGATCGACTGGAATCTCTTCATCGATCTCGAACCCCGCCCCCCCGGTAACGCGAACGATCCGAATGATCCCGGCAACAACACCCGTACGCAGCTCGCCTACAAGATGGACACATCATTGGTGAATCCGCTCGGCAATCTTCCGAAGTCTGTGGCCGCGAACCCCAACGTACTTGCCGAGAGGAATCTGGACCGCGGATGGCGAATGAGATTGCCCACAGGGCAGGACATTGCGCGCGCGATGGGGCTCAAGCCGTTGTCCGACGAGCAAATCATCATCGGCAAGTTCACCGGCGACAAGGCCGATATCATTGGGCCGATCGATCGTATCGATGATGCGTTCAAGGGGAACTGCCCATTGTGGACGTACATCCTGGCCGAAACTGTGGAGACGGACGTAACCATCAAAACGACCCAGGGCGACAAGAAGATCAAGACACGCCAGCTTGGACCCGTGGGTGGCCGCATCGTCGCGGAGACCTTTGTTGGGCTTCTGCTCAGCGACAGCAGCTCGTATCTCGCGCAGGATCCGCTGTGGACGCCGAGCCTGGCGGTCAAGGGGAATTTCGGCTTGCGCGAGCTGATTGCCACTGCACTCAAAGGGTAGCTGCTGGGGCACGGATGCCGTAGTCCGTCGAACGGCCCGGTTGAAGGCATGGCAACCGCTGTTGCGGGGCCGGGAGAGTGTTCATGGGCGTGCTGCTCCAGGCGTTTTTCAAACAGCCGCCGAACCGTGCGGTTCCGTCCCCCGCCGACGGCGATCCTTCAATACCGTCGTGGTGGGATCATCTTGCCGATCAGGCGAACAGCTTGCGCAAGGCCGGGTTTACGGCCTTGTGGCTGCCGCCGCCGCTCAAGACTTCGGCCGGGGCCAAGCCAGGCGCCGATGGGTACGGGCCATTCGACGACTACGATATCGGCTCGAAGAACCAGCTGGGCGGGGTGCCGACGAGATTCGGCACCCGCGAGCAGTTGCAAAGATGCGTGGCGGTCCTGCGAGCGAACGGCCTCGACGTGTACCTCGACATGGTCGAGCATCACAGGTCCGGCGACCCGGGCAATTTCGTGTTTCGCTACCGGGGCGCGGATGGAACCCCCAACGTCGGGCGCTTCCCAAAAGATCCGCTCAACTTTCGTCCGAATGTTCCGCAGGATCCTCATCTCGGCGGCCCCCCCAGGGATGACTTCCCGTTCGGTCGCGAGTTATGCCCGATCAACGCACAGCCGCCTCGCTACGTATTCGACAATCTCGTCGCTGCCGCGGACTGGCTGACCCGCGCGCTGGATGTGCAGGGATATCGCATCGATGATGTGAAGGGGCTGTCCACCGACTTTCTGCGGCCGTTTCTGAACAGCAAATCGATGGCGGGAAAATTCGCCGTCGGCGAGTTCTTTGACGGCAACCGGATTCTGGTGAACGGCTGGGTCTTCAACCCTATGGGCATGCAGGGTCGAGCGAGCGCGTTGGATTTTCCGCTGAGATTCGTGCTCGCCGCGATGTGCAGCAACGCCGGCCGCTTCAACATGGCGGACCTCGATCACACCGGCCTCATCGGTATCTCCCCGTTCAACGCCGTGACGTTTGTCGAGAATCACGACACCGACCTGGGCAACGGCCGCATCGTCGTCAACAAGATTCTCGGCTACGCTTATATCCTTACCTCTGAAGGTTATCCATGCGTCTACTACCGCGATTACAGCACCGACAAGGATTGCTACGGGCTCAAGCCGCAGATCGACAACCTCATCTGGATACACGAAAAGCTGGCCGCCGGGCCGACGCAGCAGCGCTGGAAGGATTTTGACGTTTTCGCGTACGAGCGGCTGGGAGGACCGGGCCTGCTCGTAGGGCTCAACAATGAGCCGCTCAACGCGCGGCGCATTACCGTTGCCACTGCTTTCGGTTCGAATGTGTCATTGCACGAATACACGGGTCATGGCGAGGATGTCACGACCGGCGCCGACGGGTCAATCAGCATCACGATTCCGAGGAACGACAACGGGCTGGGCTACGTCTGCTACAGCCGACTGGGCGTCAGCGGTGCATTCGAGGCGACGCCGCGGCCGGTCACCCAGGATTTCGAAGGAGCTCAGGACCTGGATATTCTGCCGGCTACCCCGGCCAAGGCCGTTCAGGTGCAGCGTATCTGGTGTGCGGCAAACACGCCGGTCAGAGCGGTGCTCAAGCCCGACAGATCACAATGGACTGCCGCAACCCAGATCACCCTGGACCTCCTGGCGCCCGACCAGACAATCCTTGCCTCCGAGGTCTATTCGAAGAATACGCCTCAGCATTCTGCGCTCAACGCTGTTCCGCGAGCGGCGGGATTTCATACACTGCGGCTCACGACGGTCAACACGCCGCCCGGAAACTCCGCTCCGCGGTACACGCTGTCCGTCACGTACACCGCGACTCAAAATCTGGCTCAGGTGCCGCTCGCTCCGGCTGACCCAAAATTGGTGGGGCGTTGGGGCGCACCATTCATGCTCCCCAATGTTGCAATCCATGCGCACGTACTGCCGAACGGCAAACTGCTGTTCTGGGGTCGGCGCGACCAACCGTCGGATTCTCTGGACGCACACGAATGCACGCCGTTTGTATGGGATCCTGCAACGAGACATGTCACGCCGACGCCGCAGCCTGCATTGAAGGACGGCACGAAGGTGAACCTGTTCTGTTCCGGGCACACCTTCCTGCCTGACGGGCGATTGCTGGTCATCGGCGGACATCATGCCGACAGCGAAGGCCTCCCTCAGGCATCGATCTACGATCCCGACGCGAACAAGTGGACGCCCATCGAGCCCATGAACGGTGGTCGGTGGTATCCGACTGCGGTCAGTTTGCCGGACGGCAGTGTGTTGGCATGCTCCGGGAGCTTTCGGGCACCAGGCGGACAGCACCCCATCAACAACGTTTCGCAGCTATGGAATGGCACGCCTGGGAGTCGATCGCCGATTTCAATGCGGACGGGCGCGGCGCCCTGCCGCTTTTCCCGCGATTGCACATCGCTCCGGACGGCAGAGTCTTCATGTCCGGCCCTCTGGCCGCGACTTATTTCCTGGACACCAAGAATGGGGGCACATGGACGCGGTCAGGATCTCGCGCCACCGTGTTGCGTGACTACGCGCCCGCGGTGATGTACGACGCCGGCAGGGTCATCTTCATCGGCGGCGGGCAGGACCCCGGTACCCGCGAGCCCACCAATGTGGCCGAGATCATCGATCTCAGCGCGAATCCGCCATCGTGGCAGCAAACCTCCTCAATGCACTTTCGCCGGCGGCAGCACAACGCCACCATCTTGCCCGACGGCACCGTGCTGGTGACGGGAGGCACTCGAGGCGGCGGAGGGATCAGCAAGGGCTTCGACGACCTGACCCCCGGCAATCCGGTCCATACGGCCGAGCTCTGGGATCCCACTACAGGAGAATGGACGCGACTGGCTGCCGAAGACGTCGACCGCTGCTACCACGCAACGGCGGTGCTCTTGCCGGACGCCACTGTGCTGAGCGCAGGCGGCGGCGAGTATCGTCCCGACGGGTCGCCTGCGCAAAACGACCCCAAGGATAGCCATCGCGATGCTCAGATCTTCTCCCCGCCTTACCTTTTCAAAGGCCCGCGGCCCGATATCACCGCGGCTCCCGCCAGTGTGACGTACGGGCAAGTGTTCGACGTCGAGACGCCGCACCTCGAGCAGATCGGGCACGTGAGCTGGATCCGTCTGCCCTCGGTGACCCATTCCTTCGATCAGAACCAGCGCATCAACTTCCTGGAGTTCAAGGCGGGCGCCAATGCGCTGCACGTCACGGCACCGGCCAGTGCCAATATCTGCCCACCGGGCCACTACATGCTGTTTCTCCTGAGCAAGGCGAAGGTCCCCTCTGTCGCAAAGATCGTGATCATCAAAGCCGCGGTGGGACTGGCACCTGCCGCTCGGCGGCTTGCGCTGCCGGTGGTCACGGAAGCTCACCTGAGCGCGCTCGCCAAGGACGCTGCCGTCGTAGCCGCAGCGAAGGGCACGCGCGTAGTGGTCGGAGTCACTCCGACGTGTCCTTATGGAATCTCGGCGTGCTGGGGTGGAGCATACGAAGCGCTGCAACGTCTGCAAGGAGTGGACGTGGTCAGGCCCATTCCGAATGCCGCTGATTCAACGGCGGATGTCTTTCTGCAGCATGCTGGGCTACCGGACCTGGACAAGTGGCCCGAGCAGTTCACGCGCACCGCGAATGGGACTTACCTGTTTCGCGGCGTCGAGATTTCGCTCCGCGGTCTCGTTGAGGAAAGAAACGGCGATCTGCTCCTGCCTGGAAGCGATCAGCGACCGCCGGTGATCCTCGCGCCGCTGCAAGCGATGGACCGGATTCAATGGGATCATCAGAGAGGATCTCTCAGGCCGATGGAAAATGATGAGCAGTCGGCTTACCAGCAGTTAGCGGCAAGAAGGAAGCGCATGGATGGTGAGATCGCGGTCACGGTGACGGGGCCGCTGAAGAAGACGGATGCGGGATTTGTTCTGCAAGTGCGCCGAGCGGATGAACAAGCCGCACAGTTTCATAAATAAAATCCAGGACGGTGAACAGTGCCTTCAAATTTGCAGAAACTATTATTGTTCGAGAGAAAGCAATCACACATCTCGTCTGTTAGAAGGACTTTTCGCGATGAGGAACGCGCGAGATAGCCTTGTTGCCGCATCGCAACAACGTCCAGCACCTCATTGAGGACGCGACCTCGCGATTTACATACCGCAACCCACAACTCCAGCATCCCCGATCCTAAAGCATCCGCCCCGATAACGGGAACCCCGCAAGCCCCGACCTGGACACGATACTTGCCGACGGCGCTTGCTGCTCATCGGCCAAGACGTTGATTTCGCGAGGCGCGCGGTCGATGATCCGATTACGCGAGATTCGAAGAAAGTGCTCTAATCGTACTCGTCAGTTACATGTGCCATCCGGCTCCTCGAATCGCGTCATCGGACCGTTGTGCGACATACCCATATTCCGCGAGAAGGGCACGACAAACAGCCTCCACAGTGTTGGATTTGCTGCGAGTTACATTTGCGATCCGATGAGATAACAGGGGCTGTCGGCACAGTAGTAGCTAGTAGGTGATCAACGGCGGGATCGCCGTGTGCCAAGGTAGCCGGTGCGAAGGGCCCATGGAAGATTCGCGCCAAACAACGGGGAGACGCCTAGCCGTGAGTAGTTCAATCGTGCGCCCGACGCACCGACTGCTGGCGGGATTGCTCGGCAAGGACCAGTCGGTTGCGACTGGCCTCTTGATCGGAATCATCATCTGGACCCTGACCCGGCTGGGCGATGCCGTCACCGGCAGCGGCTCGATCGAGTACGCGATGAAGTACTCGAGTGCAACACTCGCCAATGGCACCGCCGGCAACAAGATGGAAATCCGGTTGACCAACCTGTCGCGCGACACGGCGGTTGCGAACCTGCAGGCGTCGATTTACGACCCATACGGCAAGACCACCTTCAGCGTCGACCGCGCGGACAGCTCGTGCGCATTTGAGCCGCCCGCCTGGGCGGACAACGCCGTCTGCGAAGCGCACAACATCGGAATGGTGTTCAACGCGCCGCTGCTAGTGCCGGGCACGTACGTCCGGATCAGCATTCGCTACACACAGACGGCCGATGCAATACACCGACCCATTGTCAGAATCAATCCTAGAGGGGATACCAAGGTGCAATTGATCAAGCCGGGAATCCAGACATTCGTCGCGCGATTTGAAGCGCCGCTACTGGTCGGCCTGCTGGGAGTCACCCTCGTACTCTTTGCAGTCTCCGTCGCGGCCGGCGTGCGCGATCAAGCCCCATGAACATCCAGGAGGCTGCCGTGTTCTCGGGACGAGTGCTCGTTGCAACAGCGGTATTGGTCGCGACCGGAGCGCTGGGTGGTTGCAACCGCAGCCCGGACTCCCACGTGGTATCGACGCCTCAGCCGGCGACTCCCGCGGCCGAGGCTACCCCTGTTGGCACGACGCCGGGATCGACCACAGATGGGAAAGGACCCAAGGCGCACGTTGCACTGACGTTTCGCGTGTATCAAGAAGATACGACCACCGGCGTGGCCGCCGAGGTGGACCGAATGGACGACACCGGCGCAACACATTTCGTCGCGAACGTCGACGATTCAGGCGTAACGACCCTCAATCGGCCCTGTTCGGCCGGCGAACGCTTCCAGGCGCAGCCCAAGGTACCGGCGTTTCTACACGTTGCACCGCAAGCCTGCGCGGCGACCGTGACTTTCAGGCTTTACAGCGCCCAGGCCACTTATGAATTGATCAAAGTGGCCGACAACTACTCCAAAGCCGGCGACCTCGCAAACGCGCAGGCTTACTTTGGGTTTGCGGCCGAACGATTGAAGTACGATCAGCCAGAGGAGGCCGCCCGGCTCCGAGCACTCGCCACCGTCGCCGCCGGGCGAGTGCTTGGGGTGGACAACGCGGTGACCGTGGCCAACGGAAAGGCCAGGGTCACCGATGAGTTCACTAACAAACTCAAGATCTATCAGCATACCGGGAAGCTACAAGAAACCGGGGTCCTGGATGCTGCCACTCAGAACAAGCTGGCCCGAACCCCGCCGGCGGAGGTTTTGCAGCAGGTCATCCGTCAGCCTTCCGCCACCGCGGAGCCAGCACCGCCGATCGCCAACATCACATCGAGCGTCACGCTGGCGCACCTGCGCGAGGTCCCCCTGTCAGCAGCTGCGACGCAGCACGCCGCGGTCATCCGTAAGAGTCTCGAGACGCCGAAGTGATCAAAACCTAAGCACGGCTGTAGGCGATGCATACGATCGAACAAGTTCGAGCGCGAGAAGTTGCGATCAATGTATAAGAGGAACTTTTCCCTCTTGCAGTTACACGACTTCGACGCTGCATTGGATCTGACCTGACGTGTGCTTGAAACGAGCCGAGACAGGGGAACGATGTGCAATTCGCCCATCTTCATGCGCTCGGCCCGAATGCGCCACTAGGCTCCGTCGAGATCGAACTCCGACCACTCGGCAGTGCGCAATTCGCCGGGGCGCACTACGGTTCCGCTATACGCATGAGACGTTCCTTTTCAACAGCCCCGCCAAGCAGTTCTTCGGATGCCAGCGTAAGCACAAAGCGCTCGCCGAGACGACAGCCCTCCTAGCGCTCCCAAGACCCTCGGGCTGCGACTGATCCGCGAGCTAATCGTGGCCGGACCTGTCCGGGCGAAAATGCGCGCCGCCATTAAGCGGAATGCGGCTCCTGCCGCAAGTCCTTCGAACAGCGACGCGCAAGCCGCGGAGGATCAGGTTACACAGCCGATCGCAGATAATGTGTCAGTATGCCTACGCCCCGAACGGCGGTCCTCTCCCGCGGCGCATTTCCACATCGGCAAGGGTACAACCCATAATGTCAGAACACGAACTTTCGGCCGCGACTCATCGCCAAAGCCTTGTCGATATCGCGCGCATAGGACGAACACGCGCGCAGCTGGTGCGGGTGAAACGCTCCTGTCGCCGGAGTACGACAAGGTTCACATCAATGACGG
>Ga0137362_10002062_pt1 | contig 12856 bp, 14 predicted proteins | sample MadtaG_2_FD_104801 | JGI IMG/M metagenome (GOLD analysis project Ga0137362, IMG submission 104801) | Vadose zone soil microbial communities from Angelo Coast Range Reserve, California, USA - Mad1_100_16 metaG | ecosystem: Environmental > Terrestrial > Soil > Vadose zone | place: USA: California... | reverse complement strand
TGGCGCTCGACGATGCGAGGGGCGTGGTCATCGACTTCGAGTCGGGCGTGGGCAGGCTGCTGTCCGCAGCGCGGCTGTGGCGGAGGCTGAGCGCAGTGTTGACCGCGGAGTCGTCGCTTGCGGGCCCGATCGCGGTGGGCGGCTTCGCATACCGGCCGCATCGCGATCCGGGTGGCCCATGGTCCGGATTTCCCGCCCTCCTCTTCCGCGTGCCGGCACTCGCGGTGATGAGGATCAGAGGGCGCACCTTCGCGACCGCAGCGGCTCCGGACGCTGCCGACCTTCTCGAGCTGGAGCCGCCGCGCCTCAAGGCGCCCGCGGCGCGCACCCTCAGCGTCAGCGCGGTCCGCAACCCGATCGCGTGGACCGCGGCGGTCGCATCAGCCGCGGCGCGACTGCGCGCCGGCGAGGCCGACAAGGTCGTGCTGGCGCGGGAGGTGATCGCGCGCGGCGACGGCGTGGTCGCGGCGGCCAAGGTGGCGCGTTCGCTGCGCTCGGCCTATCCGTCGTGCTTCATCTATCTCGTCACCGGCGCCGACGGCACGGCATTCGTCGGCGCGTCGCCGGAGCTCCTCATTCGCCGGTCGGGGACTCGGGCTTACGCGCAGCCGATGGCCGGCTCGGTGGCGCGCGGCGCGACCGAGGCGGACGATGACCGCCTCGCGCGCCAGCTCGAGGAGAGCGCCAAGGACGGTGCCGAGCACATGCTGGTCGCCGACTTCGTCGTCGACGCCTTGAAGCCGTTTGCGGAAACGGTCAGGGCGCGCCCGCCGGAAGTCGTGCGCTTCACCAACATCCAGCACCTCGCCACCGCAGTCTCCGCCGACCTCCGCCGGCCGGCCGCGGATGCTCTAGAGCTCGCGGCCGCCCTCCACCCCACGCCTGCTGTCGGAGGTTGGCCGCGGGCCGCCGCCGATGCACTCATCGACGAGCTCGAAGCGATGGAGCGGGGCTGGTACGCGGGCGCCGTGGGCTGGATCGATGCCGGTGGAGATGGGGAGTTCGCAGTCGCCCTCCGCTGCGGCCTGCTCTGGGAGGACGGGGCGCGGCTCTACGCAGGCGTGGGCGTGATGCCCGATTCCGACGCGGCTCGCGAGCTCGAAGAGACGGAGCTGAAGTTCAAGGCACTGCTCACCGCCTTGGTATGAAGGCTAGGAGCGAAGTGCCGCCGCCGCTGCCTCCCAGCAGAGCCGATGGCCGCTCACGCTGTCGTCACGCTTGAACCGCACCACGACCATCGTCGGGGTCGATTTGTCGATGGCGTCGCTGATGGCGGGTTCGAGGCCGGACCGGTCGGTGACCGGGCTGTAGACGAGTCCGTACAGCCGCGCGACCTGCGCGAAGTCCAGCCCGAGCGGCGTCGCGAAGATCTCCTCGAAGACGTCGGGGTGCTGAGCCTGGGGCAAGAAGTTGAAAACACCGCCGCCGTTGTTGTCGCACACGACGACCGTCGCCTTGATGCCGTGCCGCCCGATCGTCCACAGCCCATTCATGTCGTGGTACACGGACAGATCGCCCAACAAGAGGACGGAGGGAATGTGGCTGCGGCCGGTGGCGACTCCGAGGCCGGTGGACACGAGACCGTCGATGCCGCTCGCGCCACGATTGCCGAAGAAACGCTGCTGCGGTTTGGAGAGCGGCCAGAAGCTGTCGGCGGCGCGGATCGGCATGCTCGAGCCGACGAAAACCTGCGCCGCGTCGGGTAAGCGCGCAGCGAGCGCGCGCACGATGTGCCCTTCGTGGATGGGTGTGGAGATGAGCGTGGCCGACATGGCCGCTCCGGCCTTCTTTCCGGCTGACATCCATTCGTCTCGCCAGGCCGTCCGATTCACGGGAGGCAGCGCTTCGAGCAGCGGCTGCGGGTCGCACGCGACGACGTGACGAGCGATGTGGTCCTGGTCGCGCCAGGCGTGTTCCGGGTCGATGAGAAACGTGGGCGCTGAGGCTGCGGCAAGCCACGCGTTCAAGGCTCGCGATGTCGGCGTGGCGCCGATCCGGATCACGAGGTCCGGTCCGTGCTGCAGAGACCAGCCCGCGCGCAGCAATGCCTCGTACGCCTCGACGGCGCCGCCGGTCTCTGCACGGCGGAGCTGCGATCCAGGTTCGGCCAGGACCGGCAACCCGAGCCTCATGAGCGCGGGCGCAAGCCGTTCGCCATCCCTCATCTCGCCCGCCACCACCAGCGGCCGCCGCGCGCCCTGAAGCGCGGACGCGAGGTTGGCGAGCTGAGCCTGGGTGGGAAGCGTGCGGCCGCTGGTGATGCTCTGCCCCGCTTCGCCTTCGGCAGTCGGAGCCTGGCCCGGCGGCGGCACCAGCGGCTCGCGAAACGGCAGGTTGAGGTGGACCGGGCCGCCGGCCGCTTCCGCCACCGCCCTCGCCGCGAGCCGCCTCCACACCCGCGCCGCGCCAGGGATTTCGACGGGTGGACCCGGGTCGAAGAACCAGCGCACCGCGGTGCCGTAGAGATGCTGCTGGTCGATCGCCTGGTTCGCGCCTACGTCTTGCAGCTCAGGCGGCCGGTCTGCGGTGATGACGATGAGGGGAGTCCGCGAGTACGACGCCTCGACTACGGCGGGATGGAACTCGGCAGCCGCCGTGCCCGAGGTGCACAGCAGCACCGCCGGCTTGCCCGTGGCCTTTCCAAGCCCGAGGCCGAAGAACGAGCCCGACCGCTCGTCGATGTGGACGATGACCCTGATCCGCGGGTGACGCTGCAAGGCCATGGCGATAGGTGCTGAGCGCGAGCCTGGCGACACGCATGCGTACTCGACACCCTGCGCGGCGAGCTCATCGACGAAAGTGGCGGCGAATGTCTGCGCTATGTCCATAAAGTTCTAGCTGTGCCGATTCTGGAGGGTGCCGACGTGCGACTCAACTATTTCGTCGCCGGTGAAGGCACGCCGGTCACCCTTCTCCACGGCTTCACCCAAAGCGGTCGCAGCTGGCAGGAGATCATCTCGACCATGCCCACCGGTTGGCAGTGGGTGGTGCCCGACCTTCGCGGCCATGGTGAGACGCGGATCGAGCCTGGCGCGCCTTGCACGATGGACGCCTGCACCGCGGACCTCGAGATGCTGTGGAATGACCTCGGGATCCAGCGTACCCACCTCGTCGGCTACTCGATGGGCGGCCGGCTCGCGCTGCACGTGGCGACCAGGGTCCCCGAGCGCCTCCTGTCGCTGCTGACGATCGGCGCCCACGCGGGACTCGAGGAGGAGGCGCGCGAGGGACGGCGTCAGGGCGACGAGGCGCTCGCTCAGCGGATCGAACACGAGGGGCTCGAGGCATTCGTCAACTACTGGACCGCCTTGCCCATGTTCGCGGGCCTGGAGCGGCGCGGGCCATCGTTCGTCGCGCAGGTGCGTGCGGAGCGGATGGGCAACACGGTGGCCGGGCTGGCGGCCTCGCTGCGCGGAATGGGCGCCGGCGCCATGCAGCCTCTGTGGGACGACCTCCCGCGGGTCAGAGTCCAGAGCACCTTCGTTGCGGGCCAGCTCGACCATGGCTACGTCGCCTCCGCGCGCCGGCTGGCGGCTGTGGTGCCCAATGGGCGAATCGAGATCGTCCTGCGCGCCGGCCACACCGTGCACCAGGAGCGGCCGGAAGCGTTCGCGCGCGTGCTCGCCGCTCACCTCGCGGCGGCGGGAACGTCGGCGAGCGACTCCAGCTTGACCACCGCATGAAGGCCCGCGGCGTAGCGAGCCGCGCCCAGCCGCTCCTGGTCGAGCATGCCGCCGCCGGCGACCGCGCGCAGCACGAACGCCCGGCATCCCAGCTTGACCTGGCGTTCGACCTCGCGTGCGACATGCTCCGGATGGATGACGGTGATGTAACCGCTGCTCATACGAGCAACCCAACGGTCAGCAGCAGCGCGTAGGCGATCTCCGCTGCGGCCATCTGCTTGAGCGCGGCCACCAGCGACGGACCACTGCGACCGGCGAAGGCGGTGCGCACCGGCATCGCAGCGATCGGGATCGCGAAAAGCGCGAGCGCCACGGTCATGCCTGCGAATCCGAGCAAGGACATGAGGATGGGCACCGCGAACGCCGCAGCAACGATAAGGACGAGCAGGATCAAGGTGCGGTCGCGGCGGATCCTCGTCGCCAGGGTCCGCTTGCCGGCGGCAGTGTCCGTTTCGATGTCGCGAAGGTTGTTGAGGACGAGGATGGCGGTGGCGAGAAATCCGATTCCGCAGCCGGCGAGTGCGGCCAGCGGCGAAACGCGGAGTACCTCGACATAAACCGTGCCGATGGTCGCCACCAGGCCAAAGAAGATGAACACGAAGAGCTCCCCCAGGCCGAGGTATCCGTAAGGGCGTGGCCCGCCGGTGTAGAGCCAGCCCGCGAGAAGGCAGGCCGCTCCGACAATGAGCAATCGCCAGTCGGTCGACAGGCTGAGCGCGAGGCCGGCAGCGCCGGCGACTCCGAATGCGACCAGTGCCGCCCACCTGACCTGCTCAGGCGCGACGACCCCGGAGGATGCCGCGCGGACCGGGCCCACCCGCCGCGGTGTATCTGCGCCCCGGACGAAGTCCGAATAGTCGTTGGCAAAATTGACCCCGACCTGCATCGCAAGAGCGACCACCAGCGCGCCCAATCCCGCCGCGGGCCGGAGGTCGCCTTCGTGGATGGCGACCGCGGTGCCCGCTAGCACCGGCGCGACCGAGGCGGCCAGCGTCGCGGGGCGGATCGCCGACCACCAGACGCTTCCTGGCGTGAGAGCTGGAGCCGTCGCAACCACGTCAGGGTCTCTTGGGAAACTTCGAAAAATCGGGCTTTCGCTTTTGCACGTACGCGTCGCGGCCTTCCTGCGCCTCTTCGCTCATGTAGTAGAGGAGAGTCGCGTCGCCCGCGAGCTGCTGGATGCCCGCCAGCCCGTCATCGGCAGCGTTGAAGCTGGCCTTGAGCAGGCGCAGGGCAAGCGGGCTGAGCTCGAGCATGCGGCGGCACCAGGCGACCGTCTCCTGCTCGAGCGATGCGAGGGGCACGACCTTGTTGACGAGCCCCATCGCCAACGCCTGCTGCGCGTCGTACTGCTCGCAAAGGAACCAGATCTCGCGGGCCTTCTTCTGGCCGACGATTCGGGCGAGGAGGCCCGCGCCGTAACCGCCGTCGAAGCTACCGACCTTCGGCCCGGTCTGGCCGAAGCGGGCGTTGTCCGCGGCGATGGTCAGGTCGCACACGACGTGGAGCACGTGGCCTCCGCCGATCGCATAGCCGGCCACCATCGCGACCACGGGCTTGGGCAGCCGCCGGATCTGGACCTGCAGGTCGAGGACGTTGAGGCGTCCTGTGCCGGTCGGATCGACGTAGCCGTCGTCGCCGCGGATGCGCTGGTCGCCGCCGGAACAGAAAGCCTCGGTGCCGGCGCCGGTCAGGATGACGACGCCGATCTTCGGATCGTCGCGGGCCACCGCGAAGGCTCGCGACATCTCGACTACAGTCGTAGGCCGGAACGCGTTACGGACCTCAGGCCTGTTGATCGTGATCTTGGCGATGCCGTCCCACGTCTCGTAGACGATGTCCTGGTACTCGCCAGCACGCACCCACATGCCCTTGGCCCGGGCTGCTCGACCTTTCAAGCTCGCACTCCTAGAGCAATCACTAGCACTGTTTGAATCGTACGCCGTGCCGGCTTACCGGCGCTCGAAAGCAAGCCGTGCGCCGAGACCGATGAGCACCAGCCCCGTCAACCTGGTCATGACCTGGCGAACGCGAGTCCCCAGCCCGCTGCGACCCAGCCTGCTGACGACGTGCCCGTATGCGATCAGCCAGGCGAGGAGCATGACCTCGAACGCGGCCACCATCAGGACGAGCCGGATCGAAGGGTCGCCCGGAATCATGAACTGAGGCATCACGGTGACGAAGAACGCCCCGGTCTTGGGGTTGAGCAGGTTGCTGAACAAGCCCTGGCTCCAGGCGGTCCGGCCATTGAGCTTCGCAAGGGTAGGAGCACCAACGTCGGCAGGCTGCTTGGAAAACAAGCTTCGGAACCCGAGGTAGCAGAGGTAGGCGGCCCCCGCCAGCTTGAGGATCGTGAACGCTGTCGAAGAACGTTCGAGGAGCAGTCCGACGCCTACGGCCGAAGCGGTGACCCAGACGAGGGTCCCGGCGGCAACGCCGAGCGCCGACATCGTCGACGCTCGCGGGCCGGCGGCAAGGGCATTGCGGATGATCAGGGCCGTATCGGGACCTGGAGTCGCGATGAGCAACGCCGAGAGCGCGACCCACGCCACCAACCTTCCGTCTAGTTCCAACTACGCACCCCTACGCCTGCGGAGTCGGATTAGGTCGCGGGAAGAGCTTGACGATCTTGGCGTAGTCCTCTGGCGTGTCGATGTCGTCGAGGCGGTCGGGCGAGGGCACGGTGTCGACCAGCTCGGGGCGGTGATCGAGCACCTGGCGAGCGCCGGCGTCGCCTTTGAGCGTCATGAGCTCGTCCCACAGCTCCCGCGCCAACACCACTGGCGGCGCCCACTTGCCGGACTCGCCGCGGGACACCGCGACCGCCGGCCGCGACCCCTCGCGGCGCCAGGCACGCAGCAGCGCTGAGACCGTCCGCGAACCAACCATCGGCTGGTCGCCCAGCATCACCATCGCAGCCTCCATGTCGGAGCGGAGCGCTTGCAGGCCGACCTGGAGCGACGACGCCATGCCCGTCTGTGCGCGCGGATTGTGCACGAGCTCCGCATCGCGGCCGACGGCTTGCATGACCTCATTGGACGAATACACGACCAGGATCTGGTGGCACCCGCCGTCCGACGCGGCCTCGATCACGGATTTGATCATCGGCCTGCCATCGAATTCGAGCAGCAACTTTTCTGAGCCGGCCATGCGGGTGCTCGAGCCCGCGGCCAGCACCACGGCGCCGACCGGCAGCAGCGCGTCGGCCAGACGGTCGAACGGGGGCGTCGCCGACCGGATCCACTCGACATCCGCATCAGCTCGCAGCGCGATTTCTGCGAAGTCCCGCAACCGCGAACCATCTGCGTCGACCAGGAACAACCTTCGCCCCTTCATAACGGTCAGGTCTGGATCCTGAGTGGGCAGGCCGATCACCGCGACGGCTCGGCAATCGTCGCGGGCGGCCGCGTGCTGAAGTGCGGCGTCGAGGTCGCGGCCGCGAACGACCACGCTGTGGGCGCCCTCTGGTTCACGATAGGTGCGGCCCCGAATGGGCAGCTCGAGGTCGCTCATGACGAAGATCGCCGTCACCAAAAAAGCATGGCAGACGGGACCGCGATTCGAGCCGGTAGCCGGCACCCACTAATCTCATTGATATGCCCTTGCTTGGCGCCCACGTCGACTCTTCGGGCGGCCTGCATCTTTCCTTCGAGCGGGCCCAGGCCATGGGCGCCGAAGCGATCCAGATCCACCCGACGCCGCCAGGCTTCTGGGGCTCGCCGAAGCTTGACGAGACCCGGATCTCGACCTTCAAGGCAGCCGCGGCCAAGCACGGCCATCCGCCCTTTTACTTCCACGCCGTGTACCTGATCAACCTGGCCGGCGACGACCCGACCCTGCGGCAGCGCTCTGAGAGCACGCTGGCCGGCTACGTCAAAGCCGCGGATGAGCTCGGCGTCAACGGGGTGATCTTCCACACCGGATCGCACAAGGGCGCCGGGTTCGACGCGCGGCTGCCGTCGATCCTGGAGCACATCAAAAAGGTCATGGAACGCGCCGAACCGAAGACGGCGCGCTTGCTCATCGAAAACAACGCAGGGCTGGGCGGATGCGTCGGCGCACGCTTCGAGGAAATCGCGCGGATGCTCGACGGCTTGCGGGATCCACGCGTCGGCGTCTGCTTCGACACCTGCCACGCCTTCGCCTCCGGCTACGACGAGCGCACGCCCGTGGACGTCGTCCGGACCATCGACGAGCTGGATCGAGTCATCGGTTTGAAGAACGTCGAGGTCATCCATTGCAACGACTCCGTCACCGGCCTTGGCTCCAACCGCGACCGCCACGCCAACATCGGCGATGGGCAGATCGGTCACGACGGCTTTCGGGCGCTTCTGCACGAGCCGCGCCTGGCCGGCCTGCCCTTCATCCTCGAGGTCCCCGGAGCCGGTGACGGGCCGGATGCCGAGCAGGTCGCCGTGCTCCGCCGCCTCGCCGCGAACTAAACGACTCGGGAGCGGTGTTCGCCGTCCCGCCGAATGGTCCTGGGCGGCCGCATCGCAACGCGCCAGAGCCAGGCCCGAGCCGCCAGCCGCCTGAGTGTCTCCAAGGTGACGCTCGGCCGGCCGGCAGCCAGCAGCCGGCGGTTCTCCATCTCGCGCTGGATGTCCTGAAACCGCTGCCACGCCGCGTCCTCGTTCATATGGTGCATACTCGATCCTCCTGTAACTACTGTCCCTCTTTTGATAGTTATTATAACTCCTGTTCAGGCTTTGCAGGTTAGGTTACAATCGATCTCGAGATGGCCGACCGAGAGACCGCAACCGGCGTGGTGGGATTGGTGCAGGCCTACGTCAACACGGTTGATGTCCAGGACGGTCCCGAGCAGCTCTCAGACCCAAACACGCTCAACGCCTGGCTGGTTGCGCATGAGCTGATCGAAAGCGGCCAGACCGTCACGGAGGCGGATCTGAAGCACGCGATCGCGGTGCGAGAAGCGATCCGCGGCGTGATTGGAGTCAATTCGGGCGGCCGGGCCTACCCACTCGACGTCGCCACCCTCAACAAGGCGGCCACTGCCAGCCGGTTGCGGGCGCGCTTTGGCGCGGATGGCAAGGCGCGGCTCGAGCCTGAAGCGGGCGGGGTCGCCGGCGCCATGGGGCGCATGGTGGCCGCGCTCTTCGCTGCCGTCGGCGACGAGGACTGGAGCCGGCTCAAGCTGTGCGGCTCACAGACGTGCCGGTGGGCCTTCTACGACCGGTCTCGAAACCATTCGAGTCGCTGGTGCACGATGGCGACGTGCGGCAACCGTCAGAAAGCCAAGCGGTTTCGGGAGCGCGCGAAGGCCGGCGGTTAAGCGACCGAGGGTCTGCGCGCCTCGCGCATGAATGATCCCGAGCCGCCGTATCGCACGGCCGTGATCTCGGCCAGGATGCCGAGCGCGGTTTCCTCTGCCCCGCGCCCACCCAGGTCGAGGCCGACCGGGCCGTGCACTAAAGAGAGCTGGTCCTGAGTGAAGCCCTCTGCGCGCAGCGCCGCAAACCGGTTGTCGTTGGTCTTGCGGCTCCCGATCGCGCCGATGTAACCGACGTCCTTCCCTAGGACCGAGCGCAACGCGGGCAGGTCGAACTTGGGATCGTGCGTCAGGATGACTACGTACGTCGAGTTGTCGAGCGCGATGTTCGACATCGCCTCATCCGGCCAGGCCACGACCAGCTCGTCGGCTTCGGGGAAGCGTTCCTTGGTGGCGAACTTCGCTCGCGCGTCGATGATGGTCACGCGGTAGCCCATCAGCTTCGCGAGTCGGTGCAGCGGGATCGCAATGTGGATGGCGCCGACGATGATCAGGTGAGCCGGACGGCGGAATGGCTCTACGAACCAGTCGCCCTCGCGGCGTGCGAGCTCAGAGCCCGCAGGCGTCCCTTCCGAGACGGTGGCCTCGCCGGTGACGAGGTTGGTGCGCAGCGTCGCCGGCCGGTTCTCGTCCAGGAGCTCGATCAGCTGCTCGTGGACCGCGGCGAACGGCTGTATGAAAACTTCGATGTGCCCACCGCAGGCGAGGCCCACCGAAAACGCGACGTCGTCGGCGACTCCGAAGGCAGCGACCTTGGGCTCGCGCGCTTTCAACACCTTCTGCGCTTCCTCGAACACCGCGCCTTCGATACAGCCGTTCGAGACCGAGCCCGCCATCTTGCCCGACCGTGTCACGACCATCTTCGAACCGAGGGGGCGCGGGCTGGAACCCCATGTCTCGACGACCGTGGCCAGGGCGATCTCCTCTTTGTTCTCGGTCCACGTCTTCAGCTCGCTCAGCACTTCGCGCATGCGCCCTTCACCGTGTCCGCGTAGGCCGATTGTCCAGGCCGGCCAGCAAACGTCCGAGGTCGTCGAGCGCCTGCACGTTGTGCACGGCCAGGAAGTCATCGCAATAGGGAAGGGCGGCCGCCATGCCCCGAGTCAACGGCTGGTAGCCATCCGATCCCAGCAGCGGGTTCAACCAGATCAGCCGGTGTGCGGACCGCCGCAGGTGGATCAGCTCGGCGGTGAGCTGAGCCGGATCGCCGCGATCCCATCCGTCGCTGACGATGATCACGATCGCGCCGTGGCCGAGCACACGCCGAGCCCAACGGCGGTTGAAGTCGGCGAGCGCTTCGCCGATGCGAGTGCCTCCGCTGAAATCGTGCACGCCCTTGCTCACGGACGTGAGCGCCTTGTCGAGGTCGCGCTGGCGCAGCAGTCGTGTGATGCGAGTGAGCCGGGTCGAGAACACGAAAGCCTCAAGGTCCTCGCGCCGCGCAATCGCGTGCGCGAAGATCATCAGAACTCGCGAATACCGCTCCATCGACCCGCTGACGTCGCAAACGAGGACGAGCGGGCGCCGCCGCAGCCTCGGCCGGCGCCGGAAGAGGCGCACGAGCTCGCCGCTGGAGCGGATCGCGTGCCGGGCGGTACGCCGCAGGTCGATCGCGCCGGATCTCGCCGCGCGAAGCCGGCGCGTCCGGCGTTCGGCGACGCGCCACGGCGCCTGCTCGAGCAAGCGGCGGACCTGCTCTGTCTCCTGCCATGTCATCGCGTCGAAGTCTTTGTGGCGCAGCAGCTCCTCGGCGCTGTAACCGCTCGAGGTCTCCGGCACTGTGCGCGGCTCCTGCTCGCGATTCATCTGAGAGGTGTTCAGACCGAGCGCGTTCGCCCAAGCCTTCGCGCGCTCCGGTGACAACGGCAGGGAACGCGTCCGGCCTGGCATGACCCCGGCCGAGGCGCGCGGGTCGGGCGGCGCCCAGAAGATGTCGAATGCGGCCTCGAAGGTCGCGATCTCGTCCTTCCGGCTGACGAACACGGATCTCAGCGCGCCGCGAAAATCCCGTTCCTTCTTGAGGTCGATGAAGGTGAGCGCTCGGGTGGCATCGGTGAGCCTGCGCGGGCCGGCTTCGAGGCCGGCGTCATGGAGAAGCCGGGCGAACGCGCCCAGGCGGGGCAGCAGATCGGTCTCAGGCACCTCTAGCCCTCTCGACCAGGGCCGGCACCTGCTGACGGATGCGCTCCAGGTCCTCCTGGTACTTGAGCGCCGAGCCCAGGGTCGCGTCGACGAGCGAGGCGTCGATCCGGGTGGCGCCGAGGGCGGCGAGAGATCGCGCCCAGTCGAGGGTCTCCGCCACTCCCGGCACCTTGTACAGCTCCATGGTGCGAAGGCCCTGGACGAGGGCGGCCACCTCCCGAGCCAGACCATCGGCGGCCTCCGGCGCACGCGCGCGCACGATCTCGACCTCCTTCTCGAGGTCGGGGTAGTCGATCCAGTGGTAGAGGCAGCGGCGCTTGAGCGCGTCGTGCACCTCGCGGGTCCGGTTCGAGGTGATGACCACGAACGGAGGTTTCTTGGCCTTGATGGTCCCGATCTCGGGGATGGAGATCTGGAAGTCGGAGAGCAGCTCGAGCAGGAACGCCTCGAACTCCTCGTCCGAGCGGTCGATCTCATCGATCAACAACACCGGCGGTGTGGGGTCGTCATTGTCGATGGCGTCCAGTAGCGGCCGGCGCAGCAGGAACTCGGAGCTGAAGATCTCCCGCTCCGCGGTCCTGCGGTCTTCGCCCTCGCCGAGAAGACGGATGTGGAGCAGCTGCCGTGGGTAGTTCCACTCATACACAGCGTGCGCGAGGTCGATGCCCTCGTAGCACTGCAGGCGGATAAGGCGCGCGTCGAGCACCTCGGCCATGACCTTGGCGGCCTCGGTCTTGCCGACACCGGCTTCGCCCTCGATGAAGAGGGGCTTTTCGAGCTTCAGCGCGAGGAAGATGGACGTGGCGAGACCGCGGTCGCCGATGTAGCGGCGCTCGCGTAGGCGCCGCTCGACATCGTCGATGCTCGCCGGGGCCGTCATCCAGTCAAACAGTACCGGGCCTTCAGCCCGCTTGTTGTATGGCCCTCTTGGTGAGCACTCGCGCCAGGTGCTTCTTATATTCCGGGCTGGCCCGAAGGTCACCCGATGGGTTGAGTCCGTCGGATGCATGCTGGGCCGCTTCTTCGGGCTTGGCACCCTTGTGCAAGGCGTCTTCGACGGCCTTCGCGCGCACCGGGATCGGACCGACGTTCGTCAAGCCGATTCGCCAGTCGCCGTTCATCTTCTGCGCGGCGGCACCGACGATGGCCCAGTCGAACAGGCGGCGCCGGAACTTGATGTACTTGTGCGGGCCGTCGGCCACCGGGAATACGACCTCGGTGACGATCTCGTTGGTGGCCAGCGGCGTCGTGAACAGGTCCTTGAAGAAGTCCTTGGCGTGGATCTTCCGCTTGTTGGTGACGATCTCGGCGTCGAGCATCAGCGCGATCGTCGGGTAGTCGCCCGCCGCGTCTGCGTGCGCGATCACGCCGCCCATCGTGCCCATGTTTCGGACCTGGTTGTCGCCCACCTCGCCCGCGACCTCGGCCAGGATCGGCAGCTTGTCCTTGAGCACGTCGGAATTCTGGATCTGGACGTGCCGTACGAGAGCGCCGATGTGCACCTTCGAGCCTTCCACCTTGATCTGGTCGAGGCCCTTGATGCCGTTGATGTCGACGAGCGCCGTCGGCTGCGCCAGGCGCAGGCGCATGAGCGGGATGAGGCTGTGCCCGCCTGCGAGCACCTTGGCGTCATCGCCGTACTTGTCTAGTAGCTTCGATGCCTCATCCACCGACGAGGCGCGGGAGTATTCGAATGCGGCTGGGATCACTTGCGTGCCTCCTTTCCGTCGTGGGACATGCC
>Ga0137362_10002054_pt1 | contig 12872 bp, 11 predicted proteins | sample MadtaG_2_FD_104801 | JGI IMG/M metagenome (GOLD analysis project Ga0137362, IMG submission 104801) | Vadose zone soil microbial communities from Angelo Coast Range Reserve, California, USA - Mad1_100_16 metaG | ecosystem: Environmental > Terrestrial > Soil > Vadose zone | place: USA: California... | reverse complement strand
TGAAGCAGAAGAGCAGTTAAAGAAGCTTCAGAAAAACGAGTTCACGCTCGATGACTTTCGTTCGCAGCTTCGGCAAGTGAAGAAGCTCGGTTCTTTCTCAAAAATCATGAAGCTTCTTCCCGATCAGCTTCTGGGCGGCATGGGCATGCCGCAGATGGATGAAGAACAAACGAAGCAGATGGAGAAGGAGCTGAAGCGTACTGAGTCAATTATCGACTCAATGACGCGCACCGAGCGAACGGACCACCGGATATTGAATGCCAACCGCCGCCGCCGCATCGCGCGCGGTTCGGGAACGTCGGTAGCTGAAGTCAACAAGCTCATCAAGCAATACGTCGAGATGCGACAGATGATGAGGCAGTTGACGAGTTCAGGGTTGTTCGGCGGCAGCGGTCTGAAAGGCAAAATGATGCGCCGCATGACCGGCATGCCTGAGCTGGGCGGTAATGGCGACGATCTGCAATCGTTGCCGGCTGCGCCGGGAAGAAAGAAAATTAAGAAGAAGCGGAAGAAACACAGGCGGTAAAGTTAGTGACAAATAATTAGTTTGATACACAAAGCGGAGGAAAAGTTTTGTTAGCAATTCAGTTAATGCGCACCGGCGCGAAGAAACGTCCTTCTTACCGGGTGGTAGTGAAGGAGAAACAGTCGAAGCGAGACGGGGCTTATTTGGAAAACCTGGGCACCTATAATCCAACGCGTGAGCCCGCTGAAATTAAGCTCGACATGGACCGCGTTCGTTACTGGATAGGAAAGGGCGCGCAGCCGACCGACACTGTTGGCCGCCTAATCAAAGCCAGCGACAAGCAACAAGCGCAGACTCAGCCTGAGGCTTAAGAGTCGCCCGACATTCTGAAAGAAGATGAAAGAAGCCGTCGAGATGATCGTGAGGGCGTTGGTTGACGACGTTGACGCGGTGGACGTGCGCGAGGTTAAGCGTGAAGGAGCGACGCTAATCGAAGTTCGCGTAGCTCCCGGGGACATGGGCAAGATTATTGGCAGGCAGGGACGGACAGTGCGCGCGTTACGCGCGCTGGCCCGCGCCGTAAGTCTCAAAACAAGACATCGCTTCGTCCTTGAAATTGTGGAATGAAAGCGCCACCACTGGAGACTGATTCTGAGCTAATTGTCGTGGCGCGCGCAGTCAGGACGCGAGGCCTGAAAGGCGAGATTGTTGCTGAGCTTTTGACCGATTTTCCTGAACGATTCCAGCGCGTGTCCGCGATAATCGCGATCGGTCGGGGAGAGAAGGAAACACTCGAACTTGAAAATCATTGGTTGCAAAACGATCGGATCGTTCTGAAGTTTGCAGGATACGACGACGTAGAATCTGCAAAGTCGCTAATAGGATTTGATTTTGCGTTGCCCGAAGCGGAACGCATGAGGCTCTCTGAAAATGAGTATTACGACTGGGAGCTCGAGGGCTGTTCAGTTGTAATCAAAGATGGCCCAGCATTGGGCATCGTCAGCGGATTGCTGCGTACGGGCGGAGTCGAGTTGCTGGCGGTTGAAGATGAGAGCGGCCGGGAACATCTGATACCGATGGTCCAGTCGATTGTGGTTAAGATCGATACATCTCGCAAGGAAGTGTTGATTGATCCGCCCGAAGGATTACTGGATCTTTAGCTAGTCTTTGAAAATTTTAACGTGCTGCGTTGCGACATCATTACTATCTTCCCGGACTTTTTCCCCGAGACGTTTGATTACGGTATCATCCGCAGAGCACGCGCGGCAGGTCTGGTTGAACTAAAGGCGCACGATCTGCGCCGCTGGACCAGCGACAAGCATCACATCGTCGATGACCGTCCTTTTGGCGGCGGCGAAGGGATGGTACTAAAGCCAGAACCGATCTTTGCAGCCGTAAGAGAATTGACCGGCGCCGCCAGTCGGGAGGAATATGCGCCGCAGACGCGCGTAATTCTGCTGTCGCCGCAAGGGCGGGTGTTTACGCAAGCGGTGGCCCGGGATCTTTCACAGGGCGCGTCCCACCTGGTTTTGATTTGTGGGCGATATGAAGGCGTCGACGAGCGAGTTGCCGACTCACTCGTTACCGACGAAGTCTCGATCGGAGATTACGTGCTGTCGGGTGGCGAACCAGCGGCCTTGGTAGTGATCGATGCGTTGATTCGTTTACTACCAGGCGCAATCGGGAACGAGAGTTCGACAACCAACGAATCATTTGCTGAAGGCTTGTTGGATTGTCCACAATACACGCGGCCTCCGGAATTTTCAGGTTTGAAAGTTCCGCAGGTGCTGCAAAACGGAAATCATGCAGAGATTGCGCGCTGGCGGCGGGAAGCAGCATTAAAGAAAACGGAACGGAACCGCCCCGACCTTTTGAAATAAGTTTCGCTAAATGGAGTGATGAGATGAACAGACTAGACAGTATTGAACAGACCCAGTTGCGCAAAAGCGTTCCTGATTTCCAGTCCGGCGACACGATCCGCGTCCATGTTCGCATCAAGGAATCGGAAACCAAGGAACGTTTGCAGGCCTTCGAGGGAGTGGTCATCGCTCGTAAACATGGCGGAGCGCGCGAAACAATTACTGTGCGAAAGACCAGCTTTGGCGTCGGCGTCGAACGAATTTTTCCGTTGCACGCGACCATCGTGGACCACATCGATGTGGTAAAGAAGGGCCGCGTTCGTCGCGCTAAGCTTTACTATCTGCGCGGCTTGCGCGGAAAGGCGGCACGCATCCGTGAGCGTGACACCCGCGGCCATCAGGGCGGCGACTCGCAAGCTTCCGCGGCGGGAAAGAAATAGCAGTATTGAAACAAGCTGGTTCCAGGACTGGTGGACTGTAATTGAAGCCAGTTGCCAGGTTTCCTAATAAATTCTCTCTATTCAATGTTCTAGTCCTGGACCGAAACTTTCTTCGCCAGTCAACCAGGGATAACTTTCATTTTGGGGAGCCGCAGCGTACTTTGCGCATCGCAATTGATGCCCACTCAGTTGGGACCGGGCTTGGCGGCAACGAGAGTTACGCGGCGAATCTGATTGAAGCGCTCGCCGAAGTCGACACGGCTAATCAATACACTCTTTACGTTACCAGGGGTGAGGCAGTACAGCGCTTCAAGAACCGCTGGCCCAATTTTTCCGTACGCACGACGCTTCCGCACTCGCCTCTTGTGCGAATACCACTGACGCTTAGCGCTGAGCTGCGACGAAGACCGGTGGACTTGCTTCACGTTCAATACACAGCCCCACCGTTTCCTCCCTGTCCGGTTGTGGCGACTATCCACGACCTGGCCTTCGAGCACCTGCCCGAGACCTTCAAACGCCGAAGCTGGATGCAGTTACGACTAACGGTGCGGAATACCGCAAAAAACGCTGCTCACATCATTACAGTTTCCGACTACTCCCGCCGCGACATCATCGAAACCTACGGCATTCAGCCGGATCGTATTTCAGTCACGCATGAAGCAGCCGCGCCGCAATTTGCGCCGGTCAGCGATGACAGGGAACTTGAACGTGTCAGACAAACTTATGGGATAGATTCAGACTATATTTTGTGCGTTGGCGCGATACAGCCCCGCAAGAACCTGGGACGCCTAATTGCGGCTTATTCTCTCTTGCGCCGCACGCATTCAGAGGGTAAGCTCCCAAAACTTGTGCTCGCGGGAAAATGCGCCTGGCTATATGATGAAACGCTCCGCACCATCAAGGAGCTGGAACTCAGCAATTCGGTAATCTTGACAGGGTATGTCCCGGACGCCGATTTACCGGCGCTGTACTCTGGGGCCCTATGTTTTGTTTATCCCTCATATTTCGAAGGTTTCGGCCTGCCCCCCCTGGAAGCAATGAGGTGTGGGACGCCGGTGATTGTTGGTAATAAGACCAGCCTTCCGGAAGTAGTGGGGGACGCTGGTCTGTTGGTGGATCCATTTGATGTCAATCAGATCGCGTCGGCGATGGGAAAACTTATTAACAATTCCGATCTGCGATCACTGCTTCGCGTCAAAGGGCTCGAACGGGCGAAAGAGTTCGACTGGAAAACAACTGCACGACAGACCCTGGCGGTCTACCGGAAAGCATTTGAGTTGAAACGAGTAGTTCGTTAGAAATTTCGCTGAACGTCAAATATCGTTATGCGCATCGCCATACTGGGAACGCGAGGTATACCTGCCAGTTACGGTGGCTTCGAGACATTTGCCGAGCATCTCTCAACCCGGCTCGTTGCGCGTGGCCATGAAGTAACTGTTTACGGTCGCGCCCACTACGTTTCACCACGACAACTTGAATATCACGGTGTTCGGCTTCAAGTGCTGCCGACCATTCGTCACAAGTATTTCGATACTGTGGTCCATGCCTTTCTATCCGCGGTCCACGCTGTATCAGCGAGGTTTGACGTAGCGCTAATATGCAACGCAGCAAACGCACCTTTTGCTCCTATTCTTCGCTTCACAGGTACACCTGTCGTCATCAATGTTGACGGCCTGGAACACAAACGCAAGAAGTGGGGATGGTTGGGCCGGCGCTACTATCTGTTGGCTGAGCGTCTGGCGACGATACTCCCAAACGCGACCGTAACAGACGCGCAGGTAATTCACGATTACTACCTGGCGCGTTATAACGCCCCATCGACGATGATCGCGTACGGCTCAGAAGTTGAGCGCCGGCCCGATCGGACGGCCGTGCGCCGTTGGCGGGCCGAGCCGAACCGTTATGTTTTGTATGTTTCCCGCCTCGAGCCAGAGAACAATGCCCACCTGGTGATCGAAGCGTTCAAGAAAGTTCGCACTGCTTACCGTTTGCTGATCGTCGGTGACGCTCCGTATGCGCACGACTACATCAAAGACTTGAAAGCCCGCGCCCGCGGTGACAAACGAATTATTTTTACCGGCTTCGTCTTTGGTCAGGATTACCGCGCGCTTCAGCAAAACGCTTACTGTTATGTGCATGCCACCGAGGTAGGCGGCACGCATCCAGCATTGCTGGAAGCCATGGGCTATGGCAACTGCGTGCTGACGCTGGCCACGCCGGAAAACATCGAGGTCATCGGCGATGCTGGTATTGGTTATGCAGACGAGCTTGATTTAACCGAAAAGTTACAACGAGTGTTGCGCGACGGCTCCCTTGTCCAAAGTTATCGTCACCGCGCACAACTACGCGTGCAGAAATTCTACGACTGGGACAGAGTAGTAGACGAGTACGAACAACTCTTTAGAAAATTGACGGGCATCACCGACTCCGAAGGTCCAACCAGGCGCAGACCAGCAAACGAACCGGCGGACGTCGCTCTGACACCAAAATAGCTGCGACATTTCAAAGTGCAAAAAGAGGGTGCCCCGCTCAATCACTTAAGATTGGCGGGGCAAACTTCCGGCAGGTTCGGGTAAATACAGGTGGCGGTTGCAAAGAACTGAGAATCGTCACTTAGGGCCGATCCCGTGAAACCGGCGGTGCGTCTTGCGGGTGAGATAAAGCCTTCGCGGCGCAAAAAAGATAAAAAACCGCGTCCCTTTTGAAAACCAGCACCTCAAGCTTTTTCAACTAACCTCTGCGTCAGTGTGTGAAATTACACCGAAACTTCGTGACATGTCAAGAACAATAGCAAAACTTTCGTAACAATCTTTCACCACTGAAGCCCTTGCAGGGCAAGCCGACGAAGCCTTAATGGCCTTCTCGGGTTTGAACTAAGCGCAAGGCCTGGCGGCGTACGGCTTCAGAAACGTTGCGGTTCTGCGAAAGATGTTGCAGGTCTTTGCTGCGGATACGGGGAAGTGTGCTGACAACGGTAGGGACGGGCGTCCGTGGATTGCGCACCAGATTGTGAATGATGGGATAGGAGCGCGCCCAGGCGCGATTTATAGCGATTAAGCGCAGCACTTCATCAGCCACGGTACGCATGGACGCAATGTTTTCTACCTCTTGATCGGTGACCCGTGGGTTATTAATCACGGCGGTCGCAACTACTTTATTTGAATCTCGAATGAGAATGCTGCGCGCTTCGCGATCACCCTTCATGGCCAACTTCATCCGGTCCTTGGCGTTCATGAACATAATGCGACGGATCAGCGTTACGCGCTCGGCGGGCACTTCGCCCGTCTCGATCCGTTCATGTTCCACTATTCGCTTGAAGTTTGCAGCGTGTTCCTCCGCCGTCTCGTCAGCCAGTTCCTCATAACGTTCCGCAGGGAGCCACGAAGTATCGAGATCGGCATCTGAAACCTCGATATGTTCGGCGATTAACCACGCATCGTCGGCAGTTAAGCCTCTCAGCTGGGCACTTTCAAAAAATTCAGCCGCCGCATTCTTGCCACGAGCGCGCAACTCCTGCGCGATCTGTTCGGCCCCGCGTTCCTTCTCAAAGAACTCGTGTCTGGTTTCCTGTGCGCGTCGCTCGGCTTCGGCGGAACGTGCTGAGTTCGCGAGAATCGCATCAATGATTTCGGGAAACCGCACCAGCCGCTGCTGATTGACGGCTATCAACTCCAGTACTGTCGTATCGCTTGTTGAGACAGCAACATTTGCGACCGCGCTGTCAGATGTCTTGTGGTTGAGGACGATCGCTTCGTGGATTTGCCGATTGGCGCCAGGAAAAGTGGCAATGTAATCAAGCACCGAAGGCGGCGTGTCGTGAGCTTTCGCCGCAATCAAAATGTCGTCTGTGCTTTGCGACTTCAGAGTCTCCTCGGCTGCCGCTGCAATCTCGGCATCGTCCGAATGCCTGAGCGCAACAAGTACTTCAAACAAATCTGTTTGCGGTAGCGGTAACAGCCCGGAAGCAGCAGCGAGGCGCGCAGGTTGAGGCGCAGTGCCACCAATGATTGCACGGACGGTTGGGTTTGTAGATGTGATTTCAGTGCTCAAGGCGAGTTGCTTGCGAAAAAGGTCCCCGTACCAGTCCCTGCATTTGCCCTTCTCAGGCCCTCGATAGAGTTTACCTGAAGAGATTTGCGAGCGAGCTAATATAAATTGAAATTGTATTCCAGTTGGATATACATCGAAACGGGACGATCGTCTATCATGGCTGGGAGAAACTTGATCCGCCGCGCTGCCTTTATGGCCTGTTCCGTCAATCCAAAAGGCAGCGCTTGAACGATCAGGAGATGCTTCACGTAGCCGTCAGCAGTAAAGATGCACCTAAGAACCACTGTTCCTATCACTCCATTGGACCGTGCAAGCTCGGTGTAAACGGGTTCGGGTTTGGAAATGACGCGCGCTTTAGTTGTTACTTCTTTACCGGAATACACAAGTTTTGCGCCGTTCGGCTGAGTCGCGTTAACGTAGAATCTTAAACTCTCGAGCTGTTCTGTCCATGTTGTTGTGTCAGCTGCGTTAGGACTGAGTTCAAGGAACTTTTCCAGCGCGGTTGCCGCTTCCGAGTAACGGCTGTTTCCCGTTCCCGGTGGCTCATCTATCTTGGAGATCAAAACATCGCCGGAGAAACTTGCCAAAGCTTGACTCTTTAATAGATAAGCGGCCCCTAGCCGGGGCTGGAGTTTAATCGCCATCTCAGAATTTCTAAGGGCTTCTCCCTTATCGCCTGCTCTTAGACGAGTAACACCGATAATGTAATAAGCTTCGGCGATGTTGGGTTCTATATTCAGTGCTGCTTGCGCTTCGCGGGCGGCTTCATTTGTCTTTCCTCGTAGCAGCAGAGTATAGGCAAACCCTGTATGGGCGGGGGCGAAATTCGGTCGAAGATTCGCCGCTGTTTCGAATGCCTTGGACGCATCCTTCAATCTCTTCGGGTCTTTTATAAGTGCTAGTCCCAAATAATGCCAGGCATCAGCATCAGCCTTGTTTTCCTTTATAGCTTGTCTCAGCGCGCTTGCAGCCTCCGCATATTTATTTTGCCGGTATAAATCCATTCCGCGCGCTAGTTTCGCCGATGCCGTGGTCGAATCAGTTTGAGCAACAACGATGGATGAGAGTGTTGAGTGAACGGACGAAAGCCACAAAGCAAGGCCAAACAGAATAAAGACTCTAATGTGAGGGGTTTTCATACGGTTATAGTTTGCGAACTAGACAGTGGCGCCGTGGCACTTCTTATACTTTTTCCCAGAGCCGCAGGGACAGGGCTCGTTGCGTCCAACCTTTGGCTGATCGCGGACGACTGTTCTTACTTTTCCGGCTTCCTCACCGGCGGCGGCGGCGCCTTGATTTGGACCAGTAAATGTCATTGATGTCGAGCGCGCGGGGCGACGCTGCCGGATAGCCTCCGGCGGCTGTTCGGCTACTACCTGAAGATTGAACAGCGATCGAATCGTGCTGGTGTCAATGCGATCGAGCATCTCCTGAAACATGTCGAAACTCTGCTTCTTGTACTCGACCAGTGGATCCTTTTGTCCATAGCCCACCAGACCGATTCCCTGTTTCAGGTGGTCCAACGACAGCAGGTGATCCTTCCATTGCGCGTCGATGATGTTCAGCATGATGATGCGTTCATACGTGCGCATCGCCTCTGGACCAATCTGCTGTTCCTTTTCGGCGTACTTGACCTTCAGTTTTTCCCAGATGGCATCGGTGACTTCCTCTGAAGTCATGTTGGGGATGTCGATGCCTTCTGCATCCGCGTCAAAATCGTAAATCGTCTTGATCTGGATCTTATAGTTATCGATGTCCCAATCATCCGGCGAAACATCCGGGTTGAGGTACTGCTTGGTCAAATCAGACAACAGGTCGTAGGCGACTCCCGCCTGCGGTGGATCGCCAAGCAAGTATTCGCGCTGATCGGGTTCTTCCATCAACTGGCGGCGCAAACCATAAATCGTCTCGCGCTGCTTGTTCATGACGTCGTCGTATTCGAGCAGGTGTTTGCGCGATTCAAAGTTGCGACCTTCAACCGATTTCTGCGCCGACTCAATTCGCTTCGATACCATCTTCGATTCGATAGCGACGCCCTTCTCCATCCCCAGCCGCTGCATCAGGGCCTTAACTTTGTCGCCGGCAAAGATGCGCATCAAATCGTCTTCAAGCGAGAGGAAAAAGCGGGACGAACCCGGATCGCCCTGACGCCCGGAGCGTCCACGAAGCTGATTGTCGATGCGTCGCGACTCGTGGCGCTCAGTGCCCAGAATATGCAGGCCACCAATACCGACAACTTCTTTATGCTCGGCTTCGACGATGCGTTTGGCGCGTTCGAATGCCTGCGACCATTCCTGCTCGCTCGCTTCATCGGGATCAACCTCTTCCTTTTTGAGAAACTCCCGCGCCATAAAGTCCGGATTGCCGCCCAGGAGAATGTCCGTACCGCGACCGGCCATGTTGGTTGCAATCGTCACCGCGCCTTTGCGGCCGGCTTGCGCCACAATCTCGGCTTCGCGCTCGTGGTACTTCGCATTCAAGACGTTGTGCGGAACGGCCTCGCGTTGCAGCCGGCGCGCAATGAGTTCGGAGTTTTCAACTGAAACAGTACCGACCAGGGCCGGCTGGCCACGATCGTGGCAGTCCTTTATCTCCTCAATTACCGCGTCCCATTTCTCAGGCAGCGTGCGATAGATCACGTCGGAAAAATCTTTACGGACCATCGGCATGTGCGTCGGGATAACAATTACATCGAGCTTATAAGTTGACTGAAACTCGGCCGCCTCAGTCTCCGCAGTACCGGTCATGCCGGAAAGTTTCTCGTAGAGACGAAAATAGTTTTGCAGCGTGATGGTCGCCAACGTCTGATTTTCCTTTTCAATCTTCACGCCTTCTTTTGCTTCGACTGCCTGGTGCAGACCATCTGACCAGCGACGACCCTTCATCAAACGCCCGGTGAAATCGTCAACAATAATTACTTCGCCGTCCTGAACCACATACTGATGGTCCAGCCGGTAGAGCGTGTGCGCTTTCAGAGCCTGCTCAACGCAATGCAGCAATTCCATGTTCGAGGGATCGTAAAGATTGCCCACGCCCAGTAACCGTTCAGCTTTGTCGACGCCTTCTTCAGTCAGCACTGCCGTGTGTTGCCGTTCGTCCACCAAATACTCGCCGGTCTTTACGCCGTCTACTTCTTCGCCCTTGCGCAACTGCGGAATAATCGCATCGGCTTTGTAATACTTGTCGGTCGCTTCGTCAGACGGACCGGAAATAATTAGCGGCGTACGGGCTTCGTCGATCAGGATCGAATCCACCTCGTCAACGATCGCAAAGTAGTGACCGCGCTGAACGCAGGTCGCGAGGTCAAACTTCATGTTGTCGCGCAGGTAGTCGAAACCGAATTCGTTATTCGTGCCGTAGGTAATGTCGGCAGCGTAAGCGGTTTGCCGCTCGAAATCGTCCATGTCGTTCTGAATGCAGCCGACTTCCAGGCCGAGAAAGCGATGTATTTGGCCCATCCACTCAGCATCGCGCGAAGCGAGATAATCATTCACGGTAATAACGTGAACGCCGCCGCGGCCCGTCAGTGAGTTGAGGTAAGCAGGCAAGGTGGCCACCAGCGTTTTGCCTTCGCCGGTGCGCATCTCAGCAATTTTCCCCTGGTGTAAAACAATGCCACCGATCAACTGCACGTCGAAATGGCGCATGCCGGTGGTACGTACACTTGCTTCTCTGACAATCGCAAAAGCTTCCGGCAAAATCTCGTCGAGCGCCTCTCGTTCGAGACGTTTGCGATCCTCGGCATCCCTCGCCCCGGCCACCGCTGTTTGTAATTGCTGTTTGAATTCTGCGGTGCGATTGCGAAGTTGTTCGTCTGAAAGTTTTTTTACGGCAGGCTCGAGGGCGTTGATTTCCGCGACCAGAGACTCGACCGATTTAAGAAACCGCTGATTGCTACTACCAAAAACTTTAGTAAGTAATTTATCGACACTCATAATAGTTATCTGAAATTAAGTGGCGCAAAACCGCCATCTTTAGCTTTGATTTTATGCTTTCTGTTTGATTTTAGTTGAGCGTAGATAGGCTAGGCAAGCGAGCGTTCCGGCACACCACTACGACGCAAGCTGCTTCTTGATGAGATCCACGACTGCCTGACGCGGCATTGTAAAATTAAAAATAATCTTTTTCCCGTTCGGAGATGCACTGGTGTTTCTTAGTAATATTTCTTCATCTTTTCCCGCGCGCGATTCCGCGCCAATCATTAGTGCGGCATTAAATCCCTTCGCCAGCACCCGCGCGCTGTCGTCAGAAGATGCTTCTGATTCGACGGATGCAAGCACCTCAGTTTCGCCCTGCTTGATAGTGAACACCACTTTGGTCCCGGGATTGTCCTTGTCTATCGGCTTCAGATAGACAAGAAAGCCGCTATCGTTCAGTGCGGCAATCATGCGTCCAAACAGATCGACGAGATTTTGATCGCCTTCCTTTTTGGTAAACTTCGGATCCTTTAATTTTCCGTCCTTATCAAGTTCCGCCTCAATCACGATCTCAAACGGCTTATTCAGATCGAGCTGGCCTTTGTTCTTCAAGTCGTTGGCATAAATTGCGAAGTCTTTCAGGGCCTTTTTGTTGATTTCGTTTTCTTTCGGCAACTCAATATTGTTCTGCGCCGCGGTCTTTTCCAATTCCTTTTGGGCTTCTTCCGGCGTCAGCTTTGCGCTTCCCGGACTCGCTGCGGGACTGGGGCTGGCTTGCGCTATCGCCGAAGAAGAAGGAGAACTAACCGGACTAGGTGACGCCGTGAGAGCCGGCGAGGGACTGGGCAAAGGCGATGGCTCAGGTGTGCTGAACCTTTGCGGTTGCGCTTGCGATATAAGCTGCGCTGCGGGAGCAACCGGAGGAAACGCCTGGGATTGATCCAGAGCAAAGTAACCTTCGGGGTAGTGAAACTTTTCGCTGCTCAATTCCACGATCTGTACATCGTCGCCACCGATTTCGGTTTGCGCATACGGCTTGTCAACAAAGTTTGTGTCGGCAATCAAGCTTGCCAAATTAAAGGCATCCCTGAATGCGGGCACATACATTAAACAAGCAATCGCGAGCAGATGCGCAACCAGCGAACCGCCAAGCAGCCGCAAAATAATGGGCCACCGCAGCTCGTTCCCAACCTCAAAATTTGTGAAAAGCTCAGCCATTTTCCAATAGAAACGTCGTTGTGCGGCGTCCGGTTCCTCTTAGACGCGCCGTTGGCTCAATCCGTTGCGAGTTGGGCCCAAGCCTGAACCGTATACGTTAGCACTTTGGCCAGCAAGTGCCCAAAGTGTGCGATTTTTATCGCAGTGATTTAGTGACTAAAAGCTACAGCAACCTCCTGGAGTAGAATGCCGCAATGCGCCCACGCGACAAATCACGAGGAAGTGGCCGAGGAAAGCGATTCAACGAGAAAGACCGAAGTCACCGCCCGGAGAAAAAGGCAGCGAAGCCGGGAGCCTTCGACGACAACAAAGCGCAATCTCGTTTGCGCGAAGCGCGCCAACTGCTCGCGGGAATTGGAAGCCCAACCCCACAACCTTTCAAGCCCGATGCTTTTCAGCTTGAGGCTCTGGCTGCGCTCGAGTTTGAAGATGTACTGGTGACCGCGCCCACGGGCAGCGGCAAGACCTGGATTGCACGCGAAGAGATCCGGCGCTTGCTCGAGGCCGGCAGGCGCGCCTGGTACACGACGCCGCTGAAGGCGTTGACTAACTCGAAGTATCAGGAATTCGCTGACGAGTTTGGTGCGGCACAAGTTGGAATCCTTACCGGCGATCGCAAAGAAAATACCGACGCACCGTTGATCGTCGGCACCACTGAGATTTTTCGCAACCAGCTTTTTGATTCTTTGCGTGGTGGCAGCGACGTCGATGCGGACCTGGTCGTGCTCGACGAGGCACATTATCTCGCCGATGAAGATCGCGGTCACGTTTGGGAGGAGGCGATCATTCTGACGCCTCCGCGGATTCGACTGCTGTTGTTGTCGGCGACAATCGGCAACGCCGATCAATTCGCTGCTTGGATTGAAGACGTGGGCCGCCTGCGCTTCGGATTTGTAACGCGACCGGGCGCGCCCCCGGCATC
>Ga0137362_10002048_pt1 | contig 12890 bp, 15 predicted proteins | sample MadtaG_2_FD_104801 | JGI IMG/M metagenome (GOLD analysis project Ga0137362, IMG submission 104801) | Vadose zone soil microbial communities from Angelo Coast Range Reserve, California, USA - Mad1_100_16 metaG | ecosystem: Environmental > Terrestrial > Soil > Vadose zone | place: USA: California... | reverse complement strand
GTTACCCCCGCAGAACCCCCACAAGACTCGCATCTCCTTCACCTTGATCATCTACCTGATGATTACACCAGCTTCTTTCTTCCAGCATACATCCCTTCGACTCATCTTTCTCAAATTGATCAGGAAATGCAAATCGACGACTGGAGTCATCGCTTAGAACCTTTGGTCGGCGATTCCCAAGGAACAGTCTCGTTCCCAGTGTTTCAGTCTTTCAATCCAAGTTCCGATTTCGTTCAGAGCACATCAGATTCTGCCGGGGGTTCCGCTTATCAAAGTCTGCCCCTTTTCCAAGCGAAAAATTTCTCTCGCACAGCCCATTTCTTACCCCTCTGACCACGTTCGGCAATACGCCGAGGTACATGCTCCTACCTCACCTCCCGCAATCGGACCGTTTCCCGAAGTGCCGATATCTCTTAATCCAGGTATTACTTGTCTTGAACTCAACCTTCCACGACGCTACCAAATCGTTGAAATCAGAAGTTCGTTCCTGTGGGCCGAACCCAACTTTACGCGCTTTAATTTCCCTCCTCTCCCCTCTTCTCACCCTCTGTTGGCTGTTGACGTCCTCTCTAGTGTTGTATAATTCCGCATATGCTATATGGCATTGTGGATAAATGTGGTGTAAAATTCCAATCTCGTGCCGTGATTGTGCTTCCATGCTTTACGTGTCTACTTGCATTTTATTTTTATTCCCGAGCTCTTTTGAGCCCCCCCTTCAGATAAATAGTCGCATCATCCTGTCTTACGATGGAAGGCGGTGTATAGTACTTCCTTTGTTCTTGCCCTTGGTTCCGTTTATCCTCTTCCGTTTTTTTTTCTAATTGTTCCGAGGGGTTGTACTGTATGATAGCCGTACTGTAGCGCATTATCCCCAGCATGTAATTATTATGTACTCGTACTAAAACCCCTCCGCTGGTGCCTAGGGCAAGATAAAAGATTGAAGGAGGGGGGAGACAATCACCCTACGTGTAGCAAGATCATTTAGGTTTATGTTCACGCGGAATCATCAGGCACCACCACTTGACAAGCCTCCCAAGTCGGTTCCACCGCGCCCTGATCCTCTATTGTCATCCGTGATGGACAGCTTCTGAAACCCACTCACTCCGTTACGTATGAGAATGGTCGCACAGGCAACCACGGACGCTCCCGCTCTACGCATGCGAAGATGTGCCTCTCTTGTGGTCACGCCGCCGACGCCGATAATCGAGATTTCGCGCAGGGAGATCTCCTCGTGTGTATCAAGTAGCCGACGCAGTGTGTAGACGTTCCCCAGCGCCAGGGGGTGCAAGGCCTCCCCCGCCATTCCCCCCAGCACCGTCGGCAGGGCAAATTCAGCGGGAGTTGATCCTTCTTCGGAGGCGGCGGCGGCGGCTTCGGCTCCTCGAGAGAGCGGCACTGCTTGTTCGGCGAAGAAGAGCGTCTGGCCGAGTGTGTTGGTCGAGGTCAGGAAAGCAAATGGGCTTAAGCGACGCGATTCATCGCTCGGATCGAGTTGCGAGTATGTGGCGATGGCCCGGAGCAGGTCATCAAACTGTGTTGAGTACACGTACGGGGGGAGCTTGAGACCGATCACCAGCGTCGGATCCTCCCGGAAGTATCGTGCGAGTACGTCCAGGATCGGGGCGAGACTGGGCATGTGATAGGCTGGTGGGGTAGAACCCTTAATATTTGGACAGCTCGTATTGAGCTCGACTCCGACCCGCGACATTGTGCCTTCGCCATCGCGTAACTTAGTCCGCAGTCTTTGGATGGTGTCGAGCATGGTCGCGATTGAGATTGGGGATGAAGACGTGATGCTTATGATAAACGGTTTGGTTGAGGTCTCATCGGCTTTGAATAAGATAGCATCAACGTAATCTACGTAGGTGGAGAGCGGATGCGGCGAGTAGCCATACGAGTTTACAGAGGACATGGACTCATTTGTGAAGGCAACCTCCGGGATGTATCAGCCTACGCAGGGAATACACAAATACAGAAGGCACACGGTGTGTTCGAATGTTTCTCTGAAGCCAGTGAGCGTCGCCGTTCTCGTGGTAACGGCGCCTATATAAGGGGAATCAAACAGCTCCTGCAGCTGATTCTGTTCCGACGCCCCAGGCGAGGAGCTATTCATGAGGGGTGGGGAAACGACTAGTCTGCGTATGACAGCCATAGAAAAAAGGGCAGGAGAAGAAAGAAAAACTTGTCAAATAAGACGTTGCAGGTGGATGTGATGAACAGGACAAAAATATCAAACGATGGCCGGGTTCTAGAACTTGAACCAGTCACAAGCCCAGAGCTCAGCGCTCAGCCCGCTTCACTACTCGTCACTACTCGCGACACTTCCGTGGGAGAAAACATTTATTTGAACAGCTCTTCTCGCTCGAGCACACTTTTCTCCAGCTTTATTAATATCGTATTCCGAAGAGGGAAATCGTCAACGGGAGTGTTGTGCGCAGTTACGCGAGCAGGCTAGACACATAGATCAGTCAGGGTAATGTGAAACACACACAAGACTGACAAAACCAAGGCCATCGAGCACAGCCTCTACTATCCCTGCAGTAAAGGAAGAACAGCTCAGCTGACTCATGTCACGGGGAACAGAGATATTGCGAGTGACAACAGGATCGTTGTCGATGATCATGTCTGTCGGAGGATTACGTTAGCAACCCATAAGGCGTTAGGCACACATACATTCATCTTCATTCTGGACACTTTTCTCAATTGCATCAGCAGGCTTTCCAAAAACTGCTTTCCAGACATTGGTGTGTATGGACATGAGAACTGGGAGAAAGCGGATGTCACGCTTGGGTGCCTTGGACGCAGATTCCGCACGCCATGCCATTAATTCCAAAACACGGGTGCCAATCCGGTAACCTAGAGTGTTCAGACTTTGAGAGGTGGTTAGACCGAAGATGTTTTAAAGTTATGGTTTGAGACGTACCGACGTTCGAGGTCATTGATGCCGCTTACTCGCTTTTGCATATATTGGACTACCTCCGAGAAAAGGAAAGCAAAAGCTGGTGCCGATACCTCGGCTGTCCGGGTCTTATTGAGGGATCTGTCATAGATGTTTGGACGAGACGACGGTTTCTGGGTCCCTGCTGCAGCGGTAGCGATGGCGGAGGCTGAAGGTAGAGAGAACCGGGTTGAACTGTTTGTGGGAGAAAGGAGGTCTGCGGAAGAGGACGAGAGAACGGAAAACCGAGAAGGAGGAAGTGCTGACATGAGAGTGTGTGACACGGATCAGAGCTGGCTGAGTGATCACTCTGTTGTCGTCCTCGAAGCCTTGAGATATTACAGCGAATGGAACGGGTCACTCAGACACCGCATTCCCATGAACTCCCTAGTTAGCTCCCCCGTTCCACGTCCCTCAGAGTTCCAGGCTCACATCTACAACTCCCTCCTCCAAGGCCGGACCTCTGATGTAGCCCTCAGAATTCGCGCGTCGTGGGATGCCGTCTACAACTTCCATCGCGTCGTCCTCATCCAGGCAGTGCGTACCCTATGTTCTTTTGCACAATGCTCCCTTCACTTACATTCCTTCGAGGAATTCTTCCGCGATCTTTTCACAGGGGGGTTTGTCGAGTCAGAGAGTAATGATTTCTCCCAGGGGTCTCGCATATCCTCAGGTCCCATAGAAGTTGTATTTGACGATGCCAACATCACCAGAGCCGGTACGTGGATCGCTCTCCTGCGCATCACAGACTCACTCACCTTAGCCGTTCCGTCATGCATCATAGCTTTCGAGTACGTTCACGTTAGTTTCACTTCCTATGCTCATATTCACGGGTTGTACAGATTATGTATCGCCCGATTGTACGGTGGTGGCCCCCCACTGTTTATCGATCCAGCAATCGTTCCAACACCATCTCATCCTTTAACACCATCATTCCCAAATCCCCCCTCTCCTACACATGTCCCTCTGGGCCACCAACCGGCGACTCCGCGCTTCCTCATGTCACTTCTGGCCGTCTCCATTTACCTCTGCATGCCATCATTGACAGCTGAAACCTTGAGCAACATCACTAGTACTATTGGGCCTTTCACGGTCATGGACTATCTCCGTTTTGCGTATGGAGAAGGTATTGGATCCCTTCAAGAAGGGGATTTAGACCCTTTAGTTGGTCTTGAACATGTTGCGCATTTGGTTAAGGCTGAATCAGTAGATTGTAATCAATTGCGAACACAAGGCAAAGACGTAGAATGTTTCTCTCAGAACCTTGAAGCGCTTTCTGTGGAGGACCAGATCCACAGCTCCCAAGGCGGCGCCAGTCTTCGCGTGGGCCAATCTATCGAGAAAGAGGATCCGGCCGAGCACTGTTCCGAGCCGGGTTCTTCTACCTTCGTCCCTGGTGAAACTGGATCGAATTTGTCGTTCTCATATGGATCTGTCTCGGACAAGATTGGGGAAGCATGTGTTTGTTGGTTGGCAAGATGGGGTGCCGACATACTGGTTTTGGAGCAGGAGGCAGGAGGCCTCTCGAAGAAACCCGTACCATATTCAGACGTAAATGACTCCCCACTTCCCCAACCTCCGCTCATATGGCGTCGTGGGGGTTTGACTGCTACGTGGGCCCGTGCCCTGATATCATCCGATTTGCTCTTTGTCAAGAGCGAGAGGGAGCGATACGACTTGGCCAAGGCTGTCGTGGAGTTGTGCAGAAACGAGGGTATTTTAGAGGAGGAAGAGGTCGAATGGGCAAAATTGTTCACAGAAGGCATTTACTACGCAAACATGGTACGTCTCCTTGCTCGTTAGCTTTCTATAACGCTGACCTCCGCGTCTCAGACCTTCGATGATCTTATTTACGTATCCAACGACCGCTCCCCAACAACTGGCTGCCTCTATGTGCCCGAGCGCGTCGTACAAGCTGCGTCTTGGACACAGTCGATGCTTCGGCACAAAATCGTCGTCCCACCACCTTCGTCTCCTCCCGCTTCACCAACGGGCACCAGTCGGCCCAAGGAGCTTGGGATTTCGATTTACCAGATGGACATCAAAGAGGCACTGTCTCACCAAGAGAAGGTTGAAGAAAGCCACGCGTACTGGCCCATTCCCGGTCCGTCCTCGGTGCTCATAGGGGAAGGCGCAGGAGTCGAGAATGCGTCCACGGACGAACTTCCCGGACCCTCATCAGTTTTGAGCCGTCACACCCCAAGTCGCTCCTCGATGTCTTTTTCCAGTTTTTTCGGCTTAAAGAATGAGCGCTGTACTGCAGTTGAGTGTTTATCGGGCAGTTACTCGGACACCACTCGCTGGGTTCCCTATCCCCCATACCGATTTGGTGTGGAGTTTTGGGACGTTGGCTCGCTACGCGAGAAATCGCATCTCTATTCACAAACGATCTGGTACGCGGGCAGTCTGTTCAACGTATTCGTCCAGATCTTCCGGAAGAAGGCGCAGGGGCCGCAACTCGGAATATACCTTCACAGACAGAGTAGCGTCGATCCCATCCCTCCGTTGTCAATACCGTCCGGGTCGCTCCCTGCCGAAAAACCCGCAGACAACTGGCCATACACACGTAATATCCCAACACCTATGACCCAATTACCCACATATCCAACCCAATACTCATTCTCTGGTCTTCCCGTGGTAATCACTCCGCGTTCAAACACCCCAGTTCAGGGCTCACCTTCGAATTCTTCCTTTTCCGGAAGTGTCCTTCCTGCCACTGGTCCACCAGTCATTCCGTCACAGCCATACCGTGACCCCAGAGCACAGGTTTCGGCGTACTTTGCGATCTCTTGTGCCAGTGCGACTGGTTCTTCCGTGACGCGATTTACGAGTAACCCAGATGACTTTTCTGTCAGCCAGAGCTGGGGTTGGAGGAGTAGCTCGCTACGAGCAGAAGTATGTTTCGATGGCGACAAGATTGCTGACCCATCCTCGCCTTCACCATCGGAAGAGATCAGTAGTATGCGAATTACCGTTGTCTTGGGCGTTGTCTGATCTAGTATTGTTGCATGCATCTATATCTCCTCCGTGTAGTGTAGTTATTCAAATTATGTCCGATGTCCGAGCCGGCTTACCTAACGATGGTTACCTGGATGATCATGTCGATGCCACGTATTTTCGACGCTTGCAAATCAACTCTTCCTGCTGGTCGGGCTGTTCGAAGAAGATACAGAAAAGTCTATATTGACTATTGACGTCTCGTGTCATTCCAAGAGCGTACCACAATGTCCAGCCTCTTGCCGAACCCAGAGACTGGGAGCGCTAACCCATCTGCATCGTTACCCGCCTTGTGGGCTTACATTCAACCTGCACTGGACCACATCATCCGCTCTCCTACCAACGATCTGTCCAAGGCCCCGGCCGTAGACGTAAACTATCACATGGGAATCCACACGGCGTTATACAACTACTTCACCACCCACGTAACCCCGGCGCCACCTCATCCATTGTCCACAGCTAAGGAAGCTTTACCGCCCACCCCACCCCGAGCTTCCTCGACTGCGCTACCGCCCGGACACGACATCTACGACAAGCTAGATGCATACTTTGCAGAAGTGGCCCGGGAAGTTCTCCTCGGCGCCCCGATGGACGACTCCGCACTCGTGCACTACCTCGTGCCCTGCTTCATTCGTTACGCCGCCGGCGCACAGTCCATCAACCGTCTGCTGAACTACGTGAACCGCCAGTACGTCAGGCGCGCAGTCGATGAGGATAAGGGCTGGCTGCGCTTCGGCGATATCGTATCCTCCGAGCTTGCAGAGGGCCCAGGGGCCAGGGAAGACGGTCCGGGCTGCACGGGCTCGCATAAGAGGATCGCGGAGAAGATGCGCGAACGCCGTGCTGCTGAGTTGCGTCGGTGGGGAGCGCCAGAGGGTGCAACGACCGAGCAGCTTGCGTTGGCCGAGGCGTGCGCGGAGGCGGCGAGCGCACCGGAGCACGTCGTGCCAGTTCTGTCCCTTGCGTATAGGCGTTTTCGTACGGAGGTTTTGGAGCCACTTATTGCAGTTCCCAAGCCGAAAAAACAGAGCAAAAAGAAAAAGAACAAGGGGAAGCAGGGGGATGACGGTCCCACCACGGTGGCGGTCAATGGTTCTGTGGCTGAGGCCGATGAGGCGACTACGGGACCAAAAGGCCGGCTCGCTCGCTCGGTGAAGGAGCTTCTCGAGTCGAAGGGGGGAGATGAGGAAGAACAGAACAGGCTCGCATTTGAGATGGCTGAGATGTTGATGCGCGCGGGAATCCGCCTAGATCATCCTCTTCGAAGGAGGCTGAAAAAGTATTGTGTGGCCGTAACATGATATTGGTACCTCGCGCAATGGAAATACCCGCATTGGCGTAGCCTGTGCATGACTGGCCAAGTCTAGGTAATCCATTTGGTTGATCAGTCCTGCACCGAGTCGCTCAATGTGCCAGAAAAAATTTGAATAGTTGTTTCCTGCCTATATCCCGGACGCCAGTACGAATTTAGCACATCCTAAGTATCACCTGCAACGTTCTGGCCTTCCGCCTGGGTCACTGTCTCCGAATCCATATTGAGCAGCGCGTGCATGTCTAACATTCCCATATCGGAAGTATTCATCATTGAGTCCAATTGGAACCCGGAAAAGTCGATGTTGTTTATTTCGTCCATATTCATGTCGAAAGGCAGTGCTGCTACACTAGCCTGGGAATCGCCTTCGGTTGCCTGATTAAATGCCCCAAGAAGGGACGCTGGTGGTGACGGATTATCCCCTACGGTTGTCGCGGTATTATTGAACGGATTTGCGGTGGGGACGTCATTGGTAGGTTCTTCGCCAAACAGCGATACGTGTACATCAGTCATATCAATGTCCATTTCCAAGTCGAGCTCGATAGGTCGGTCGGCGGAACTTCCCAGTGGGGGATCAAGGCCAACGTGTGCCGTCCTGCGACCCTCTTCTGGCAACATGGTCAAATCAATGTCCACTGATCGAGTCCCCATTTCCGTAGCCGCCAGGGCGGCCATGAAGTCCGGAGAGAATTCACTTGTGGCCGTTGTACGGCCAGACTTTGGAGCAAGCGTGACAGGCGAGGGAAGGCCGCCTCCTAAACCCTGAGCGAGTTCTGCCTGGTTGATGCGCATCGCATCGGAGGATAAATCGAGTTTGTGGGGGACTTGCGGGCGACTGAGCGAGGACAATGATATTGTAGATTGACGACGTCCTGCCAGGAAGGAGCCTGCCCCGGGAACTCTTTGGGTCCCAGATACTGATGACGCGTCAATAGGAACCGCGGATGAGGGAGAACCAGCGCTGAGCCTGAGGGCATTGGCACTCTCTAAGGCGACCTCTGGCTCTGGAGGGGGTAGGTTCCTCAGGGCCTCCGCCTCCCTTTCCGCCTGTTCCTGGGCTTTCGCTCGGTCGAGATCTCGTTGAAGTACAGAAATGGCGCGTGACTGTAGTACAAGTTAATCTCTGCGGTGCAATAGAAAGGGAGGGTTGTGTTTACCAGCTGTGCCTCCATCAGGTCGCAAATCTGATCGTACTTCTCGATTTCGCGACACAAAGCATCAGTGAGAGTGTGTGGTGGACGCGTGATGAAATTGTGGATTCCACTGTGAACATGGTAAGGCTTTGGATGTCCAACGGCCAGAGGCATCGGGTCGACCTACAGTCTCTTGGTATCAGCAAAGAACGTATGTACCTGGCTGGTCTTCACAGCAGCATTCTGATAGTATCAAAATGATTATGACACCACAGGAGACACCACGCTCGTAGATTTACGCACCCGGAGACAGATTGCTAGTGCGTCTAATTCCGGCTCGAGGATGGCTTTCGGCGGTGATGGGTCGGGAGGTGGTAACATCGTGCCCTCCTTTGAACCGGTGACCACGCTTGCGGGGGTCGAGGTCGGGGAGGAGGGTCTGGTGACGGAAGACGACATCGTCGTCAGGGAAGGGGCAGTTGAGGAGGGCGCCTTTGGGGATGTTGTTGACGCCGTAGTGGACGGCTTACGGACGACGATACGTGCTTTAGGGGGCATGGCTAGTGACGGTGCGTGAGGGACGTGAGGCGGAGGAAGGAACCCGTTCCGCCTGGGCTGAAGCCAACCTATGCTTATAACTCGCTTTCCTCTTCTCCCCTCGAGCCTTCCTGACGCCCATTCTGCGGCGCGATGGATATAGACTCTTACGACCATGTCGAGATTGAGAGAAACGGGACGGCTAGTAATTCGGATCGCTATATAACACCCGTTGAGTATCAGGTCGCTTCTACATGTTGAACTGTCCGTTTATTGTGTTCATAATTGTGCCAGCATCTGCTTAGACATGTCACTCGTATTCAAGTCCGGAACTTTACTCCATTCCCCACCCGTGATGCCTTTGCTTCTGCCTTAACACAGCCCTCTGAGCAATCACAGTTCACCTCGTACGGAAGTCTATCTGATGACCTGGATGTCGCACTTGCTCGGAAGAGGTCTCGGAGGGTGTCATCCACGTCTATCGTATCGGTGAAGAGTCAGGGACTTGAAGATCACGCCCATGAAGAGTCACGCACAGTTAGCTCGATGCTGCTTGCAGAGCATAGGGTCAGAAAACGTACAGTATCGCGGGCTAGTGCTCGGGAGTTCTCAACGAGTGGGGGCTCAGGAAGCCATCCACCGCTCTCTGGTACCCCGATATCCTCCAAGTCAAACCGCCCTCGAACCACGTCCGCTATGACGTCCACCTCAGTAAAAGGAACGGTCCCTATGGTCGCTCTGTGGCAAAGTTATACACAAAGGTCGTTAGAGAAAGTCTTGCAATCACGCCTGGTGGAGACACTCATTACGGTTTCCGTCCCAAGCTCCGTCGAACAGTCCGCCTCCCCGACGAAACCGTCGAGGTCGGCTTCTCCTTCGTCCCGTGATTGCCAGCTCACTCCTAGAGCAAGTCCCGCACTGAAGAGCAAGCTCCATTCACCCCATAGCTCGACATCAAGGTCTACTTTGGGTTCCAGAGAAGAACAACCTGCCAAGCGCGTATCCAGAACGGGCGCCACCATGGCTACTGACAGTCTTGCACCAACACTAGCCTCCCAAACCCGCAAAGGTGTCAGGAGCCCCACCAAACTCAATGGCAGTGCTTCCAAGTCGGCGTCAGCTGCGTCGCAAGTCAAGGCAGACCCTGAAACCCGGAATGTGCCAAATTTTATCTCCGGGATTCACAGGCCCTCAACAAATCCAGATTTCGCATTGGACCTCAATGATTTTTCCAAATGGACAGATCCATTGGCCACACACATGACCGTACAGCTTTGGGCAAAGCTTCCCCCGGACTCACCAAGCGTACTTTGCAATGACAAAGGGAAGGAGAAGATGTCTGATGACATAGACATCTCTGACCCTCAGTGGAGGATAGCCGGGAAATGGGATATATGCTTGGCCGACCTGGTTCCATTGCCAGATGAGGTGAGCACTTCGCAATTTCAGCAGGGACTTCTAAGAAAGGGTGCGCGTGAATGACAGATGTCAGCCCAACTGTCTAGTCTGCCATCGAATGCACTATTGGTGACGCTTTCGCCACCAGGCAAGACGTTCTACTTGCCAGTGGCCCAGTCATTAGGACCTACCCGCTCACCATCTCCTTCGAGTGGTTACAACTCCGATCCTGAAGTTCATACGTCTGGAAATATCCTTGCGTCAAGGTCCGCTGCGCCACGTCGCAATGATTTCTCTCTACCCAAGGCTCGTCAATCACGAGCAGAATATGCTGCAAGTTCAACGTGGCAAAACCTTGTGAAGTAAGTTTCAAACGCGAACGACTCAACTCAGCATTGACCAGTTGCTGATATGTTGACTTGCTCAGGTTGGTTAATTTTCAGTCCGCGATCATCGACACGCGGCGGTCGCTCTCTAAAGTGATTAACAATCTCGATGCATTATATGTTCCTTCGGACATCAACTGGTCGGTACGTGGAAGTGACACAAGGTCAAGGCTGTCCGCGCTCAAGTTTCCGTGTGGCGTTTTGGCTTTTCGTTAACAGGTCCGGGAGATCTCTGAGCAAGAAAGGAGAGTAGCTGACTGGCAGACCGCGGAAGAACAGGTTCGAGCCGAGGCGGAAAGCTGTAAGACTTGTTGCACGCCTTCATAATCTCCGTCACGGGTTCTCAAGTCCCTCTCAGTGTCCGAGCGCATTCGTCATCGGAAGGAGCTACTAAAACGCCGCCGCGAGGCGCTATCTTTAGCAACGAACCTACTTGGTCAAGGTGTTGCTGCTGAAGCCATTACAGAACAGGGGGTGTCGCTCGAGAGGTGTGCAAAGTCCTTTTACGTCGTAACGCTATTTTATGGCGTTATCCACAGAGAGTCAGCCATGGCACTTCAGCGCCGCATTCTGCCTATTCGGGTTTCTTTAATCACAACTCTGGCATCACTCTTCCCCATCGACCTCATTTCCGGCTCCGATCTTTTGTTCAGCATTCTCGACGTTCCGTTGCCTATACCAATGGGCGCTACTGACCCTGCACCACCTCTGTCGCTGCCGACATATAAGGAAGTCAACGAGGAAGGCGTCGCTACTGCACTAGCATATGCTGCTTTCGTTGTTCAGCTCCTCGCAGCGTACCTGGACAATATGCTTGTCTATCCAATTACCTTTTGCGGAAGCAGGAGCATGATCCGAGATGGCATCTCTGCCATGGTGGGACCGCGAATGTGCGTACCCAGTGTGTAAAATGTGTCCCGCTGATTAACTGCCAGTGTAGGTTTCCATTATTTTCGAGAGGCGTTGACACATACCGATTCGAGTATGGGGTGTTCCTGCTGAATAAGAATATTGAAATGGTGTTGTTTGCCTCCCTTTTGATCGTTTTGGTAAGGTGAAACTAACTGCCATTTGGTAGCTCATGTCCGATCGGAATTTACGCGCTTTGGACATGCGACACACCCTTCCCAACCTCAAAAATTTGTTATTGACCCTCTCGGATGAGGAAGGTGCCCAGTCCAGTATCACTGACTGAAACGCCGTCGCTGCCTGTCTCATCTCTAGGTCTGTCACATGATCAACCAATCGCTGTGTTCGTCTTTCGTACATCAGTCTGGGACATCTCCCTTTGATCCCCCTTCCCTCCTCATCTGTGATACCCCATGCTGAACGTCGTGCGATGCGATGCTACTCATGTGATTTGTGATCATCGGTGGATGGCTAAAAACATGATGATGTTAGTTTAATGATATCTGATATTGCAAACTTTAGAATGAATATTTCTGCTTTAGATGCGTCTTTCGGGTTGTCGCCTGTGTATGTGGAATCATGCAAGTTGCCACGGGTTGTCACTCAAAAGAATGTTCAGGGACTACTATTGAAATATTGCTCTCATATCCTCCACCGGGATATTCCCTGGAAGAGGATGACAGTGCCGCCGTCCAGCCACTACGTCAAAAGGCATCCTTCCATTTCAATCCCGTCCGAATGGCTCTGCCAAAACGCGAGTCTAGAGGTTTGGGGATTGTGGGTAAAGTGGCGGTGCCTGGCGTGCCCAGGTTGAAACACCGTGTCACGACATGCCGCTGGGTGAGCGGGCTCCGATTGGACAGGCAATGTGAATTAGTGTGAGGTGTGTGTGGTTTTATTTGGAAGAACGGGCGGAGGGTGGGCAAAGGAACACAGGTAAGGTGAACCGGTGAAAATGGCGGAAGCACGCCATGTGGGCGAACCCTAGGGTTTACAGCTTATATAATGGGCGTTCCTGAGAGCGGCTATTAGGTCCGCGCCCCGATGTGCCATTGGCTGATTTCGTGCTATCCCGAGCGGGATTAGGAAAGTGCCTGGTCAAATGGGGTCTCGCGGCAAATGACAATTCAAAGCAAATGAACGACCCGAGTCTGTCTCTGGTCACAGTCGCTTCTGTAATCGCACAGTAGTGGGATCCAAAGGCACAACCATTTGATTTTGAATTTGATAGTCGGCGCATGATAAATCCAGACTGAAGCTGCCCGCCCGCTCCTCGAAGC
>Ga0137362_10002047_pt1 | contig 12897 bp, 20 predicted proteins | sample MadtaG_2_FD_104801 | JGI IMG/M metagenome (GOLD analysis project Ga0137362, IMG submission 104801) | Vadose zone soil microbial communities from Angelo Coast Range Reserve, California, USA - Mad1_100_16 metaG | ecosystem: Environmental > Terrestrial > Soil > Vadose zone | place: USA: California... | reverse complement strand
TTCAAGCTCAGAAGATATGCGATAGTGTTAGGTGATAATTGCTGCTCAACATGGATCGCGGCAGTCCTACATGCGGATAAAAATTCCTCCGCTTTGATTCTCTTGGTTACGGCTCTGAGTTCTTCAACGATTGCTTGTGGGGCTGCGGGAACAAGAGGTCGATTTTCTTTATCGCAAAAATGCTACCCATCAACTTGAATAATTTTTGCCAGTCCTCGTCCCCTTGACTTGATTTCAAGGATTCCTTAGTAAACGCGCTCACAACCTCCACGGCAGTCGCCCATACGTGCTGTATTTTGGAGCGAATCTGAATTTCGATTCTCTGTCCGTTGTGGACGCTGTGTTTGGGATCGAGAGTCTTGAATTTGTAAATTAGATGAACACCTCGGTATCCGCTGGGTTTTGGTTCGGCAATGTAATCCTTGCATCTATGTAATTCGTGGCGGTTTGGGTTTTTGTCCCACGCCTCTTTGTCTTTGTGAGCGCGCACCAAATCTTCGGCTCGCTCCACTTCATTCGAGGTTCGCGCACGAGTTTACTGGCAATTGATGAAAATCGCTTCAACCGCTGCGCCACGATTGCAGATGGGTCTATTTTCCTAGCCCGATTGACGAGGTTGTTTCTAAGTACTTGCATCAGAATGTGTGATTCGCAGCAGGGGATTACTACACTTTTACTACACTCAGAGGTTTTTCCACAGGAGTGTCGTCCGAGTCGAGACGAGCATCCGCTGCGTAGCTCATTCAAAACACAGAAGTAAATGGCGGAGGGAGAGGGATTCGAACCCCCGGTACGGTTTCCCGTACAGCGGTTTTCAAGATATATGGATTGAGGTGGTTCTCAGTTGTATCAAGTGGTTAGAGGCGGATGGAGGAGGGCGAAATCGGGTGAATCAGCTCTCATTCGGCAATTATTGTTCCCCGCTTTGTTCCCCGCGAGTTTTCGGCGGATCGTGAACGGAGGCGCTAGCGTCGCTATTAGGGCAGCGGATGAAGGCCAAGCGCGGCGCGACTTCCACACTGCAGAATCATCAGAGCCAAAATCGGCCCGATGGTAGAGATTCCCTCCTTGTAGACCACACTCTCCTTGAGTGGCTGCCATGTTAGGAGCGTCCAGAAGGCCAGTCAACGTTGACGGGGGTAGGATAGGCGGACGCGGGAAAACGGACCCCCCTTCCCTGGTGTGCGCGAGCGAGGGTGAGCGGATCGGAGGTCCCTCTGCCCTGGGAGAGCGGGGCGATCCGCGTGGGTCGGGCGGGTGTGGCGAGAGCGGGCGCGGGCGGATGTGGGGTGCCGGGAAAGTTGGCCTCGGCATCACGTTGTGTCAAACGAAGGTTTGGTGAGCGGCAGCGTGCGGGCCTCTTTCCCCTGAGAGCCTTTGGGCAGTGTTACGATTTGCATAACAGAGACAAAGGACAGTCAGTGGCACCACCCTCAAAACCGGGCCGTAATGACCCTTGCAGTTGCGGGAGCGGGTTGAAATTCAAGAAGTGTTGCCTGCCAAAAACTCAGTCAATCAAGGAAAGAATATTTGTGTCGAAAGAGTTGCCGGTGTTCACTCCTCTGAGACAGGCACCACCGGAATTGCAGGCCAAAGCGATCAAGATGTTTGAAGAAAAGGAGCGTAAAGAGCGGGAACGAGTTGCGCGTTTTGGTCAGATAAGGCCACAGATGTCTGTCGAATGGCAAGGTCAGCGTTGGGTGACAGTTCGCAATCGAATCTACTATTTGGACAAGAATAGGTGGAAGTTCTTTCCTGATTTTCTGCGCGACTATGTTACCTACGTTTTCGGCATCGAATGGTGTAAGGCTGAAGCAGCTAAGACTGAATCTCAGCGTCATCCCGTAATCACTTGGAGGGCTCATGGCGCAGCATACATGAACGCGCAACCTCCACAACCTGACGGTACCCGAGTTGCGTTGCCTTCGGGTGCCTTGGCAGCCTATACCTGCTTCGCGTACGACCTCTTTGTGGTGGATGATAACGGCGGGCTTGATGATGAGCTAATAAGACGGCTGAAGCACCCTGAGATGTTTCAGGGCGCACGCCATGAGTTGTTTGCCGAAGCGACGTGCTATCGTGCGGGTTTCACGGTGCAGCGTGAAAACGAGAAGGACGGAACCTCCCGCCATGCCGAATTTACCGCCAAGCACACTGCGACAGGACAGCTGTTATCGGTTGAAGCAAAGAGCAGGCACCGTGCGGGGGTACTCGGAAGGCCCGGCACGCCCGAGACGAAGCCTGACTTCCGTCTTATTCCTTTAATCAACGATGCGGTAGCCAAGAAGCCGAAACATCCGCTCGTTATCTTCATAGACGCCAATCTGCCTTTCAAATGGGCTGAAAGGATACTTGGGCAGCAGGCGGGAAATATTCCGTCGCGTCCGATGCGGCTGTTGCTTGATAAAGTGAAGCACCACCACAACGGGGCAGACCCTTACTCCATGATGGTATTCAGCAATCACCCGCATCACTTCGCGATTCTCGACTTAGACCCGGGGCCGCATCTACTCTCTGTAGTGCCACAACAACCCGGCGCGAACATCATTGCGCTACAGAATTTCCACATGGCGGCAACTATGTACGGCAATATTCCGAATAGCTTTTCTACAGAGGAGGGCGATCCGCCCCAACCTGTTGTGCCCGTGGCAAGGCCGCAATTCCGCTATGACTTCCTCGTGAATGGAACGGACGTGTGTGTTCTGCGCGAAGGTAAGGAAACCGCTCAACAATTCTTGATCAAGGACAAAGACAGACCGCAAGCGCCAAGTCCGCTGCACGAATTCTTGGAAGATATTAGTCTTCCGCGGGTAGATGCCCACGCAATCTGTGAGCAGGTTGAAGCGGGAAAGTCCGTGTCGGGCGTTTACGCGACAAAGTAAACCGTACCAATGAGCAAGGCGACGGAGAGAACCTTCGGGAGCACTTGCCGGTGCGACGTGCCTCCTTTCACACTGGTAGTGGAGGGCCGCGATATGTCATGTGGGCTATCGTTATCCGACTGGGTGGGAATCGCTAATCTCGTGGCAGCGGTAGGGGCCATTGCGGTCGCAGTCGCGGCACTCGTAGTTGCTCGGAACACCCTGCGCGTGCGCACGCGTACACAAAACCCGTCGCAAAGGGAAGAAATCACCCGTGGTGGGATTTGCTCGGACGATGAACGTGCTGCCGACCGCTCCCGTCACTGTTTCTTGGGTGTGGCGTCGGGAGTGCAAGCCTTCGCAATCCGGTCGGTGTCTCCGGTTTGCATAGCAGCGGAACACCTGCGCCACAGCGTTACTTCCGAATCTAATTCTTGCGCAGGCTTACCTTTTATCGAGTCGCGCACGTACTCAATGGCCCACACAACTTCCAGTTGTTTGTTGCGGTAGTCTTTGAAGAAGGTGTCCATGCCTTCGACAAACTGGCCCATCGCGATGCCGTCATAGTTAAGCGCGGTGTTGCTGAGGCACATTCGCTGCACTCTTTCCTTCTCATCAAGACTCGGAAATTCCTTTTTGTACATTGGAAGCTGAGCCAGACACGCGCCCATCTGAAGCGAGAATGCAGAATCCATCGCTTGCGCGTAGCCGCTTACCCATCCGAGCTTGTAATCTGGCGACATCTGCGCCCACCAGAAGCCATCGAGGGACGGCTTGTCGGCGGCTGACAAAAAGCATGAGCACAGCACCAACGCAGCGGCGACAGGTAGAAAACGATTCATGAATCACCGGAGATGTTTCGGAATATTACGCACGAATACCCAGCCTGTGCCGCGACATGAAGTGCAGATACCGGTGTGGTCTAGCTGTGCAACGGCGTCATCAGGCACGGGCTGACCTGTTCCCTTGCACGACCGGCACGATTCCCAATCGTCAATATTCAATGCGCTGCCCCAGCAACCTTTGCATCTCTTGTTCCCTGACAGCGTGCGCCTGCATGGCTGATTTATCGCTTCGACCGAGAAAGAGTAGGCATGACAGTTTGTGCAAACAGCTACCGGTTTTGGTCTATTCTCTTCCGGCAATGCTCGAAACCTCCGCGCCTTTTTAGTGCAGCACAGGGTGCTCGGAGTGGCAATAGCAACTTCGGTACGCTGCGCTGAGATGCGTGAGAAGGCCCGAGGCCGTCAAGGCAGGCAAGTGATGGTGGGCAATACCGGCGTTGACAATACCGGCGTTGACCCACAAAGACAATATCCTCACCGCCGACCACGGCCAGCGGCCTTCGCTTTTTGATATCCTCGTGGGCGGAGGTGCAAACCATGCCTGCCGGTGACGCACTGCGCGAGAAAATCAAGCGTATCGAATTCACAATGAGCGAAACGAACTACGACCCAAAAGCCATGCTTAATAGCATTGTGGATGCCCTCAAGGAAGTTGCTCGTGCGCTTGATGGGCCGCTCGATGCCGGAACTTTCAGCGGCAAGCGCTAAAAGTTGGCCCACATTTTGGCCCGCAAACCTGCCCACGGATGCCCACGGGAACACCGCGCAACACCGCGCAAACCCGCATAATCCTTGGAGTATGCTGCTATCCGGTTGAGGCTTTGAGGATTAAGAATCGGCTGCTCTACAGATCCGGCAACACACCAATGAGCTGCCCTAACGTCTGCCAGTGCCTTGGGTGCGGGCGGATATCGGCCCGCAGCACAGGTTCGAGGCTGTGATTACTGGCAACCGATGCTGCCCGAAAACTTCGGGTCCCGGCAGTAAAAGTGAAAATCTAGCATCATCTTCTGCTCACGTTCCGGAGTGAACGGATGTGGGTCTCCCATTTGGCTACTGAGCCAGTCGCTGAGGTATCGTCCTGCTCTGTCAAGTGAACCTCCGAACCCTCCTCCCGGGAGGCCAGGTTGAGAAAATTCACCCATCGCCCGCTTTAGAGCGATGGGGCAGGCTCTGGCATCGTAACCAACCTTCATGACTAAACCTACAGCAGTATGTCTGCATACCAGCTCGTCAGCGTATGTAAGGTTGGTGATCGGCCTGGTTCAATGTTTTCCAGGTCCTAGAACGTGTCCCGCCTCGTGACCAATGATACAGGCGACCTCGTCATCTGAGCCGAGCTCTTTGCTCATTTGCAGAGTTACGAAGATCGCTGTGCGGTGGGGCAGCAATGCAGAATCTGTTTCAAAGGTCTAGTGCTTCGCGGCCGAAATCGGGCGTCGCGCTACATGTCAAGAGCAGGCTCACGGAAGCTCGTCCAATTAATGCGGAACGGCATTCATTCCCCGATCAGAAATGACGGATAGGGAGCTTTTTGGCTCCAGAGATATCGTCCTTTGAAGCTCTTCAAAGTAGATCCAACGCCGTTCTTGATCTGCAAAATATTGAGTAGAATTCGGGGGCCGTCTGAGCGCTGTTCTAAATACTTGTACTGTAGCTTCGTTGCTCCCGGCGAATCATTCGGCCAGGCGCGCAGATTAACGGGAACCATCCAACTCGGCCTCAACGCTGTTCGATCTTCCATTGCTAGTACGATCTCTATGGGGTCCCCAGGCTCAATCTCTACCGTATTACATGCGGTATCAACCCAACCTAATGGCCCAAATGTTTGGTGCCGCTCTGGTAGGAAAAGGATGAACTCGGCTTTGATATTGCGCGCCGCAGCTACAGGTTCGTTGGGCTTACTCGCATTTTTGATCTCCGCCACGATTACGCGATGTCGGGGGACGCTGTCTTGGAGATGAGCCGAAATGTTCCTGTACCATTTGTCTCCCAGAAGCCAAAGCGTAGCGGACGTAACCCCAATGAAAACAATATTCGGCTCCGGCGGTTCTGGCGGCGGATGTAATTCCGGTTTGGGAGCCGGTCGGGGAGTATCGCGGTCGAAGTAGAGATTCAATTCCTGCTTGACGTTCTGAGTGTTCGTTGGGGAAGGGGGAGCGGGCGTTGGAAGCGCTACTTTTTCTTTCTCTTTGTCGCGCTTGGAATTGATAAGAGCGACTACGACTGCTGAGAAGACAAGCAAGACGATCAATACAATCAAGTACGGCGTGGTCCTGGTATAGCCCTTGAGGAGGTCGGTCTTTCCGACAATCCCAAGCGTGAGAGCGGTCAGCATGGCAGCCACCGCCAAAATCACCGGGGCGATATGTTTCATCTAGTTCCGAGCTGAAATCAAAATGCTCCCACTGCCGACGCTGTCCGTCAACCCGTTTTGTTAAGCGAGCTTCTCGACCGCATCCTTGAGGTGGGACTTGGACCGGTGCGCATAGCGCATCGTCATGACAATGAATTTATGCCCGAGCAGTTCTGACACGGTTCGCAGATCGACACCTTTCATAACTAGCCGCGACGAGAACGTATGGCGCAGCGAATGCCAGTTGAAACCTTGTATTTTCGCTTTGGCGATGCGGACTCAAACCAGTAGCGAGGGGACGAAGGCTGAAGACGCGCCCCACGCCGCCGTTTTTCAGGACCCCCAACGCCCGGAGAGCGGACTGGTTCAGCGGGACGTGGCGCATTTCGCCGTTCTTTGTTCGGGGAACGGTCAGAATCTTGTTCCCAAAGTCGATATGCTCCCAGAGCATTTCGTACTGTTCGCCGCGCCGCAGTCCGGTATTGACGGCGATGTCGAACTCCGGGACATGAACGGGCGCAATGAATTTTCGCAGCTCTATTTCCTCAGCGTCTGAAAGCCACGCTCGGACGCCCGGCTCGCGGGGACAATGCAGACAGTTTCTAATCCGGTGCATTGTACGGCCCTGGTGATTTGGCTAGCTGCTTGGCGGAACAGCGACGAGTCGTGCGAGCGCCTGCCAATGCCGTTGGTGTGGGACACGCTTGCCCGACTGGATGTCCGATGAGTACGGCTCGCTTACGCCGAGCACCGAGCGTATTTGCGACCTTCGCAACGCTGAACGATGCTGGAGAACGGGGAGCTCTGGATGGTGCTGACCTCCGCTAGCAGTTCAGACGCACCGCTGAGGCAATGCTGGGTGGCGCGCTGAAGGGATTTTCGGACAAGTTGGACGCTTGATTTGGTGATTCGAGGTCTGCTCGTCGCTGTGTTTGGGTATTGGCAAAGGTACAATTTCCGTCACAGAGGTTACGTGATGCAAAAGCCCAAGCGATTCCTGATTGTGACAAAACTCCAACTGGCGGCATTGAACTTCACAAGATGAAAGAGTGGCTCCGGCAGCACCCGAACGAGCTTCCTGCGGGCATGACACCCGAGCACCGCAATTCGCATCAACTGCGAGACTTGCTCAAGAGGCAAGGCTGGAGCGTTAATGAACCGACGAAGAGGTCCGCGTAGTTCGCCCCGAAGTCGCGAATGATGCCGACACCGTCTCAGTGTTGGGAGAGTCCCCCGATGAGGAGACGACCTTCGACCCCGAGGAACAATTCGAGTTTGCTCTCGAAAGCCACTAGCGTTCGTCAGCCAGATGAAGTGTTCCTCTACATGGGACGCATCGCGGAAGGGTCGATGTCGAGAAAGCGCGTCAGATGCGCTCTGATGGAATCTCGCTTTCGGAAATCGCGCGCACGATGGAAGTTACGCATCAGGCCATCGCCCAGAAGATTAAAAAGCCCCCGAAGTCAGGGCCTTCATAAACGCCGTGACCTAAGTAACATTGCGTCCAGCAGGCGGGCGGAGAAAGAATAATGACAGAGGTTAAGAACCATGAAAAGACCCTGGAAGAAGCTTTACTTCAAGAATCCCTACCAGTGGACGGCTGCCAGCCTCAGTGCAGTGATTGTCGTTTCGGCAGCGCTTGAAATAGGTGACCAACGCGACTACGACATTGTCCACGTTCCGCATAGGACCTACGAAGCAATCGAGGATCCCACATCTGGCTCACTTTTCGAGTTCAGCACGGCAAGTGTTGGGCGTCTCCGGCCGTTAGTCGGCGACGATGGAATTGCGTGTGTGCGGGGGCGTAGATAGTTGCAGGACGAACGTAACCCTTGCGCTGACTCCGCGTGCTGAATCGGATACTTGCCCGGCTTTATGGTGGTGGTACGATGCCCGGAAAGAGAAGGAGACCTCGTGAACAACAGAGCGTCAGTAACTTTGCTGCTCTTGGCCAGCGTTGCAGCGGGGCAGGCTAAACCTGCGAGTGTGCCGACACCGAAGCCCGAGACACCTCATCTGCGCTTCGTGAAGGAATACGTGCGGCAACTCATCGAGGACGAAGGCTTGAAGACAAATGGCGAGAAGGAGCTAGGTGAGGATAAAACGCCAAATGAAAAGTTCTCAACTGGCATCTATTTTAGCAAGTCCACACAGCTAGAGTTGCGCTCACAGATCGCCATGCTCAAGAGCATGCGCCTAAACGATCCGTTTGACACGTTGATCCCAAGTCTAGTCAGCTTCTATCAACGTCAGATTGAGTTGCATCAGAAGCTGATCGACATAGGTAACAAGTTCCTAGGCGGGCCGAAAGCAAGTGTGGACTATCAAGCGTTGGCGGCCAAGATGCCAGAGATTTGGGCTGAGTTGGACGACGCCCGAAAAGCCATGTTTGACGCGACGGCGTTGGTCTTTATGACTTTGATTGATCAAAAGCCAGATTCTCAAGATCATGTCAGTCACTTGCTGATCACCAAAGCTGAGAAAGCGGACTTGCAAGATCAGCTGGCCATCATGCTCAAAGACGAACCAGACAAGGGCGATCACGACTACTACATCAGTGCCGCGATGGTGCTCCGAGGTGGTCTACAAAGGGAGTACGAGTGTGCGGATGAGCCGTGGGATTAGTTCCCACGAAGCAGCAGTGATAGACTCTGGCTTCGAAGGAATAACGAAGCCAATGGCAAAGTTCTTTCCAAAAACAGGACCGAACGGCATACACCTAATCAACCTTGAACTGGTCAGGGAAGCGTCGCAGGACATGGATGGAAACCTAATGTTGCGCTTCGACCGCGATGATGAAATCAAAATCGAACCGCCAGAGGCGGGCAATTGTATGGCGGCGCTTAACGAACTCTCTGTGCCAGCCGTCCGACACAGATAGCCGCGAATCGTGACGACAGCCAAAGCCAGAGCGGGCTACCTTTTTGCAGGTGCGTTGCTGACAGTCCTGATTCTCTACCCCACGCTGAAGGAAACTTCAAGGGAGCAGAGGTTTGGATTGCTCATGTCACCCGAGGAAGTAAAGACGGCTTGCGGTACGCCACAGACCGATGACCTTTACAGGCTTACTTATGTTGAGGGTGACAAGCGTGTGGACCTTCAGTTTATGAGTGTGAATCACAGAACGTTTCTCAATCATGTGAAGTGGAATTCAAGCAAGGGCTTCCCAGTTGGGGACATCAATCAAGTGTCGATGGCGACGATAACCGAGTCTGTGAAGGATGGTTCATTACCCGCTTGCGTGGAAGCGGCGGCGCGCTGAAGGCGGGAAGCTGGGAATAGGCGCTCACTGGCGCGTGGCGGTGATTCCTTGCTAAACTCCCGCTCATGGCTCGGACCTACGGTACGGGCGATCTTTGGCTTCGCAGAGGGAAAAAGAATGGGAAACAGGGAAGCTGAAGCTGAATATGAGAAGCTGAAGGGGCTCCTGGAGGCTCTCAGTAAAGTTAGTGAAGGGAAAGACAAGCCGCTTCACGACGCAGAGATGGCGTTGGAAGGAAACAAGCAGGATCCAGAGGCTTTGGTCAACCTTGAGCGAAATCTGCGCAATGTGAGAGTAAGAATTCTGTCTGAGCTGACGGGAATCATGAAGCACTTCGGAATAGCGACTTCTCTCACTGAAACATCAGATTGACCTTCTCACGCATGGCCTGACTCCGATTTGGTTTCAGATACCGCATCGTTGACTCCATGTCAGTGTGCCCCATCCATTGCTGGAAAAGTCATCCAATGTGACCTCATTCGTCACTTTCCGGACACTGCTCCGGACACTAAAAGTGATCGCCTCTGTTGTGGTTCTCGCGCCTGCTCTGCCCCTGTTTCAGCCGTCGAAGACCAGTGGCAGACCTCGGAGCAGAGCCTTGGCTGAGACCTAGTGAGCAAGACTCGCCGAGATCAAGCCAGACGATCCGCAAAATAATAGAAGCTACGCCGAAATTGTCGCAATGAACTTGATCCGCATTGCATGCTCCGATAACCGATCAGCAGGGGTTGCTGCCGGCGAGATCGGCGACAGAATCGAGGGCCGTGCGCGTCAGGCAATTGACGTTGCCGACGTGACTGCCGACTTTCGTGATCGCAGTGACGCAGAACTGGAGTTTTTCATTGACCGCGGATTCTTCCCGGAGGAGAAGCGGCAAGAGTCTGCGATCCGCTGGTGATGCCACCCAACACGCGTTGCTTTACTTGTTTAGATGTGAGCTCAATTCTGACCGATTGTCGCGTCGTGCGGGGATTCGATTTCCACAACCAGAGACGTATCGTAGATCGTCGCCCGCCTTTGGTAGCGAACGGCTATTCTCGTGCTGGGTGTGATGCTATTGATTTCCTGATTCAGTTCTGCCGAGGTGTACAAGAAACGCCCGTTGACGGCAAGGATCACATCTCCGGGCTTGATCCCGGCTTGGTCCGCCGGACCGCCTGAGGCCACACGTGACAGGACCACGCCATCGTGCCGCACCGTGGGATTCTCGTCTGACCATGCTCCAATGGAGCCCACCCTATGGTGTACATCCTGATTGCGCGCTGTCGGAGTTGGCGTGTCGGCAACGGTTTGGTTTTGGGAGCGGTCGGACCCGCGAGGATACTCCTGTTCGATGATGCCAAATGTGTACATCTTTCCGGAAGACCCAATGCTTGACGACATTACTCCGGGTGGAAGGATCCCGTATTCACCGCTCGGGAGCGCCTCCAGTCGAATTCGCCAAGTTCGAGCAGCGATCTTCTCGGCGTTGAAGGTGATCGCTGTTCGCTCCGCTCCTCCAGATACGTGAAGAATTCCGCCAGTCATCGCTCGAAACTCACGGCGATTCCCCTTCTCGTAAAGCCGCAACAACTGATATTCGGTCACCGAGGTGCCCTCCGGCGTCCGCACCACGAATTCCAGCGGGTTCGAGAGCCGCACTGGGCTCTTGGGTCTCATGACTTTTCCGTTTACGTGTCCTTTGTCGAGACCGAGCGTAGCAAGCTTCTTCACGACACCGCCTGTCTTCCAACCGACTATCTCGGGGTCCATTTGCTCGAGCTGACCGTGGCGCACGAAGTAAACGCCGATCTCCTCCGGCACCGCACCCTCATTCGTGGCGATGGGTGCTATCGAGTCCTTTGGTGCAGTCACGGGATGGGCGTTCACCATGGCCCGAATGACTGCATCACTGACCTTGGCCGCCTTCAACGCTCTTAATCCGACCACGGTGGTGTCGAAGTCCGCCAGCTGCGCGGCTCGGACTTTGTCCACTATCACGTCGTCCGACAACCCCAGACCGACCATCTCGATCACGTCTTGGTTTGTTAAGGCTTGCGCCGTCCTTCTCGCACTCAATTCCTGAGCGCGGCAAATGGAAAACCCCATCAGGAGAAGCGCGATTCGGAACGCGATTGTTCTGTGCGACATACTGGACTCCTTTTCGGTCGGCCACGTGCCAGCAGTTGGCGGAAAACGGGCAACCGGACCCGGACCTCGGGGTGACGGAGACAACGGGAATAAGCGTGAAGGTTGACGCTAAACCGAGGGTCTGCCAAGGTGCGGTGACTGTCGTCACGACCGATTGTACCCCTATTCCGGCTCGGAGGTTCGTTGTACGGAGATATAAGTGCTGACCGAACCCGCGTGGGGGTGGCCCCATCTCACCGTGGAGCAGTGGGCCTTCGACAGTGTAGATTGTACCGTGACCTGCGGGCGCCTGCCCGCAATTCAGACTTATGCAAAGGGTGGCAGATACTTCTCACTAAACAACCTGAAATGCTCCTTCATCCGGGTTGCATCGTCTGGAATAGCTTTTTGAAGAGTTGCAACCACCTGCTCGAGGTAGAGAGCGCTCACCCTTTGTCGGTACTGCGCTGACAAACACTCCTGGAGGAACTCGATCTCCTCCGTAAGACAACTGTTGGCCTTAGGAACAAGGCAGACCAACGTGTCCGCTGTGCTAATGTCGAGATTCCAAACATTCCGCATGAGCTGGTAGTGTTGTAAGAAAACCTCGCACGAGCAAAAGCTGGGCTCGAACTTTCCGCTCAAAGCTGGGAGGTACACGGTTTTAAATTTTGAGATGTGCGATGGATCATTGTTTGCCGTCCCAAAACGCTCTTCCGTCAGCTTAACCTCGAACAGTTTCCTTTAGTTAGCGGTGTCGATGCAGAGGTCGAAATTCGTACGCTCCACTGGGTTGAGCACAGCTTCAAAGCGGACCCCATCCACGGCGGCATCAGTCAAAAATATCCCCGCCAACATCTGGAGACGATACTTTTCTTCGATGACGAAAGGAAGAAACAAGTTGAAGCACATAGCCTGCGATGACGAGAGATGGTGAAAGTCGGAGTGTAGTCCGATGCTTGTCTGGCGGAAGAACTTCCAAAACTCGTCCCGATACGGTTCCAGAATGTTCAGGTGCTGATATCCAAAAGGCAGAATATGTGGATATTCTCTGCGATTCCGACGCCAAATGCCGTTCGAAGTCACGCCGAGCGTGGACACCTTGTGTTCGGCCAGATGTCGCCACATTTCCTGTTTATACGAGAGCTGCCGGAAGATGCAATCCACTTCGTCATCCCCTCGACCAGACTTATACCTCATCGTTTCGGCTTGCACCGCGCAGGAGGATTTCATTGCCCACGGGTTCGGGAATAATCGCTCTTGACGGCCTTTCACTCCGAGGGCAGCTGAGTCGTTCGATCAAACACTCGTCCTTGATCGAGTCGCTGATGTTATTTTTTACGGCTCTGCACAAGAATCTGTAAAAAAGTCCAATCTACGCGGCTTTTTGAAGAGTGATGTTTTTGCCCTTGAGGCGTGCCCGATGGCCGCTTCACACCAAAATGGGCCGAATCTGTAAGGTCG
>Ga0137362_10002046_pt1 | contig 12897 bp, 10 predicted proteins | sample MadtaG_2_FD_104801 | JGI IMG/M metagenome (GOLD analysis project Ga0137362, IMG submission 104801) | Vadose zone soil microbial communities from Angelo Coast Range Reserve, California, USA - Mad1_100_16 metaG | ecosystem: Environmental > Terrestrial > Soil > Vadose zone | place: USA: California... | reverse complement strand
TATCGAGATAGAAGTTCGAAAATCGCAGATGGATTCTTCTATTGGAACTCGAAGTTGGCTGAAATACGCCGACAAGAGGGACGGCCAAGGGACTGTCAGAAATGAATGCCGCATCCGCTCCGACCGTCAGCGGCGCGCCTGCGAAGGTCGGCGAGTCTACGCAGACCGTCTTCGTCCGACGCACGCTGCGAATGAAGGTGAAGCGCGAGGCGTATCGGTGGCTGAATGCGGCCGCCGCCGAAGTCAATCTCGTGTGGAATTGGTGCAACGAGACAACTGCCAAGGCGGCGCGGCCCTTCGCGGGCAAGCCCAAGTGGCTCTCTGAATTTGATCTGAACAATCTCTCCTCCGGAGCGGCCCAGTACTTCGAGCGGATCGGGGCGGATACGATCCAGTGCGTCAATCGCGAATATGCCGCCAAGCGCCGCGCGGCGGGCAGGACCCGATTGCGCTGGCGTGTGAGCCGGGGTGCGCGCCGCTCCTTGGGCTGTGTGCCGTTCAAGGCGGCGAGCCTGAAGCGCAGAGGCAAGGCGGTACGCTTCTGCGGCAAGAGCTTTCGGCTCTTCGAGCCGCAGCGGCTGCAGGGGGTGAAATGGCGGCAGGGCTGCTTTGCGCAAGATGCGGTAGGGGATTGGTGGCTCTGCCTGCCGGTGAAGGTGAAGGTCGAGACCACTGTCGCCCCGAAGGAGGCGGTGGGCATTGACCTGGGGCTGAAGGAAGTGGCGCTCACGAGCGATGGGGCTCGCTGCGAGCGCAGCCGCTTTTATCGGGGCATCGAGCCGCGCATTGCCCAAGCCCAACGCCGCGGCCACAGGCGTCAAGCGAAGCTCCTGCATCGGAGGGCGGCGAACCGTCGCCGGGACGCGCTGCATAAGTTCAGCCGCCGGATTGTGAATGAGTATCAGTACATTGCCGTGGGCGATGTGAGCAGCCCTCGACTGCTGAAGACACGGATGGCGAAAGCCGTGCTCGACAGCGGTTGGGGTATGCTTAGGCAGATGCTGCGGTACAAGGGCGAGCACGCCGGCAGATCTGTGGTCATCGTGAGCGAGCGATTCACAACGCGAGCCTGTTCCAGCTGTGGATGCTTGACGGGTCCCAGTGGTCCAAGACAGCTTGCTGTAAGGCGATGGTGTTGCTCGGCATGTGGAGCCGAGCATGATCGGGACGTAAATGCGGCTCGAAACATTCTCGCTGGGTCTAGGTTGCGGACCTCCGTGCGCGGGAACGAGTCATCGCCCTGACGGGTTGCGCCGAGCAGAGCATCTGGCTCTTGCGAGGCAGGACTCAAACCGTCAGGGCGACGGCAATGAGGACCGGTTTCTTCAAGTTTCTGTGCAGCTAACCCGGATGATCCCCATGCAGCTGCTCGTAAACCTCGATGTTGATGACCTCGACAAGGCCATTTGCTTTTACGAAACAGCCCTGGGGCTCACGCTTGGCCGCCGCTTTGGCGCCGGCGGCGCTGAGATGCTCGCAAGCCCGGTGCCGATTTATCTGCTCGTCAAGGCGGCTGGTACCGCGGCATCAGGTGCTGCCTCTCAGCTGCGAAGTTACGATCGTCAGGCGGGGCATATAGTAAGGATTGAGAGCGACTTCAATCGCGGCGCTCGTCAGCGCTTGAGCTTCGCCGCCACCCGCTGGTAGGCCTCGCGGAACGGGATGCCTTCGGCGACGGCGAGGCGGTTCGCTTCCTCCGCGGCGCGGATCGCGGGATCCAGCTTGATGCGCTCGGGGCGGAACTTCATGGCATCGATGGCCGGCGGCAGGATGGCGAGCGTCTGGGCGGCCAGATCGATCCCACGGAACAGCGGGAATTTCAGCAACTGCAGGTCGCGCTGGTAGCCGGAAGGCAGCTTCGCGCACACGCCGAGCACTTCCGTGAGGCACGCCTGCGCGCTCGCCGAGCGGCCGCGGATGATCTCGAAAACGTCGGGGTTGCGTTTCTGCGGCATGATCGAGGAGCCGGTGGTGAAAGCCTCCGGCAGCTCGAGGAAGCCGAACTCCTGCGTGCAAAACAGCAGCACGTCGGCGGCGAAGCGGCCGAGGTCCTGCATGAGAAGCGTGATCTCGAACAGCAGGTGCGCCTCGGCCTTGCCGCGCGAGAGTTGTACGGCGGTCACCGGCTCGTGAGTCAGCGTGAAACCGAGTTTCATGCGCGTGGCTGTGCGGTCGATCGGCAGACCCGGCGTTCCGTAGCCCGCTGCCGAGCCCAGCGGGTTCTTGGAAATGCGCCGCCGCACGCGGCGCAGATTCTCCGCGTCATCGCGGATCTCCGCCGCGAATCCGCCGGCCCACAGCGGCACGGAGCTCGGCATCGCCTGTTGCATGTGGGTATAGCCGGGAAGCACCGTGCGCTGCTCGCGCGCCGCCAGGCGATCGAGAGCCTCAGCAGCTTGCAGCGCCGCAGCGCTCAACTCCTCGAGCACATCGCGCAGGTACAGCCGAATTGCCGTGAGCACCTGGTCGTTGCGTGAGCGGCCAAGGTGCACACGTCCGCCGGCCGGACCTATGCGCTCGATGAGGCGGCGCTCGAGCGCAGTCTGGCCGTCCTCATCCGTGAGCTCGATGCGCCACAGCCCGCGCGCATGCTCGTCCGCGAGCGCCGCAAGACCGGAACGGATCGACTCGAGATCGGCGGCGGCGAGCAGCTGCTGCGCATGCAGCATTTCCGCGTGGGCAATCGAGGCTTGCACGTCGTAGCGCACCAGCCGCTCATCGAGGGCGTAGTCCTCTGCGGCCGTGTAATTCAACACACGGTCGTCCAGAGGAGCCCCTTTGTCCCACAAGCGGGTCATGTTGCTGCAGCCTATTGTTGTTGTGTGCCCTGCTGCTCGGCGGGGCTGAGCGCGTTGACGTCGGCGACAATCAACGTGCCGGTGCCCTCGTTGGTGAAGACCTCGGCGAGAATGCCTTCCGGGGACTTGTAGGACACGACGTGCACGCGGCGCACTCCGCCGCGAATCGCATCTTCGATGGCCTTGGCCTTCGGCAGCATCCCGGCGACGATACGGCCCTCCTCGCGCAGTCGCTTGAGCCCACGCAGGTCCGTGTAGGAGATCAGCGAGCCCGGGTCCTCCACACTGCCGAGGATGCCCGGGGCGCCGGTGCACAGCAGCAGCTTCTCGGCGCCCAGGGCGGCGCCGAGCGCGGCGGCCACGGTATCCGCATTGATGTTGAGCAGCACACCGAATTCATCGGCAGACAGCGGGCTTACGACCGGCATCAGGCCGTTGTCGAGCAGTTTGCGAATCACCGTCGTGTCCACGGCATCGATATCACCCACGTAACCGTAATCGACCAGCTCCCCGTTGGAGCTGATCTTGACCGGCGGGCGCTTGTGCGCGCGCACCAGGCCGGCGTCCACGCCACTGATGCCGACTGCGTCGATGTTCAGATCGCGGCACATCCCCAGGATGCGCGTATTGATGAGGCCGTTCAGCACCATCGCGCTGACATCGATCGACTTCTCATCAGTGACCCGCCGGCCCTCCACCATGCGGGTGGGCACTCCGAGGGCTGCGGACAGCTCGGTGAGCTGCGGCCCGCCGCCATGCACCAGGACCACGCGCACACCGAAGTGGTGCAGGATGGCGATCTGCTCGATGAGCACGCGTGTGGAGTCGGTATCGGCGAATACTCCGCCGCCCGCCTTCACCACGAAGGTCTTCCCTTTGTACATGCGGATGTAAGGGGCGGCGCTCTTCAGAGCACGGATGGCGAGAGCCTGGTCGCCGCGATGCATGATCATGCAAGCTCCTACAGTCCTTTCAGAAGTTGGTAGAGCACCGCCATCTGCACGCTCAGGCGGTTGGATGCCTCGCGTTGCACGACGCTGCGCGGGCTGTCGAGCACCTCATCGGCGACGGCGGTGTTGCGCCGGACAGGCAGGCAATGCATGAGGCGGCAGTCGGCAGCGGCCCGAGCGAACCAGTCGTTGCGCACGCACCAACTCGTCAGCGCGCTGCGCAAGCGCGCGTCGCCTTCCGCATCGCCGTAGCAAGCCGTCGCGCCCCACTCCTTCGCGTATAGGATGTGAGCGCCCGCGAGCGCGTCCTCGCGCTCCGCGGTCTCGCGGACCGAGCCGCCGGACAAGGCAGCGGCGCGCCGGGCGCGCTCCATGATCTCCGGGGGTAGCGCGAAGCCGTCCGGCCGCAGCACCACGACCTCCATTCCTCGCAACGCCGCCATGTGAACCGCGGCCGCGGGTACCGCAAGCGGTAAGGCGCGCGGATGGTACACCCACGAGAGTACGAACCGGCCGCTCCGCGGCACGGCGAGATCATCCAGCGTCTTCCAGTCAGCCAGCGCCTGACACGGATGGTTGACCGCCGACTCGAGATTGATGAGCGGCTTGTCGATCAGGCTCGCCATCGCGTGGAACGCGGTCTCCGCTAGATCGTTGCGCAAGTCCTTGCCGTCGGCGAACGCCCGGATGCCCAAAACGTCGCAGTAGGAGGCGAGCACCGGGATCCCTTCCCGCACATGCTCGGCAGCAGCTCCATCCATCACGACCGCGGGCCGCGTCTCGAGCTGCCAGGTGCCCTGGCCCGGGGTGATCACGAACGAGCTGCCACCGAGCCGAGCCATTCCGGCCTGGAACGAGGCGAGGGTGCGCAGGGAAGGGTTGAAGAACACGAGCCCGAGAATCTTGCCGGCCAGCGCCTGCGGCTGCGGATACTTCTCCAGCCGCCGGGCGAGCTCGAGCAGCGCCAGCACCTCGTCGCGCTCGAAATCCGCGAGATCGAGAAAGCGCTTCACGCGGGCAGATCCGCCAGCGCGTCCCTGAGCATGTCGACGTGCTCCTCCTCCAGAATGAACGGTGGCAGCAGCCGCAGCACGTGTGTGTCGCTGGCGGTGCCCGTGAGAATCCCGCACTCCAGCAGCTCTGCCTGGATCTGCTTCGCAGGCCGGCTCGTGCGCAGTCCGGTGAGGAAGCCGGCGCCCTGATGCCCGATGACGGGACCTACGACGCAGCTCTCGCGAATGTATGCGCCAACCCGCCTCACGTGCTCGAGCAGGTTCTCAGACTCGATCGCCTCGATGACCGCCTCCATCACCGCGCAGGCCATCGGACCCCCGCCGAACGTCGTGCCGAGGGATTCCACCTGGAGCGCGGCAGAGACCTTCGCCGCTGTCAGCAGCGCCGCACAGGGAAAGCCGTTTCCCAACGCCTTCGCCGCCGTGATCATGTCGGGCATGATGCCGTAGAGGTTGGCGGCGAACGGATATCCCGTTCGGCCCACGCCGCACTGGACTTCATCGAAGATCAACAGCGCGCCCACCGCGTCACAACGGCGCCGCAACGCCTCGAGGAACGGTGCGCCCAGGTCAACCGCCCCGGCGAGTCCCTGAACGGGCTCGACGATCACAGCGGCGGTCTTGTCAGTCACATGCGCGGCGATGGCAGGGACGTCGCGGCGCGGAATGAAGCTCACATCGAACGGCGGGCGCGCAAAACCATACCACTTCTGCATCGCGCCCCAGGTGACGGCTCCGGCGGCGGCCGTGCGGCCGTGGAAGCCGCCTTCGACGGCGGCGATATGCGGCCGCGAGGTCAGACGGAACGCGAGCTTGAGCGCGTTCTCGTTCGCCTCGGCGCCGCTGTTGACAAAAAACACGCTGGTGAAGTCCAGCTTGGAGAAGCGCACGAGGCGCTCGGCGGCGCGCGCACGGACCTGCATCGGCACGGCGTTCGTCTGGAAGTTGCAGGATTGAGCCTGCCTGGCGAGCGCCTCTGTCCAGCCGCGATGCCCGTAGCCGAGAGCGGCAACAGCGTGCCCGCCATACAGATCGAGCACCCGCTCCCCCTTGCTGTTCAGCAGCCACACTCCCTGGGCCGAGACGACTTCGAGCGGGAACTGCGCGAACACGGGTGCCAGCAAGTCATGGGCGAGGGCGCCCGGCCGCACGCTTGAGGTTGCGTCATTCATGGGTCGCTTGTCAGGTCCATCCGGGCGCCGGCGTCGTGAGCCCCGCGGTCTCCGGCAAGCCGAACATGCGGTTCATCCACTGCACCGCGCCGCCCGCCGCGCCTTTGTTGAGGTTGTCGACCACGCACATCACCGCCACCGTGCGGCCGTTCGCCGCAGCGGAAAGATGTGCGTAGTTGCTCGTGGCCACCTCTTTCACCCGCGGCGCCTGCTCGGTTACGCGCACAAACGGGGCATGAGCGTAAAAGTCGCGCAGCGCCGCGAGCACCCGCGGCGTGTCGAGCGGTGATTTGAGCGCCGCCTGCACCGTCACGTGAATACCGCGTGCGAACGGACCGGAATGAGGCACGAACGCAAAGTCTGCCTCGACGCCAGTGGCGGCGCGCGCACACGCCACGATTTCCGGAGCATGGCGATGTGACAGAGCGTTGTAACTATAAAGATCGCTGTGCCGCACAGGGTGGTGCGTGCCCTCGACTGGTTTGCGTCCCGAACCCGTGCTGCCGGTAATGCCAGTGACGAACAGCGCAGGCGGCGTGAGTCCGAGCGCAAGCAACGGCACACTGGCGAGCAATGTTGCGGTCGCGAAGCAGCCGGGGTGGCCTACATGAGGCGTCGCAAGCTTCTGCAGATGCTCGGGTACCGCGGACGTGAATTCCGCTATGCGACCCGGAGCGCCGTGACGATGTTTGTAGACGCTCTCATAAGCTTGCGCGGAGCTGTAGCGGAAGTCCGCCGAAATATCGACGACTCGCGCGTGCGCCCCCGCGCTTGCGGCTACCGTCAGCAGCCTGTCGATCAATACTGCGGACACTCCGTGCGGTGCCGCCGAGAATACGGCCGACTGCGGCGTTTCGGCGAGCAGCTTCTCCAGCTCGGTCTGCGACTTGAAGCGCACATCCGCGTAGGCGCTGGCGAGGTGCGGGAATGCCTGCGCCAGCGAGTCGCCCGGCTGACTTTCGGACATCACCGCCACCAGCTCGAAGTGCGGGTGGCCGGCGATCAGGCGCAGCAGCTCGCCGGCCACGTAGCCTGTGCCGCCGAGCACGACCGCGGGGATCTGCGCGCTCATTGACCGCGCGCCGATTGCAGCCCTAGCGCCGCTATCACGTGATCCCCGAGCGCCGCCCCCTCGCTGAGCGCGTTGAAGGCGGCAACGCCGAGCTGCTTGGTGATGATCTCCACGCCCACCTGATTGTCGGTGGAGGGACCTGTCACGACACATGGCTCGACGCCGAAGCGGTCGCGCAACAGCTTCACGCCGCCCCAGGCCGCGACGGGATCGTTGGCGGAAAGAATGACACCCGAGAGCGCCGTACGGATGTCCGGGCATTCGAGAATGGCGTCGACGCCGTAGGTGCCGAGGATGCCGTCGCCGAGCTCGAATACGATGACGTCCGGCTTGCCCGCGGCGAGCTCGGTCAACATCGTGCGCGTGAGCGCGGGGCCGTTGACTTTCGTGGTGGTGACGACGCCCAGATCGGTGAAAATGGCCGAGCGACGCGCACCCGCGTCTTCCATCGCCAGGATGTCACGGCGCAGCGACACACCCGTGGCCTTGAACGCATCGATGGTCAGGCCCCTGTGGCGCATGCGACTGATGATCGCGCAGGCGGCGGCCGTCTTGCCGGCCTCCATGCAGGTTCCCGCGAGCGCGACCACCGGCACGCCGCGAGTGTCGAGCTTCGCTTCGAAGTCGAGGCGCTTGTGACCGACACGCGCCGGCACCCCGATGCGCTCGCCAAGGTAGGGGAAGTGCAGCACGACCCCGAGCACCCGGCAGTCGAATGGCTTGCCCTTGTCGGGATTGATCGAATCGCAGATGCCCAGCACGCCGCCGATGTTGAGCATCTGGATGACGTCGCCGGCCTGCAGCGCCGGCGGCACGTGGCCGGAGTACCCGAACAGCGCCTTGCGGTGGCCGAGCGCGCCCGCGACGATGTCGCCCTTGCCGACCTTGGCCATGCGGCCGCTCGTCAGCTCGAGCGTGTTGTAGGTCGACTTGTTGCTCAGCACCTCGACCACCACCACCACGCCCTCCTCGGCGGGGATCTCCGTGGCAATGCGCACTTCGTGCGCCAGGCCGCACGCCTGCGTGACGGAAGCGATCTTGTCGACGACCACACTGCGCATGCCGTTGACCATCGCTACCGGTCCTGCGCGAGCGCCCCGGCACGGGCATAGAACACGCCCGGGAGCGATACGATTTTGGAAAAGCCGAGCGCATCCATTGCCGACCATTCGCCTGCGGATTCGCCATAGACGCCTTTGGAGGCCGCCATGAGCGAGTAAGGCGACGCGACGCCCTCCACGAACAGACTTCCCGGCCGGAACAACACCTGCACGTTGCCGGTCACACGCTCCTGCGACGACGTGAGCAGCGCCTCGATATCGCGACAGACTGGATCCAGCAGCTGCCCCTCGTGCACGAGGTCTGCGTACGGTTGCGCCACGAGGTCCTTGATGCGTTGCTGCCGCCCTGTGAGCACCAGCTTCTCGAGCTCACGGTGTGCCGTGAGCAGCACCTCTGCGGCCGGCGCTTCGAATGCGACGCGGCCCTTCGTGCCAATGATCGTATCGCCCAGATGGATCCCGCGGCCGATGCCGAACGGCGCCGCCAGCGCTTCGAGCGCCTCGATCACGGCTACAGCGGACAGGGACTGGCCATCGAGTGCTACCGGCCGACCATTCTTGAACGCGATTGTATGACGCTCGGGCTCGCGCGGCTGCGTGAAGGCAGCGCGCGTCAGCACCCATGCGTGATCGGGGATGCTGCCCGCCGAAGTGAGCGTTTCCTGGCCGCCGATCGTCACGCCCCACAGGCCGCGATTGACCGAGTACGCCGCCCCGAATGGCGGTACCGGAAGCGCGCGCTGTTGCAGGTATTGCAGCTCGTCCTGGCGCTTGAACGCCTTGTCCCGCACCGGGGCGAGCACTTCCAGGTCCGGCGCGAGCGTGCGCAGCGCAACTTCAAACCGCACCTGATCATTGCCGGCGGCCGTGCAGCCGTGAGCGATCATATTCGTGCCGAGCTTGCGCGCCATGCGGGCGATGGTCTGCGCTTGCATGACGCGCTCCGCGCCGACGCACAGCGGATATACCTGCCCGCGCCTGACGTTTCCCATGATGAGAAAGCGCAGCACCTGCTCGAAATAGTCCGCCCGCGCGTCGACCTGATGATGCTCCACGGCACCGAGCGCTCGAGCGCGCTCCGCCAGCGCGAGCGCGGCGCTCGCGTCGATTCCTCCCGTGTCGACGGTGACCGTGATGACCGGTCGGCGGTAGTGCTCGGCGAGCCACGGCACGAGAAACGAAGTGTCGAGCCCGCCGGAGTAGGCGAGAACGATGGGCTCGGCGCCCGCGCTCGGAGCGGTGTTGGGCATGATTTCAGACTCGAAAGATGGCTTGCAGGCGGCCCACCAGCTCGTCCTGCGCGCGCGCGTTGGCGGTTGCTATGAATATGGTGTCGTCGCCGGAAATGGTTCCGGCCACTTCCGGCCACTGCGCCTTGTCGATCGCAACGGCGACGCTCTGGGCGGCCCCGATAGTGGTCCGCAGCACCGTGATTGACGGCCCGGCGCGCCGTACGTCGCGCACGAACCTCGTCAACATGCCGAAGTCGCCGTTGGCGCGCGTGACCTCATCCGGCGGCAGCACGTAACGGCCGCTCGCCTTGAGGACCCCGAGATCGCGCAGGTCGCGGCTGATCGAGGACTGCGTCACCGCGTGCCCCTCCTTTTGCAGCAGGCGCACCAGATCCTCCTGCCGGCGGACCAGTCCGTCCCGCAGGATGCGTACGATGGCATTACGCCGCTCGAGCTGTTGCGCATCCGTCAGCACGCGCTCGTTGCCCTCGCATAAAATTGCAGCCATTGTGCATATTCATGCACAAGCAGTCAAGCACCACGGACCGTTCCTGAAGGCGCGGAGCCGGACGGAGGCTTGAGCCTCGACGGGAATGATTGACCGCGTTCGCTACCTGTCGATACCGAACACGAGATCCGCCCCACGAGCCTGTCCCACCTCGGTCTTGACGGTCCAGTGGTCTCCCAGGCTATAGCGGAGCTTGAGCGTGTTGAGCTGCTGCGTAAGGCTGACGCCGTAGCTCACATACAGTCGGGGCGAGAGATACTTCCCCAGCACCAGTGATGTTTCGTTAGTCTGGGAAGCCCCCGAGCGCTGAATCGAAGGATCCGACTCGAGGCTCACGTCCTCGATGCCAACGCGCGACCCCAGCTGCTGCGCGAGGATGGCTCCGCCCTGCAACAGGGCCTCGTTGCCCGCGCCGGACTGCGCCGTCTCGAGCGAGCCGCCCGCGAGGATCAGCGAAACGATCTGTGATTGCGGGAGCGACGGCTCAGAGAAGAACGACAGCCGCGGCTGCACCAGCGTGCCGCGGACATTCACGCCGGCGGTGACGTCCGGATACTGCTTGACGGCGCGGATATCTACGCCCGGATTGTCTACCGGGCCCCCGGTGAAGATCAGGCGCCCGCGCTGGATATCCAGCTTGCGCGCATAGGCAGTGTACTTGCCTTCCTCGATCGACAACTCCCCCGTCGCGCGCGTGAACGCATCATATCCGCTGCGCACTGTGATGCTGCCGCCGAGCCGTCCCGTCAGCCCGAATGTGTCGATCGTCACGCGATCGCCCAGAGTCAGGGTGATTGTGCTGACGGCCTCGAAGCGCTTTGCAGGATCCTCATCCGCACTCCCCACGAGGACCTCGTCGGAGGAGGCGCGCACCGCGCCCGTCAGATCCTTGGGCACGATCTTGGCGAAGGGCACTCGGACGGCGCCCGTCACTTCAATCTTGTGTCCGTCGACCTTGAAGTCGAGGTTCGGTGAGGCGTCGATCTGCGCCTCGGGGATGTCGACCACCCGAAGGTCGGTTCCCTGCAGCGTGAGCTTGCCCCGCGGCAGAGAGTTGTGCCATTCGAGATGGCCGCCCGCGCTGGCAGTGCCCGAACCGACGCGCGCCGAGCCGTTGAAATCGACGCCGCTGTCCGTGAGATGAGCCTCCAGACCGAGCTGGCGCAGGCCGAGGTTCACCTGATACAGGTCGATCTCGGCGTCCGAGATCTTCAGCAGTCCGCTCATGAACGGAGTGCCGAGAGTCCCGCTGATCTGCACGTCCGCCACGAGCCGGCCCGCGGCACGGTCGATATCCGGCATGTAGAGCGAGATGAGGCTGAGCTCGCCGGTTTGCGCGTGGAACTCGCCCTGCAGCGGCATATCCTGCCAGCTCGCACCGCTCCGTTGCGCGCTGAGTCTGGCTTTGATCGTGCCGACCTGCCCCGCCTCGAGCGCCGCATCGGCGCTGATGACACTACGCGTCGCAGTCGCAGTCACCGTGCCCGAGCCGAGGGTGGTGTGCTCGACCCGACGGCTCAGCAGTCGGTGCGAGAGCTGCGCATCCGCAAGCTCGACACGCAGGGTCCCCTCGACCGGCTGCTGTCCGCTGCTGAACAGGCGCGCCAGGATGTTGATCGTTCCCTGGTACTCCACGGATGGAGTCAGCCCGGAGGTGAGGGTGTTGATCGGCAGTTGGTTGGCCGTGAGCGTGGCGGACCACTGGCCGGGACTCCAGTCCCCATCCGCGCACAGGCTCGCTGGAGTTCCGACGAGGCACAGCCACTCGATGCGCGCCGCCGCCGCCGAAACCAGCAGCCCCACCGGCCGCTCGAGCTCGAGATGGAGCGACTGGCTCCCGTTGAGCGTCAGCGTGCCGAGCTGCCCCTGGAATACACCATGGGCGTATGGACCACTCGCCTGCGCCGTTGCGGAGAGTCCGATGGTCTTCACCTCGAGATGCGCCGCGTAGTCCGCCGCCTCACCGCCGAGCGTGAACACGACGCTCTGGAATAAGCGGTCGCGGTAGGTCAGGTTGCGCAAGCGCGCCTCTATCCTGGAGTCCCGCTGTGGACGCGGGTCGAAGTCGATGTCGGCATCGAGCCCCTCGAGCGTGATGCCGTCGTAATGGATGCCGGCGCCGTGCGCAGTGGCGGCGATCGTCGGATCCGCCAAGGTGCCGCGAATCGTGCCGGTTGCTTTCAGCTGTCCGCGGCTGTCCGCTGACAACAGGCTCAAGTCCTCCGCATTCACGGCAAAGCGCAGATTGATCTCGCCGCCGATGCGGCCGTCCAACGCGAGACTCGCGCGCCCCAGCCCTACGCGCACGCCGTCGAACTGCCAGGCGGTTGCCGAGCGGGAAAGCTTGCCGTCGCCGCGCGCCGCGACGCCGCGCAACCGCCCGCCGAGATCGTGAAACTCGAGCGTGATATCGCCCTTGTGATCGAAGCTCTCCCCGTGGGCCGCCAGCGTGAAATTCAGCTTGCCCGGCAGGTCTGGCCGCAAACGGCCAGGGTCGATGCCCGTCGCGTGTCCTTCCAAGGACCAGCTCTGTGCCGGGGACCAGGTGACCGCTCCAGCCACGCTCGCATGGCCGTCGAACAGATCGGCTTGTGCGCGGCCGAATGTGAAACGGTCCTTGCCGAGCGTGCCTTCCACCTGCAACGGCATCGGGGGTAGGCCGGGCACTGCGGCGATACCGCTCGCACGGATGTTGTAAGGCAATGTCCCCTCGAGCGTGAAGTCGCCGGAGCCGCTGCGTACGACGTCCGTGCCGACGAGGGGCCAGTGGAAGTCGCGCCAGCTTCCATGCAGGCCCAACCGCGGCCCGTGCGGCACGATGCCGATCGTGCCGGCGCCGGTGGCGTGAGCGCCGGACCCCAGATGCGTGACATCCATCTGCTTGGCGGTGAGTACGTGGGCGGCATAGGCGCCCTCGAATTGCGCTTCGAACAGGCCCGCGTGCAGGCCGGTTGGATTCACCGACCCGCGTGCGCCGAACCCGTCCGAGTCCCCGTGCACGGCCAGGCGGCCGCTGATGATTCCGAGCGGACCGCCGACACCCCAGGCACGCAGATCGAAATCGTGGACGACGGCGTTGCCGAGCCAGTGC
>Ga0137362_10002043_pt1 | contig 12902 bp, 18 predicted proteins | sample MadtaG_2_FD_104801 | JGI IMG/M metagenome (GOLD analysis project Ga0137362, IMG submission 104801) | Vadose zone soil microbial communities from Angelo Coast Range Reserve, California, USA - Mad1_100_16 metaG | ecosystem: Environmental > Terrestrial > Soil > Vadose zone | place: USA: California... | reverse complement strand
TATCAGGAACACTGAAATGACAAAACGACATGGATTTGCGCACCATCGGGGCCAAAGAACAGGATTTCGGGCTTATTGTACAAATCCACAAGGCGTTCTTTGATACCCGGGCTTTGTCCTGGGATCAAAAGGTCCAAAACGGACTACGTCACCAGAGAGTTTGGTGAGCTTCCTAACAAGAGAAAAGGTTCCGCCCTTACGTCGACGTATTTCTCAAAGCACAACCTGGGGCCAGCTCCCAGTCTGTACGATTCAAGTCAGAATGGCTACACCAGAAGGTTTGAGCAGTGGCTCACGAAGGTAGGATGCAGCCTTTCGCGCCACCTTCGGGGATATCTTTGTTCTTGAGCGACTGCGTCGAAGCTAGACCATAATTTTCGTCGAACCTGGTCACATAAGAGATGCGAATGAGGATGGATAGGAAATCTTTGGCACTTACAGCATGCGCTGGTTAATCGAGTAGTTCCTAGACATCAGGTATCAGTGAACGTGGAGATTGCATAGGAACATCGGTTCTCTTACTCTTTGTTACGTGAGCGCACAATTCGTATACCACCACGCGCAACATCGCGGAAGCGGATGTGGAAGCCACGGAACTCATTACCTATCCAATCTATTAGTATCTGCACATCTCCACAGACAAGTGCTCGGGTACCGATGATGAAGAACAATCCATGGGGCTTGGTCGGGTACTCAACTTCTGGAAGAAATCCGGGATCAAGGCGGAAGGACAATGCAACCTTCGTCGGTTGGTAAAAGTTTGTCTTCAGAACATGCCTGCATTACGTCAGTTGCGTAGGATGTGGCATGTAACCGAGAACGTGTACTTGTTAAAGATGAGGAAACTCTCGAGGACTTGGAGGTCTTGTTTGTTAAGTACTGTGCGGCGGATACGGTCGTACAGCTCCTGATCAGAAAGTGGACGTTCTGTTTGAAGGCGCTGGTAGGATAAAGTGGGCCTAATGCCAAAACAAGTCAGTTGGTCGAATCAGTCGAAACGAAGTGACGCGTACATGAGCCGCTGTGCCTCGTCGATCGGGTATTGCACCATTGCGAAGTTCACGTAGAGCATGCGGATCTGTCCCAGGAGGTCAGCGTACCAAAAAGGATGTGCGAAAGGCTTTGATTGCGCACAAGCTCGGGGTGGGCATGGATAACGTTCGCGATGCTCTCACGCGTGAAGGTCTCTTCACGGAAGCGGCGCTTGATATCCATCAGAACTTCCTCGTGCGCCGGGTTAGCCTCGTTGAGAACGTTCTTGAGCGCAAGATACGACGCGCCGAGGCGGTTGCAGAAATGTTGAGCAAAGACCCAGCCACTGTCTACGATCTGGTCAGGAAAGAATAAAACCACTAACAGAAGAGATAAAGCGCACAGGCGTATGCGGCGTCCTGCACGGCATGGGGACTATTGGACGCAGAGGAGAAAAAGGGGTTATCCGGAAGACAATAAAGAAGTGAGACTTCCTTCATGACCTGGAAAATCGAGTGCTCGATCGGAGGGGCACTGGTATTAGGGAGAGGATTAAGGTAGATGGAGATGATTGTGATCCCATTTGAGAATTGTTCTGGAGTAAGTTTGGCGATCAGTTAGCACAACATGTAGGCATAGTGACGCACCGACGTATTTGCGGGCCGAGTAGAGCGAGTAGAAGTGATAGAGTTTTGACAGCGCACTGAAGAAGTGGGTTGTTCCACCCATTTTATACCCGATAACTAGGCGACGCTCGCGTGTACCCTCGACTTCGAAAACCTCGATGACGGGACCGTAACGCGATTCGACATTCCATAGAATGCTCTGATAAATCTCGAGGGTATTCTCGCTCGCCTTTTCAAGGAATACGGGGTCTGATACTGTGTGGATGTCCATCTTGCCATCGATGCGACGTGATGGGGCTGGCTTTGCGGGGAAGTTGCACTTGGTCACGAAATAGCAACGCAATTGCTGAAGTGCAGTGGCCGAAATAGGACCAGTCGAACGATATGTTTCAAGACGGTAGCATTTATCTGGGGTGGCATTGTCGAGGTAGAGTTCGTCGATTCTAGACAGTGAAGATAAAGTGAAGGTATAGGTGTGAGTTCTGCCACAGTATTGGTGTCGACACGTGACCAGACTCACCTTGGCTCAACCTGCGCACCAGGCCCTTCGGTGGCCGTCAAACCGGGCGCACTGCTGTAGATAAAGGTGGCGCCGTTTCCCTCGCTGTCGATCCTCTCGAGATCGATGACCAACTTGGACGGGTCATGCTTGGTATATGCGAGTACCTTCGCGCCAAAGAGGGCAATGATATGATCCGAGATGACCTCAATGGACTCGTTACGGAAGTATGTGTCATCGATTCCGAGGTGAGCATAGAACCATTGGACTTCGTTCGCAACGAGCTCCCGAGGGATGAATCCCTGGTGTGTGGTGGAAGAAAGACTCGTTGGCACAATTCGCGCATGCCAGTGGTGAGTGATACACGCACCTTTGCGGCAATGTTCTCTTGGACCTTTGCCCGTTGCTCTTCTTTCCCTTTGAAGACGGGTGTGGTGTAACCTGGAAGGTTTTTTATTCGGTGGAGGGAGACATCGCTCCCAGCATGGGATGAAGGGTCAGAGGAGTAGGGGCCGTTGGCAGGCACATGGAGGTGTCCTTTGGTTGGGTCCTGAAGAGGAGAGGCGTGCTGGCCTTGAGAAGGTGAGGGAATGGCAGACATGAAAGCGAAAGGACAAGAAGGAATGCGGGGTAACTAGGCCGCAATCGGGGCAGGTTATATAGAGGACCGTGAAGCCGTATTAATCTAAGGTTTTCCCGCCTGGTCGATGACCATTCCGTCGCCTATCCCTTTCGCAATTCACCCTATACTTTGGTGCCTCGCTACCCATTCTCCACCGTACGCGTGTGGCTCCAGACTCGTGCGATCGGATCGCACGTTCGCCCGCAGCTGCGTGGCATTAAACACTCCGCTTTCGACGATCGCTGCTCAAATTTATGTCCACTCGCCGCCAGGGACCGCCGCAATGGGCGTTGAAACACGGACGCATCCACGGACGGATCACAAGACATTTGGGCTGTGTGAGACAGCCACCGGACCTTCCAAGCGCAGGCACCTGACCAAGTAATTACACATGCACAGCCGAGCTACGTTCACCATATTTCGACCCCCAACCCTTGACATTCTTATTGTATCTTATAGGTTGCATCTCCTCAGACGCCATTCGGTGGGCCAACTGTGAACCCTAAATGGCCAGAACCTCTGGGGTTGTTAAAATGAGGGTCCTATTCTCATCAAATGATGTGTTGTCCATCGTAATTTTTTCCAGCGCCGGCGCTTCTGCCAATGTACCCCACACCTTTCAGGGACATAAAGCCGGATTGCCGATTAGACATGTAATTTTTCGGTATACAGGTACTGTCGATAGGTCAGCGGTGCTTTCTTGCTTTTGGTGACTCAACTTGCGACTTCGAGCCCGCTCAGACTGTTATGAGTGTCTCTTTTACTTTTGATTTCCCAGCCAAAAAAAATAAAACTGTGGACGCTCATCATATTTACTGTACGTAGGTGGCGATGTGTTAAGACAAGGGTCGGAGTAGCCGCCGGCCTTTCCCGCCAATCAACGTGGGTCATGTGTCCATCCACGCTGGACCCAATACGATGTTTAGCGAAAAGCAACGTAAATTTCCAGCCAACTGTACCATTATGGATGGACATGACGGGCCGGCGAACGTGTAAGTACCTCTTACTGACAGCGCTCCAAACCTTCTGCCAGTAGTTCCAGTTCAAAAACTAGATTTCTAGGTTGACTAGCGGCATTAGCCCCAATAATGATGCCAGTACTATATTGGGAAAATGACATCTTGCCGGTGGGGCCTACCGACTCGGAAGGGAATGTAATGTATGTGATTCATCTTCGTAGGTTGGCATGCGATGTCACGGTCGGGGCCGACTTAGGTGCGTCCCAAAGGCGTTTCTCGAAGTTGATACGTACTCAACATAATTCATTGCAAGTGTCCACTTCCGCCGCGGTGTGCGACGCAGACGATCCAGGTCCAGGCTTTTGCACGCTTGTCCTTGAATTCGCAACCTTTCAGTCTCACGCTTTCAACGTAACAGTCCAGCCACAATCAAGATAAAAGAAAAGGTAGATCTGGCCGTATCACCGTTAGAGTTCGACGATTGGACACCGCGTCCGAGTCGACTCGGAGACCCCACTCTGCGGCCATTGAGTGGCTGCGGTAAATGATTGTCACATCGGAATCCTCTTGCATTTCGTATCGTATTATCACGGAACCTTGAACCTTGAACCTTGAACCTTGAAGCATCGTCATAATTCAAGGACAAATGCGACGCCTCTCGCCAACAAGCGTTCACTACAAAGTGTTGCTACCAGAGAGCGTGCCGCGGAGGTAGACGAAACTCTCGTTGTTGGCTGGCCGTGCGATTACTTGCACTTCTCGGCATCTCAAATGGGATCTGGTATATTCCCACTACGAAAATCGTGACAATCAATGAAAACTTGAGGTTGTGAATGAATAGAGTCCATCGTGAGGACTGAGAAGTTGAAGGGTATAAGGGTATACAAACGTAGTCACGCAACCGCGAGTGATCAAAGCCTGGGGGATATCTGCTCGTTTTCCTGTCCCCAGGTACTGCAGACATGAGGGCGCGCCCCCACCTCCAGCCACCCTCATTAATTGATGTTTATCGAAGCGGTGAATTCGGTATTGGCAAGACCGACACGGTGTCGGCGACTGTCGAAAACAGCGTAAAATCGCTCTAGGAATGCCAGGCCGGCGACGAAGCCCAAATCTTTAGAGAGGTCCGGTCCAAGATCAGACACGATTAGATAAACAAATTCCTTCTTGCCACCTATAAGGTGGTTGAGCGCGCGTGGCCAGATCTGAGCGTTCGCGTTGAACTCGTATGTCCGGTTTTCGATGAACAAGTAGAGCGATTGAAGTTCCTTGTACTGATCCAAGTTAAGTTTGAGCAAGCCCGTGTTATTGTCGAACACCGCGCCAGTCTGATTGACGTAGAGGTCATACGCATCTAAAATGTAGGTAACATGATTGTACATATATCTTGGAGTCACGAGTCAAGAGATAACTTACCTGTAGCGAGGCCAAGTAGGGTGGTTCCTGTGTCGAAGACACCGGGGGCGGTGTTAAGGATAGTTGTTTTACCGTATCGGAAGGCTGCGTCAGCACTCCAGAAACTACCAACAAAGGCAGACTTCGAGAGGGGACTGTGCAAGCTAGGATGAGCACAGAACACCTCAAGAGCCACGTTGTTACAAAAACTTACAAATATTGGAGCTCCCCAATGAACTTGGTCGAATCAACACCGCCAAATGTCAGCTCTCCGTTCACGGTGGGGAATGAGTTCGTGGGCACAAAAGACACCGCGACCTGGTTCTTCTGGATTTTGCCCTGGTGAAAGAGGCTGTCCGTGACCGTCCGAGCAATCATATTTGCATCAGGAGATAGGATTCCAAGCGTCAAGTCATTGGGGCCAATTCTACGGGATACGATGTTGACGCAAATGCAGAGACGTGGGCAGCGTTTCTACTCACCCCAAGACTCCATCAAGGGGAGAAAAACCGGAGGAATTCGACGCGACACCGATGTACTGTTGCTCAGCGGTAATACCCTGGGAAATGGTAACCGTATCGTTGTACACAGGACCTGGGATAGGACGTGAATACAGCAACAGGGCTCTTACGAGATAGACTTACCTTTGAAAAAACCGATGGAATAGGAAATATCCTGACCCACGAGTTTCAAGTTTGAGCTGGGCCATGAATCCGCGTGATACGATACTTACCGCAGAATCCTTTGTCTTCACACTGGATTTGGTCTTAATGTAATCCTTATTCGCCCCTACCCAGGTGAGCGCGGTCCCGGAATCAACGAGGAGTTCATCTAAGGGTAAGTATATAAGAGATCATGCGCGGCAGAAATTGACAAGACTCGCAGTATGTAGCCGGTTCACCGACGCCAATAGTTGCTACATATGCACCGCCGGTGTTATTTAGAGGGATGCTCGGGGCCATGTTTACACGTTTCACAAGGTTCCTCAAGCGTTTCCGGTCTCTTTGGGTAAAGTCGGGTGCGCCATTGAAGCTAATGCGCTTGGAAATGGGCACCGTAAAGAGGGAATCGCGAGCAACGGATGGATCTCCCAGGACTCTAGTGGCTAGTACGACCAAGGGAACAAGTCCGGCGACCAGGAGCATGACCAGTGTTTGGGAGGGGAGGTTGGGAGGTGGTCGAGGAGTCACTCGAACGGTGGGTCGTCGCAAATATTGCCGCTCTTATAAGTTTAACATGCAGCCCCTTTAGGATGTGTTCTGAAGTGCAATATGTCACGATTTTCCTAAACCCGCGGATCATTGTCCTGTCTTTCAGCGGGCACAAGTGAATGAGACGGTGGCTCTTGCTGAGTCAAGCAACTGAAGGAAGGAATCCAAATCCCTGCCCATGCTAACCTGGATAAAGGGGGATGATCAGAGGAATGGGTTCAGAACAGCACTGGCTATGGTGACGACGATGAGTAAATACCTATGGAAACAAGAATGGCAACGAGGAATGCGGAAGTGCACTCAGGCTATTGCTATGAAGCTGCGTACTGTCCTGAGGCCACGGATCAATTGGAGTTCGGCAAAAGTCCATCCGGCCCCGGCCCGTGCAACAGCCGCTCCAAAGGTTGGCCTGGGCCAGCCACACCGTGAACCAGGTTCGTTACAGTAGTCCTAGAGTCCTAGGCTACAAACTCGCAAGTACGTATCTCTTATATGGCCACTGGCATTCTCTTGCACTTGCAGATGCTCAGGCTGCCGGATATCGTGACCCATTCGAATAGTCAGATCTTGGATACAATCAGCCGGGTCCATATTGGCAAGCGTAAAAGGGAAGTCGTATTTACGAGAGTGCATATTCCGAACTCGGACGTGCTACGCATCGTGAATTTGAAATGAATGGTCACTGCCAACCCGCAACGATCAACCGGTTTGGTGGTGGCGAAAGTATACTGTGGTCGGGTATTTGCAGAGTAAGAGTACTAGTGCACCACATGTGCCTGCACTCGAGTACAGTGACGTCACGGCGGGTGTAGTCTGCATTGAGGCCAGCATGGGAACATGAACACGTGCACTGCGCTGTCCTCCAGGCCTGCTTCGTGCGACGCCCATAGTCTGTCTCGTCGTCAAAACATTCTAGTAGTTCAAACAAGCAGAGTTGAGAACTGAACGCGAAACCCCTGATAATATATTGTATAACGAAAACTATGACGAAAGCTTGAAATTTGTGGGTAAATGGTTCCGTCGTGAGGATAGAGAAGGTATAAATGTGTACCGACAAATATCTGCTTGTTTTCCGATCCCCCAGACATCTGCATGTGACGTGATACTTACCACCGAATTGCCTGTCTTTACACTTGATTTCGTTTTATTGTATTCCTTGTTCACACCCACCCAAGTATTGGTGCTCCAGGTATGAGACTATACCAGGGCGAGAGTTAATAAGACTCGCAGTGAGTGGTGGTTCACCAATTCCAACACAAACCACGTATTCCGGGCCGGAGTTGTTCACTGGCAGAGAGATGTTGTGGATCTCATCTAATGTCGAGAGGCTATGCTACTTGCTGCGCTTCACGAGGTTCATCGAACGCCTCCGGTCTTTTTGAACGAGATCGAGTGCACCAGTGACGTCGATGCGCCTGAAAACGGCCAAAGAAATGGAAGAATCGCAGATAACGGTTGGCCCTTCCACGACTCTCGTAGCAAGGAAGACGAAAGGCGCAAGTGAGGCGACCGGGAGCATGTTCAGCGTCAGGAAGAGAAGGTGAAAAAGCGATACTCAAAAGTGGGCCACGGCCAACCCTGTTTTTATAACTTGAACATTGCGTGGTGAGCCCTTCACAAGTGAGCCTCTTGATGATCTCCCCCTGTCGGACGCGCTCGGCGGTACATAGGAAGAGACCCTTTGCGATAGTCAATCTATTTCCTAGATCCGTGGCTCATGAGAGATGGCAGCGTGCACCGGGTGATGAGCATCATCTCATCACGCAACGGGTCCGACTGAATGAAGTACGGTAGCTGCGATCTCTGTGGTGGTATCTCGGAAAACAGGGGATTGGAGGAACCAACCCCCAATTAACGCTGGCTATAGTGATGATGATGAAAATCTGGGAAAAGCCATGACAAGAATGGCTATAAAATGCATTATGATCGATTTTTCCAGGTAGCCGCGGGTATGTTGACGCACGTTCAGTTGATGTTGAAGTGCTGGTCATAAGCCAAACTAAGCGCTCGATCATCAAGCGGGCCGGTGGGTCCGCTTACATACCCTAAATTACATCATCACGTAATTAGTTTTGCCACACTTTGTGTGCCTTCATAGTGCGTACCAGTGGCGGCGTGGCGGCGTGATAACCACAACCAGGACAGTTGGTCCTACCATGTTACAAACTCGGGAGCATATACCCGTCACACGGAAATTCGCTCTTGTCTCGGGCTCGACACAGGCTTGAGGTTACTATGTACGAACGGAATCCATCGCGAAAAAGACTGAGAAGGGTATAATAACGTATCCATCTACACAAATTTTCGAGATATTGTCGTAGTCGCAAAACAGAGACAACTACAAGAAGTATTGCAGATTGCCAGAACAAAATAACAATATTTCCTCATCCACAAGTATACAAAACCGAAGAGGCGTGGCCACCGCCAGCCATCCCTTTATTAATTAATGTTCGCATTGGTGAATTGAGTCGTCGCGAAACCGACACGGCTGTTGCCAGTGTCTAAAACAGTGTAAAATCGCTCTAGGAATGCCATGCCAAGGACAAAGTCCATCCCAGATAGTGGAGCATTTGAAATGTTTGCAACCACTAGGTAAAAACCGTCGCTCTGGCCACCTATGTTGATGTTGAGCGAGCGGGGCATAATCTGAGCGTTCGGGGTTAACTCGTATGTGCTACCACCGATGTCGAAAAAGAGCGACTGGAGGTTCCCATACTGTGCCGAGGAAATGCTAAGCAACCCTGTACTTAGGTCAAAAACCGCGCCAGTTGCGTCCACATAGCTTTTATAGGCGTCTGGCGTAGGTGATATGAGTTTGTACACATATTCGGTAGGAGTAAGAGTCACAAATTAACTTACCGGAAGCGATGAAGATTTGATTGGCTGAAGAATCAAGGATGCCGGCGGTGGTGTTAAGGATAAGCGAGGCATTGCCGTATCGAAAGGACGCGTCAACACCCCAGAACTTATTGGAAGGAGCGGTCTGGGTAATGGGACTGTGTAAGCAAAAGTGAGTACGGATATCTCATGTATCATCTCGTTGCGCACGCTTACGAATAGGTAACATCTCCAGTGTATTTGCTAGAGTCCGTACCGCCAAATGTCAACTCTCCGTTTGCGAACCATTTCGAGTTCGTGGGTTCAAAGTACAAAGAAACAAGGTCCTGGCTGATTTTCCCTTGCTGATAGAGGTTGTCGGTGATAGTCGAGATGGTACTCGAATTGTGAGGAGATAGAGTGCCAACTGACAAGCTATTGGGGCCAATACTACGGGGATACGGTGTTAACAAAAATTTTGAAACAGGCGGAAGATTGTCCTCACCCCAACACTCCATCAATAGGATAAAACGCATCAGAATTATCAGCAACACCAATGGATTGCTGAGAAATAGTAACACCAGAGGCAATTGTCACGGTATCATTGTACTCAAAACCTACGATGGGTGTAGATATAAAGGAGAAAGGAATCTTACGAGGAAAGCTTACCATTGAAATCTGCGCCGCCACCATACGTTACGGACTAATCCATAGGTTGTCGTTTAGCTGAGTCAGGAATCCGACGTGACAAGATACTTACCACATAATCACCTGTCTTTACACTTGATTGGGTGATCTGGTAGTTCCGAGTCGCTCCTACCCAGGTGTTGGCGCTCGCGGTATCAACGACGAGCTTGTCTAAATTGGGCATATAAGAGACGATACCGGGTGGGAGTTGACAAGACTCACACATAGTGGGTGGTTCACCGACACCGATGTTGGTCACATAATCGAGGCGGGTGGTGTCCAAAGTGAGGTCTGAGGTCGCATCTCTGCCCTTGAAGTGTTTCCTGTTTCTTTGTGTAATGTCAATTTTGCCATTGTGGTTGATTTGCCTAGTAATGGGAAACGATATGGGAGAATCGCGGATAACGGGTGGACCCGCCACGACTCCCGTTACAAGCACGACGAGAGGCACAAGCGAGGTGACCAGGAGCATGACCGGCGTCAGGGAGGGAAGGTGGTTGAGCAGTCACTCGAAAATGGGTCATGACCAACATCGCTCTTATAAAAGTTGAACAATGCAAGGAGAACTCATGCGAGTTGAGCCTATTAAGGACCTGTTTTCCGATCTGGCATGCAAGGCAGTACAGTATATCAAGGCGGTAAATCAGTAAGAGAGCCTTCGCGCAGGCGAGATACATTCCTAGATCCGGGCCGCGGCCCAAGATTTGAGCATTATCTCATCATGCAGCGAGCCCGAGTCAATGTAACATGCTCTTGACTCAAACAAGGGCGATAATTCACACCCCTGCTGAAAAAACTGGTAAAACAGCATACTGGGCAGTGACAACGCTGGCTATGCAACTGGCAGTGGTGATGACGATGACCTCAAGAAAAACCTTTGAACAATGACAGGGATATTCATAATAACGCACAATAAAGCCATGTAATCAATTTTTGTCGTAGGCCGCGGGTAGTCATCAGGTAGAAAAACAATACTACCGCGACAGCCCGTGCACTGCACCTGGAAGAACTGGAGGGGTATCTTCGGTACGAAGGAAGGGGGCACGGCGTTGGGGAGGTTTTTAGCAGCGTCTCAGGCATGCATGAGACCGAGACGTCGGGAGGACCCGCCGGAGGAGGAGGAAGAGGAAGCAGAGGATCACGGTTAAACGAGGAGGCCAATCGGCCTACGCACACTTCACCAACAAAAGCCGACCAGAAGCAGCCAAATCAACGAACATACTTATACTTTATTAAAACACTCGAACCAACCGGGTCGCACAGCCACCCGCACGCGTCTTTGTACTTAAATATATGTTGCGTGTAACAAATGCAGATTCCAAAAAAAAAGAACTGGAGGGGAGGCACAGCTTCATGTTATGTAAGCCGATTCACACGTTGACACAACTGTACTATCACGTGCCAGTGGCACTTGCAGACTGCAACAACCACCGTGACAATATCCACTGGCAGGTACTCGAGTCGTTATCCACCACCAATCTTGCTCAAGGAATGCCATGGTGTAAAATTGCATGTATGTGCATAATGGAGCATGTGTTGGGGTAGATGGACTTGTGATGGATCTTAGGCCTCATGGCCATGAACTTCGTGGATGAGCTTTTTGATTCTGATCATTTTTCGCTGATATGTTATTGATCCTTTACACTATTTATTGTGGATTTTATATGTCCATTACTAGTTGTACTACAGGTACTAGCATCTTGAGAACACCTCGCTGCCCCCGCATCCGTTTAATATGATCAGACCAACCGGCGGGATCAAGTGCGCCGATTTGTACGGGGCACGCTCATCATACTAGGATGACTTCACAACTTCAAGGTGTCACTTTTGAATAGTTCACAGCGATGTCACTTTTTTGAGTCCCTGCAACGACTTCACGACGCAAGGCCAAGGCGGGCACTTCCATATCCGAGTCATGCAGGTTCGGCGATTACAGTACCTTTATGATGGCAACATGTAGCGCAGTAGAGCAGTATACTACTTCAGTCTGTCTGGCATAGTTATACAATTCTACAGTAGTAATGGGTTGAAATTTAGAGGAGGGTGTTGTTGATGGATCATCAATGTGTGTGTGACGGCCTCCGACAATTTAACATTTAACCTCATCGCGATGACTTCTCACCTCAGCATTGAGCTTGACGTTGTCGAACGGCCGGAAGGCCCACGGGATGGTGTGTAATGTGTTGAACGATAGCTGTAACGCGGGACGCGCTTACTCAGCTTCCGGGAGAGAAAAGCTGATTGCATTGTAACTAACCTGTAACGCGGGACGCGCTTACTAAGTACAGCGTTAGTGGATGTATGCTAGCGAAGAGAAAAGTACTACTGACCTCAGCTTCCGGGAGAGAAAAGCTGAGGGCTTTGTATCGTACGAGTGGAACTATTTATGTGTGGAAAACACGTATCGCTTCTATGCGATGTAAGGAAATATGTTTACTGCAAATGGTATTCATTTGTTCTCGCGTGCCCCAGAGAAACGGGACAACCCCGGGGGAAAAGACATGCGGGCCATCACATGCTCGGTTTTGGCCACCGCAATGTGGCTGAACCTCCAACATAATGTTCATAGGTGTATGGAAAGAGACAACTGGCGAACGATGCGTATAATAGCCTAGTACTAGCGCACAATACACGGGTGTCCGTATAGCGGGGCTAACATCAGTGTGTCATCGGCTACAGGAGTCCACAGTTACTTCGGTCTAGAGCAATTAAGAGACGCGCAATACGCGATATCCAGATATCCATAACTTATCGTGATGCCCTTAGCAGTGTAATCCAGACATACTAGATGCGTGAGTCCACATATGCGCCATTTCGTAGTGTGATACCCCGAGAGGCATCCGGTTTTCCCTTGAGTGACGCCACATTCGCACCGTCCTGAAGGTCATTGCTGAATCGACAGGTCGCTTTGCAATTACCGCGTGTAAAGAGTAGTATAGTATAGTATTCCAATCCGCTTGGCATGGCTCTGCAATTGGGCGTCAAGGATAGACTAAAAGTTGGTGGAGAACTTCAGTGATAAGTGGACATATCAAAGTGGGCAGGAAGGCGGCGGGGACACTGAACACCACAACTGGTTGGATATTCGAGTCGGGAGAGTAAGATACGGACCAG
>Ga0137362_10002040_pt1 | contig 12911 bp, 6 predicted proteins | sample MadtaG_2_FD_104801 | JGI IMG/M metagenome (GOLD analysis project Ga0137362, IMG submission 104801) | Vadose zone soil microbial communities from Angelo Coast Range Reserve, California, USA - Mad1_100_16 metaG | ecosystem: Environmental > Terrestrial > Soil > Vadose zone | place: USA: California... | reverse complement strand
GAATTGCTGGCCCGCGACGGCCGGCAATGGAGGAAAATCGAACCATGATTCTCGCAGGCGACATCGGCGGAACGCGCACTCGACTGGCGGCCTTCGAAACTGAAGGCACCAAACTGCAACGCGTGATCGAAAAAACCTATCCCAGCCAGGAACACGGCGGATTGGCGGAGATCGTCGCGGATTTTATCAAGACGGAAGGAATTCCCGTACACAGCGCGTGTTTTGGCGTGGCGGGCCCGGTGCGCAGGGGGCGCAGCAAGATTTCGAACCTTCCCTGGACCATTGATTCACGCGAACTGGCGCAGCAACTCAGGCTGAATTCTGTGGGACTGATCAATGATCTCGAAGCTTATGCCTACGGCGTCGATGCCATGGAGTCAAAAGATGTAGTCACGCTGCGCGAGGGCCTGGAAGACGCGGAGGGAAATCGGGCAGTCATTTCGGCGCGAACCGGCCTGGGCGTGGCCGGCCTTTATTGGGACGGGTTTCGGCACCACCCTTTCGCGTGCGAGGGTGGCCATACCGACTTCGCGCCCAGGAACGATCTGGAAGTGGAATTGTTCCGCTACATTTTAAAGAAGTACGGCCACGTGAGCAGTGAGCGAATTCTTTCCGGGCCGGGCATCAAGAATATCTACGACTTTCTTCGCGACACTCACAAAGCAGAAGAGCCCGCCTGGCTGAAAGAGCAGATGGAGAAAGCGCCGGACGCTCCGGCGCTGATCTCGCAAATGGCTCAGGCAAACAAAGCGCCCATCTGCGATCAAACCATGTCGGTTTTTGTCAGCGCTTACGGAGCCAAGACGGGAGACTACGCGCTGAATTTCATGTCCACCGGCGGCATTTTCGTTTGCGGCATTATTGCCGCCAGGAACCTGGCCAAAATGAAGGATCCGATCTTCATTGAGTCCTTCCTGAGCAAGGGACGCATGCGGGGATTGCTCGAAGACATGCCGGTCAAGATCGTCCTGAATGACGATTGCGGAATTATGGGAGCCGCTCGCTATACACTGATCCAGAAGGCATTTGGCAGAAGCAGCCGGGCCGCGAGCTGAGGCCAAAGCCGCGAAGCGGCGCAGGATTTCAGCCCCGGGCGCAAGCCCGGGGACAGCGCAGAAGTGATGGACCTCAAAGGCGAAAGCGCCGACCGTATGTGTTAGTCAGTCATGTATATTATTGCCGAACCTTTCTTCCGCCCCTTCTGGGCTTGCTCGTTTGCCCACGTTCACCCACGGCTTACGCCTGAGCTGCATTCTTTCGCCGCTTCGCGGCTGGGTTGCGGCGGCTCCGTCCTATTCTTTAAAACTCGCTCACACGTACCCTGAGGCGCTGCTCCAGCACGGCGTACCAACAAAAAACGCCGCCCGACAGTCGATCAATGTTGCGGTGGCTGAAGAAGCTGCGCGATGCCGTCCAGTGGAATCCCGAGCCAGGATGGGCGATTGTTGAGCTCATATCCGAGTTCGTAGACGGCCTTGTCCAGCAGATACGCATCCAGCATCAGGGCCAACTCATCACGATTCTTGGGAATGAACGAGCAGTTTGCTGTGAGTTCGAGATATGCCTTCAGGAAAGCCGCTGAAACCCATTCTTGCCAGTAGCGGCCCCAGTTTCCCAGAGTCTGCAATTTCTCATTGCCCATCGCGCCGGATTCCGCTTGCTGCAGTAGCGGCGCATAGGCGGCGTAGTGAAAAGAGCGCAGCATCCCAGCCACATCTTGAACTGGCGAGCGTTTCTTGCGCCGATCCGCCAGTGAGCGGGCGGGCTCACCTTCGAAATCAATGATCACAAAGTCGCTGCCGGTGTAGAGAACCTGGCCGAGATGATAGTCGCCGTGGATGCGTGTGAGCATGGCCGAGAGCTTCGTCCGGCCGAAAAGCTGAAAACGCTCGCGGGCGCTGGCTTCAAGATGGAGAACGCGTTCCGCTTCCCGCCGGATGTGATCCAGGTTTTCCTGACTACGGCGTAGCAGGTCGAAGTTAGCGGTCAAGAGATCAACAGCAGAGTTCACGAAGGCGCGCTGATCCGCTTCCGAGAAAGGCTGAGGCGTGAAATCCGGAGCTTGAAACGCAGACGCCAGGGCCAGATGAAGCTCAGCCGTCCGTCTTCCCAGCAGCGCAGCCGCATCCAGATAGGAGCCGATGCCTTGCTTCGCTTCTTCGGGAATCGCCCGACCGGATAGCTCGAGAATCGGCGCGTGAGGCAATTCGTCCTCGGGAAAGCTATCCGATCGATCCGCCCTTTCGTAGTATTTCGCGAGTGCCCGCAGCGTGAACTGCCAGGCGTCCCCTTGATTGGCCACGTAGCCCTGTAGCACGCCCAGCGAGGTTCGTTTTCCCTGCGCGCTGAAATAATCGAGATGGCCCGCCACAGGAGGCACATGGCGAAACGAAGAGTGCTCGGTCAGAAATGAGCCGATCTCAAGGTCCGGGTTCAGCCCTTCCTCCACACGGCGGAATATCTTGAGCATCAGGCGATCGCCATAGGCGACCGAGCTATTGCTCTGCTCCGCTCTCACCAGCGCTGGCTTGAGCGGGCCTTGTGATGGCTGCCACAGGGGACGAAGGGCTTTTGTCGAAACAGAGCGTACCTTCCCGTTCGCTCCGGGAAAGGAAAGACCTTGTGCGATCGCGTCCAGGAGGGAGGCGAGAAATTGCTCATCCGTCAAGGCGTCGTGCAGCACAATATCTTCGGCGAAGCTTGCTGGTCGAAATCTCAGCTCGGATGCGTGCTCGCCCGATCCGCGGATCAGAGGAATGTCATAGGTCTCGGCGGGACCGCCGGCGTAGTGGACGTTCGCCAGAATGAAGTAGGAACGGAGCGTGTCGGGGAAAAAAGGAACGACGTCCGAAACTTCGACCGACTGGATCGTGCGGGCCTTGCCGCCAAACCAGCGGCGCTGCATGAGGAACTCCGGCAGGATGGAAGGCAGGGCGGTGCGCAGCGCGACGAGAAGGGACTCTTCCGGACCTGGGCTGGTCAGCATGGCGATCGCTCACTTCACCTTGGCAGGCACCGCTGCGGCTGAGGCCGTCGCGGCGAGAAGGCGGGTCTTTGCCCTGCCCTGCCCGGGTCGGAGACCCGGGCTTACACAGTTCTTGCTGCCCACCTTTCTCTCCGCGAGTGACTAAAGCGGAGATAGCTCGTCTTCGCGGTCCTTTGCCTCTTTCTTTTCGGGAGCGAAGCGGGCTTCCAGAAATCTCCGCGCCAGGTGCTGACCGCCGATGCCGAAGGCGATGGCTAAGCCCAGCATCACGGCTCCCATCACGATGGCAAAGGCCAGAAGCATGGTCGAATCCGCCAAGCCCAGTTCCTCGAAGACCGCCGACGCGGTAAAAATGGTGATCAGGATACGGACCGAGGAACTCAGCAGGCGCGGTGAGGGCATGTCGGTGTTGACCGCCCAGAGCAGAGCCGCGCGGGAGAAGAAGCTGGCCGCGAGCAATCCGAAGAACAGAAAGAACACGGCCACGATCAGGCGTGGCAGGAACACGAAAAAGCGAGTCACATATTCCTGCATGCCCAGAATGCCGAGGGCGCTGATGCCGAGCAGAACGAAGCCGAGCCAGGCCAGCCAGAAGGCGAAGCGGCTGACCAGTTCGGTGGAGGATGGCAGCGCGGCTTTATTCAGCAGTTGAGCGGCGCCGGCTCCCTCGGAGAGCTTGTCGAACTTTACCAAACGAAGAATGCTGCGCAGGATCCACTTGACCAGGTAGGCGATGACCCAGCCTACGAGCACGACGATCAGCATCACCAGCAGGCGGGGCAGGAAGCGCGCGAATTCGCGGATCAGTTCCTGCGTGGCCTGACTCAATTCGTTCACAATCATTTCCCGCATTGTGACCTCACTTCCTTCCGTTCCAGAGTTCGACCAGGGACGGCTTTAGACGCTCGCACGTCAGGCAAAAGTTTTCCACGTTCTGTTCTATTTCCTCACCCGAGGATTCGCGGTTCTCGACCAGAAACGTAAATGCCCTTCCCCGATAAAGAGGAGCCAGAGCCTGGACAATGTGGTCCCGGCTGATGACCGACTTGTGATACGAAGCGGCGAATTCGTAGACGGTGCGAGCCCAGAGTTCGTCGCCGTAGGAAAACTCGTCTTCCCCGAGGGCGGCGATTCTTTGCAGCTCGGAAATTATTGGGGGAGAAAGAATCTGTTTGAGCACGGGCTCCAGTTCGGCGACGCCGGAGTGGAACATTCCCAGCAGGCGCTTGCGGTTGATGCGCAGCGGCTCCAGGGTTACTTCCTGACCGGGGGACAGGGTGGGGATGTTCTGCGAATCGGCGTGGGTGCTCCAGAGCTGGAAGTTGGGCTCGAGGGACCAGAACAGAGCGCCCACGGTTTGGCGCATGGCGGCGACCAGATCGGCGGAACGGGCGTCCAGGTGGGGTTTGGCACCCAGAAAAGTCTGCGCCAACCGGAAACCTCCGGTGATGGCGGAGATGGTAAGGGAGATTTCCGTGCCCGTGCGGCCGGCTTCGTGGGTCCAGATTTCCTGTCCCAGAAAATGATTGCCCAGCTGGCCGGAGAAGGCGAATTCCGAGGCATAGGGCTCTTTGACCCGCTTGCAATAGAAGGCGCGAGTCATGGGATAGACCAGGTTGCGGATCAGCAGGCCGTCGAATTTGTGGCGCCGGTAGAGGGGTGTGACGAAATCGTAGGTTCCCTGGTAGACGGGACGCAGCAGGCGTTCGATCCAGTCGGGTTCGATGGTGGTGGAGTCGGGTGAAACCACTGCGCAGGCGGAGGCGCGCAGCAGTTCCGCGGAAGCCAGAATAGTGCGCAGAGCCGTACCGGTGGCGGGTTCTCCCAGATATTGTGAGCTGATGCTGTGCAAAGTACGCAGGGCGTGAATGTCGCCAGAAACCTGGAGGTCGTTGATCGAGGCACCTCGTACCAGGTCCCGGGTCTGGTCGCGCGAGCCACCGTCGGCGTTGACGATTACGGCGCGCTCGCGGGGAAAATACTTCAGCAGTCCGGCACGAATGGTTTGCACTACGTGGCCGATGGTCGCGGCATTGTTATAGGTCGGCACGCCGACGAGGATGTCCGCCTCGCCGACGTTAATCAGCTGGCGCAGAAACTCATCGGTAAGAATGCTTTCCTCGGACAATCTTTGCCTCGCTGGCGGCTGACTTCAAATACCAGTTTTCAGTTCGCAGTTCTTAGTTCTCAGATCTCAAATCCTGCGCAGGCGGAACCAGTAGAACTGGTAGGGGCCCAAGGTTAACAGGTACGGGATATCTCCGACCCGGGGGAAAATATTTCTGCCGAACATTTCGATCAGAATATTGCCTTTGAAACGGCGCAGATCAAGTTCCACCGCCTGGGCGGTGCTGGAAACGTTGTTTACCACCAGGATGGTTTCTTTTTCCAGCTGGCGCACATAAGCCAGGATGCGGTGATTTTCAGGATAAAGAAAATCGATAGATCCGCGTCCGAACACTGGCGTGGATTTTCGCACCTTGACGATTCGTTTCATCCAGGAGAGCAGCGAGTGGTCAAAACGTTTCTGGGATTGAACGTTCACCGCCTGGTAGCCGTAGACCGGATTGAGCATGAGCGGCGAGTAGAGGCTTTCCGGATCGGCGGCGGAAAAGCCGCCGTTCCAGCCGCCATCCCACTGCATGGGAGTTCGAACTCCGTTGCGGTCGCCGAGGTAAATATTATCGCCCATGCCGATCTCGTCCCCGTAGTAAATGATCGGGGTGCCGGGCAGCGACATGAGCATTCCGTTCATGAGTTCGATGCGGCGGCGGTCATTGTCGAGCAGGGGCGCCAGGCGGCGGCGGATGCCGACATTGATCCGCATGTGCCGGTCTCGGGCGTACTGATCGTACATGTAGTCCCGCTCCATGTCGGTGACCATCTCGAGAGTGAGCTCGTCGTGGTTGCGCAGAAACAGGCACCATTGGCAGGGCGATGGAATTTGCGGAGTCTGCTTGAGAATTTCGGTGATCGGCTTGCGGTCTTCCAATTTCAGCCCCATGAACATTCTGGGCATGAGCGGGAAATGGAATGCCATGTGAAATTCATCGCCATCACCGAAGTAGGCGCGCAAGTCGGCGGGCCACTGGTTGGCTTCGGCCAGCAGCATTTTGCCGGGGAAATATTTGTCCAGCTTTCCGCGGAGCTCCTTGAGGACGGCGTGGGTTTCGGGCAGGTTTTCGCACGAGGTACCTTCGCGTTCGACCAGGTAGGGGACCGCGTCCAGGCGGAAGCCGTCTACGCCCAACTCCAGCCAGAATTGCATCACCTTCCACATCTCTTCGCGGACGGCGGGATTGTCGTAATTGAGATCGGGCTGATGGCTGAAGAAGCGATGCCAGTAATAGGCCTTAGAGACCGGGTCCCAGGCCCAGTTGGAGAGTTCGGTGTCCACGAAAATGATGCGGACCCCCTTGTACTTCGTGTCAGTATCGCTCCACACGTACCAGTCGCGGCGCGGGTTGTCGGGCGAACTTCTGGACTCCTGAAACCAGGGATGCTGATCGGAAGTGTGGTTGAGCACCATTTCGACGATCACGCGGATGCCGCGCTCGTGGGCCGCCTGAAGAAAAAGCTTGAAGTCGTCGAGGTTGCCGTAGTTGGGATGGACCGAGGTGTAGTCGGCGATGTCGTAACCGTCGTCGCGCAGAGGTGACGGGAAAAACGGCATCAGCCAGAGGGCATTTACGCCCAGTTCCTGAAGATAGTCGAGTTTCTGGGCCAGGCCGCGGAAATCTCCGATGCCATCGCCGTTGGTATCGAAAAAAGTGCGGACGTGTACCTGGTAGATGATGGCGTCTTTGTACCAGAGCACGTCCTGAATTGAGGCCAAGTTCTGTTTCTCCAGGTTACCGGTTTTTCAGACAAAATAGTCGACGCCGTTCTCAGTCCGCACGCGCCGCCGGATACAGAAGATGTGGGCGGGCAAGCGCTGCGGGTTGAGTTCAACGTAATTGCGCGGGCCTCGCCAGACATAGCGCGCGTCGGTCAGCAGGTCGTGCATCTGATAGGGCTGGCGCGGGTCGAGGTGGAACAGGTCCAGCGGCAGATCGACCCACGCCGATTGCGTGCGATTCGGATCCAGATTCACCGCCACGACGATGATGTTTAGCAGATCGTCGGTGGTCTTACTGTAGACAATGATCTGGTCGTTGTCAGCGGGATGAAAACGCAGGCTCCAGTCGTCGTGCAGGGCCGGGTTCTCCCGACGTATCTGGTTCACCTTGGCGACAAGTTCAGCCAGGCTGTTGGGATAGTCGAGGTCCCAGGAACGAATCTGATACTTCTCCGAGTCCAGATATTCTTCGCTGCCCGGACGCACGGCGCGGTTTTCGCCGAGTTCGAATGCGGGGCCGTAGATTCCGTAATTCGCCCCCAGCGTCGTTGCCAGCGCCAGGCGGACCATGAAGGCGGAGCGTCCGCCGTGCTGGAGAAAATCCGTCAGAATATCCGGCGTATTAGGCCACAGGTTGGGGCGAAAATACTCGCGAACATCAGTTTGCGTAATTTCGTTAAAGTACTCGATGAGCTCAGGTTTGCTATTGCGCCAGGCAAAATATGTATACGACTGGGTGAATCCCAGCTTAGCCAATTCGTACATCACTTTGGGGCGAGTGAAAGCCTCGGCGAGAAATAGCACGTCGGGGCGGCGGCTCTTGATGTCGGTAATCAGCCACTCCCAGAAGTCGAAGGGCTTGGTGTGGGGATTATCGACGCGGAAGATGCGCACCCCCTGCTCGATCCAGTACAACACCACGCTTCTTAGCTCTTCCCACAGCGCCTGGCTTTGCTCCCCCTCGAAGTCGAAAGGATAGATGTCCTGGTACTTCTTGGGCGGGTTCTCTGCATATTGCACTGTGCCGTCCGGCCGCATGCGGAACCATTCCTTGTGCTCGTTCACGTAAGGATGATCGGGCGCGCACTGATAGGCGAGGTCAAGAGCTACTTCCAGCCCCAGCTGTTGCGCTCGCGACCGCAACTTTTTGAAATCATCGAGAGTGCCCAGTTGCGGATCGATGGCCTTGTGCCCGCCTTCGCGCGACCCAATCGCCCACGGGCTGCCGACCTCATCCGGCGCGGCTTTTTCCGCGTTGTTCTTGCCTTTGCGATTTACGCGGCCGATGGGATGAATGGGAGGAAAGTAGACGATATCAAACCCCATCCCGGCCACGTAGTCCAGCCGCTTGAGGCAGTCCAGCAGGGTTCCGGGCCGACCCGGCTGGGAGGAGCACGAACGGGGAAACATCTCGTACCAGGCGCTGAAGCGGGCCTTTTCGCGGTCCACCACAACCGCGAGTTCCCTGCTGTACGTGGTTGCCTGCCGGCGATCGGCATTTCGGACCATACCTGCCTGTAACTCCGGGCTGGACGCCATCTTTACCGCACCCGGCATGTCTCGTGCCGCCCGCTTCTTAATTTCCTCGGCGGTAGTGGCGAGGAAACCTCTATCCTTTCTGCCGGCACGCAGAGCAGCCGCTTCGATCAATTGCACTCCGACCAGGATGTCGACGGAGAGATCCTGAGCCACCTCGAATTTTTTGGCCAGATCCCGAGTCCAGGACTGAAATCTGTCCGTCCAGGCTTGCAGGGTGTAAAGATGCCGGCCTTCGGCGTCGACGCGGAACTCTGCCTGCCAGCGATCGTTCACCAGCTGTTCCATGGGGACCTCTACCCAATCGGACCGCGAGGCAGGGCGATGTCGCAGAACGGCGTATAGGAGATCGTGACCGTCGGCGAAGATGTCTGCGGTTACCTCTACGCGGTCGCCAACCGTGCGCTTGATGGGGAAACGTCCACAGTCGATTTCCGGTTGGACATTTTCAATGACAACTCTTCGGGCGAGCGCGGGTTTGACCGCATCGTTTTCCCCGCCCGTCATGTCTCCCCGCGTCATTGGCAGTGCCGACCTCGCCAGAGTTGAGTGTTTCGCGCCATTCAGCCAGAGAAAGGCAGTAAAACCGGAGACGTGCATCAAGGACGCGCCGACGGTGAAAAACAATGAGTTATGCGGCCTATTTTGAAAATTTATCACATGGGATGGCGGTACGTACTCAGGCGCAACAGTCGCTTGGACGTGGGACTCAGATGAGATAACTGCAGGTTTTAACGGTAGCGCCGTAATCCTTTCGGCTTCGCTCAGGGCAGGCTTTGCCGGTTGTCCTGAGGGCCTCTCGCCCTCAGGTCGGTGGGCAGGATGCCCACCGGACAGCCGGCGGGACGCCAGCGCTACTTAGGTCAAGTACATTGCGGCTTCGAATGCTGAGAGGTGTACTTCAGAGCTCGAGTTGGCGGTAAGCATTTCGACAGGTCGCGGAGCGGAGTTGCCGCCATAGGCTGGGTCGCCTGTCCAGAGAGCAAGTCGAAAATTCGGGGGTGTGTGCGACACCGGAATCGTCTGCGCGGCGGCGGAGAAGTTACAGACGAGGAGAGCAGCGCTGCCCGACGGATCGGCTCTTTTCATCACAAAGACCTTGGATGTCTCGTCAAACTGGATTTCGGTTAGATCTTTGCGGCAGTTGCCCAGGCAGGGATTTTGTTTGCGCAGGGAAATCAGATCTCGATGGAGTCGCGAAATTTCTGTATGGGGAGAGCGTTCGGGTTTCGACCAGTCGAGCTTGCAGCACTCAAACGTGCTTTGGGCTTGCGGATCTGCGAAATCGTTTTCGGAGTAGTGCGCTCCCAATTCCTTTTTGCGCCCCTCACGCACGGCGTTGATCAGATGAGGATCTTCAAAGCTCGTGAAAAACAGGAACGGCGCGGTCTCTGCATATTCCTCGCCCATGAACAGCAGTGGCAGGAAGGGCGAGCACAGGGTGAGGACCGCCGCCAGTTTCGGTTGTTCCGGAGAAACCAGAGTTGAGAGCCGTTGGCCGCGGCTGGTATTGGCGACCTGGTCGTGGTTCTGGATAAATCCTACGAATTGTTCTCCCGGGCGATTCTTCGATGAGCTGCCGTAACGACGCTGGCGGTAGCGCGAGTATTTCCCGTCAAAAACAAATCCTTCGCGAATGGATTTGGCCAGATCGGCCAGCTTCCCGAAATCCATCAGAAAGCCTTGCTGCTCACCGGTCAGCAGCGTGTAGAGGGCATGATGAAAATCGTCGTGCCATTGCGCGTCCAGGGCGTAGCCTCCGGCGGCGCGGGGATTGATGATGCGGACGTCTTCGAGATCGCTCTCGGCGATGATCCAGGCCTGGCGCTCGAGGAGCCGCGCTTGGTTTTGGAATGCTTCCGACAATTCGTCGAGAATATGATGCGCCCCGAAATCGTAGATGCCGTGGATGGCGTCAAGGCGAAGGGCGTCGACGTGATATTCGGTGAGCCAGTACAGGGCGTTGTCGATGACCCAGCGGCGGATGCCGGCGCTCTCAGGACCGTCAAAGTTGATGGCCTTGCCCCAGGGCGTGTGATGGGTGTCGGTGAAACAGGGTGCGAATTCGGGAAGGTAATTGCCTTCTGGACCGAGATGGTTGTAGACCACGTCCATCACGACGGCCATCCGGTGCTGATGGCAGGCGTCCACAAGTTTCTTCAGGCCAGTGGGGCCGCCGTATGAAGACTGTGGAGGATAAAGGCTGGCCCCGTCGTATCCCCAGTTGCGTTTCCCGGGAAATTCTGCGACCGGCATGATTTCAATCGCGGTGATGCCGAGGTCGCGAAGATACGGGAGGCGGGGAATGATGCTTTCAAATGTTCCCTCGGCCGTGAACGTGCCGGTGTGCAGTTCGTAAATGATGAAGTCTTTGAGCGCGATACCAGCCCAGTCTTGATCGGACCAAACGAACGAACCGGGATCGACGATGCGGGACGGACCATGTACGCCTCGCGGCTGCCAGCGCGAAACGGGATCAGGACGTTCGCGCTCGCGATCGAGCACGTAAAAGTAGTCGGTGCCCTCGCCCACGCCGGGAACAGTGGCCACAAATTCCGCGCCGAATTCTGGTCTTGACTCTGCCAGGGTGGAGTCGCACGTCATCGGAATGGTGCGGGGTTGTCCTCCCAGAATGCGCACCGCCACGCTGTTGACTTTCGGGGCCCGGACGCGAAACTCAGTCTGGCCGCCGTTGCGAACGGACGCGCCGAATTCAAGTTTCCAAATAGCTTCGGCTGACTTACCCGGCATTCGCGGAATCCTCGACGTTGATCAGCAGTGCAATCGGCAGGTGCGAAAACGTCTCGGAAACCGGAAGGACCAGATCGCCGTCCTGCGCCACAGGAGAAACGATTCGCCCGGTCAGCACGTCGCGATACGGGCCTGCAGGAAGCCGCTTCCGCAGGACCACTTGCGTATCGCTCCAGGTTTCCACGCCGACTGGAAAATGGCTTTGCGCGCCGAGTTGAGCGAAGAAGCGCCCGGCCATCACGACGACCGTAGTGCCGCGAAAGGAGCGGGCGAAAGCGACCATGTTCTTATATCTTGTGCCAGTTGCGCGCAGCGGGACGTAATTGCCTTTGGCAAAAAGAGCGCGGTGTTTGCGGCGTAAGCGGAGCGCGCAGCGGGTCACGTAGAGTTTGAGAGCGCCGTCCGCCGGATCCGCGACCAATCTGTCGATCAGGCTCGCCGAATCCCCTTCCCCGGCGTCCCGAACCTGCGCCAGCAGAGCCTGCAACTGGCTGTAGTTCACGGGACGACGATTGTCGGGATCGGCGAGGCTGAAGTTCCAGACTTCGGTTCCCTGATAAAAGTCCGGCAGCCCCGGAGAGGCGATCTTCAGCAATGTCTGGGAAAGTGAATTGAGAATTCCCGCTTTTGCGATCCTTGCCTGGAACGGGGCAAAGTCGTCAAGGAATGGTTTACCGGCCACGCGGTCCAGGACTGCGTCGAGAAAGCCGCGGAAGGCGATTTCGTATTCGGCGTTCGGGTTCACCCAGCTGGTATTGATCTTGGCTTCGCGCAGCGCCTTTTCCATATAGGTATGAATTCTTCCAACAAATTCCGCATACTCCTCGCCGTTCATGGACTCGAGCGGCCACGCGCCTACCAGGGTTTGATACAGAAAGTACTCCTCGTTCGCGCTGGGCACCGCCTCTCCGCTCACCATGATTTTCTTGTCTTCATTGAAGCGTTGCCAGGCGCGGATTGCACGGTACCATTCTGCGGGAATTTCGGAGAGTACGTTGATGCGTGCTCGAACATCTTCGCTTCTCTTGGTGTCATGCGTCGAGCTGGCCAGCATCGCATTGGCCCATGACGTCCGGCGGGCAGCATTCTTTTCGTGGAACGAGGATAGAGAAACTCCGAAGTTCTCGGGAGAGCCGCCCACCTCATTCAGCGAAAGCAGGGGGAAATAGCGGTAGAAGGCGGTGTCCTCCAGGCCCTTGGCCATCACCGGCCCGGTGAGCTGCTGAAAGCGCATGACAAACAGCCGCCGTTCGGCTCGCTCGGCATCGCCGATGCTGTCGGGATCTTTAAGCAGGAGCAGGTTCTGGATGAAATCGAAGACCGATCCGCTGGTGGCCGGATTCCGGCGCTTTGCGATCTTGACGGCGGCGCGAATATAACGCTCGTCCTGGTCGTCGGGATGCTGCGTATCGGCGCGGATATAGGTTCGGTACGCCGGGAAGCAGGCAATGACTTCGCGCAGCGCGTCGCGCAAGCTTTCCAGGGTAAAGTCTCGCGAGCGCCGGTGCTGCTCGGAAATGCGGTCCAGGCGCCGGGAAAGCACGTTCAACTCGCTGGACATTGAGACTTGCATGACCAGGCGTTTGCTTTCGTAGATGAGGTCGGCATAGCTTTGCGACCAGCCCGTGAACTTGCGATAAAGGCGATGGAAGACACGTTTCCTCGAAGCATCAACGAAAAGCCCGTTGAGCAAATTCAGAAATCCGTAGCCGATGGTTCCTTCGATGGCCCAGCTCGGGCGTAATTCCTCGTCGCCCACCAGAATTTTCTCCGCGGCAACATACAAACGCCGCCGGACCG
>Ga0137362_10002039_pt1 | contig 12911 bp, 6 predicted proteins | sample MadtaG_2_FD_104801 | JGI IMG/M metagenome (GOLD analysis project Ga0137362, IMG submission 104801) | Vadose zone soil microbial communities from Angelo Coast Range Reserve, California, USA - Mad1_100_16 metaG | ecosystem: Environmental > Terrestrial > Soil > Vadose zone | place: USA: California... | reverse complement strand
TCGTCAACATCCGCGAGTGCACTGGCAAGACGGTCCGCTGCTTCCTTCAGTTCGGACATATGGGCTGTCTTAGGACGCTTTCGACGTGTGGGAACGTAGACACCGAGCGTCTCGCCGCGCCGAGTGACAGCAACTGGAGTGTCCGATTCCAGGAAACTGGCGATCCGTTCGCGAAACTCGCGCACGCCGACTTTGATCGTGGTCATAGGGATGCTCCTCACACTGAGTGTACACTCATGTGTACGCATTTAGCAAGCGTGCCAGGATTCGCGTAGTGGGTCAGTTCCGTGAGGTCGACGCGGGTGGTAAACGATGACTTTTTCAGTACTTGGTGCGGCCTCGAGCTGAGAGCGCCGACGCACTGTCCTGTGTAACCTTCGGGGTATGGTGTCGTTCCTCGACCCCATCAGGCGCAGATCAAGGTTCGGGCGGCCGCAGCCGTAGAGAATCGATCCGAGTCGGTAACGGTACGCGCTGTCATAAAAACGTAATACTAATGGTGGTGAATGGCGGCAGAATGCGAACGAAAGGTGAATAAAGAAGGAGAAAGTGATTTGTCCCGTTTCATCGCAACTTGCTGAATTCCTTCGATTGGCACCAACTCCGGCAAGTTCTGATTAAATTTGTTGTTCGGCTGTTAACCGAAGGGTTGCTAGTTCGAATGTAGCCCGGGGAGCCAACTCTCTTGCATTCAAGTGTTTATGAAGTTGCATTCTCACGTTTAGCTTCCCGAAAATCATAGTGTCATGTAAACGTGTTTTTTCTTGTTCACTGTTGAAGTTCAAGCGACCGCAAACAACCATTATTTCCTTCAAGAACGTTCGCATAGCCCTACAACTGAAATTTCTTTTCTTCAGCAACTTCCGCAAACCCTCAACCATCTGAATTTCTTGTTGCCCGGACTCTGATACAGCAAAGCACCAGCACACCCGTGCTTGCGTGGGGAAACGCAAAAAACGCATGCCTTGAACCAACACCGTAATCTTGGCATTTGTGGGCTCGTTTACGCCCGTGTCTGCCAAGTGCACCAAACACTTAGCCGGAGTGGCGCTCTTGAACTCGGGCCCTTCATGTGCCGACCGTCCCAATAAGCGTCAAGGATCCCGTGGCAGCATCGATGCTGTACATCGAGATGGTGTTCACGGAGTTCGGCCCATAGGCAAACTTGCCCGAAGGGTGGATTGTGATTGAGCTAGGCGACGATCCTGAACCTGTTGTTCCTGCGAACGTCAAGGCCCCTGTTGTCATGTCAATGGTGTACATTAAGACGCTGGTAGAACTCGTCAGATAAGCGAACTTTCCGGATGGATGGATGACGATGATCGAGCCAGCTACCGCCGTTAGTGTTCCGATGGATGTTAGGTTCCCTGTCGTGGTGTTGACTGTGTACATCGAGATGTCCTTGGAGTCGTAATTCACCACATAGATGAACTCTCCTGTCGGATGAATGGCGATCGACGTAGGAGACAATCCCGCCGCTATGGTTCCTAAGGACGCTAAGACCCCGGTCGTTGCGTTGATCGCATACATCGAGACCTGGGCTCCTTTAGAACCGTCGGAGTTTTGACCGCCGTCCGCCACATAAGCGAATTTGCCAGACGGATCTACGGCCACCGCAACGGCACGGCCGTCCACAGCGACAGCCCCTATCAGCGTTAAAACCCCCGTACTGGCGTTGACGGCATACATCGAGACGCTAGTTGGAGTAAAACCGCCCTCGTTTGCTACATAAGCGAACTTGCCGGATGGGTGCACGGCTAGGGACCAGGGCGCACAAGAGCCCGGACTCGGCGGAGGCGCACAAGGAGCCACTATCGTTCCTGTGAACGTTAAGGTCCCGTCAGCGGGGTTGATGGTGTACATGGAGACGCTGCCTGCCGTGTTGCCTTCGCCCCAATTCGCCACGTAGGCGAACTTGCCCGAAGGGTCTATTGCCACTGAATCGGCACCAAAATCCCCGGTAGTCAGAGGTGGCCTTGCAGACGTTAAGGTCCCATCGGTGGGGTTGATGGTGTACATCGATACGTTGCTAGAGAAAGCGTCAGGGCAACCCTCATTCGCTACGTAGGCGAACTTTCCAGTAGGGTCAACGGCCACTGATCTCGGACCCACTCCTCCTGCAGCTATGGCAAAGGTCGCGAGGTTAGAGGCGCCCCCGCCTGGTGCAGGATTGAAGACCGTGACCGCCGCAGTCCCGGCCGTGGCAACGTTGCTCGCAGGGATCTGAGCCACGAGGGGACCGCCATTAAGTGTTGTTGGCAGATCCTTCCCATTCCAGCGCACAACCGAACTGGGGACAAAATTTGTTCCCATCACTGCCAAAGCGAAGGTCTCTGCCCCGACTGGGGCGCAGCTTGGATCGAGAGAACTGATCGTCGGAATGGGGTTTGTCCCGCTGTTGATCGCGAAGCTCACCATATCTGAGGTGCCCCCGCCGGGCGCAGGGTTGGTTACTATCACGGCCGCTGTGCCGGCTGAGGCGATGGCGGCTGCAGGGATGGCAGCAGTCAGCTGCATTGAGCTGACGAACGTGGTAACCGGTGCCGTAACGCCGAAGTTGATCGTCGAAGCTGCCACAAAATTGGCCCCATTGATCGTCAGTGTGAAACCCGCCGCACTGCCGGCCACGGCACTGGTTGGCGAGATCGCAGTAATCGTAGGGACGGGATTACCCCCAGCGCCAGTCGACGCCGTACCGCCTCCGCATCCGGCAAGGAACAGCAGGATCACAATTCCAGAGGTTACGAGCCCACTAAATAGCACGCATTGGTGTTTCATGACTCCCTCCGGCCAACAGACCTCGGTGCATGTCTCAAGCGACCGTAATTCGTTCTGCCTTTAGTTCGGCAGTGGTGTCAGACGTTACGTTTCCTTTGAGGTCGTACGTGTGACCACTCTCGTGCGGGCCGAGTGCGCCGTCAATGTCTGCCATCTGGCTTTCGGCTGGGATGTTTCTGACCGTGCAGGTGGCTGGAAGGGATAGGGTTGTGGCCCAGACGGCCCAGACGGGCCCACACTTACTTGGCAGATGAGTGTGTTAAACTCGCGGGAATTAGAGTTATTCATGGCAGCGTCCACTCCCTCCGAACGGGTTCGCTTTGGCGTGTTCGAGGCCGACTTGCGTTCCGGTGAGCTACGCAAGCAAGGCGTCAAAATCAAGCTTCACCATCAGCCCTTTCAGGTTTTGACTATGCTGCTTGAACACCCGGGCGAAGTGGTCACACGCGAGGAGTTGAAGAGCAAGCTTTGGCCTTTTGACACGTTTGTGGACTTCGACGTGGGTTTGAATTCCGCAGTCAAGAAGTTGCGCGACGCGTTGAGTGACTCTGCAGAAATCCCACGTTACGTGGAGACCCTGCCACGTCGGGGATACCGCTTCATCGGATCGCTCAGTAACGCTTCGACCTCCAAAGCTGAGCCCGCAGCGGGGGTTCCCGGGCGAGTGATCGAGGAAAAGTCCTCTGCTGCGAGCGAGGAAGCTGAGACCAAAGTGCCGGCGGTATCTGGGCCGCGCAGTCGGTGGATGCTTTGGGCTCCCGCTGCCGCCCTGGTCGGTCTCCTAGTGTTGCTGGTCGGGTTCGATGCTGGCAGCTGGCGGGAGAAACTTTTGGCCAGAGCAACTCCCATTCACATTCGTTCCATTGCCGTGCTGCCATTGGAAAACTTGAGTGGCGATCCAGCGCAAGAGTACTTCACTGACGGAATGACGGATGCCCTTATCACTAACCTGGCTCAGATCAGCTCCCTGAAGGTGATCTCGCGCACGTCGGTCATACGCTACAAGGGAACCAAAAAAACTCTTCCCGAAATCGGAATAGAGCTGAACGTTGATGGCGTCGTAGAAGGTACGGTGGTTCGCTCAGGCGAACGAGTGCGAGTTGACGCGCAACTGATCGAAGTAAAGACCGACCGGCACCTCTGGGCCAGCGCATACGAACGAAACCTGGGTGACATCATCGCACTACAAAGTGAGGTCGCCCGCGCTATTGCCAACGAGGTTCAAGTAAAGCTGACTTCTCATGAGGAGGCGCATCTACATCGCGTAGAGTCGGTTGATCCGCAAACCTATGAACTTTATCTCAAAGGCCGCTACTTCTGGAATAAGCGAGACGAAGATTCGCTCCGCAAGAGCATCGACTATTTCCAGCAGGCGATTCAGCGAAGCCCAAATTACGCCCTTGCTTATGCCGGGCTTGCCGAAGCCTATGTGGTGAGACCCGATGTCGCACCCCAGGACAGTTATTCAGCCGCGAAGACTGCAGCCCGCCGAGCTCTCGAAATAGAGGATGGTCTTGCCGAGGCACACAATGCGCTGGCTGCAAGTCTCTTCTGGTACGACTGGGACTGGGCAGGTGCTGAGAGCGAGTTCCAGCGAGCTCTAGCCGTCAACCCAAACTATGCCCAAGCCCATCAGTGGTATGGCCAATTTCAGAAAGCCATGGGAAGGAAAAACTGGCCGGACGAAGTCAAACGTGCCGGCGAATTGGATCCTTTGTCATTGGTGAATGCCGGAGGCGGCTGGTACATCGAGAGCGGCCAATACGATCTGGCGCTGGAACTCACTCGCAAAAGGCTGGAACTATACCCCAATGCTGCCGTTCTTTACGCCGCGCTGGGGACGGTGTACGCACGAAAACAGATGTATCAGGAAGCTATCGCGAATACGCAAAAGAGCGTCACGCTTTCCGGCGGAGAACCGCGATTCCTGAGTGCTCTCGGTTACACATATGCAATCGCGGGAAAGCGAAAAGAAGCTTTGGGTATTCTCCGGCAGTTGACGCTGCTCTCAAAAAGCGCGTATGTGTCACCTTTTGAGATAGCCAGTATCCATGCCGGTCTCGATCAAAAGGATCTAGCGTTCAACTGGCTGCAGAAAGCTGTCGCGGAGCATTCTCGCGAGCTTGTGTTCCTGAAAAGCCGAACTCTAGTCGAGATGGATAGTCTGCGGTCGGATCCCCGCTATGCTGAACTGGAGCGCCAGGTGGGCCTGCCTCAATAGAATTAACTCCAGCTCCGACGGTCTGCGTTCGAGAGCTCTCCCGCCTAAAACAAAAACTTCAACTGCATCCTCATGGTACGAATTCCGCCATCGGTGAACTTCGGATTTAAGAATTGTCCCGGCGGCGAATTCACAACATCGCTGCTTGGCACCTGTACGAACTGCCGGTGGTTGAATGCGTTGAACGCTACCCAGCGAAACTCCAGCCTCTTCGACTCCGATAGGGCAAAGGTCTTGGCTAGCGTGATGTCCCAATTATTAGTCCCGCCTGTCAAAAGCGTGTTCCGTCCTACGGTCCGGACATTGGGGAGACCTTGACCTTCGATGAAATGGACCTCCGCCGGAGTCACGCATGTGCCCGTGTCCCGATTTCTGTAACCAGTGGAACAAGCTCCTGGGTCCGAATTGCGTGCTATCACCGCCCGCGTGTTTAGAGGAGCGTTGGGATTCCCAATGTCGGGACGATCGTTGTCGGAGAAACCGTCATTGTTGCGGTCTGACCCGTTTTGAACGGTATAGGGAGTTCCCGACTGGAAAGTCGTAATGCCGGCAATAGACCAGCCGCCGAGTGCCTGCTTTCCCACTCCCCGCCGCGGCCCCGGGATATCCCATATGTACGTGATGGTGAAGCGGTGGCTGCGATTGTAATCACTCAAGCCACGATCCAGCTTTAAGCCTCCTTGGCTGACAGGCACTGAGGTCAAGTTCCTATTTCCAGAATTCGCGTTGACCAGAAGAGACTCGCTCGTGCTGTCCAGATCGCGCGACCAGGTGTAGGAACTGTTGATCTCGAAACCCCTAGCGAAGCGTCGTTCGACGTGCAACTGCAAGGCGTGATAAATGGCGTTGCCAATGCTGGAGCGGATGACCCTTGGACCAAAATCAGGATGCAGACGTATACCATTTAACTGCCGGGGATTGACGTCCTCGCGGGTGAAAAGTCTATGGCTCCCAGAGCCAACGTAGGCAACGTCGAAAAGAATGCGCTTGGGGAACGCGCGCTGCAGGCCGAGAGACCAGCGTTCCGTGTACGGGCTGCGAATGTTCTTGTCGAACACCGCAGTCTGGCCATTGAGAATGCTAGGCGGGCCAGCTGCATTAGGCAATTGCGAAAACCAGTTGGCGGTGCCGCGACCAATGCCAACGCCGGTAGCCGTCGTCTGGACGGTATTGGGGCTGTCCCCCATGATGAAGTTGACCATTTGGGTGAAAAATGCGTCATAACTGATCTGGTATCCAGCGTGCCAAACTGTCTTTCCTTCAGCAAAGAATCTACGCAGACGGTTTGATCTCGGAACGGGGGACCAGGTCAGCCCTACAGCTGGACCAAAATTTCTGTTGTCTGGATTGACCTTGTTGGGCACAAGAAACTTGGTCGGATCAAACCCGGCAAACGCGGGAAACCGCAGGGCGTTGGCTGGCTGGCCGAAATTCTCGTAACGCAAGCCGAGGCTCAAGGTTAGCGATGGCTTTGCCTTCCAGGTATCCTGGAGGAAGTAAGATTGGCGAAACGAATCGGGATAGTAGACAGGGTTGCCGAAATTACGCCGGGCAGCCCCAGAGGGCCCGCTGTAGTCATCCAGGAAATTGGCAAAAGCCGAATATCCGGGTGCCGTTGTATACGTAAGCACTCCTCGTCCGGCGAATCCTGCCCCGAGTTGCTTGGCCGATTGCAAGAGAAATTCAAAGCCGTACCGGAAGGTATGACGCCCGACGAGCTTCGATTGTGTTTCCTGGAGCAACCAGTTGTTTGCAAATCGGAACTGCGGAAGAGCGCCGCCGATTCCCGGGGCAGCGATGGGAGCAGGAAGCTGGATCGCAGGCAGCGTCTTTGCAAGCGGTACAGAGCGCGATGAAATCGGCCAATCTACCGCAACGCGCGCATACGAGAAGCGAAGCTCGTTTGTAAGAGTATCGCCAGCAGTGTAGGTATCACTGACCAGAAAATTCTGGTCACTGTTGCTGGCATCACCGAAGTATCCGGGGAAGATGACTTGGCCACTGATCGGCGAGTCCATTCTCGAATCATAGAGATACCGAAACGAAATCTCGTACCGCTGTGACCAGGAATGATCGAGCCGCAACATCCATTGGGAGTCATCGCTCATCGAGGGAGACAGCCAGTTCGCGGTTCCAAAGGTGACGCTGCCACGGTCCCGGCCAGTAACAGGGTCAGCGCCGAGAGCGAGCGAAAAAGGGTTGGAGAAGCCACGCAAGTCACCCAGCGCATTCAAGTAAAGGTCAAGACGCGGATTGGAGGGGAACAGCAACCGCAGGCTGGACACTGCTTCCGCCGTCGGCAGGACAAACCGAAACTGCCCGGTGGAACGAAATCTGTCCTGTTGGAAGGCGGCAAAAAAGAAGGTTTTGTTCTTCCTTATCGGGCCGCCCAGAGTGAAGCCGTAGACATTCTCGCTAAACCCTGGAGGAGAGGATCCATTGAGCTTGTCTAGGTTGGATAGCGAATTAAAGTCCTGCGATCCATACTGCCAGAGGATCGTTCCGTGAAACTCATTCGTTCCCGATTTGGTGATGACATTGAAGACTGCTCCTCCCGCCCGGCCGAATTCAGGGCCGAAATTACTCGTCTGAACGGAAACTTCTTGCACGGCATCGGCGACGTTGAAAGGCTGTGCAGTGCCGGTGAAAGACAGATCGTTATTGTCCGTGCCGTCGAGAAGGTAATTGTTCCCGCGCGGGCGCTGGCCGTTGACTGCAAACTGCGTGGCTAGATCACCGTTTCCGTATGTCGTACTGCCTGAAGGCGAGACCGCGCCAGGCAGCGTCCCTGCCAGCGAAATTGGATTGAGCGCCCTCAGCGGCAGCCGACTGACCTCCCGGGACTGGAAGTTTCCACCGCGTAGCGGAGAATCTTTCAATAGTAGCTCGTCGGTCCCGGCATTCACCTTGACCACGGTTTCGTTGCCGCCCACCTGCAGCTTCACATCTACAGTCGTCGTCCGGTTGCCCTCCACACTTATGCCCAGCTCCAGGAACACGTTGAAGCCCGCTTTGTTTATCTTGAGGTCGAACAGCCCAAGGTCCACTGCGTCAAAGCGATAGATGCCAACCGCGTTGGTTGTAGTGGCGCATTTCACTCCACTTGCTTTGTTGGTTAGTTCTAGAGCGGCGTCCGGTACTACTGCGCCCGAGACATCCGTCACCGTTCCGGCCACACTGCCGCGACTGGTCTGCGGTCGTGCGGGCAAGGCTAGACTGGCGATCGCGAGCAGGCTAATCGCCAGCCTTATTCGGAACCTGCTGCTCAACTTCCTCTCCTCCCGCCACGATATTCACGGAGAGAGCTTGACTTGGCGCTTGGCCAACTCAAAATTGTCGAAGAGCCAGCCTCTTCAGAATGGCACCGGCTCGATAACCGTTCCTACTCCGTGATCCTCGATTGTGCCCGGCCCGACAATGCGCGTGTTCATGACAAGGTCGCCCACAAAGATGTCAGCGACCGATGCCTCAAAGTCATCGAAGCGGTTGAGAACGAGCGCGTTGTTATCCGGGATTCCGCCTTTAAAAACATCCACGGAGAGTGCGGCTCTTGCACGTCCTCGAATCCTGTTGTTCAGCGCTACGTTGCTCTGAGCGAAACCCCTGATGTTGATCCCAGCGCTCAAAGGGCCGAAGACTGTGCCCTCGGGAGGGGTCATTGTCACGTCGTTTTCCACGACGATGGCGCGCTCCATGGGCCAGTCTGCAATTTGGCTAAACACACCGATGCCTATGGCTTCTGCGTCCGGCCACCCGCAATCGATCGAGTTGTGCGCAATCAGATACGCACCCGTGTTTGCGACGCGAATCGCCTCGGGTCGCGGCGCTTTCTGCGAAGACACGGAACCTGTGGTGATCATGTTCCGCTCCACGTACACTCGTCCGTCAACGCGCCGAAAGTTGATCGCGGGCTCAGTCGTGTTCTTTATCTTGTTCCTAGAAACGTACACCTCGACCTCGGCGCCGGGTACACCCACACTGAATACGAGGACCCCCAGCGTATTGTCGAGAGCAGTTCCTCCAGCAAGGTCGATGTGGTTATCAGCGATCACGAGCGTTCCGGAGATATTCTCTGGCTTTCCCGGGTTCGTTGGCATAGGTATACCGGGGCTTGTAACGATATCGATTCCCTCGCCGCCACCAAGCAATGGCTCTAGGCCTTCGATCTTGCAGGAGGCGATCACTAATCCGCTGACGGCGTACACAAAAATCGCGTCTCCCCTCGGGCGGATAAAGCGCAATTCCCGAATCGTGACGCGGGCTCCGGGAGCTTCGACATAGAAGGGAGTCGTTCCCCCCTCAATACTCGTTATCTCACCGTCCTCATCCTGGGCGCCAGAGATCGCGACTCCCTTCGACACCAGGACCGTAGCTAAGCCTCCCACGAAAGCCGTCGCCGTGGGTACTGTTGGCGCTCTGTTAAAAGAGAAATGTCCTTTTAGCGTGACCTCACCGCCTTGATCAACAGCCGCTTGAACCGCTTTAACGTCAGTATTGGGGTCGCCCGTTCCGACCACTACGGTCTGTGCAGCTGCGCCTACCGCCCATGCCAGGACGATTGCGAATCCAGCGATAAATCTTCCAGCCATCCTATTCCTTTTCATCTCTCCTCCTTCTACTTGTCTTTCGGTCCTTCTTTCTCGTTGTCCCACGCTGAAGCACGCATCTGAGAGTCGCCAACTTGCCTAGACACACGCAAAGATGGCGAGCCGCAAGTGCCTCCTCACATGCCTCGCTTCACGGCACGCTTCCAAATCCCGTCGACGCTGTGACTCTTGCTCTGGAGGAGGGTATGATCAATGTTTGGCACGTGACTTTCGTCTGGGACGTTTCTGATCGTGTAGGCGTCTGGAAAGCCTAGGGTTGCGGCGTAAAGTGCAGCACCACGCGCACTTGCCGGATGAATGCGATAAGCGTAAGCAACCCTAGCTGCTCATGGCAAAACGCATCTCTCTCGCGGAGTACACGTCAAGAACGATCAAACTCAGATCGGAACGAAATGACCTATGCTTCGGCCTCGATATTTCATGCGTGGTGCCTGAATCAGTCAACGCAATTGGATTTGGCGGGCGGTTGCAACACCGTGATTCCACGAGACTTTGTAGTCTGGGGGCGTGTTCGATCAACTGATCCTCGACGCAGCCCAAGCATGAGCAGGGGGAGAGTGTTGAATCCAAGTTCGAAAATCGTCTGCTAGGGCCGACCAAACTTTTACTTAGGCGAGCGATCCGTTAGTTCACCTGAGCCATTGTGCCCATTTTTGTGCCTACTGCTTGTTCGCTAGCTGCCTCAATTAAACCGTTGATGCGGAAGTTCGCGGGTGAAGCTCCCCTCCAGCACCCTTGCTTCTTTCTCCGGCGGGGCGGTCTGACAAGCCGGGTTTCGGCAAGCTCGGGTCTTTAAAGCGAGGACTTGGGATCCAACTTTTTTGTCCCGAAACGAAAGATTTGAAGTGTCATACCAGTGTCATATGAATTGTGATGAATGGCGGCAAAAAGTGAATAAGGACCGCAAAGAGAAGGTAAATTCGACTACTCCCATTTAGCTAGAACTTGCTGATTCCCCCCGATTTGTCTCGGCTCCGGCACAATTGTGATTAAATCAGGTACAAGGCTGTTAACCGAAGGGTTGCTAGTTCGAATCTAGCCCGGGGAGCCATTTTTCCCTCTTGAAGCAGAATCACTTACGCAACATGTGACAACAACTACGCGTAACTCCACTATAGGTGTAATAGGGTGCAACTTCGGCCTTTCAGTTGGAAATGCAAACCCGACGTCCAGCTCAACGACCTGCAAAGGATCAACCAGTTGCAAAACAACGGTTTGCCTCATCCCAATTCGGACACTGGCAGTGCGCGGAATCCACTGCTGAGTGGAAAACTATTGGGGGTGCGAGAGATAACCGCGCCCCCGGTCACTCGCGACTTACCCACAACTGTGCGCGCGAAATTGAGGTTTACCGTATCTCCGTCACCCGGAAGTTCGGTCCACTTCGCTTCGAAAAGGTCCAACTGTCCGCCGACATCAACAACGAAGTCCACTTCGCGTGTACGGTCACGCCAGAAGAATAGACTGCCAACACGTCCGGCGCGGCGTTCTCGACTACGCAGTTGAGCAAAAACAAAGGTTTCCCAGATTGCGCCCGCCGCAGGTGATTGGTGGAGGGCATCTTCAGTACGGATGTTCAATAGAGCGCAAAGCAGGCCGGTGTCTGCTAAGTAGAGTTTAGGGCTCTTGACGATCGACTTGGTACGGTTTGAGAACCATGGTTCAAGGAGCACCACCTGCCCGGAAGCCTCGAGCGTGGATAACCAATGATTTGCCGTGGACGGAGCGATACCGACGTCACGCGCGAGATCAGCTTTGTTCAGCAAGTTTGCAGAACGCAAGGCGCAAGCGCGTAGAAAACGCTCGAAGTCTCGCAGGTTACCAACGTTGGCCAGTGACCGCACGTCACGTTCCAGGTAGGTGGCAAGATAGGAGTTATAGAAGGCAACCTGGTCAATGTCCGGGTTCGCATGCAGCTCGGGAAAACCGCCCCGAACGATGGTCGTCTCGATCGTGGTTGATGGCCTTATGGAGTGAATCTCGGCAAAGGAAAGCGTCTCGAGTTCCGCAATATCCGCCCGCCCGGCCAGAGATTCAGAAACGCTCTTCATCAACGTAAATTTCTGTGAACCTGTAAGCAGGAACTGGCCGTTGCGGGCGCGACTCGCGTCCACAACCACCTTGAGATGCCGGAATAGGCGTGGAGCGTACTGCACCTCATCAATGATCACTGGCGACGGGTGGCGACCAAGGAAGTTTTGTGGTTCCTTTTCCGCTTGTTCTGCTTCGGTCGGCAGGTCCAGGGAGACAAACCCATACTTCGGAAATAGCCGCAGCAGGGTGGAAGTCTTGCCGGTCTGGCGCGCCCCTGTGAGCACCACGATGGGACGGGTGCGGACAGATCGTTGCAGCCTAGCTTCGATGTCCCGTGGTATCCACATGTGTATAATATACGATAGAATCGCATATTTTGCATAAAAGTCTCTTTGTCACACAGTGCCTAGGGAAACTCCATTCAGGCTACGTTTCCGGCACAGCCCTTCACATGGACTTCAATTTCTCTTCGACATACAGCGAGAGCTCAATCATGCGCTCCACCACTTGTTCGACCGGCAGACCCGCAAAGTTCTTGAGCACCAACTCCTTGACATAGAGCCGCACGAGATAACGCAGTTGGAGCGCGCGACTGCGCGTGGCGAAAACAAAATCGCGATGCCCGTTATTCACGACGATCAGGTTGCGCTCAGCATCGAATCGCGAGCGCCATAGTTCTCCACCAGCCCGTTCAAACGTATAGCCCGGCAAACCGCGCGCATTGACGACAGCTGGGCCGATGGCCACATCAAGGCTGTCGGTGACGGTGATCAGCGCCTCGGCACTGCAGCGCAAGTCGCGATGTGAGACGGCGACGGACAAACGCACGAGACCCGGCGACAAGGGAGCCTCGAAGCTCACTTCTTGATCGGACGTGGACGATAGAGTGCCACCCCCTTCGACGATCTCCCAGGCAAATGTCAAGTCCTGCTCGACCCGTCGGCGCGAACGATCCCGGGGCAGCGCGCGAAGGCGCCGGCTTTGGCTCACTGTCAAGGTGCTTGCCGCTGGTGAAATCACGACGGTGTGCAAAGGCCCAGCATGGTCGTAGAATTGGCGTTGGGTAGATTCGCCTCCCCTCGGTTCCGGAACGCCTCCCTCTTCCTCTGCTGAGGGCAAGCAATAAAGCCACTCCACGGTTGCCGGTTGGAGGGGATCGAAATGGATTTGAAGGCCTTGAAGGATACTCCACCTTGGGACTGGCCGGAAGGCACGGCAGAAAAGCTGGTCAGTGTTCTTCGGGATGAGCAAGCGGCCGAGCCAGATCGCGT
>Ga0137362_10002037_pt1 | contig 12916 bp, 14 predicted proteins | sample MadtaG_2_FD_104801 | JGI IMG/M metagenome (GOLD analysis project Ga0137362, IMG submission 104801) | Vadose zone soil microbial communities from Angelo Coast Range Reserve, California, USA - Mad1_100_16 metaG | ecosystem: Environmental > Terrestrial > Soil > Vadose zone | place: USA: California... | reverse complement strand
GGCTACCCCCGCCACCCAAAAATATTGTTGCCGGAGGACTTCCTCCTCACTTGCAACTCTCATCACCTTAATGTCTTCCTTTTCACCTCTTCTCGGGAGAACTGAGTTTGTCGTTAGCCCTAGATTCGACAGAGAGCATCCCAGGTAGACTCACTAAAGTGACCACCGTCCCGTCCTCTAGGACCTCCTTTCTCGGCACGAAGCGGAACTTGAATACATACGGCAAAACCAACTGCCAGATGGCCCAATAGAGAACCCCGAATGCGATGACAGCAATTCCGATAAGGTAATAGAGGTAGTAAGGCAGCGGCGGTGCATCACCGACCCTGTTGGCAGGGCGTATAAATGGCGCAACGAGAACTAGGATGGTCAATGAAAAGGTATAGTGTCAATTTGGGATAAGTGACGAAGCGCGCAGAACAACGGACGGAAAACGTTGGCCACTAGGAAGAAAAATGCCAAAGGGAGCCAGGCTGTGCGGTTTGAATCAGCTATATGGTAATATCGCCACGATTCAGTTGGAAAAAAGAAGTACCTTTAAATGGCCGGGGGAGATGGGGCTTGCTCCACCGGAGATAGAAAAAGCCCTATATAGCAACAATGAGACAAGGGTATAGGACCTAGGTGAGTCCTACGTACCAGAATGATGAACAAGTTGGTGATCTGCTCTGGGTAGCCCGCGACGTCCAAGATGAAAGGATATGCGACTTGTGGTGGAGGTGCAATAATAACAATCAACTACACAGGGTAAGTTGGGGCGTTTTCGGCCAGGAGGCGTGATGACTCACGGAAGGTATGAGGTGTATGATCAGCCCCGGAAACGGCGCATTGCGTGTTGGCCAATTTGATCCCCAAAAACGATTGCCGAAGGGTAGTGGCACGCCTTCCTTCGCTAGCTCTTGGTTCACGCGTGCGGCAGCGTAAGTCTATTCCAGTAGGTATATCACCAAGTTTGTGGAGTAGGTTGTATGAGGCGCACCGTAGTAAGGACACTCTACAGGCTTCGTTAGCAGGCTCTTCAAATTGAATGTTTGAAATTGCGTACTCACCCTACGAACGTTTAGTAAGCGAGGGAATAGCAAATATATGAATTTAAACAGGTTGTTCAGAATCGCTCACCCTAAAGCACTGTGTCACACTTTGCTTCAGAATTTACGCACACAGAAGTACGCAGAGTACATACCTTAGTGCCACGAAAACCGTCAGCGCTTTCTGTGCATGGCTCCCAAAAACGTTCTTGAAGAACAACGAAGCGACAGTTGTGCCAGATTTGAGAATGTCCTTCTTTGAAGATGCGCTGCAATTGGGTGCGTTTAGGGAATAGCCACTAGATAGCGGGCAAGGTCCACGTACGCAAAGTATGAGATATTAGCTAAGATGTACAACGTGGACGTGATTCCGAGTCCAAGCGGGCCGGCGATCTTCAGTGTTCGCACAGGGTTCTTGACATCATTGAGGACATAATTTACGTTTTGCCATCCAGAATAGGAGAACAGGACCTTGAACATCGCAGTTGCGTACTGTGTGAATGTCAACAAGCAATACAAGATGAAGAACGGGAGGTACGAGCATCATTACTGCTGTTTGAACTGCCAACGAAAGCATGGTGAAAGTTCAGGTGCGGACCTTTGATACGGGTCTTGCCAGCGAGAACAACCCAGCCTAAATCATACGTCGTCTTTTAAATATTCATTGTCACCAAAGAGGATAACCTACCAGTGACTACGATGAATATGAGGATGATTGTTTTGAAGAGTGTCAATATCTGGGCACAACTATGAGCATCTGTTATAAGTGGAGGGGAAATCCCTACATTCATAACATACACACCCAATCTTGGGGCAAAACCGTGTAGAAGGGTGGTAAAGACGATAACTAAATAATATATATGAGCCGGTATTTCGGGAAGAAAGTAAGTTGTGTACCTCCGCTAGCTATACCGCGTACCACCCAGCGATCGGCGGAATATCCTGCGGAAACGAGTATACTTAGTGGGTTCGTCAGACGTTTTTTCACATGTGGAGATCCTTATTCATACTTCTGAGCGAAGACCTATAACCAAGTTACATGAATAATGGTATAAATGCGTAAAGGAAAGGGCTCACAATACAGTTGCTCGCCGAAAAACCAAGGATGATGGCGCTCGCAGAAAAGATAACGGTTGCAAGGTATTTTGGCCGGCGATATACAGCTTCGAGGTACACCTTTTCGCCACCGGAGCGCGGAAACATGGTGCCAAACTCAAGCCAGATAAAAAGCCCACAGAACGAGAGGAAAAATCCAGCCACCCAAAGTAACATGGATGCACCGACAGATCCGACAGATCTGAGAATAGTCGACGGGGTAGAGAATATACCTGTGCCAATAATACGACCAATGCTAGAAGTAAATTTGATGAGAAAAAACCTTTAAAAAGGCTAAAAGGGGTGAATACATGAGCATTGTGCAGCTAAATACGCCCAAATGGCGCCCCATACCACCCGCCGTATCTGTAATCAACATTTTATCAGCAAAACGTTGACTCGCAGAGAATACGGGCCGGAAGTGACTTACCCTCCTCGAATGTGAGCTCGCCAGGGTTGAAATTTGGGGTTGAATCCGAATCTAGCACGGCCACGGCGCTCTCTGCTGGATTAACGAAGTCCTTCTCTTTCTCAGGGTGCGCAACGCCTGGTGTATCGCTTGAAAGGCGAGTCTCGGGGGAACGCAGAAAAGCGAACATCCCACAGAGTTGAAAAAACAGAGGAAGGAGGTTGAAAAGTGGGGCTCTAGGCTCGAGGTCAATAAATGTGTCTTTTCATGGCAGTCGGTTTACCAACTTGGGGCTTCATCAGCCTGCATTTTCATTATGCGACCGTCTTCCAGCCAATCAATTGAGTCACGCAAAATGCCATGTCCGGAGCATATGTGTGAGGGTATAGTGCGTCATGACCCGGATCGCATCGATGCCAGACGAGTAATCGGATTGTCGTATAAGGCCGAAGATTCTTGTTCTTCCTCTACAACGCGAGTGATACCTCATGGTGAGATTTGAGCCATGTCGCGATTCTATGGGTGCCGGTGTGGGTGGTAGAGTGGTGTGTCAATTAGGGCACGCCTCTCATAAGAAAAAAAGGTTCAAGATGCGAGTGGGGGATGGACAAATGTGGGCGGGTGCGGAAAGCCCCCACTCCGATCCGTGATTACATAATAAGATAATTTAATAAAAGAGAAGCCCTACAGTGCTACAGTAGTACCACTTTCAACGAAATGGCGAACGTCCCGTCCCGAAACTGCGCCCAGCATCGTGCGGAGCTTCACATTTAGGCCAAGTTGTTCCATCACATTGGTTACAATGAATGTGACTGATAAAATGTGGCGGTGGCACTCCCCGGTCAGCCGGCGGGGGATTAAATTGAATGTTCATGTGATGATGTGAACTAGCAAGTGAGGCGCTCAGGCTGTAGGACTACATAGGAGGTCAACCGGGAATGAAAAAAAGAACACGGAAGGCGGCCGTATGCCCCACCACTCGCAAGTGCACAGACTGCATACAGTATCACCGGGGGTTAATGGGTCATTTGAATTCTACACTCCGCTTGTCCATCACTGTCACGATGTTGTAGCTGTCGTACTTGGCTGGGGTATTTCTCCCATGCACGGGGCCTGAGTTACGATGCAGAATATTCTTGACATCCCACATGGGCACTAGAGCTGTCAGGAAACATTCCGGCGCCAGTCCAGTAGGTGTTGGGGCCGTATTTAATTTGAATAAATAGACAGCCGAGTCGGATAATATACATTAACACACTCTCATCCCTCTTCGCGCGTCTCCTCGCTGAGTTCTCCCTCCATGCTTCCCCGCGCTGAACCGCGTGAAAGCTCAGACGGAAGGCGCAGACAGGACAGTGACGTCGATTGTGTTCATCCATCGTTTGTACCCTCTGCTCTCATTCGCTTCCTCGCACTATCGGTCCAGCCTAGACCTGCCGTCGGACGGCGCTGCGACCGTGTACCATCTGCGTGTCGCGAGATCCGGTGCGATATGTTTGTTCAGAATTCTCAGTTTAATAATCCCCCTCCGCAGAGGAAACGTCGTTGCTTACCTACATCTTCGCTTCCCCCGTCTCTCTGGCTGTATCGTCGTCGTCGCGGCCTTCCATGACGCCTATCCGTCACCGCGCGACGAGTACCAACGCCATCATTCGCCTGCGTCGAGCTCTGCCGGGGCGTATTGGCCTGCAGTGTGGTAAGTTGGTGATGATCACGGGAACCCCCTGCAAGATAGCTCGGTAAAGCAGGGCTTGCGCCTTCCGACGATGTGGATAAGAAACGCGAAGAGTCGCGAGGGATAGGTGCCTCGAGTTGCCGGGGAGCTTCGGTTTCTGGAGGCAGGAGATGGTCCTCCCGCGCGATCCGGTAAGCAACCTCTACGTGGGGCCGGAGGAGTGAGATAAGCCAGTTTGAGACGACGTCGGGACCCTGATCCCTGTATACGCCGCCTACATAGGCCTGCACACTTTTTAGAGAATGGTATCCTTCGTTAATAAACAAAATCTGGCACCTTAAAGACTTCCACTTTGGATCGCACCGGCGGTCAGAAACATACCCACGAGTGCGGCGGTGATGGCCTTACCTTGAACGTTCTGCGAAGCTCTGAGATCGCAAGCTTGAGGTCCTGGGAGATTGAGCCTCCTATGCAACCCATACGACATGCAACTTGAAGGATATCATCAGGTACACTCATGCGGCAACAAGGGGACCTTCACATTTCTGCCAGCACATCTCTTCGTTTAATGCGATCCCTCATTTTCTGTATAGTTATCATGAGAAACTAGGCTCAAGCTGAGAAGATGAGAGCGCATCGACCAACCGAAGCAGGTCCAACTCGCAATCGCGGGTAGAGCTTCTGAATGGTATCCGTGACCGCCAAGGCAAACACCTGATCACCGAGATGTCCAAATCTTACGATGCTTCAGCTAGTAATCCGAGTAGAACACCAATTAGCTCACTCTTCGTTGTCGACCGGGGGATTACCCTCAGGCGCCTGGAACGCATGTTTGTGGCATTTGGGTAGGCTGCTGCTATGAGTGAAAATCCTCTTCCAAATTCGTTCGGATCGTATCTCTGGAAGTGGCGGCGGTGGGTCAACTGCAGAGCCAGAGGCAGTGGGAGAAGAAAGGGGAGAGGGGTGTCCTGCGAAAGACATAGCAAGGTGGCGGGAGTCAGGGTTCAGGGAGGTAGCGGCTAATAAGGCTGAGAGCTAGCGCTGCTCGGCCGCGCGGCCACCCCACCCGTCACAACTTTCTGGAATACCCCATACCAGGGGTAAGCCAGCTTATGGAATTGCATCCGACAAGCTCACGACGTGAGGGATGCACAAGGCCTTATCCCCGCATGCCTTGTACCCTAACTCTGTGACAGCCCGGAAGGCGATCTGTGACATCTGTCGAGTGGTACCAAATGGCAGCTTACAGGCCCAGTCCGTAAGTGGCCGGTGGTCAGGCCCACGTCGAATCACTTGTCAGTCTTGTCGAACCAGAGCCCGACGACTTGAATGATTATCGGACCTATGAAGAGACAGTCCGGATCGGAGGGTGGGAATCATTAACCCAAAAGTTCGATTTCCCTCCGCCACTTCTAGGCCCTTTGACAGCTTGGTTTGTTATGCGGTCATGGGGTTCACGTCCTCGTCCATTTCTGAGCATATTGCCATGCTGCTCTTTCGGAGACGATAACCATCTTATTGGCCGACGCGCCTTTTCATGTGACGGCTCCGTACTAGCCGAATCCATGCATCTCGTCTAGAGTTTCTCCCATATGGAGATTCTCTATTTGACAGAGACCCCGAAAGGAGCTTAGGACAGGTCCTTCAGCGGGCAGTTTTTCGCGTCTGTCTGGGGCTAGAAGGCAAATCCATTGTCCTAGAAATGTATTCGCGACGCCCCAAGGAAACCCTATCCCATCAATATATTCAGTAGTAATATGGTGATATGGCGGGCCCGTGCGTACTTTTGACACGTTCCATTCCTCCTCTCGCTTTCCATAAGAGTTAAATCGGACATGGTGGAGCGGCGGGAATTGCTTTACAAAAATGATTCAATATAACGTTTCTCTGAAGAAGACGCGCCTAGAGAAGTAGAGAAATCGTGCTGAGGAGTACGTACCGGTTAAAAAACCGCAGTACGGTTCCAAGGGGGTTCGAGTTTCTGTTGAATATGTGATCGCCCCCGGGCCGGACCTCCGCGTTTACTTCATTGTTGATCTTCCTGAGCGGTTTTCAAGCTGTTCCTCGTACAGGATTGCCTGGCATCCCCATAACTAGGTTAGCCGCTACAGCACTGTATGCCCATTACCACAATGAATGGCGTCGATCCCAACTTGGGCTTAAGCCAGAATTCGCGTTACGGAAGAAGGCCCAACTAGTCTAGATCTCATTGTCCATTAGCTTCAGATCGAGCTGCCACCTGACTGTATGAGAATTCAATACTATATACGAAAGGGCTCTGTGAGCCTGTGTGCGTGTGTGGACAACTGGTGGTCGCGGGATAAGCCCAGATGGGTATATATTGAACGTCTTCTCGAAGCCGAGTAAGCCGTTTGCCATTGGACGAAGAGTTCCAGACGGCGCCCATAAACACCTCGATCAATGCACCCGAACTGAACCATCAAATTATGGTCGACACACCCAATGTAAATGGACAGATCGTTGTCCTCTTTTATGGCCAGCAGCTCCCATACCCCGTGTCAATCTTTCTATATAGCGACTCAGCTGGCTCTCAAATAGGAGTTGAACGTAACGGCTGCCACAGCCCGGCGGCCGCGTAGATCGAGATTCGAGACTGGGGCGACGCTTTACTAATCCAGTTACAGTACGATAATCCAGAGCAGATCAGTCCTGGTCGACGCCCATCCATCGGCATACTGTACCTCGAGAGTGTTGGACGTGTGTTCGGAAACGAACGGGGCAATCCATAGGCATACTTCGAACACCCTACCAAACCCGCCCTCGACACCGAGCTGCCCGAGATTTGTTGCAAATGGTTGTTTACATTCAGTCCGCTGCAGGAGAGTTGCTGATTATTTTCCATTCCTGTTTCCATTTTGGCGATTGCAGCGGGATTTTCGCCTGGGGCGAGACTCCTGCCAATGAAGCTGCATCTTGTCCTATCCAGGAGGGGAGCCCTCCGTCAACGCGCGATATGACTGATGCATTCTAATCGGCTCAGCTTCTCGAGTTCTGGCCGTCTCGTTGTGGATGCTGCGATCTGCCTTGTTGAAGGCCTGAGGACCGCAGGTTGGACGGTAGCAATTGAACGCTCCATATGAACCAACTCATTGGCCACGTTTTGTCCGAACACTCTGAGTATGGGTCAAAGCTGAAACCTACGGTTTGGGATACAACGACCCCCTGGCTCGGATACATATCTTTCTCTTTGGTAGTCTCAGTGGTGCAAGGTGATGCACGTACCTGAACGCGGGGTCGTGGGTGGATGGACATGCTGGCGCTTAAAGTAGATCATTTCTCTCATGGATGAAGTCTCTCGTTAAGGGCGCTTTGCTAAACAGCCAATCAAGAGTTCCTGATCATTGCGATTTTGACATCTCTTGCACGCAAGGGGTAGGGAACCGACGACCCAGGCTTTATCGTCCCGTGTCTGGCGCTCCACTATCCCCTCTGGGTTTCAAAACTACGCTTACCTTTAAGAATAAAAAACAATTAGAATTCCGATCTCTCGATCGTCGCCTTACATCGTGGCTTACAGATATGTTTAGGCGATTAAGGGCTGCAATCTTAGCTTACAGATTTTTGAAACTGGGCGACGGCGGGCGGTCCAGGATCATATGGACAGGGGTCGTCGACGTGCCATGCGGCGTGCGTGCCAATGTGACCAAGTCGCCGTAGGCTCTGGTGCCGTCAGGAACCCTGGCTTGTTGGGCATTTACTCACGTTTGTCTGCAATTGAGCAGGTCCGCGGAGATAGGCTGTTCCATCAGGCTGCGGTTCTAAGTGGAATTTACAGGTCGGAATCCTCGAACCTGTATTTATTGTCTTTGGGGTACCATTTTACAAATGACATAGGCCATACCGGTAATTTTACAGACGATCGCACGGAATTCTAGTCCGGCGTTTTTCCCGCCCACTGGCAGGTACAAAGGCCCAAGCTCGTAAGTTGAACGTCGGAAGCAACAAGAAAAAACGAGGGATGTAGGTACGATGACACATAGAGGAGCCGGATCCAAGGAATTGACAATCTCGAATACCTTCAACTTGAGCGCATTTACGAGGTAGCTGCGGGGGCGGCGGTCACAAAGGAGGCAGAAGATACTCCCCACGTATGATCTCGTAGGCTTCTTTGACGTCCAACAGTAAGAGAGAGCGTAGCCATTTCCTGACGACATCCAGACCCTGCTCTCTGTACAGTCCGCCCACGTAGGCCTGTGAAAAGACGTTCAGAAGCGATTTCCCTACTTTGCCTTGGATTGAGGATTGAGAATACCTTGAAGACCTCAGCTTCAGACAGAACAATCAGTCAGGTGTTGGCGTATGTAGCTGCCGGGTGATGGTACAAACCTTGTGCATGCACCGACCTCTTGACCTCGTCGGCTTGAGCAGCTTGAACACGGAGACGCTCGTGTAGCCCATACCGAACGGCTCTAAAGATGAGGATCAGTAAACCGAATACAGCTCGGCCCAATGAGCGCAATACGTTTTCGCAAGTTTGCCGTGATATTTGAGGCGATCTCTCACTTTCTGTAGGATTGCAATCAAATAGTTAGACATGAAAGGAAAAACCGCTGGTCGGACGGACAGAGGAGGGACCAACGCAAAGGTTTGGAAATGCGTCTCGAATAAGGTCGGTCACCACGAGGCCAAATACTTGGTCTCCTATATTGATCAATCTTTTAAAACATTCAGTCGACTCGGACCATCGCAGTCGTGATAACGGGAGCTCACTGCTCGTTATCGAGGTTTGCCTCACTGGGTGGGTCCTCGAAGACACGCTTTGGACGTCTAAAGAGGCTTCGATGGGTGAAAATTTGCTCCAGGGTCGACTGAGAGCTTATCTTGGGAAGAGATGGTAGCACGGAAGGTGTATTAGTCTTTGAAGGAGACATGGGAGAGATGTTCTGAGGGGTGGGAGCGACGTATGGGAGTTATAAATCCTAGGGAGTACCAGACTCGGAAGCTGTTCCTCGTGCATCGTAATATTCCGAAACGCGCCATACCAAGGATAGATAGTCTCCACGGCAAGTACGGGTCGAAGGCCATCATTAGGGTGACGGAGAACCGAGAAATCTCACCTTTTCGAAGGGGCGCCATGAAGGGTTAGAGCATAGATCCGATAACAAAAGAGGAATGTCCATGCGGGAATCGACTGGGAAGCGGTCAGCCGGATCACGTTGTGCAGGAACCTTCTGCGCATCTGTCGCACCCGAAAAGGGGAAGTAGTGTATGAAGCGGATACAGCGAACAAACGCCTTACTACAGGCACCAATATGAGATTGTTCATCCACACCGAGCGCCTAAAGCAGGGTTATAGTGGCCACTGTGCTGTACATTTTCCGCCGACAACTATAACCGGTCCTAGGGTGGTACGGGCACCATTACAGCTGGCACGTTGCCAACATTTGCACTGATGTCCTAGGTAGCGTAAATTTTACAGCCCACCGTATCCAATCAATGCTGTGTATTGAAATAACGCCCGGGCTCGGTAGGAATTTCTGGCCCGTGCATAATCCTAAATATGGCACACGGGCCAGAGAGACGTCCGGATTGACTTCCATTGATAAACCGGGGGCAGGAATGTTACACTATGAGCACTGACCTGGCCGCATAAAGCATAGTGAAAGCCAGAGTGTGTAAACGGGTGAGGATGCTTGAGCTAAACGATCTTGGAACTTTTCTCGCCAAACCTGATGAGGTAATAATTAATAATAGCGTTCAATATAACCCAGGATTCAGGACCACGTGATCAAACCACAAAGTCGGCGGCCGGCGGATATACAGCTTCCATCCATCCTCGACCTTGACCTGATTTCTGGTGCAAGGACCAGGGCAGATGCCATTTACAACAATACCACCCGAATTCTCATGGTGTCATCTTTACTCCAAGTTTTATTCCCAGTCGAAACAAGGCGCATCAATCATGGAAGTCGAACGTTGATCGAACTCTCGGGTCGAATCCTTTAATTTCAGAAAACGGTTTAGATCTCTCAGGTACCAGGGATCTTGTATATAGGTCTTGGCGCTGAACTGCGCCAGTCTTTCACAGTCTCGTTCTCATTCCGCTTCGTCGCGGATTTTCATCCATCAATTCGTAAATTGCGCGGAATCTCAATTTTTTCTCCGCGTACTACATGAGTATATGGCGGTTTCACCCCACACCCCAGAACCAAAAGATATGTGCGTGGGCGCGGTGTTACCTCTGTAGCCAATACTGGATTGTTTTAATAAAAAAAAGGTTTGCCCCTGCGCAGCATGCATACTCAACCCTACTCGGGGTCATTTGTTCACTTGACCAAGACGCTGATTCCGAAAGCGAACTGTATTACGGTATTCCAGGCCCCCGGGTCGAATGGGGATCACCAAAAGAGTACTAGCAAGATCTGCTAAGCATTCATGAATCTTAAAGCGGATCATGAAGAGCTCTCTAACACCGTCGCGGGGCAAACACACGGCATATGCTTCGTAATTCATGGGCATCGTGCCTCACGTGGGCTATGTCACCCTGCCTGCTCGTGTATGAGTTCCGAAATCCATTCGTGTTTGGTGTACACCAATCTATCTCAACGCGCTATTCGGGTGAATGTGAAACTGCCTTCCTCAAGACACGTGTCAGAACTCATGGTAGGAATCCAACACCTCGATCATACAGCAGTCGTATTTCTGATGCCCCGGCTAATGTACAGCTTGTCGCGTGGCCTCCCTGTACGTACTGAAGTAGATGTATATGCATCGTGTCTTTCTCCCCCTCCGGCTGCATGCAAATATATATCTGTTATCATATTTTGTCCCACGACAGCTATCCCCTCTCCCCCGCTCGACTGAGAACACCCATACTATTCCTTCTGCAAAGGCTCTGCGCTAAGATCTTCCCCAACCGTTCTTCTTGTACTTTCACACGCCATGTGCGTGTGCTAACAACTGGAAAAGGAGTTTTCAGGCAAAATCGGGTGCGAATCCTCTTGAATGATATATCATGCACTGGGGAGGGAAGCCTTGTCCAGTATGTGATCTATATTCTTCACCATTAGCACCGACAAAGCAAGTCCTACAGCCACGACCATCGCCGTAACCGCGTCCCCACTCCATCCCGTTCTTAGAGCTATCAGGGCGGCGACTATAGGAACGATCTGCACTCAATTGTATGGTTGACCAGTCATTCGCCCTCGTGATTGCGCGTGCCATGACTGTAGCAACAGGTTCCCAGAATAAGCTGCTATGGCCGTCTGTTCTTTTGGGAAGCTGCGTTTTTCATCCGCGGGCCCTTTGTACATGTCGATGGACAGAGTATAGAGGCTCACTGCAACATTCCGAATATCCACGATCACGTCGGGTATGTCTCCAACCACTTACTCAGATGGAAGCGCCTCTGATATATGGTTCACGCACAGATGACGGAAAGAATGTTCTGCCAAGAGTACCCTTCTAGAATTGAAGATATTGAAAACTATACGGGCATGAGCAAAGCGAGCAAAACCCGCTTCCGTTCCTGACTGAACTAGCTTTCTTTTAATAGATAAAACTGTTGGACGCCGATCATACGGTTCCGGGCTTTACCGTCCTTTTCTCTTCTGACAATCACAGAGAGACATCCTCACCTTGTGACACTGCCGCGACTTCGGCCGATAGATCTGAGTCCCACATTATAGGCGACGCGCTCTCCCTTCCTTCGCTATGTCCCATAGCCATGTGCGCGGATCTGTTTCGACAGTCACGTTGCAAAAAGTCTCCGCACCCCCGTAATTTGTCTCCAATGGGTCCTAAAGAGCCTCTTTCCTTTACCGGTCGTCATTCTGATTCGTTATCGAGACATGGAAGCTTCGAGGAGCTCTCTCCATCCGTCGTCCAGTCCAGTAGGGCGTTGCAAAGGAGACCTTCGGCCATCGGCCCACATGATTTTCCGTCAGCCCTGTTTTGGTACTGTGGCGCGGATTGCGACATCCTGCCCCGAGGTCTTTGTTTTTCGGGGTTTACCTTTGTGCCAGAGGAGGTCAAGTACATGGAGAAGCAGTTACTACTATAATGTTAGGTCTGGCTCGATAGCAAGTGTGGCACAGGTGCACGAACCGCTTTTTCTTTCGACTCTGAGTGCGACAGGTCCTACGCCACCTCCTGACGGCTCGCCCTCAGTCGAGGGCGCTGCATCCGTGCCACCCAAGCAAGTTGATTGATCCAGCTTCACTTCACGAGGCATGTCCGGGTCGGAGCTACCTGGAATTGTGGAGGTCATTGAACCAGCGATGACAGCGCATCGTCCCTCTGGTGTCGGGTCATGGGCATCACGTCCAGGTTCGTTTTCATTGCCCTTTGCTTGCAGTAAGTGACGGTGTCCTTCATTACGGGCCATTTCCCATTTCCGGGGTACCGAACACCGCACAAAACAGGGGACTTGTTTGTAGACGTTGATGGATTGATGTGTTGGCCAAGCCAAAGGGTATGGCACAGCATCATGCATCATGGGTGGGGACCGTGAGAAACGGGTCTCGGGCTCAGGGGCCGAAGAGCCAATCACTGTCGCGCAGGCTCCTGGTTCTGGTACTTCAGAAATGCCCTCAGCCTTCCAACTGAGGCGTATATGTCGCATCTTTAGCGGATGTAACTCTACTAATGTCGCCAATGTGTAAACGGGACGACTCACTTGGCACCCGGATGCATATAAGCCGGTGTAGTTAAATTGTGCCAGCCTACAACCTCGATATCTATCGCCGT
>Ga0137362_10002030_pt1 | contig 12940 bp, 17 predicted proteins | sample MadtaG_2_FD_104801 | JGI IMG/M metagenome (GOLD analysis project Ga0137362, IMG submission 104801) | Vadose zone soil microbial communities from Angelo Coast Range Reserve, California, USA - Mad1_100_16 metaG | ecosystem: Environmental > Terrestrial > Soil > Vadose zone | place: USA: California... | reverse complement strand
ATCGCGGCGGCGGCGCAGGCGGACGGCTTACTCTGGACGTCGCCAGCCTTCTTCGAGCGGGCGGAGTACCATTTCTACGCCGCGCTGGCGCGGGCTGCGCTCTACGACGCAGCCCCCGATGCGGAGCGGACCCGGCATGTCGAGGCTCTGGTCGCGCACCACCGACAGCTCATGATCTGGGCGGCAAATTGCCCGGAGAATTTCGAGAACCGCGCCGCATTGGTCGGGGCGGAAATCTCCCGAATCGAAGGCCGCGCGCTCGATGCCATGGACCTTTACGAACAGGCCATCCGCTCGGCACGCGCAAACGGCTTTGTCCACAACGAGGCGCTCGCCTACGAACTGGCCGCGCGCTTCTACGCGGCGCGTGGCTTCGAAGAGTTTGCGCACATCTATCGGCGGAACGCGCGCAACGGCTATGTCGCTTGGGGCGCCGATGGCAAGGTGCGGCAACTCGACGAGATGTATCCACACCGCAGGGAGGAAGAGCGAGCGCCGGGTCCGACAGGCACGATCGGGGCGCCCGTCGAACACCTCGACCTCGCGACCGTGATCAAGGTGTCGCAGGCCGTCTCGAGCGAGATCGTCCTGGAAATGCTTATTGACACACTGATGCGCACGGCCATTGAGCAGGCAGGTGCCGAGCGAGGTCTGTTGATTGTTCCCCGCGGAGCAGAACCGCAGATCGAGGCGGAAGCCACGACTGGCGGCGACACGGTCGTCGTGCAACTGCGCGACCAGCCCGTCACCGCGGCCGTGCTGCCGGAGTCGGTGCTCCACTATGTCCTGCGCACCCGCGAGAGCGTCATTCTCGACGATGCCGCCGCCGAGTCGCCGTTTGCCACGGATCCGTACCTCCGTCAGCGCCAGGCGCGATCCATTCTCTGCCTGCCCTTGATCACCCAGGCCAAGCTGATCGGGGTGCTCTATCTCGAGAACAACCTGGCATCGCGCGTGTTTACGCCCGCCCGGATCTCGGTACTGGAACTGCTGGCGTCGCAAGCGGCGATCTCGCTGGAGAACGCCCGTCTGTACAACGATCTCCAGGAGCGGGAGGCCAGGATCCGCCGCCTCGTCGACGCCAATATCATCGGCATCATGATATGGGCTGTTGAAGGCCGGATCATCGAAGCCAACGAAGCATTTCTCGACATGTTGGGTTACAGCCGTGAAGATCTTATCTCGGGTCGGCTGCGATGGGCGGAGCTGACACCCGCCGAGTGGGCTCCCGCCGACCAAGATGCGTTGGCTCAGATGAGCGCGACCGGGAGCTGCAAGCCTTTCGAGAAGGAATATTTCCGCAAAGACGGCAGCCGCGCGCCGATTCTGATCGCCGGCGGGCTTTTCGAGTGGAAGCGAGACGAAGGGGTTGCCTTTGTCATCGATATGACCGACCGCAAGCGGGCAGAAGAAAAGCTGCGCGCCAGTGAGCAGCGCCTCCTCGATGCCCAAATGGAGCTCGCGCACGTAACGCGCGTGACGACGCTGGGCGAGCTAACCGCGTCGATCTCCCATGAAGTGAGCCAGCCACTTGCCGCCGTCGTCAATGCCGCGGCGGCCTGCCAGCGTTGGCTCGACGGCGCTACCCCCAACCTAGACGAAGCACGCCGCGCCGTGGATTGGATCATCAAGGAAAGTCATCGGGCGAGTGAGGTGATCCGGCGCATCCGGGCGCTCGCAAACAAGACAGACATTGAGAAAGTGCCGCTCGACATTAACGATGTGGTCAAAGAGGCCATCGCCTTGGTGCAGCGCGAAATGGACAGCCACCGGGTGTCGTTGCGAATAGAGCTCGCACTCGCTCTACCCATGATCCTGGGCGATCGGGTCCAACTGCAGCAGGTGATCATTAACCTGGTGATGAATGGCATTGAAGCAATGCAATCGGTCACGGATCGGCCGCGCGAACTGGTAATCCGATCGCAGCAGGACGAAACACGTCGAGCGCGGGTCACTGTGACAGACTCCGGTGTCGGAATCTTCGCCGAGAACGCCGACCGCTTATTCAACGCCTTCTTCACCACTAAATCCAGTGGCATGGGTATGGGGCTCTCGATCTGCCGTTCGATCGTGGAAGCCCACGGTGGCCGCCTGTGGGCCACGGCAAACGTACCCCACGGTGCCACGTTTCAGTTCACCCTACCGGTAAACGCAGACACTGCGCCCGTAAGCCGTCCATAGAACACGCCGCTCGGCCGCAAATTCAGCGCAACGGCAATGGCAAGGCAATCGACCAGGCAGTTTCGATCGTTCCGGTCAGCCACCGGATCAAACCGCCTCCTCAACTCTAAAGTACTTGCGGACATGCGATCTCGACCACGCATCCAGACCCTGGAATGATCGTGAATCGAAAGCCGTGCAACTTCACAATCGCGGTTACCAGGTTCAGACCAAGACCCAGGCCTGATGTGTGTCTTATTTTGTCCGATCGGTAGAAAGGCCTTAAGACGGCGTCGCGTTCGTGTTCGCTTATGCCGGAACCAGTATCTTTGACGCGCACGATATTTTCGCCGTTGCCGCGAAATAATCCGATCTCCACCTGCCCGCCGGCCGGCGTGAACTTGAGGGCGTTGTCGACGAGGTTGGCGACCGCCTCGATCAGCAAATCCCGGTCACCATGCACCCTCAGTTCGTGCGGCGAGTGGATCAGGAGATCAATACCTCTGTCTTCCGCTATCGGCTCGTACATGTCGCCCACTTCGCGTACGAGATCTGCAAGCGCGACGTTGCCAAAGCCGGCCAATCGCTGGCTATTCTCGATTTCCGCAAGCCGCAAAATTGCAGTGATGATCGATAGCGACTGATCGATTCCCTCTATCGCTTTGTCTGCAGCCGTCTGCAGCTGCTCCAGCGTCCTGGCGTTGGTGCGACCGCGCTCGAGCGTCAGCCGCACACGCGCGAGCGGTGTGCGCAAGTCATGAGCGATGTTATTGCCAACGCCTGCAAGGGAGTGGATGAGACCTTCCATCTCGTCGAGCATGCCATTTACTATCACCGCAAGTTTGGAAAAGGGATCGTTGATCTTCCGATGCGGGAGTCGTTCACGCAGGTCGCCAGCGACAATGCGCTGAACTCGCTCGTTGACCTCTACGATGCGCTTCCGGGCACGGGCGCCCAACGCCACACCGACCGCAAGGCAAAGAAGCACGGCGGGAACCAGACCAAGCGCGAGCGCCTGGCCAACGACGCGTGCGATCTCGCCGACTTCGTCGACATTTCGTCCAAGCGCCAGCACGTCGCCGTCCGGCAAATTCCGCGCGATCAGGCGGACCGCCTGCCTCTCTCGGCCACCTTGGTCTATCCGGTCGACCACAGCGCCTTGTACGGTATTATCGGTCTTAAGATCGGGCGGCAGGCTATCAAGGTTACCTGCGACCCTGCGGCCGTTTGAGCCAAACAATCCTGCGAGCCGAACGCGAGCCGGATCCAGCTTCAGATGTTCATTGATCGCGTCCAGCCTCCGCTCTGGCAATAAGGCCGCAATGACGCCGATTTGCGTGGCGATCACACGGTCGGATCGCATCGTCAAGTCGCCCTTCGCTTTCAAGTAGACAAAGCCGAGCAACGCAACGATAGAAGCCGCAAATATGCCGGCCACCAGCAAGGTCCACCGCAGCGTAGTAGAGCGCGTGAACTCAGGTAGTTGCATAAGATTATCCCGCCGAAAGATTACAGAGGCGCTATGCTTTTCTGCTTGCCTTGGGGAATATTTGCGAGGCTTCGGCGGTGCGCGGTCGGAGTCTGGCCGGTCGCCTTGCGAAATGCTGTGGTGAACGAGCTTGTCTCGAGGAAGCCCACCGCCAATCCGATTTCCGTCACCGACGACGCGGATTCCACTAACAATGTCTTGGCGCGTTCTATGCGACGGCTGCGGTGGTATCGATGCGGCGGCGCACCGAACGATTGCCTGAAGGCACGACAAAAATGGTATGGACTGAGGCTAACCAGCCCCGCCAAAGTCCTGAGCGATGTTTGCTCGGCGAGATGTTCTTCGATGTAGGTGGTGATCACGCGCTGCTGCCAGCCGGCGAGGCCACCCCGCGTCGGAACTTCGATGCGCGGCGGCCCGGCATTGAGGCGAATAAGCTCGTGCGCCAGCAGGATGCCGAGGGCTTCAAGATAAGGGCCACTATTGGCGCCTGCGCGCTCGATCGCTCTCTTGAGCTTGAGCGCAGTGCCCGACAGTGTTGCATCTTCGAAAAAAAGCCGCGCCGCCAAAGTCGCAGGCACGACATTTGTTTCATGATGCGTCGGCATCCTGGCGGGATCAAAATAGAGGTATAAGACACGCGTGAGAACGCGCGGTTCCTGCCACTCGTCGTGATACACATGACCGGCTGGCACGAAAGTGAGCTTTCGCCTCACGTCTCGCAACTTCGACCGGGGCAGGCCATCGACAAATGTCTCCCCATCGCTTCGCATCCCCTGGTCATATACCGCAAGAAGGTGAAGTGGGGCGCGAAAGCGAAACTTTACCCTTTCAGGTCTGGTAGCTTGCACGATCTCGGCCGCCATGCCGTCCCATGCCACGGTACGACGCCTCACGATATCGGGCGGATAAACCTCCACGGCATGATTGGTCGGGTCGACCATGGATCGATCGCGCTTCGAATGAAGTTGGCGCCCGGTATATCCGTCGTCTCTTTCGGGTGCACTGAGCGCTTTTTGGATGTCCCGGCCGAAAGGACCATGGGATGGAACGTTTGAACACCGAGAGCTCGCGAACATGGGTTCCACCTCTAAGGCTCGAGTCGGCTAACTCGCATTCACTGGGCCCTATCTCTCCAGCCTAGTCCGCCCGTGACGAGTTGCTCCATTGCTACCGAGCTTAGTTTGACTACCGAAATGGTTGGGGACCCCGATACCTTGGTTTAACCGCGCCGCGAACTGTTTTGCCGACCGCGCTAGCGGATCTCACTCGCAGGCTCCGCCGTCATGCTTCTTCAGGGCAGCCTGGAGACCTTGGACAAGGCTGTCCCCGTCGAAGGGCTTGGTCAGGTAACAAATCGCCCCGGCCCCAAGCGCCTGCGCACGAATCCGCTCATCGGGGAAGGCCGTGAAGAAAATGAACGGCACGCGGTAGCCCTGGGTAAGCAAGTGGGCTTGCAACTCGACGCCGCTCATGCCGGGCATTTGGACATCTGCAATCACACACGAGAAGTCATCGAGGCGGTTCGACCGCAAGAACTCTTCGGCGCATGCGAATGTATGTACGATGTGCCCGAGCGACCTTACAAGGCTGTCAGTCGTGGCACGCACGGATGCATCATCGTCAATGATTGCGACTAGCGGAACTTCTGACAAGGCGGTCTTTCCTTGACGCGGAGACTAGGAGCCCATGGCGTCACCGTCACCCTGACTGCAGATTGCATCATGGATTGGGATTGAAAAGGATACCTAGGTATAAGCTCTAGTGTTTCGGGCGACGGATTCCGAGCAGGTCAGCCGTTGCGACTAAATCAACCAACGACCGAGCCTTCATTTTCCGCATCATATGGCCACGATGCACCTTCACAGTGATCTCGGTGATACCCAATCTTGCTGCGACCTGTTTGTTCATTAGTCCGGCAACGACCAGCGTCATGACCTCGCGCTCGCGCAAGGTCAAAGAGTCGAACAGGATTCGCCGTTCTGCAACGGCCTTCTCGCTATCGCGTCTTTTTTGATCTCGCTCGAGCGCCCTGCTCACGGCATCCAGGATATCCTGGTCACGGAACGGCTTGGTCAGGAAGTCGACGGCTCCAGCTTTCATTGCCTTGACCGACATCGGAATGTCGCCATGACCCGTCATAAAGATGATCGGGATGCGAATATCAGCCTCGGCCAATTCGGCCTGAAAGTCGAGGCCGCTGACCCCTGGCAGTCTGATATCGAGGACCAGGCAGCTTGCAAGATCCGGCATCTTGATCTGCGCAAACTCGTGGGCCGAACCAAACAGTTCGACCCGCAAGCCCATCGATCGGAAAAGACTGCTGAGAGTCGCGCGCATCGCCACATCGTCGTCGATGACGAAGACGATCCGTTCCGCTGCGCTCGCGAGGTCGTCCGGCGATTTTGGGCGCCCGATCATAACGCATCCTCTTGATAAAATGGTAACATGAACTGAAACCTCGCGCCCGGCCCCACATTGTCGGCGGCCGACATCCGCCCCCCGTGGGCTTCGATGATCGAACGGCAGATCGAGAGGCCCATGCCCATGCCACCGGATTTAGTGGTGAAGAAGGCGTTGAACGATGCGATCGCCTCGGCATGCAGTAAACGCGTCATGAGTTCCGCAGCTATTATCGCCATGGCGACCGACAAGACCGCCACTCCATAGTAAGAGATCTTGGGCGAATCTAGCCACCCTTGAGGGAGGTCGGGTTTAATCATTCTCCTTACTCGTCCCGCTTAAGGCGATGAGACTGCTGACAACGTTGTTCACCGGAGGGGCCGTTCCTGCAACGGAAATAACGGCAAGCAACGCTGATACAATGACGCTGCCCGTCAGGGCGAACAGCACGATCACAATCAAACAGGCGAAGGCGGTCGAGGCGAGGTAGATGCCAGGCCGAAGGAAAGCCAAGTTCGCCGATGCCAGCGCAATGCTGCCGAGGAAAAATTGTTCGGCTGAACTCCGGAAATTCGTGGTCCGGTTATGCACCATTCGGAGAGCGTTCCGGGTCTCTCGGACGGACAAGATTAGAGCATTTTGCAGCAAAATCGGCAATCGGTTGCAGCTCGGCGGGAGGCTATACACGCGGTTCCCGGGACCGAAGTTGCCTAGCCTGATTGTTCGGCACGCTAATGTCCAGAGCCGGGACATAAAAGGCAAATACTACAACCTCCGTATAACTTTCCGATCCCTTCCGATATTGGATTCTTACCCACGTACAATTGAGCCATCCCTCTCGATCACTAGTCTCGCTACTGGAAGAGCCGATTGCAGGTGGCGAAATGTCCACGATCCCGGCAGAAACGATTGAACGCAACCGCGATAATCCCGACGGCCGGATTCACGTATGTGCCCCACCGGCAAACCATACCTATGACGTCGGGGAAGCCTACTGCTTCGCCTGGGGAGGCGGCACATGAGAGTCAAACTCTGCAGGCGGTGTCCCTATACGCCGCGAGACTTGGCACCACTACGATCCCGAAGCTGCACTTCACGTGTGCGCGAAGTGCGACGGTGAACAAGCGATGCTCACCAATCACTACCCACGCGATGTCCACAGGAGGCGAAAATGCGCAACAGTCCACAATATCTTCGAAATGGCGCAGCGATGCGGTGCGCCATCTGTGACGGAAAGTTTGGTCTCATCCGCCACTACGCTTGCCACACCGCCTTCTGTTCAAGGAAGTGCGCAGATCGTTTCAAGGCCCGCCAGGTGGGTGATCGCAGATGGTTACTCCAACTTCGCGCCGCCTGACAATCAGTTGCGGTCCGAAATCATAGGACTTCGGAACAAGGAGCCTGCGCAATGAACTTTCTGTGCAAACTCCTTTTATGGAGCTGTCTTTGTTGCCTATTGGCGATCCGAGTCCAAGCGCAAGAGGATGGACAAGGCCAGGCTGCGCTGCACCACCATCCTCCACAGGACCAGCTCCTGCACAAAAAGTTCTATTCAACATGGCACATGCCCGATAATCCTTCCGTTAGCTGCTGCAATGAGGCGGACTGCTACCCGACTGAAATCAAGTACGTTGACGGCGAGGTTTACGCGAGGCGCAGAGAGGACGGGAAGTACATTGCTGTTCCACCTCAAAAGGTAGAGCGGAACAGAGACAATCCCGATGGCAGAAATCACCTCTGCGCTCCCCCGCCCAATATCTTGCACCCCTCCGATACCGTGTTCTGCTTTGCATTGGGGGGCGCCACATGAGATTCGTCTTGGTGAATGGCAGGACGCCCTGCCCGCAATCTTCCTGTGGGCTGTGCTGTAAGCCGATCGGCACTAGCTATCTGCGAGAAATCGAGACGCGGCTCTCCTACTGTGATGATAAATGCTACGCCGAACATTGCGAGAGCGCGGTGCTGGCTATCGAATATCATGCGAGAGCATCATGAGGAGCCTCAGCATATCCAGGGACAGAGTGATCGGCCTCGGCCGCTGCGCATGCTGGGTCAACGATATCGCACCGTTGAAAATATAGGCGCACGACACCTCACCGCATGAGGTTGGAATGAGAAAACCAACTCAGGCGCTGGGCTTGATTTCGGCTGCGGCGTCGAACGCGTCGAGCGCACGGGCGGAATAGACGACGGCCGCGCCGGCGTTGACCGAGACCGCCACGCCCAGCACTTCGGCGATCTCATCCTTGGTCGCGCCCCGTTCCCGGGCTGCCGCGGTATGCACCGTGATGCAACCATCGCAGCGCAGGGTGATGGCGACTGCGAGCGCTATGAGCTCGCGCGTCTTTTCATCGAGGTGACCGGCCTTTTGGCCGGCCCGGCTCAGGATAGTGTAACCCTTGACAACGTCGGGATTGAGCTTGCCGAAACCGCCTACCCCGGCGACGAGCTGCTGCCGATATGTATTCCAATCCAGCATGTGCATGACGCTCTCCTCTTCGATGAGATGTGAAACGCGGAAGAAATGGTGGATTGCCCGGGTTCAGCACGCCGCGTTGCGCGCCGACCGGACACCGGTTTGAGAGGACAGGCCGGACGACGCCGTCGATGACGTTGCTTCGGAAAGCCGCTGGCCGAGCGCTGCCTTCATCGCGCCGATCTGCTGGCGCTGCCCGGCGATGATGTTCCTCGCGATCCGGCGAATTGCCTGTTGTGGCTGTAGCGCAACTCGGCCTCCGCCATATCGACGGCGCCCTGATGGTGCGGGATCATCATGGCCGTGAAGTCGGCGTCGACATTGCCGGACGGCTTCACTGCCATGTCCATCATCATCTTGTTCATGGCGGCCTTGTTCTCGGCCATGAAGGACGCTTCCGCGGTTTGCTGATGGAATTGTCCGGCTTTGTCGGCAGCGGTCGCCTGTTGCGCCGAGGCGTGAGCGGGATAGGTCAGGACCAGCAACGCAAGGGCGCCGCTGATGAGGGTTTTCTTCATCGCGTATTCGTGGTCATTGCGCTCCTGAACGCCGCGCTCGGGTTGGCGAGGGCCCCAGCCTGCGACGGACAGCTGACGATGGTTGTTGTGGCCAGGCATGCGCATTACATTCTCCTCATTCACGCATTCGATGCTTTGAGAAATCGGTGCGAATGGAGAATTGGCAATGCGCTCGCAGCGCAAAGCCCATGCCGAACGGATCAAAAATCCGGGAACGACTGAACCGGCGACGCTCGACCCGCACAGTGCGATTGCTCCCCCGTTACGGGCACGCCGTAAATACGGGATGACCCGATCGTCAGATCGGCGCAACTTCGAACCAAAAGCCGCAATCTCCAGCAAGCAATTTCATCCGGAAGCGCGCACACTCCGTCTGTCTACGCGCGATCGATGCGAGCTATTTTGCCCCCTGCTCGCTTCGTCGATCACTACGAAACCAGACCTCCTCCCTGTCGGTTTCGCTTGGCCTAGGCGTTTGGCCGGTGGCTCTCTGCCATCGGCCTTCTTTTATCTCGAGTATCCATCCCTCGCCATTCTAAGACACTGAAGTTGCGTAATGGAGCAGTCATGGACGGCGCTTGAGGGTCCCAGTGCGCTCGGCATCCCGCCGCAATTCCCAGTGAGTTCTTTTAAATCGCAATTTAATGGCCCTCTACTCGGCGCCCACCTAACTTCGTGGCATCCGCTTTCAAGAGTCATCCGGGACGCCATGAGTACATCTGCTGCCATCCATATCGTCAGCCCGGTTCAATTCGATTCCGGAACGGTCCAGACTTCGGGCTCTGAACGTCGCGCGGCGATCGCGCCTGCACTGGGCATCGCTTCGGCAATCTGGGGCGGCCTGTTCGAGGTGGCGCCGGGATCGCGGACCGGCATTCACCATCATGGACAACAGGAAACGATCGCTTACGTCCTCTCCGGCATCTGCGAAGTGCGCTGGGGCGAAAGTGGAGAATCTTCGGCACGTGCGAAGGCGGGCGATTTCATTCACGTCCCGGCCTTCCTGCCACATATGGAAATCAACCCTTCGAAACTGGAGCCGTTTCGATGGGTTGTGGTGCGTAGCACCGCAACGCCTGTTGTCATCAACTTGCCGGACGACACCTGGCCGTAAGCCTGATGTCTTTCGGCGGGCAGCAGGACGACACCCGGCCGTAAGCCGGACGTCTTGCGGCAGGCAGCTTTCACCCGAAACTGCGAACATGGAGCAGTCGTGGACGAGGATGAACCTATGCAATTGAGATTAGATGAATGCCTCGGCGGCGCTCCATCTTGCTTGGTTGTGTGAGGAGAGATTCAATGATCGCTAACTACACAGACCACGCGGCGAACGAGCGAACCTTTCTTGCCTGGATACGTACCGGCTTGGCGGTTGCCGCATTTGGCTTTTTTCTCGTCAAGCTGAACGTCCTTGTTGATGCGGTGGGTGGCGGGATCCCACCGCATCTTCCGGAAGAGACCGGCGCGTTCGTCGCAGCCGCGGCCCGCTGGGCCGGACTTGCAATGGTGGTGATTGGAATCTCCATCATCGCACGAAGCAGCGTCGGCTTTGAGCGCACGCGCCGCGCGATCAATCGCGATGAAATTGTCCAGATCCCGCAGTCCCGTGCGGAGCCGCTACTTTCGGCGGCGCTCGCGATCGCCGTGGTGATTTTCTGCATCTATCTCGCGGTGCTTTGACCTTCGCGGCACACGATTCCAATCCGAATTCCGATAGGAGAATTCCATGGATACGAGAACCGACAATTGGTCCGGCACAGCTGTGCACCCCGTTGGCCTGATCATTCGGCAAAAAGACCCGAATAATCTCGAAATGCCGTTCGATCAGCTCGGCGATTTCATAACGCCGGCCGAGCTGTTCTATATACGCAGTCATTTCCCTACGCCGGAGCTGGATCCTGTCGCCTATCGGCTGTCGATCGGGGGTGCGGTACGTCAGGAACTAAAGCTGAGCTACGCGGATATCCGCGCGATGCCTTCACGGACCTGCATCGCCACACTGGAATGCGCTGGCAACAGCCGGGTATTCCTGGTGCCGCCGGTACCGGGCGCACAATGGGAACTCGGCGCGGTCGGCAATGCCGAATGGACTGGTGTTCCGCTTTCCGTACTGCTCGAAAGCGCCGGACTGGCCGATGATGTGTGCGACATAGTTTTGGAAGGTGCCGATCGCGGTATAGCGAAGGAGGAGCCGAAGCCGCCGGGTCCGATCTCTTATGCCCGCAGTATCCCGAGGGCGCGGGCGATGGAGCCCGACGTGCTGATCGCCTACCAGATGAACGGGCAGGATCTGACGCCCGATCACGGATATCCGTTGCGCGCCGTAGTGCCGGGGCATTACGGCATGGCGTCGGTCAAGTGGTTGACCGACATCGTTGCGGCGACGCAGCCGTTTCAGGGCTACTGGCAAACTTCCGACTACGGATATTGGGATGATTCCGAGGGGATACCGGTGCGCCGGCCGCTCGCGGAAATGAAACTGAAGTCACAGATTGCACGCCCCCGCGTGTACGAGAGGCTCGAACCCAGCCGCCCCTACACCATCCTCGGTGCCGCTTGGGCGGGGGACACTGATGTCACCGAGATCTGGATCAGCCTCGATGGCGGCGGGTCGTGGGTTCAGGGCGAATTCCTCGACCCGATAAACCGGCACGCATGGCGACGCTGGAAATACGATTGGATCACACCGGCACAACCGGGCCGCTATACGTTGTTGGCGCGTGCGACGGGAGCAGACCAACGCGCCCAGCCAGACGGTCACAATCCAAATTTCGGCAGCTATGTGATCGATCATCCACTGCCAATTGAGATCTTTGTAGCTGCGCCTTGATTGCGGTGTATGCCGAACGCTGCGACATTTGTCGCGGATGCCGATGGCACGCGGTCGGCGCGTGATGTGCAGCACCGTAGACATCCGATCTTTCCAACTAAATCCGAATTTAGCTTTCCAAAATCCAATTTAATGGTGCGAGCAAATTTTGGACCTACGTTATGCGGAATAAGACATCTGACTTCAGCTTCTAAAGCGCTGATCAAGCTTATTTTGTAGGTTCGGCAATATCAGAACTTGAATGTCAGTCTTTCAACGTGCCCGCAATCGAGGAGCCGAACGATGAAGATGAAATACTTTCTGGCAGCACTGCTGCTCGTACCTTCACTCGCGATAGCTACGGCTCAGGCGCGAACAAGCGAAGGCAGCGGTCTGCCGCAGGCATCCGGAAGCGAGGGCCGCGAGGTCGCGGCTCCGCCCTGGAGCGCCGCCTGCATGACCGACCACGGCCCGAGCCAATGCGGCGAGCCCATGTGGATCTATGGCAGCCGCGGCGCGCTCGCGCGATACAAGAATGCGTTCTGACATTGACTGGTGCAGCGACGCTCGACCTGCCTCGGGCGATGCTCGTCGGTCAAGTTGCCCCGCGCTTACGGCAAGTGAAAACGCGCGCGCGAGCGTGATCGCATCAAGCCTTCGTCGCTCAGGTGCGGGGTTCGCTGCTCGAACCTGGCCTCGCTGATATCGATCGGCACCTTCGGCGTTTCCTGATCGGCGGGCGAGAGGCGGCCGAAACCCAAACTGATGTAAATGTTCCGAGGGAATTCTCCTTTCCCGTCACCACCTTTACTTTCCCGTCACCACCTTCGCAACTTCAGTGCCAACGCTTCCAGCTCGAACGTCCGCGCCGAAATGTTTTCTAAAATTCAATTTAATGGAGTCGGCGAATTAGCGAGCCTACATCAGCGTTCACGCATTCGGCGTTCTCGTGAATCATAGTATCTGGTGCGGGCGATGAATATCCTTGATCCACAGGGTCCGATCGGAGCCGCAGAAAAAGCCATCCTGATCGACTCGCTTGCGATCATGCTGGCGATCGTCCTGCCAACGATCATTGCGACCTT
>Ga0137362_10002028_pt1 | contig 12947 bp, 11 predicted proteins | sample MadtaG_2_FD_104801 | JGI IMG/M metagenome (GOLD analysis project Ga0137362, IMG submission 104801) | Vadose zone soil microbial communities from Angelo Coast Range Reserve, California, USA - Mad1_100_16 metaG | ecosystem: Environmental > Terrestrial > Soil > Vadose zone | place: USA: California... | reverse complement strand
CGATTCCTGTTTTTATCCCGATAGCGGCAAATGGGCGGTCGTGAACGAGGAACTGGAGGAAGTAATAGTGAAAGGGAACGAGACTGACTACTTCGATGGCGAAGAATAGAGCGTTTGTCATGTCGAGCGAAGTCGAGACACCTCTCGCCATCTCGAAAGCTGCAGTTAGAGATTCCTCCACCCATTCGACTTCGCTCAGGGCAAGACTTTCGGTCGGAATGACAAAGGGCTGAAATGCGCAAAGTAAACGTAAGCGGGATCAAAGAAGAGGCGTGGCAATCGCCAGGCGGGAAGTATGCCGTGTCCTTCAAGGGAATTTCGGAAGCGCTTGGGCGCGATCCCAAGTCGCTCGATTTATCCAGGCGTCACCCATTCGATTTGGAATGGAATCGTGTTCCTCCCGGAAAGTGCAATTTCCCTTATCACGCGCACTCGGCGCAATGGGAGCTTTATCTCGTCGTGAGCGGCAAGGGCACCGTTCGTCACAAAGACGGCACGACCGAGGTCGTGCCTGGCGACGCTGTTATTCTCGGGCCTGACGAGCCGCATCAGCTCAGTAATTCTGGGACCGAAGATTTCATCTACTATGTGATTGCCGACAACCCCATCGGCGAATCCGCTTACTACCCGGACAGCGGGAAGTGGAAAGTTAACAAATCATCAGTGGCGGACCGCGTCGTTGTGAAGGGGGAAGAGACCGATTATTTCGACGGCGAAGAATAAGTCATCTTGTGATTAGCAGGTGCTCTGCACTTAAGGTGAAATCATGGGTCCCAACAAATCGCCACAGGATTTTCCGTACGAGACTTATCTCAACATTCTGCACGGACCGCTTGAACTAATCGATGTCCAGAAACTGGCCGATGCCTGCACGGACAAGTGGTACAACCAGACGCTTTGCAAGGTAAACGATTCTGTTGTTAGGCTGGCGGTGATTCAGGGGGAATATCACTGGCACGAACACAAAGACATCGATGAATTCTTTTTCGTTCTCGACGGACATTTCCTGATCGATCTCGAAGATCGCGTTGTTGATCTTGCGCCGAAGCAGGGCTTTGTTGTGCCCAAGGGTGTGCGCCACCGCACGCGCGCGCCTGAACGAACAGTGATTTTGATGGTCGAGCGCGCGGACATTGTTCCGACTGGCAACTAAACGCGCCGAGGGGCAGGTGAAAATAATTTCGGGCGGACAAACAGGGGTCGACCGCGCTGCGCTCGACGTTGCGCTCAAGCGTGGAATCGATTGCGGCGGTTGGTGTCCAGCCGGGCGCCTCGACGAATTCGGAAGGATACCGGATCGATATCCTATCACTGAGTTGGAACAAGGCGGTTTCACCGAGCGCACGCTACAAAACGTCAAGGACTCTGATGGAACAGCCATTATTTATTCAGAAAAGCTGAGCGGAGGCACTCAGCAAACGATCCGCTTCTGCGTTAAGCAACAACGCCCGTATCAAATGATCGACGCATCAAAGGTTTCGATTGAAGACGCCGCGAGGTTGATCAAGGATTTTGTCCGCAAGGATAAGATCGACATCCTTAACCTGGCCGGCCCGCGCCAAAGCGAATGGCCAGAGGGATACGATTACACCTATCGCGCACTCAATCTATTTCTTCTCGATGCTGCGCTGTAGTGGCAGGCGTGCCCTGCAATTTACGAAATCCGCAGCCGACACGGCTGCCTCCACAGTTTCTTGCGGCATCTTTATTCGTATCTTAGCGCTTTGACCGGATCAAGGCGGGCGGCGAAGTAGGCGGGAATCAAAGCGGCAAACGAGCAGATGAAAAATGCGCTGATGCAAATAATCGCAACATCTCTCGGGATTACTTCTGCCGGAATTGACGAAAATTGATAGACTTCGCGCGGAAAAATCTCGATGTGCAATGTCGATGCGAGCCAGTGACTGAATTCATTGCGGTACCGGATCAACGTCATCCCGAGTCCAAGTCCCGTAAGAGTTCCGAAGAGTCCGACGATCGTTCCCTGGCCAAGAAAAACCCAGATGATTTGTGCGATGTTCGCCCCGAGCGCTTTCATAATTCCGATCTCGCGCCGCTTTTGCACTGTCACTGTGATCAGCGTGCTCATGATTCCGAATGCCGCGACGACCACGATGAAGAACAAAAGGAAAAACATCACTGTGCGCTCGAGCCGCACGGCCTCAAAGTACTGACGGTTCATGTCGATCCAGGTCTGCGCGTATTCCGGCGGCTCGAGAAATTGTTGAATCGCCTGTTTTACCCGCTCGGCACTGTAAGGGTTGTCGGTCCTAACCGTTATGCCGTGCAACGCGTCACCCAAGCCGTATAACTCTTGTCCGCTATAAATCGGCACGAGAAGAAATTCGGAGTCGTGCAGGTAGTGACCGGTTTCAAAGATACCGGTAACGGTCAGTTCCTTCGGCAGGATCACATCGCGCAACTCGTCCACCGCTTTTTTTTCTTCCTCCCCCTTCGCGTTCTCCAGTTTCTTAATGGAATCGAGAATCTGCCCGAGATTCCCCGGCGAATAAACCGTCAGCTTGTCACCGACGTGAATCTGCAATTTTCGTGCGAGCTCAACTCCGAGTACGGTTGATTCGCCCTCCAGATCAAGCTTGCCGTATTTGATGAATTTCCGCAGTGGAACCACTTTCTCCTCCTGCGCGGGATCCACACCCCGAATCATCGGGGCAAGCCGCCGGTTCTGAAATTCCACAATCACCGGCCCCTGAATGTAAGGCGCGGTTGCCACCACGCCCGGTGTCTCATCGATCTTCGCTTTGAGCGTTCGCCAATTGTGCAGGACGTCTTCTGCGCTCACGAGGATGTGCGCATCGAAATCGATCACTTTCTGGCGAAGCTCGCGGTCGAACCCGGTCATGACTGAAATCACCAGAATCAGCACTGTTACGCCGAGCATCACACCGAGGACGGAAATCAATGTGATGATGGACAGGAAAGTGCGCTTCGGCTTCAAATACCGCAGCGCCAGAAAAAGACTAAACGGCAGCTTCAATTTTGTTAGCCTGGCGGCAAACTCGCTTCAGTTCAACCGTGCGTGCAAGCGCAAGTTTGCGGGTAGCGCACGCGGCTCGCATGCTGGTTTCGGTGTCGCGCCGAAGCGAACTTTGCTTTGAATTTCCTTCGCCGTTGGAGCCGAAAACACACACGAAAAGTTCACGATCGCGGGACGCGCCCGCCAGCACGCGAGACGCGTGCGCTACCCTATTTCAGCGCGTGGGCTTTTAGTTCTTCCAGCATGACGAATTCGAGCGCAGAGGCGTGGGTGGCTTCAAGATCGACAGGAGCCGCGCGATTGTGATCAAGCGCGCTTTTCCAGCGCGTGACGCAGACGCACCATTTATCGCCGGGCTTGAGCCCGGGAAACCCCCATTCCGGCCGCGGCGTTACCAAATCGTTTCCATCGAGCACGGAGAAATCCAAAAACTCGCGCGTGACTTTCACGCACACCGTGTGCAATCCGACATCTTCCGGTCCGGTGCGACAAAATCCGTCGCGATAGAATCCTGTCATCGGATCGCGACAACAGCATTTGAGTTCAGTCCCGAGAACGTTTGTGGGCACGAGAGGAAGGTAGCGAACGATCTGCCCTTTCAATCAAAATCTCAGGCCGTGATTCGTCGAAACGTAAAAATGTTTGGAGCAAGCAAGCAAAGGCGACCCTGGATTGTCCCGACGCGGTTCGCTACTCTTCTCCTCAGGGATCGAATTAGATGAACCGCAAATTTCTCAGGACACACATTGCCATTGCTTATTGGGTCATCCCGGCTGAGCCGGTGCGCAGCTTTCTGGAAAATATGATTGTCGATCTTGCGTGGCGATATGACGCGCCCGTTTTTGAGCCGCATGTCACGATCCATGTTGCATCGAATCACGTGGAAGCCGCCGAAAAAGCCACTTTGCAAGCCGCGTTTGGTTGCGAACCGGTCAATTTGAAACTCCTTGATGTGCGTCACTCGGGCGAATTTACCAAAACCCTTTTCGTGCAACTTGCGCTGAACAAAGAATTGCAGCGACTGAACGAAATCATACGTAGCAACGCGCAAAATTCATTCGATTACCGCCTCGAGCCGCACCTAAGCTTGCTCTACAAGAAGATGCCGATTTCGGCACGGCGTCGGTTGACACGGTCAATCAAGTTGCCGTTTTCGGAAATGACTTTCGACTCAATTAAAGCGGTCCGTTGCCCTTTGCCTACGCGTAACCGGGCCGATGTGGAAGTTTGGCGCATCGTCGCGACGAAATCGTTGGGGCGGTAACTACTTAATCGCGCAGCCTCGACGCGGCCAGGCCAAAGCGGCTACAACAAAGGTGGAGTTGATGTCGATGTTGGAGTCGAGGTTGGCGTCGGAGTCAGCTCGGCAGGCGCAGGTGAGACCGTCGGCGATGGGCTTGCAGAAGCGGCGGCAAGTTTGTTTCTAGCTTCCTCGAGCAGTTTTTTCTCTTCCAAGTAAATTTTCGAATCGTCAGTTGTATCAATGTACTCCTTTGCTGCGTCGGTTTGATTTGCCTCGAGCAGTAAGAGCGCCACGTAAACAGCAGCGTGCGGATCGTATAACTGATCGGTTGGCAATTTTTGTATAATCTTAAGGCCCTCGGCGCTACGGCCAAGACGGGAGAGAGAAAACGCGTACGTTAGAGCACAATTGGCTTCATTCGGCGCGCGGTCGTAGGCCTCTTTGGCAAGATCGTACGACTGTTTCGTATTTTGGTCGATGTTAAGGCCAAGTCGCGCGAGATCTGCTGTGATCGGTGCCTCGTTGGGGGAGCTTTCGTGTAGCCGGTGGAGAACGTCATAGAGTTTCTCGAGATTATTGTTTACGCGATAAAACCGGCGAAGCGCGTCGAACGCCTCGCGCCGCATTTGCGGATTCTCCGCCACGCGCAACCAAAGTTGTTCGGACTCTTTATTGAGGTTCCATTTCGAAGCGAGGCGTGCCAAATCAAGTTCGCGCTTCGGCTGTTCGTTCGTCGCTTGTTCAGCGGAGCGCCAGACGGTCTCGAATTCCGTGTCCGCGCTGTTTTGTTGTGATCGTCGAGCTGCGATTGCCTGATATGCAAGGCGCAGGTATTCAGATTCCCCCCATGCTCCGGTGCGCGTCCAGCGTTTCAGGCGCGACCAATTTCTTACGTTCGCGTATGCATCTGCAACTGCGATGGAGGCAGGTGGAGAACCAAGTTCGTCCGGGGGGAGCCTGTCGACCCACTTTACAACGTCGCTGGCCAGTCCGTTTTCGTTCATCCAGTTCATAAGCGACGCGAGGTCTGATGGATGTTGCACGGCGAATGGCTTCACTCTTTCCAGCAAAAGGCGAAACTTCTTCTCATCGAGTTTTCGATAAAAGTTCAGGCAGAGGAGGTAGTCGGCGAATGTAACCTCCTGCGACATTTGGAGCTGTTGCGCGAAGTTGTCCGCGGCTGCCACGTCATCGCGTGCAACAGCGCCATTTAGCAACGCACGCAGCGCGCCAGTGCGGAAGGTCGCGAGTTTGGTGAGTCGATTGAGCGTGTCGCGCGCTCTCGCGCTCTTTTGCGAGTCGTTCGACTGGATTTGTAATGCCGCGAGATTGAACTGGTATAGATCGTTGCTCGGTTCTCTCTTAACCGCAGCGGCGAATTGCTCTTCCTGTTCGGCGAAATTTCCTTCCGCGCGGGCCAGCCAACCCGCGACCACATGAAAAGCGGCTCTGTCACGATCGCTGGGAGTGACCTGATTGACTGCTTTTCGCGCGAGATCGAGCTTTCCAAAGCGCAAGGCTGCTGAGGCCAGATTAAGTTGACTGTCTGGATCCTTTGGAAGCAATCGCGCAATTCGTGTGCGCCACGAGATGGCTTCCTCAAGGTTTTGCTTTTCCGCTGCTTCCGCCAGAATGTAATACGCCGGCAGAGAATCAGGGTCCAGCTTGACGACTTCTCGCGCAGTCTGCGTTGCTTCGTTAAATTTTTCCTCCTGTAGCATTGAGGCTGCCAGATGCAGCAGGCGGTTTCGGTGCCAATCCCTATACAGTTTTGAGCCGTAACCGAGGAAAGCTCCGCCCAGGAGAATAGCGACTACGAACGCTGCAAGTAAAAGGGCGAGACGGGCAGGCCATAGTTGTCGTTGGACGAAAGACTCAAGAGCAGGAAATATGTGGCCAGTTTTTCCATGCCCGGCGTCTTTGATTTTTTCCGCCATTCTCGTGTGCTATCTCGTGGCGCGGCAAAAGTTATGACGTTACAAAGGCCAAATGGCCCAACCGCAGACTCCTAAGGTTGCGTCGCTGCCTCGGATTGTTCGATCACAGGAAGTTGCTCAATCGATTCCACGACATCCTCCCTCAAACGACGTCCCCAGATATAGCGCGCCAGTAAAACCTTGACCGTTGCGGTCAACGGCACGGCCAGGAGGGGGCCAAGCACTCCGCCGATGATCAGACCCCAGACAAAGATCGACACGATCACTGTCATTGGATGCAGGCCAACATAATTTCCCACAATGCGCGGGGCATAGAAGATGCCTTCGAGATTTTGTATCACGATGAAAATCAGCGTTACACCAATCGGGTGCAGCCAATCGCCCCATTGAAACGCAGCAATAAGAACAGCTGGGACCCAGCAGACAATTATCCCGATGTACGGGACCATCGTAAGGATGACAACGAGCAGACCAATCAGCGGCGCAAAATTGAGCCCGATAAGTGTCAGAGCGGTGCCGATCAGGGTGCCATCCACCAAACAAACGAGCAGCTGTCCCCGAAAATAGGCGGTGACGTACTTGTTGATCTCGGACAATACCTCTGCGACCTCGTCTTTGAGGGGCGACGCGCGTAGCGGCAGGTAATCTTTCCATCTCTCTTCAATGCGCGGTTTTTCGGTTAACAAGAAAAATAAATAGATCGGCACTAGGATGAGGCTTAGCAAAAACCCTGTTACTCCAAGAAATCCGCCGATGCTTTTCTTCAAAATTCCCCAGAACTTTTCCGTCAGGGTTGGAAGCGCCCGCTGGATATTCGGAATTTGTTTTTCCACGTAACCTTGAATGCGTTGGCGTTCGGCAGTCGAAAGCCTGGATGGACTAGGCGCTATTGTTTCAGTCGGCGACCCAAACGCCTCTGGCGCGGGTGACGAAGCAGCAGCTGCAGTCCCGGCTGGTTGCGGATAAGGAGAGGGAGAAGCAGGGCCGATCAGCCAGTTTGTTAGACTTGTCGATGCAGACTTTCCGTGTCCTCCGCCAAACAACCCGAACGTTTGGTCAAATCGATAGATAAGATCGACAATGCGGTCGCGCGCTTTTTCTGTATAGGCAGGGACTTGCTTGGCGAAATTCGCGCTTTGGATTGAGATGGTTGGGACGAGCCACGCAACCAATCCGCCAAGTGCAAAAAAGGCAAACGCGAAAACAAGAGCGACCGCCTTGGTGCGACTAAACGTCCCTCGAGACATTTTCGTCACCAGCGGGTCGAGCAGATACGTAAGAATGCCCGCTATCGCAACCGGAATCAAGATTGGCTGGAGAAAGCTGATGATATTAGCGCCGGTCCAGATCACCGCGCCGACGATTACGATAAGAAGAACAACAAAGAAGGCAGTAAGGGCCGCCCACATCGTCTTGCGCTGCCAGGATGTTGGATAATCCTTCATGTGCGCGGGATGCCCTGCTCGAGTTTTTTAGAGGACCTGCGCTCGGTCGACATTTTAATCACTGAGTCGAATTCGTCTTTGCCGGCGAACTCTTGCTGATTGTCGTTCTGGTGCTCTCAATTTTCTCTGCCAGTTTCTTGTTTTTCGGATCGAGCGCCAACGCTTTTTGCCACGATTCCAACGCCTCGGGCACGCGATCCAATTTCAGATAAATGTCGCCCATATGTTCAAAGACAATCGGATCGTCGCGGTCCATGTTTTTGGAAGCGCGAAGCAGGTCGGCTAGGGCTTGATCGAATTTTCCCTTCCGAAACTCGACCCAGCCGAGGCTGTCAAGGTAAGAGCCGTTGTTGGGTTCAATCTCTAGCGCGCGTTTGATCATCTCCTCGGCTTCGTCCAGCTGCATGTTGTGATCCGCCCACATGTAACCAAGGTAGTTGTAAGCCTCCGCCGCGTTCGCTGGATCGAGCGCGATTGATTTGCGAAGCAAGTCCGCTGCTTTTTCATACAAACCTGCCTGCTCGGCCGTCGCTCCATAGTTGAAGTAGAATTTCGCGTTTGCGATTTCATTGTCCTGATCGGCTTGCGCTTCGTGCAATGCTTCCTCAAAGGTCGCTACCGCTTGTTGGATTTGTTTCGCTTCGCGCTGAGCGATTGCCAGATAGTAAACGATTTCCGGCGCGCCTGGGAACCGGCGACGGGCTTCCGCCAGCATTTTCACGGCGCGATCGGGATCTTTGAGAGGGCCGAGCAGCAACTCCGCCACGCGCAAATATGTGCCAGCATGATTGGGATTAATCAGCAGGCTTTGCTCGTAATTTGCGGCTACCTTGGCAAACTTGGCTTTAGCTTCATCGAGACGATTTGCGCGCTGAAGCGAACGCGCTTCATCATCCAATACCTGCGCAAGCAAATCATAGGGCTGATATTTTTCTGGGTGCTCTTTGATAATTTGTTCGAGCATCTCAACCGCTTTTCCACGCTGGTTCGTCAAAATGAAACCGGTCGCTAATTTTTCCCTTGCGTTGGCGTCATCCGGTTGCAGTTCGAGCACGCGAAGATAAAGCGGGATCGCCTCCTTAAGTTGTTGTGACGATGCGTAGTAATCCGCTACGTCTTTGAGGGCCGTGGGATCGTCGTTAGCGTGCTCCGCTGCTTTTTTGAAAATTTCATTGACCCGCTTCAATTCATCCGGTTTCGGCAATGAGTCAGGTTTGAAAAGAATGGCCGCGTAAAGTTTGCCAAGCCGTGTCCAGAAGCTCGCATCATTACTTCGGATTTTTGCGGCGCGATCTAGGACATCGAGCGCCTTTTTTTCTTCTCCAGCCGCAAACTCGATTTCGACAAGACGCTGGTAAGCTTCTATGTCTCGCGGATTCAGCGCGATGGCGCGATTGGCATAATCGACAGCCTGATCCGTTTTCTTGAGATACTTCGCATAGATGAAGGCTAGCTGGCGGTAAGGTTCAGCATCGTTCGGATTTGCCTTTATCGCGTCTTTTAGAATGTCAATCGCTTTGGGAAAATCCTCCTGCTGTATCAGCAAAGCCGCCACGCGCGCTGCGAGGTCCGATTGGCCGGGATCGACGTTGAGCACTTTGCGGTATGCATCCAGGGCTTGATCCATCTCGCCGTTCTCCTCGAACGCCATTCCTTGGACAAAGTGCGCCAGCGCCCCGGCTTTGCGTTCGTTCTCCGGAAGCAAAACGAGGTCTGAGGCCGGCTTGACGTTGGATGAATCATCCTGACGCCCGACTTGTTTTATCCCAGTGGGCGCAGGTCTGATCGGTGGAGCCAAAGTGCGTGGCGTTTTGGCGATTCCGGTGCTTGCGGAAGTGAAAACAACAAGTGCGAAAACAAAACTCCACAGCGCCCAAGCGTTGCACCTTGCCTCTTCCCTCATACTTTGGATTCTAGCTTTTGGCGCCATCCTCCGCAAACCAGCCTGCGCCTGGGCGCAGGGGACTACGGCCTAGCAGATTCAACCCTGCGCGCTTCCTGACAAACCGGCGAGACGCAACCGTTGCTATGCTTTGTAGCGGAGACGCTTCTTATGGCGACTTTGCCTCATGCGCTTGCGGCGCTTGTGCTTGGCAATTTTTGCTTTGCGTCTTTTCTTTAAAGAGCCCATTCAGGTTTTTCGAATTCGCGAGCCGGGATTCAACCATCTAATCCGCCGCGTTGCAACTCAGTTCTTTGCTGGTTGTCACCGGCGCAAATGGTAGGACATCGCGCTGCGGTCTCCCCGAAAACTTTCGGACAGGGCGGCGTCCCTACCAAGATCGACCTCGAATGCACGGCGCAGATGTTTCATATGGTTTGGGCGTTGGTCTCACGCCTAAGGCGCGCAAACAGAAGATGATACACAAGAGAAAGCTGATGTGCATGGCCGTTGCCGAATAAAACTTCCATGCGCGAAGAACTGGGGTGCTAGACGATGACAGAGGAAGTGAAAATAAGGCTATCAGGAGATCATAGGTGAATCACCCGTACCTCGCCAGTGTGTAACAATTAGACGCGTAGAGAAGGAGTCGTAAGGCCCGCGTACGCGCAACTCGATAAATCCAAATCGCCATCAACAGCATGACGGCGTGCAAGATCAACTGCAGCGTCGTGGTTATGAATTCCTCCAGTGCGACCATCTAGCGGAATTAGACTGAATTCTTAGGTCTAAATCCATCACTTCTTCAGCGTCTCATCGCGCTTGGCTTTGAATTCGGACCCAGGTTTCCATTCTGGAAATTTATCACCGTTAGCGACTTGATAGCCCACCTCGAATAAAAGGTCCACATCCTCCACTGCGCCGGAGAGGTCCCAATTTGGATCTACCTCGTCCGAGACCTGATGATAATGATGCGCGGTGTAATCGTCTTTCTTTTGTTGGCCGAAATCGGCTGGCTTCCCGATGAAATCTTTGCCGCCGCCGGTGAAAAGTGATGACACTCCGCGCTTCGAAAATTCGAAATGATCGGCGCGATAAAACCCGCCTTTTTCCGGCTGACTATTCGGCGTCATCACTCGTCCGTTGCGTTTGGCGGCGGTTGCCAGCAGATCATCGAGCGTTGAATTGTTGTCGCTCAGATCTTCGATGTCGCGCGTTTTGCCCCATGGATTCACGGTGTCGATGTTGATGTCGGCGAGCGTTTTCTGCAGCGGATAAAGCGGATGTTCTGCATAAAATTTGGCACCGAGCAATCCCGCTTCTTCGGCCGTCGTGGCAATCATAAGCACCGAGCGTTTCGGCAGCGGATTTAATTTTACGAACGCGGCTCCGAGTTCAATAAGAGACGCGACACCGGACGCGTTATCGATTGCGCCATTAAAAATCTGATCGCCCTGCAATTCGGGATGCCGCCCCAGATGATCCCAGTGTGCCGTATAGATGATGTATTCATCCTGCAATTTCGGACCGCTGCCGTCGAGTTTGCCGATGACGTTGTGCGATTTAAACGAGCGAATCTGTTGTTTGATTTTGATGTACGCATTAGCACTTAGCAGCACCGGTCGGAATTCTTTTGTGATGGCCGACTTCTTCAGTGCGTCGAAATCCTGACCGCAATCGGCCAACAATTTCTTCGCAGCATCGAGTGTAATCCACGAGCGCGCTTCCACGGCGCCCATGTTTTTATTCGGTGAGTCGATCTCGTAATTCTCCTTAGCCCAGCTCGTTTTCACAACGGAATAGGGATACCCAGCCGGTCCGGTTTCGTGAATGATCACAGCCGCAACTGCGCCTTTTTGCGCAGCGATTTCGTATTTGTACGTCCAGCGGCCGTAATAGGTCATTGCTTTTCCCTTAAACATTTTCTCATCGAGCTTTGAGGTATCTTTCGGATCTGGGATCGGCGGGTCGCCAATTAGCATCAGGACTGTCTTGCCGCGTAGATCAAAGCCTTTGTAATCGTCCCACCCGTACTCTGGCGCGACGATCCCGTATCCGACAAAGACGACATCTGAGTTATTAATCCTGATCTCCGGTTGAAGACGCGCCGATGAGGCAACCAAATCGTCTGGGTATTTCAGCTCGGTTATCTTATCGCCAATGGCGAATGACATTCTCGGTTCGTTTTTGATCCCTGCGAGAGGAACTTCCTGGATGTAAGTCCCGTCTGGATTTCCCGGCTTCAACCCGGTCTGTTTGAACTGGTCGACAATGTACTTGACGGACAGCTCTTCGCCTTTTGTTCCCGGCGCGCGGCCTTCGAATTGATCCGACCCAAGGATCTTGATGTGCGCTAGCAAACCATCCGGTGTGATCGCTTCCAGCGCCGGCTGCAAACGCAACGCCAACTCATCGACCGCAAGGAGTGATGTCGCGGCGGCAAAAAGGATTGTGATGGACCAGCGCGTCACTTGCACCCCTTGTCTGTAGCGGCGCTCTGTGAGCGTCGCAAATCAATGACGAAATCCGAATGACGAAACAATGACCAAGCACGAATGAAGAGATGGGCCCCGCAAATACGGTCTTTGAATCACGAGGCAAACTCCATGATGGTGACTTCCGTTTTTGCCCACAGTTCCCGATAAAACGTGCTCTCTACCACAGACCAGCCGAGTCTGAGATACCAGGCACCGGAACCAGGCGTGTAAACGTAGATGACGCGCAACTGCGAGTGACCGCGCCTCTCGAACAACTCGCTTCACCAAGGCCGCTCGGATGCCATGTCTCCAGTATTGACGTGGGACGAACACTCCCGCAAGCCATGGCGAGAGCTCCGGACGAGTGAGCATATCATGCTCAATCAGGCTCGCGCACCCGACGGCCTGATCGCCATCAACAGCAACGAACGAGGTAGGAATTTGGTAATGGCCACAAGCGCGTTCTACTCGCGCAATGCGATCATCAACTGTCTCGCTTGGGCCGGAGATGCCCCCACTCCTCATGAAGCCAGTGTGCGACTGTTGTGATGAACTCACGACGATCAGCGAGATACTCGATGGTCACGAATGGCTGATGTTTGTTGGTCAGCGTACTTCGAAAACTTCGCGATGGCGGGGGGCGCCGTCGCCAGCCCGCGAGGGCGCGTGCGCTCCCCCAGATCAGACCGATCCCGCTCGGGTCTGGACGAACGCCAGCGGGTTTCCGTTTCTTCCGGGCGCGTTGCGAGGTCCCTCACGGCGTTCGGGATCACGGCGCCAACCTAGTGCGCTTCCTGCGAGGGCCCGGCGGGCGCTTTCGTTTTCTCCTGTGGTCCGATGCCGATCTTCTTCAGGAACGGTTGGATCGATTGTTTCCGGCCGAGGAACTTCTCGATGGAGACGTTCACATCGCGCGAATCGCCTGGCTCGTAAATTTCGCGACGCAATCGCAAACCGGCTTGCTT
>Ga0137362_10002026_pt1 | contig 12953 bp, 17 predicted proteins | sample MadtaG_2_FD_104801 | JGI IMG/M metagenome (GOLD analysis project Ga0137362, IMG submission 104801) | Vadose zone soil microbial communities from Angelo Coast Range Reserve, California, USA - Mad1_100_16 metaG | ecosystem: Environmental > Terrestrial > Soil > Vadose zone | place: USA: California... | reverse complement strand
TACCTTCGGGAAATATATTTTATGCGTTGGACACCGATCTCGTTGTAGAGCGCCTGTCCAAGGGTGCAGAAGACGGATCCGAACATCATGCCCGTAAATGTACCACGTGTTCCACCTGAAGAAAACACCATTTAAGCTTGATCTGACCCGGAGCAGAAGGGAATGGAAGGGACGAACGTCTCCAGGTGTTCAACACACTCCCTGTGATACACCCAGCTAAGGCGGAGTCGAGTACGCGGTGTAACCTCATTGTTCCCCAGGTCACGGTACCATCTGAAGATACTTCAGGCAAAACCAGGGCTCTTGGTGGGCTTTCCTGCTCATGTAGCCTCGATGGCAATGTTTGGTCCAGAAGGGGCACGATGACATATCCCCGAATACCTACGAGGAGTGAAGCTGGGACAAAAGAGGAGAACACGATTGACGTACTGAAGAAAGTGGCTCCTGCAATTCCACAATTAAGAGCTGCTGACGTAGCGTATATACCCGCAACGACTTGTCCCCTTCGTTTAGCTAAAGCGTACATGCTGGTGATCAAGGCACCAGTGATGGCTATGAGAGGACAGATGTGAGCACAGTGCGGGTGTCCTGCAAGACAAGGTAAGACGAACGTGCATGATATTATTGTCCCGGTAGCGACATCGATTGGAGTCGACTGGTCCATACCATAGAAGTTGACGAGGGCTAATGTCCACGCGGAGCGCGCAAGGCGCGAGATATTCGGCTTCTCCCGACCCAGCTTGGGACGTCCAAGATTCGGATTACTTCGATTACTGTATTGTACTGTATTACATGCGTACAAACGAAGGTAAGACATCAGAGGGTGTCTCTAACGAACGCCAGAGTACCTAAACACGAGGCAATAGAATCTAGTAAGCGACTACTTTCTTGCCTCTGCAACGACAAGAGGGTTTCAAGGTCAGTTCGTAACTCAGGATTAGAGACAAGAAGTTCTCCGTGCAAGCGCAGGAACAAATTAAGATACGCCTGGACAGCTTCGAAATCTCGATGAGATTTCAAACGTTGTGAGAGGGCACGCAGAAAAGTGCTCAAATCCTGGAGGGTCGCTAAAGAGCGAATTTCCAAGTCTGCTGCTGCCGGGGAGAGTGATTTCGCGAAAGTGAAGAATGCTTCGTCTTAAGGGGATCTATGAATCTGCGATCGTCACAAGAAGATGGTACACTCACAATTGCCATCTTGTGGTTCCTGCGATAGCTTTTGAAGGAACACGCTCTCTGCACTTGAGACAGAGTTTTTGGATTTTTTCGCGGATGTCGTCTCCTTTTCTTTTCCTTGAACCACAAACCGTGTTTCAACCCCTGCAAGTGTAGGCAGGAAAAAGGGCGCCTTCTCTGGAGCCTTTGGAGGTTCCTTTGGCTTATTACGTTGCTAATTGTTCGAGTTAAGTGAGTGTGAACGAAACGGAAAGTATAGAAGCTGACCTGAATCACATCAAAATTCAACAGTGTCTCCCACCTCGATCGTGGTAGATGTGTAAGTGTGACGACCTCACCCTCCAGATCGGGCATGGGACCAGAGATGTCTTGGGAATGATCATGGACCACCAAGGCGGACAGATCCTCTAGTGCTGAGAAAGGGATATTGGCCACAGGAAACTGCTATGGAAGTTGAAACAAACCTTCATCTTCGCCAGAACCACGCATTGATGGTAGGTCGACACGCTCAACATCCTCTTCGGCAATACTGCGGAAGGAGAAATCCGCGAACTGTGCTCGATTCGCCCTGCAACGGTATTATCAGATCGCGCTGATGGCGCTACAAGATGGACTTACCAAAGATATACGCCCACGCTATCAACGTGGGCAGTAGCTAGGAAATCGCTAGTAGGTGAAAACGATACGCTAGTGGCAACGCTCGTCGTTCGGAAAGCATCGATGAGGTGTCCTGATGGTATGTCAAACGTCCTGATAATCGAGTCCAGTGATGTAGTTATGAGCCATCGCGAGTCAGAAGAGAAAGTCTATATGCGCTGTGGGGATGAGACCAGAACAATAGGCCGACACGAGTAGACCCACAAGGTCTAGAACTCGTCCACCAAATCCACCGAACTCTCGAACTATTCTGCAGGTCTCGATGTCCAAAAGGCGTACGACGAGGTCGTCGCATGTGATCGCAAGCAGACCGCTGTCTCGTTGGAGGGTCATAGAGACGATGGCGGCGGATATGACGAGCGTGTGCTCTAGTTTCGATGTATGGAAGTCAAAAAACTTATTGGGAATGAATCCCTAAGTTACGCCATTTAATGACTATTGCATGAGCACGTACGTTGACAGTTCCATCGAGAGTGGAAGCAATCACCACTCTGTTCGATGAATCTGTGGCGAGGCCCGTGACACTGCGCTCTTCGCTTCTTTGCTTCCCGGGAGGAGGCCGATACATTGTATGAACGCCTTCTGGACAACGCCCGATATTGAAAGTTTTACGGTGGACGCCGGATTGCATATTCCACATATAAATGGCGCCCGTAGAGGCACTTGCCAGCCCGAAATTACCGCATGCCGAGACGCAGACGGCCTACAACAGGTTGAGACATGCCAGAGGAAACAAAGTTGGTAGCAAACTCGCCTTGATGACCCCCTGAGTCCTCGTCTTGCTCTTCTCTGTGATGCCAAGTGCGTGCTGACCCAATCTTTTGTTCAACATGCTCCATGTTCTGGCATGGGTCTCATCAGAATGTGCTGTCAGAATATCATCCCAGTCTTTCGATCTCGTCGTTGAGTACGACACCCCTGTGACGGGTGAGTGCTTGAGCGAAGCAAGCGGTACAGTTAACTTTGTCGCTTTCTTGGTAAGAGAGCCTGTGGCGGGACTGGTCGTTAGAGGGAGTTTCCACTGAAGAAGTAGGCCAACCTTGTGACAATTCGAATGATCGTGAGTCACGTACGACAGAAGTATATCGAAGGCTACGATCCCTCGATGCTGTAAGAAGTTGTTTGCCATCTTCACCGTAATAGCGAATGAGATGGGGCGGCGCTTGATGACCCGACCGAAACTTCAGAAGGTGCGGTGGCGAAGTCAGTGAATCAACGTGCCATTGCTTGTAGACGTGTCAGTAAGATACGCGATACCTTCCATCTCGCACACAAACCTTAACACTATTATCATCGCCCGAGCTAATGAGCAGTGGCTGGCCGGGGATCCATTGCAGTGAAAATATGCCACCGTCGTGAGCACCTCGTATCGTGTGTAAAAGACGCCCGCCGGACCCGAGATCCCAGAGGGATATATGTCCCGTTTCCGAGGCAGAGGCGAGTGCTGGGTGTCCATCTGCAAGGCTTAAGACTTTTCGTGAAAAAGTGGATGTTTGGGCCACCCTTACCACATCGGAATGCAAGTGCCCGCACCGAGCCCTCCCGTACGAATATTCGCATTATTTTTTCGTCGGCGCGTATGTCATAAATTGAGATTTCTCCTGATGCAAAACCGATGCCTACAACGTCGATGGCAGGAGACTGCGCCAACGCCATCATGCTTGAAGGCAAGTGGCTGGGTTGTGATTCCGAGAGGCGACCGAAGGATATTTTGTGTATGCAAGTCCTAAGAAAAGGATTTCATTAAGCTGTTTTGAAGTGTTCATTACGGTATGTACCGAGTACGGATGTTCCACAACTGCAAACTTCCATCGCTACCACCAACGAGGACTTTGTTCAGGTAGGTGGCAGGGTGTAGCAGGTGTGTGGCGGCGAAGCCTGGCTCAAATTGAATCTGGCTATGGAATACTGGACAGACATTCAGCACTCTCTACGTATATAATATACACTCTCACCTTCTTCAGAAACGTCCCAGATCAGGAGGTTTCGTCCATCCTCCGTCAGAGAAAGTAAGTGAGAGCCAAACACGAGAGGGAAAATTATCGGTGTCCCTAGAGGATTTGTCAAGCGACCAACCTTGACTTGAAAGGTGAGTAGGGTGAACAGTAGGGGGCCGAAACAGTACAGACCTCCTTTCCTCGAGTGTATTTGAGAACATGCGGACCAGAGGAGGCCCATATATAATCACCGTCAAAAGTCAGACCCGTAATCGAGTCCTGAGCTTCCGATCCTACAAAGAAAGTCTGCTTTCAAAACTTCGATTAATCGGAGACACGACATTGTTCACTGACCGACAAAAAGAAGGGTCATCTTTTCGCCTTCCCACAGAGCCCATGAGTTTCCAAGACACGTCAATATATGCAGACGCGGTCCCGCAGCTGATCCCTTGACTGCTCGAACCTGGAGTGCAAACGGCACTTGATTTGTTATGAGTCCAAGAGCACGGAATGGGGCAAACAGTCGCCGCGAATTGGGTGCCTCAGAAACAAGACTACGCGAAGAAGTCCGGGCTCTTGTAGATGAAGAACGAACTCTTTTGGGGGGAGGGTCGATGGTCTCTTCATTATCAGGTTGGGCCGCCATGGCGGTTATGTGGGCGCGTATATCGAGATTTTTCGGGTCCTCTTAGTTACATAATCCTTCGCCAGCAGCTTCACTCCCTTCTATCCTTTCAACGGCTCGGACATGGATATGGAACAAAGGTTATTGCTAATCTCCTTGCTTGCTGCTCTCCTTGCTCTCGGTGTGTGGTTTACTGGAGACACTTTCGAATTACTTCCTGAGCCACGACTACAGTCCTTTACCTCTTTCGTCGGACATCGCGGTCTCGTGCAAACAGCGTCGTATTCGTCGGAGCATCCGACGCAGGAAAAACTGCTATTCTATCATCAGTGTGTCTGGTATTCTCCACGTCGGTACATCGAATTCTCATACTCGTCGTAGCTGGCATACGGCCAGACGCTTCCAAGCCACACATCGTTACAAACAAATACATGCATTTACTCGCTGAACAAGAAATCCACCACTTTGGTGGATGTTCCTGGTCACCCTCGTATTCGCGACCAGTTCCGCGAGCACCTTAATGACGCGAAAGCTATTGTCTTTGTTGTGGACGCGAGTAATGTATCTCGCAATGGCCCCATTGTGGCAGAGTGCGTTTGGCTGTTCCACTGCATATGTGCCAAAACCATCACTGATAATTCACTTTTGGTATTAAGGCACTTGCATAAAATTCTGTACGCTGTTGTCTCAATCCCGCCATCACAAAACCCTCCTGCCATCCTCGTCCTAGCTCACAAATGCGACCTACTCAAGACGGGAAGTGGCTCAGCTACATCGACTTCAGAACAGCTCGCAATCAATCGAGTGCGAACCGTCTTGGAACGAGAGCTCGAAAAGCGGCGTCGATCTCATACAGGAAGGGTAGTTATCGACGAGCTCGGAGCTGAGGGAGAAGATAACACGGAGTTGGGAGGCCTAGACTGTACTAGTCCCCCGGGAGAGGCATTCAAATTTGCGGATTGGGAGGGGGGAAATATTGATTTTGTAGGGAGCTGTGTACGGGTCGAGGTGGAAGAGAAGGAAAGTGGTGGGGAAGGGATTGGACGGCTGTTGGCCTGGCTGGACCAATTGCAGTAAATGGCACGTGCTGATGAGGATATTCTTGCGTGCAGTCGACCCGTGCCTCTTGATCATGACTGCATCACCGCTTTAACGACCCAGTAACGACCAATGTATTCCCCTTCCGAGGTATCTCCTCCACCTTCGCTCTCTCGCCCACGTCCTTGGTCTCCAGACCCCGCGGATGCTCTTCCTCCTTTGCGCTCCTTTGCAGTACGTACATCCTTGGCCCAGGCCACGACCTCTGCCGCGCCCCCGTATCCAGGGCACGACGCTTCCGAGCCGTCTATTGATGCACTGGATCTTGCCGATTATGCACGCACCCTGAATCGCCACCCATTCCCCGGTGTTCCCGCATACGATGATTATCTATTGCCGCTGCCTCCGAGATCCGTTTCCGCCGCTAGTTATGCCTCACTGAACCCACCACCATCTCTTGTCCCCTCTCGCGGTACCCCATTGTCACAGTCCTACCACACGTCATCGTTGCGACATACCACCCATGGGACATTCCTTCCCCATATACCCGAATCTTCTCTCCCACAGCCATCCGTTTACAGTCCTCCTGACAATGCATCCTACTCACCTAACATTTTGTATCCACCCCTTGATACTGCTTCCTCGCGGGCAGGCGTTCCAAACTCGGAGATTGACATCTCTCAATTTCCTGCCTGGTCGCGCGGGTGGTACGCGAAAGACAGTAGATCCCTTAAGACTGGTCCACAATCCGAAGTCTCTCATGCATCTTTTTTCGATCCCTCGTACCACCCTACTGGTTTAGCCGGGGACTACGACCCCTATGCTGCGACCAATAGCTCGTCTTCGCGAGATCTCGTTCCCTGGTCGAGCACTGATGCCCCTAATCACGTCTTGCCCCTAGACCCAGAGCTGAAGGAAGAGCGTATCCGCATGCTGGAACATGAGTTTCGCTCGGGCGCAGTGGCCCCGGCTAAGGAGCCAGTTGGCAGTGTGGATGAGAAAGGTCGTCTTGTCACAGATGGTCCAAAGAAGAGGGTGGCGGTCAGAGTCATCGAAACTGTTTTAGCTCTTGGAATTGCCGTTTCTGTGGTTTATGCCGCTTTGGTGCGTTGTTATCCCCCATCTCGTTCGGCACTCATAACAGTATTACAGTGGATTAAGACCCCTCAACCTCCACCGCCTCAATCTAAACCCCATACGTTTGCTTTATATGCGTTGTCTGTCCTGACCTCACTGTTCTTTCTCTACCGCTTCCTTTTTCGCCCTTGCTGCTGTGGACGCCGCCGAAAGAAGCGAACCCCTACGGGCTTTGGCCCCGGCGGCCTGGCAGTATTGCCCGTTCAGGGGCTACCAAGTGAGAAGGCGAAGAAGAAAAAGGGGAAGAAGGGAAAACAAGGACAGGGGGATGTCCAGGTAAACTTGATTGTGGACCCGACAATGTTCGGGGCCCTGCGTCCGGATGATGAGGAAAACGCAAACCTCGATGAGCTTTCGTCCTCGTTCAGCCAGAGTGGGACGAGTGGACGGCCAAAGCGACGAAGCATTTTTGAGGGACTTGCTATCGAGGAGGAATGGAAAGCAGCTAGGAAGGAACTCAAACAAATGCTCTTTCTGGACACCGTTTGCTTCTTCCTATGGTCCGCGGAGTTTATTTGGATTTTGATGCGGGAGAGATGCCCGCCGGGAAGTTTCAATGGATGGTGCGTTGGTGGACGTTACCGGTCGCGACTCAGAACTGACAACTGACATTCTATTGGCGGCAGGTGCAATGCTTACAATGTAGCATTGGCAGGAGCATGCTTTTTGGGGCTTGTTTTCGGAGTCAACGTATTCTTTGATGTAAAGGACCTGCACCAGAGTCGGGAATCGCCTCGAACTCGGCCATGACGATGATTTTATTGATGCCCATATGACGACAATGTAACGACTTTCTCAGAATCATAATTTTTGTTTTCGTGTGCGAGAACGGCCCGAGAATCCGCTCACTCTGCTCTCGAGACTCCTATGACCATAACAAAAATGTCCGACAACAACCTTCCCCCGACTCCAGCTTTCTCTCCGGCAACGGAGGATCATGTCAACATGCACCTCCCCAATGCCACTGCTTCCCATGCACTCCTCCTTGCCACTCTCAACGACTTGAGCACCCCCAGCTTTCTCGCCCCGGCCGTAGCAGGGGCGGCCCGATGTGTCCGCGACCGCCTCGTCGTCATTCTCTTTTCGCGCCTATTCAACACTGGCCGCAGACCGCGTTCTCCCCTCTCTGGTCACCGTGAGAATGCGAGGCGGAGGCCCAGCGCTGATTCTTCCCGCAGCAATGGCTCGGCTGGGGTATCGCACACCGGCTGCTGGGACGATGTCCAAAGACTTTTAACTTACGTCTACGTGCAGGCCACCGCGATTGCCCATGAATTTGACAAAGTCTTACTCCAAGTGGACGTTCTGCTGCGTGGCTTTGACGAAGACCTCTGCGAGGACTTCGGAAAGGACTTTGAGGTAGTCATCAGAATCGAAGGCGGTGCGTCCGTTGCTCTGGAATGCATATCAATCGCAGTCGGTTGACTTCTCGCTAGACTGCATACCAGTCCCCCTTCCACAGTCCGTCACCTCACTGCGGACAGCATGGACCAAGCCTGGAGATCACGTCATGGACTGTGAAATTGATCCCGATTCTCCGACAGCGCCAGGATCCGACCCGCCGATCTACCCCGTTGTGGCATTGGGGGGAACCTTTGATCACTTACATGCAGGTCACAAAATATTGCTCAGCATGGCCGCATGGATTGCGGATGAAAAGGTCATCGTCGGCGTGACAGGTAGTATCGGCTGATAACGATGGGTATTGTTGCTTACAAAGCCAACTTGCAGATGACGCGCTGCTAACGAAAAAGGATAATCGGGATGTGTTGGAGAGTTTGCCGGAGCGGATGCAAGGTGTCCAGCGATTTATGGAACTCTTCAAGCCCAACCTTGTCTACGACATCGTGCCGATTCATGACGTTTATGGGCCTACTGCGACAGATCCAAACATACAAGCAATCGTGGTGAGCAAGGAGACAGCATCTGGTGGAAAGGCTGGTAAGTGTTTGATGGCAGTCCTTGCATTGCTCGGAGGTGTGTTCATGTTTATTCGTGCCCAAGTGGACAAATGCCGGGAGGAGAAGGGCCTGCCACGACTAAGAACGTTTGCGATAGACGTGATTTCGCATACTTCGCATCGGTTGGAAGCCGAAGACATCGAGGCACTGAAACAGGCCAAAATGAGCAGTACGTATATTCGGCAGTGGATTGTTTCACGGCAAAAAAGAGAGGGATGAGATGTAGACACGGGTATCCGACGTGGGTGTATTCCGAGTCCGACGAGTGACGAGGCCGGTGTTAGCCGGTTCGGAGGCCACCTAGTTTTATCCTTCTTTCTTGGACCTGTCGTATTTTTTCAATGACCCATGGCGTCTCAGCGTTCTTTACCCTTCTCTCCTTCTACGCCCACTGTCCCCGTGTCTCAGCGTCCCTCCCAACTTCCCTCGTCGCTATCCACTGTTGGACTCTCGACCAAATTTGAAAGTGTCACCACCCCCCGTGGTAACGCGTCCACCTCCGGGGTAAAGCATGCCCGCACTGGGTCCGCTGTCTCTTCTGCTTCCCGTCCCCGTCCCTCCCCGTCAATATCTGAAGACCCGAGTTCCCCGACGCGCCGAACATTCCAGAGTTCAAGTCGTCCAGGCCCAATTCCTCTCGGCGGTTCACACGCCCACGGAATCCTACCCCCTCCCCCATTTTTCCACCCTTCCCATCCCAGTCAGCAGCTCCTGCCCACTTCCGATGCATCTCGTCGTTCGTCTATGGCTTCTTCGCATGTCCCGTCACATCTACACGACCGCGAGGCTGTTCACTCCGCATTTCCGCTCCAGCTTCTGCCGCATGACGTGACATACGATTCGGACGGACACTCCGACTCATTCCGTGTCGCCGGTGACCGTACTTCACGCTATTCCATGCAAGACGGCCCGAGTGAACTACCCATGAGAAACCAGAAACAGAGTCGCGAGCCATTACTCCCCATTAGTGGACACGCCCGCTCCGGCTCGGGTTCTCAGACGACTCATAGGTCAAAGCCTTCTCTGGCTAGGAATGTGGTCGAAAAGAACGCCGCAAATGCAAGCGCTGCCGCCCGTGTACGTGATAGCATCGAGCGGTTTCGGAAGGGCCTGAGTCTAGAGTCGATGCGCAGGTCTTTATCTGGCTCGGGCAGCACCAGTCAGTCACGGATGACTGTTGACCTTCCATCTGCTCGGAGTACGAGCAACGCAGCGACACCTTTTGAAGTCAAAGAAAGCTCCGATGAGGATTACAAGACCTCAGACGTTGTCCCTCTTTACTTGCGACACCGTTCCTCTAACTTTATACCTTACCCTCCCACACCCACGACTAAAGCTGAATACCCTCTTTCCTCTGTCCCTGTGAAACACGAGATGCCTTCTGGCTACGTCCGAAATTATGAACGGATATTGTCCTCGAATCGATGGTTTCTGCGCGGCCATTTGCTTATGGGTGGCGCTAAACCCTGGGCGTTTTTAGGATCCCTTACTCTGGTCTTTGGCATCGCAGGTGTTTGGCTCGGGACAACATGTGTCTGGTGGTGGTATAACAAAAGCCCCGCTGTCGCTGTCGTTGGCGCATATCTGAGTCTCCTGACTATCTCGTTGATGTTATCGACGGTCGGTCATACTCTATAATTGATTTGGAAGTCAGGGTTCCCGAGCTAACTGTGTCTTGATAGGCCTTCAAGGACCCTGGAATTCTTCCACGAAATTTGGACCCTGATCCGCCCTACCCATCTTTGGCGCCCTCTGATGGCGGCGACTATGTTCCATTGACTCGGGATTTGAAAGTTCGTTCAGCAGTGTGAGTTTCCTACACATAATCAGTTGCCACTGATTCACGAGTCACATGAAACTACTACCAGTGTGACTGTGAAATATTGTCCCACGTGTCGTACATACCGTCCGCCGCGGTCGAATCACTGCAGGGTGGTATGCACTGTTTCTATTTGGCACACCCAATGAGGGCTAACACTTCTGCGCAGTGCGATAATTGTGTCGATGGATGCGACCATCACTGTCAATGGGTAAACAACTGCGTAGGGCGTCGTAATTACGCAAATTTCTTCGCTCTCATCCTGACAGCTGTGTGTTCTGGTTTTGCTGTGCCAATGCCTAGAGTATCCGATTGATTGACCTTTTCTGACTCTCCAGACCATTACACTCTTTCTTGTGATCATTACATCAGCTCTCCATCTCTGGTTGTTAACGAGGGAAACGCACGTCAAAAACTTTAGTCATGCTCTTGGCAAAAGCGCAGGAAGTGCTGTTGCCTTCTGCCTCGCAATTACCGTCGTCTGGCCCGTGGGTGCCCTCTTGGCGTATCATATGCGAGTGAGCAATCTTTTTTCTATAGTTCGGTAGGAAAAACTCACCAGGTTGGGATTAGCTTCTCTGTCTTAATGTGACGACAATAGAACAGGTATGGTGCTATTCACTACGTTGTCACCTGGCCGTCGACGCGTCATGGCTGTCAAATCCCCATCACACCACTTTGCGCCCATGTGCACATGCATATTTATAGCTTTATTGACATCTCTTGGTTGTTACGTAGATTCGAAATTCAGCACACAAGTCGATTGTGCCAGGGACGGCGCCCCCGAACCCATTTGGACATTCCAGCTGGAGAGGAAATGTGGCTGATGTGCTATGTCGGCCTAGTGGATTTACATGGGTGCAAGCGCATGCCGTCGCGACGGAAGACAAGCGGTTAGTAAACCCTGGCTTCGAAAATCAAGTTGATTTCGTCGTGCACGATGACGCAAAAGAGGGTCGAGATAGTGATACCCATCAGCGCACATAAGAGATTGTATATCGTAGTTTTTGATTATTTGTAGGTACCTGGGACCGATAGAAATTTGGCGGGAATTTAAATTGTTGGAACGGTGGGCGGTTCTCGGTTCTAATTGATTGCCGCGGCAAAAAGGCCCGGCGGCCGTAGAATGAATTACAAATAGGGACGCAGCACTGCACGACAGGGGCTCAGGTAAAAAGTAAACCCAGGTTGGCTGCCATGACGTCAGCGTGTTCTCGCGCGTGGGGGACCGAACTTGAAACGGCGCCCGAATGTGTGCGATGCCCGCCAGTGAGCGATGTCATTTCCCCCCTGCCGTGTCTCGCCGCGGGTCGCATAGAGCTGGTCGGTTTGCACTGCGGTAGCTGTAGTTGTAGCTGTGCCCTTGGGCATCGTCGTGTTCTCAAAAGTCGCGTCTACTGGGGCGGATCCACTCTGTTCCGGGCATATTATCACCCACTTACATAACATTTTTGCTGAGACAACACTGGGACTTGTTGCCTGTACCTTGGACACAGCCTGCTTAGTCTGCCTGGGCGTCCGTCGGTGTCTGGACTATGGGACCAGGATATGGAACCGACCCTGAAGGAGACAAACAAGCGACCTCCCGGTCAGCTGCCAGTGGTAAGCCCAGCAAACGCCCTTCCAAGTCGGCACATCTGCCTTCTCCGGACATCCGTACGTTCTCACTCCCTTCCAATCCACCATCTTTCTTCCTTTGTGCGATCTTACCTTTTTCTCCCCATATTCCAGCCTCCCGCCCTTCTCTCGTCTCGCACGCACGTGAAGAACCACAGAGATCTCCTTCCAAGAGGGGTCCCCCTGATTCTCATCCGTCGGCCCTCGTCCGTTCGTTTCCATCGGCACAGTATCCAGTCATGAATCCATCCTACCCGTCAAATGGCTCCCCGTTTCCTCAACCTCACCCTGCCTACCACCACGCCTCTATTCCAGGGCACTCGGGCAACGGCGTGGGTTCCGCTCCAATGGCAGGACAGAGTCATCCTTCTCCATATGCATATCCCGTGCATCACGCTCCGTATCCATCTCACGCACCCTTCCCCCACTACACTCCTTACCCACAACAAATCATGATGTATGCACCTCCGCGTCCGAATGCCGCGCATGAAGCCGTGTCTCGGCCTTCCCCAACCGCGAGTCATTCACCTGTTCCACTTGCCCAACTCCCAACGGGGAAGCGCAAGCGCAAGCCCACGGGTGAGGGTCAAGGGGTCGATGCGGAGGGTTCAGAGGAAATTGCAGGGGCTTCGGGTTCAGTTCTCAATGTTATGGCATCAGGACCAAGTACTAATGTGCAACACCCATTGCCCCCAGACACTAGGAAGCGCACTAAGACGCAAAGGGCATGCGATAGTTGTCGCAGCCGCAAAATTCGGTCCGTCCTTTTCTGTTTGACTGCGCTTTTACACCATCTCGCGTTCCCATGGCCCCTTTTGACGCTGTCGTCTTTTCGGATCTTGGTCTCCGACTACTTGCTGACCCATCCCTCCATCAAATAGATGCGACGTTTTGCCGGATTCCGAACCTCCTTTATGCCAACACTGCAAACAGTACGGGTTCGATTGCACTTTCTTTCTTCCTATTGCGGAGACTCGATTTAAGAAG
>Ga0137362_10002025_pt1 | contig 12954 bp, 15 predicted proteins | sample MadtaG_2_FD_104801 | JGI IMG/M metagenome (GOLD analysis project Ga0137362, IMG submission 104801) | Vadose zone soil microbial communities from Angelo Coast Range Reserve, California, USA - Mad1_100_16 metaG | ecosystem: Environmental > Terrestrial > Soil > Vadose zone | place: USA: California... | reverse complement strand
TGGGAGACGCGAAGCTAGTGTAGTACGATATAGTCTCGGCGTTCGCGGGCATGCCTAGGAGGTATTTGAGCGAGTTGTAAGAGTCCTTCGGGAAGCGTGTCGCCTGCAAATGTAGAAGCCCCGTCAGGTGAAGTCAAGTCGACCCCATCCCTTCAAAAAATGAGAAGACTTGTCCGGGAGGATAGCACGTACAAGGTTAAACGCGTCCTGCCCGAATAACCGTTCACCATTTTTCCATGCCACTGAAGACCGAATCTTTCGTTTCGAGTCTTTGTCTAAGAGGACGTCGAAGGGCATGCCCGGCTTGATGAGGGATGCTTTTATGTAGTCGGAGCCATAGTCTATTGCCAGCACGGTCGTCGCGAGGGCTGTGGAAGAGAAAAGGAAGAGGGAGAAGAGAGAGAGGATTGCCAATCTTCGGCCAAACGCATTCATGGTAAAATATTCCGGTCAGAGAGGTGACAATGGTAGCATTTATGATAGTCGGGTTCAAGTGGAAGTGGTTTTCTATGCAACGGCGCTCAATGGCACGCCGACGTGTTCTTCATGGCCACGTCACGGGATCTGAATCTTATCTTATCCATCGCGCACTGGTGTACATCTCTGACATGTCTGAACACGATACTTACCAGACACCCCTCTCTAGGTTCGTACTCACCCTTAAGCAAGTCATTTTTACATTAAGACCCCCGCAGCCGCTATGCCAGCAAGGAAATGGCGCATCTGTTCTCTGCAGAGGTATTCAGTTGCCTCCCTAATCTGTCCACGTATCACCTCAGCGTCCTGGACATAGAACCGTTTCCACACTTGGCGCAAGCTCTGGCTCTGGCTCGCGATCGCAGAGAAGCAGCTCGGTTCGCCTATCTCAGACATGGCGATTGACGAGATGAAGCAAAATCTAGTGCGTCACGTTTTATAGCCCAAAGTATATGGGATGCTCGCCAACACTCGCCTAGCACTTGGATGCGGAACAGTTCGAGGTTGCCGGGGCTGAGGAAAAGAAGAGGCGCCACGATGTCATGGCGCACGTGCATACATTTGGCACAGTTGCACCATCTGCAGCCGGGATCATCCAGTATGTCTTGAAATTTCGTGCGGCCCACCACTTTCTAACCACGGGCTTGTAACTATAGCCTCGGCGCGACGTCTTGCTATGTTACAGAGTGCGCACGATCAATGCAATGTCTCGTCTTTCTAAGTTACTGACTCACCATCGCAGCAACGCGGACCTCATCTTCATCCGCACCGCTCTCACTCTCGTCTTCAAGAAACTCGCGGTCGTGATCAACCGCTTCGCCGCTTTCGCGAGCCAGTATCGCGACTTGCCCACGTTGGGATTTACACACTTTCAACCTGCGCAGCTGACCACAGTCGGCAAACGCGCAACTCTGTGGTTGCAAGTCCGTCCGCCCTGTGCTGATATCCAACAGGGCTCATTGCTTATCGATATTTTATCACTTCCAAGGAACTGCTCTGGGACCTCCGCAACATAAAGCGGGCGCGGGACGATCTGGGTTTCCGTGGCGTTAAAGGGACAACCGGAACGCAGGCGAGCTTCCTCGCACTGTTTGATGGTGACCACGACAAGGTGCGCCAGGCTTTGCACGGTACCCTTTTCCCTTCGAATTAGCCCCTGCAATAATAGGTAGAGGAACTTGATCGACTAGTTACAGAGATGTCTGGTTTCCCATATGCATACCCAGTCACGTCGCAGACATACTCGCGCAAGATCGATGTTGATGTCCTGGCACCATTGGCTTCTTTTGGCGCGACGGCGCACAAAATCGCGACAGATCTGCGCCTCCTTGCCCATCTCAAGGTATAACTCCTGCTCCTAACCATCAAACTTGCGACAGATTGATTGATGTATGGCGCACGTGCAGGAAGTCGAAGAGCCGTTCGAGTCGACCCAGATCGGATCCTCAGCGATGGCATATAAACGGAACCCGATGCGCTCGGAGCGCATCTGCTCGCTCGCACGGCACCTCATGGTGCTACACCAGAACGCCCTTGGGACAGCAGCCGTGCAATGGTTCGAACGCACATTGGACGACAGTGCAAACCGACGCGTGACGCTGCCCGAGGCGTTCCTCGCGGCGGATATCGTACTTACGACGTTGCAGAACGTGTCAGAGGGGCTCGTCGTGTACCCGCGCGTGATCGCGCGACGCATAGCTCAGGAGCTTCCGTTTATGGCCACGGAGAACATCATCACGGCGCTGGTGAAGAAGGGCGGCGATCGGCAAGAGGCCCATGAGAAGATCAGGGTGCGATTTGACTTTTTTCCGTTTCATTATTCTTTCAAATTGATGTGTTGGCTGATGCCCGCGCTTTAGGTACTGTCGCATGAAGCCGCGCACCAAGTGAAACAACTCGGAGAGGATAACGATCTGATTGAACGCGTGCGAAAGGATGTTTATTTCGACCCGATCAAGGATGAACTTGATGCGCTGCTGGATCCGCGCTCGTTCATTGGACGCGCACCACAGCAGGTGGATAAGTTCCTCAAGGAGTGGGTGGCACCTGCCCTGGAAGACCCTGAGCTGAAAGCAGCGGTGGATAAAGGAGACAAGGCGGAGCTGAACGTCTGAGGATTGAGCAGGAGATATGTATTGCGAAGTATTTTTGTCGGATGTACTATAACGGGCGAACTGACACATCCGACTGAATTTGCGTGTGGAGCGTGGTCGAGTGCTATGGATATGATATGAGTGTTATTGTAATAGACACGTGGGATGAGGTTTGAACCTGACACGTGAGGACGAGACGGGTTGAGCGTCGCGGGGGACGAGCAGCGCCTTTTGCGCCCAACAACAACGATGGACTCGCTCCAAATCCCTGACCCGTCTATCCCTGGCCCTTCTCGCCCTTCTCCCGCCGCTCGCCCGACATCACTTTCTCCCCCTCCCCAACAGCCTACCCGCAAGCGCGCATCCCACTCTGTCACTTCGTCATCCCATCCAGAGGACCAACAGCAACAGCAACAACCCCCGTACCGTGACATCTATTCTCACCCTGCCGCCATCCAATATGCTGCAAATCATCCACGTCGCGCCATTCCAAAATTCGGTCCCTATTTACTCCTCCATACGCTCGGCGAGGGCGAGTTTGGAAAGGTCAAACTCGGCCTCCATACCACCTGGGGCGAGGAGGTCGCCGTCAAGCTTATCAAAAGACATAATGTCGATTCTGCTGTTCGCATGTCAAAAGTCGAACGTGAGATCGAGGTTCTTAGAGTTCGTAGTCCTTTCTTTTGTTTTCTGGTCCCTCCAGCGTCTCTGACTGGCCATCGCAACACAGATGCTCAAGCACCCCAATATAGTCAGATTATACGACGTTATCGAAACAGACAAATACATCGGCATCATCCTCGACTACGCCTCTGGCGGTGAATTGTTCGATCACATTCTCGCCCATCGTTTCCTCAAAGAAAAGGACGCTTGCCGCCTCTTTGCCCAGCTCATCTCCGGTGTATGGTACATCCACCAACGAAAAATCGTTCACCGCGATCTCAAACTCGAAAATCTTCTCCTTGACCGTAACCGTAATGTTATCATCACTGATTTCGGTTTCGCCAATCGTTTCGAGCACCGCGCCGATGACCTCATGCAGACCTCATGCGGCTCCCCTTGCTATGCCGCTCCTGAACTTGTCATCTCAGAGGGCGCCTACGTCGGCTCGGCCGTCGATATATGGTCCTGCGGCGTCATTCTCTATGCCATGCTCGCCGGTTATCTTCCCTTTGACGATGACCCTGCCAATCCAGACGGTGATAACATCAACCTTCTCTACAAGTACATCGTCAACACCCCTTTGTCCTTCCCCGACTACATCTCCCGCGAAGCCCGTAACTTACTGGGCATCATGCTGCAGCCAGACCCTCAGCGCCGTGCTGATCTCAGCCTCGTTATGCAACACCCTTGGTTGGCCCCGAACGCCCATCTCTTTGACAAGACCGTCGAAGACCTCGAATCCGGCGCCATCGAACTCCACAAGGCTAAGCGCCAAGCTTATCAGAGGCAGATGCGCAACGCTCAGGCAGCGGCCGACCACTCGAAGGTGTCGCGTTCTCAGAGCGCTAAGAACGACGTTTTCCCCCATGCTAGCGTCGCCGTCGTCGCCGCACCTCGCAGCCACGCTCATGCACCCGAGGATCAGACATTGTACGAGACCTCAGCTGACCTTGCTGCCGCATCTCAGGCTCAATCGCAATCACGCCGTGGATACAGCTCCACGATCGTAGTTCCCACCCATCCATCTGGCTACGTGGATGATGACCCTTTTGCCCAAAGCCCCAGCGAACCTGCGCCTGCCCCAGTACCCGTTGTGTCCAACGCCGCCGAGCAACAGCAGCCGCAGCGAACACGCACAAGTCCGCGCAAGGACCAACTTCCACCTATCCCTTCGGGGTCGACAACGGTCAAGGCCAATGGCACCGGCAGCGTGCGCAGTAAAGCGGCAAGCGGCATGCGACACACAATCCAGGTCGAGTACGGTCAACCCGAGCCCCCGTCGGCGGCCCTTCAGCCTAAGCGCGATGAAACACCTAAGAGGGAACCCAGGCCTTCTCAGGGCCTACAGTCGTCGACGCCACCATTGCCTCAAAAATCGCCGGCTCAACCACCGTCAGCGCCGCCCCAACAGCAACAGCAACGTGATAAACACCGCAGGACATCATCCCTCACCGGACCTCGTCCCCCTCCCCCATCACCACTGGTTACATTACTTCCTAACCACAACCCCACCAAGGTCGAGCCACCACTCGTTACCGTCAATTCTGCTAGTCCACCAACTACCCCACAGCCTCAAGCCGACGAAAAAGGGTCTTACATTGCAGCAGGTACAACCGGTTCGGGTTCATCCAGAAAGAACAAGCACAACAGAGGCATCTCCATCGACAAGATGGGTCTCAGCAAGATCTTTGGTTCCCCAACCCAAACGGAGGCGCCGCATGCCCCCCAGGCAGCCCGTGCCCCGTCGGAAAGTTCGATGGCAAATTCGCTGTATACAACCATTTCAAAAATATCGGGGTCGACTTCCCGCCGCCCATCAACATTACAAGTTACTCCGTCGCCCTCATCCAGTCCGACTGTCGAGGCTTCTGCTACACAGACATCATTGCTTAGTCCGGACAATGGAAAGAAGAGCCGTCGCAGCACGCTGAGCGTTATGGTTGAACCACTCGCGCGCACCATCAAAGCGCGCCCTGGCCGAAGCTCGGCTCGTGATCTTGATACGCCATCACGCGAGAAGGTGCCCTCACGCGAGCCATCAGACCGCCAGCCTCGTCCGACGCTCCCCACGTCGACATCAGAGAGGGATGCCATGCTTAGCGAAAAGGTACCGGGCGCACCAGACACCGTTGGGCATGGGATGTCTGCGAGCTCGAGCAAAGCGCGTAAAGTTATGCAGTGGTTCCGCTCGCGCAGTAAGGGTCGCGGCCTTGGCGATGACGGAGAAACATCTACACCCTTGGGCGGGAAGCCCTCTGTGCGCAACGCGTTCGCAGTCCGCTCGAACAATTCCTCAACGTCTGTCAACGCTATGCAGGTGTTCCCCACCGGTATCAACGCCGAGGAGTACGCGCCGTCGCACATGGGCCCACCTCGCTCCCACCGTACTGCCAGCACCGGGACAGAGGGTGCACAAGGCGTACCGAGCTTTGCAGAACTCGTACGGCGGCATGTTGCCCCGCCTAAGGGTGTTATCCGCACGCATCATGGGGCTGTCAGCCAAGCGACGGTCACGACTGGTCTTCCGTCTGACGTTATGCGTCATGTGCGTGAGGTACTTGAAGGCATGAACGTTGATGTACAGGTCGAGAGCGACTATAAGTATCGGTGTGTGCGTGCGAAGAGACGGCGTGCTCCGGCTGCACCGTCGGGTATCGTCCCAGGCATGCGGGAGCCCCTCGCTGCATTCACGTTGATAGGATCCGCGGCATCGAACGGGGTAAGTCCTTCCTTCATGATGTTTTGTGTGAGGCTAATGTTGATCTGTGTATGTGTACTTTATAGGTGGACAAACGCGGACTCCCCGTGCCTTCACAATCGTCGTTTGGTGGTGCGACGGGCGGAATGCTCAAAGGCCTACTTATGCGCCGACAATCCTCACAAGTCTCTGGCGACTCCGAAGCGTCCTCACCCAACATGGCGACCTCACCTATCCTATCCCCCGGAAGCGCGTTACACCCGCCTGGGGGTCGATCGACCCAGCCTGGCGAGATGGTACGCGAACCCGTGTATGGAGATCCAACTCAGGACCAGGGCGATGAAGTACGATTCTATGTCGAGCTGACGAAGTTGGACGGTCTTAATGATACGTATTCGATCGATATTCGCCGGTTGAAGGGTAACCTGCGGAGCTACAAGTTTTTGTACGATTGTATAACGCAGTGCGTATATATTTCCTTCCACCGGTGTTATATCCCGCTGACTGCCTTTTTTTTCTTCTTTACAGGCGCCTTGACCTAAAACAGTGAATGGACGTTGGAGAGAGAGGTCTGTCATAGTCGTTCGAGGGTGCTAGATGGTAGTGCAGTGCAGAGAGAAGTTTGTGTGCGAGTTCGAGTCCGTTGGATTTGTATAATTTCTTTTCGTTCTCCTTTTTTTTTCCCCTTTCCGACGTTACGCCCCTTCCCATGTGTACCCTTCCCTTTCTTCTCGGTTTCCTTCCATTCCTTACATACATACAGCGTGTGGTACTTGCTTCTCCTATGACTAGTATAATACCCGCCTAATCCCATCTTTTCTTGACTCTGTAAGGACGGAGCTATAAGGACGGAACTAGAGTCTGCCATTCTAGGGGTCGAGTGGAGGGTGTTGTTCAAAGCGCGAGTCAGGAGGTTCCATTACCATCACCATGTCATCAACCAGTACTACTGCACCCGCATCGAAATCTTCACTCGAATCTCTTGTGAACCTCATAGATCAATCTGAACCATGGACAAGGCTCAATAGTGAAAATGGATTGGGCCGGGTTCATGCAAAATATTGGGGAAAGAGCATGGCCGAAGAGGAATCTGCATGGCGTGCCAAGCAGGAGCCAAAGATATCCACTGATGAGGATAACGACATCATACCTGGCTGCTACTTTCTTGATTTTTGTGCTGAAGGCTTGGGTAAAATCCTTGGTACTGATGGTGTCTGGATCCGCGTGAGTATATTTTTGATGGGTAAATTTGGCACTCATTCATGAACTTGATAGGCTGATTATGTTCGAATTTATGACTTCCTTGAGGAATTTTACAATAAGAAAAAAGGCGAAGGAGAAGATATACCAGCCGCTGTGCTCACAGGTCAACCTGGAATTGGTGAGTAAGGTGACAAGCGCTTCACATCACAGGACTGTTGACCTTCCATGCAGGGAAGAGCTATTGGTTATACTATGCATTGCGAAGGTGCCTTGCCAAAAAGAGGCCTGTCATCTGGCCCCTATGGCGGAACCACTACGTTTTCATTGAAGATGGTGTCTATCGTATGGGCGCAGATTTTGCAGAGGCCGACTACTATGAGATGTTCATCTGGACTCTCCTTGACTCAGATACCGGTTATGAAAACAGTCTTATTCAGCATCGCATTGGAACAAAGTTTTTCATCATATATGCTACATCTCCAGCCGAGGAGCGCATGAAGCCCTTGAGGCAGAATTTTCGCACCGTACATTCTATAGTCATGAACCCATGGACACGGGGCGAGATCCATCAAGTGTTTGTGACAGTTTGTCACGTCCTAAATTATGTGCCACGCTCATGCAATTTCTCATATTCATAGTGCCAATATACGCTCACCTGAACGTCGTCCAAACGTTGAGATCATGGACGACACTTTTGACCGATTTGGTCCAATTCCCCGACTTTGCTTAGACATAGCACGCATGCCCGATACCTTGACTACATATCAGTCCACAGTTCGTTCGGCCTTGCTACAACTAGACCTGAAACGCCTACAGGAATTGGCAGAGGGGGTTGAACATTTGAACATCGATGATGTCTCACACCGTATATTCCTGGTCACGCGTGAAGACAGAAAAATCGAGTCCAGGTCAATTATAAAACCTATGACAGACCAGATGCAATCGAGACTTGCTAGCCGACTGCGGAACTACAATAGCAGAGAACAGATCAACTGGTATCGTTTTTTTGCTCGCAAGCCTTCTGCGAGAGGGTTGGGGGGCCATTTGTTCGAAGCATTTTGCCAGCAGCGTTTCCGAAATCGAATTAATATCCAATGCTTTCCATTGGTTCGGCTGGACGACATGGACGATATGGCACACAAATCCAGATGGCACACAAGCCACAACCGTCTCTCAGGGGAATTGGAGGGCATGCGTCTCGATGCTCTAGGCAGGTCCATTTCCCTCAATATACCCACTCCTGACATCTGCGAGTACAATCACTTGGAACTTGAGGAGCTTGCTGTCGAGCCAGGTATCTTTTATATCCCGGCTGCAGAAAATGCAGAAGCGGTCGACTCTTTCATTTACTGTGGCAACAACCTGTATCTTTTCCAGTTTACGGTTTCCGGTGACCACGATATCAAACCTGGATTCATCTCACGGTTTGCCAAGTGTAACAAGTTCCCACCACGGGAAAATTGGCATTTCATTTTCATCCTTCCCGATGATGTCTCAGTCCTCAAATGCCGGTATCCGAAAGATCCCGATTTACAGAATCTCAAAATATTCTCATCACAAGTGAAGCTGGAGGGCTATGATGCAAAAGAGCGAGAGCCTGAGGAAGAGGAGCCTGCGAAGAAACCAAATTTAACAGAGGCTCCTGCAGAAGGATCGATGGCTGGCGAAGGCCGACAAGTACTAGAGAAGCGGAAGTGGGTTGGCTCCATTGGCTCCAAAATTTTCACGAAAAGCAAGGAAAGGCAGACATGAGCTTAAAGCCCACCCATGCACTTACGGTGAATTATACACCGTGACTCTTTTCTGACTCTCTTTACTCATTTTCCTTTCAGGATTCACTCATCCCTTTTTATATGCCATGAAATGGAAAGAAAACACAACACGCGAACATCGATCGAAGATCGTGATGTGCTCCTCTACGAGCGAGGAGGCCGCTTAGATACATCTGAGTCCCTACTAGATAGTCGAGACTGGTGGTATGAAAAGAGCAGATTCGTGAAGGAGTGGGTATACGCGTCGTCGTTGTGCCGGACGTCCAGGAAAAATAAATGTCAGTAAAAATGAAGACAAAGGGCTGGTGCCGCACGGGCGCGGCTAAGCGCTGTTTGTCGTTGCCTAAGTGCCGTTGCCTAAGTACGAAGAAAAAGAGGGAAAAAAGCGGGAAAAGCGGGAAGGAGCGTGATTCGTTCGCAGTTTGTCTTGCGCCAGTGGTGACTGGTCGAGAGGGATGTGAGAGGGGCAGTGAAAAAACGAGGAGAAAAAATGAACACACAGGTGCTCCGATACTGTTCCGCTCCGATCCGAACGTGGACCCGCAGTACACCATACACCAGTATTCGCAGGGGTCCTTCTGTCGCTTTGCGGACACTCATCCCGTCATGCACCACCTGGCAATAAAATCGGTGTACCTTGTGAAGGCGGCCGCCACATCTCAGGAAGTGAGCTTTGAGGGTGCCGGTGGTAGAGAGGAAGAGCCAGAAAAAGTATGCCGAATTATACGCGTCCAGTTCACGAACGTGGTGGCGCACATGCTCACCGTCTCCCAGCTGTCAAGAGCGGATCGCAGGTCAAGGAAGAAAGAGACGTGTAAAGGGCCTGCGCATAAAAGTCTATCACATAAAGCATGCAAGTTTCACAGTGGTCCACGATCCAATCATGCCTGCCGAAAGGGGGGCTGTAACTGCGACAGGACACGAGCATATTCATCAGACGAGTGGGTCAGAGAGAGGTATACTCACCCGAGGATGATCAGAATTCTCGCCTTTGGGCTGGGCTTTCCTGGTCTGCCCTTGAAACTGACCAGGCGAATGCCTCCACAGCACTCTCCACCACCTCCCACTTCCCATTCCTTGATGTGCGACTATGGGCGCTCGTTCACGGCGTTGTGGGTGGGTGCACGACCTTCATGTCCGGCGTCTTGGGATCGTGGTTCTTACTCGCCATCGCCGCGTAAAACTGTGCTTCGGAAGGGTATACCCATTTTCTTTGTCGCTGCGAGGGATGGAGGTGAGCTCGCGGGGGGTGAAGAATGATTCTGGAACCGGGACAGCATTAATGGTGCTGGTAGTAGACGGTGACACGGACTCCGCCGACAAGGTGTCCGAGATATGAGTCAGAATTTGACTCCAGGTGGAACGGACAGTGTGGTCAACGCTGTTTAGGGAACTGTGGCCAATTGGACATTCGTTGGCGTTGGCTAAAAGGGAAGTAAGGTTCGTAGTGCCCGATCATGGGTTCGACGTGCATGAGAATGTGAGAGGACTGGAAGGCAGTTTTGGTGGTAGAAGATAGAGGTGCGTCGTCCAAGCTGAATGCGTGTACATGATATAATTTAGCGTTAGAGCAGAAGTATACGAGTTGATAACGGACCCTCGGTAACCACATCAAAGCACGCTCAAGGCGGCAACTAATGTCCTCCACTCTTCCCATCCTACCACGCCATCAAGACCACCTTCTCATAGTTCCAGATCCTCCTGCTCTTCGATAGCATCTTTGATGTCTGGAAGTCTCTTTTTTCCACCAGCTTTCCTTTTTTACTGTAGTTGTTTACCCGAGACATAGGACATGCGCATATGAAGGTAAGATTTCCGGAGCTTGTACGAACGTGTTGTGCGGATCGCGAACCACCATTGTCGGGACGAGGATGAGTTGCAGAGGAGGCCTTGTTCCCTATGTAGGTCTTTTACAGAGACAAGAGTTGATGTGTGCTTGGAGTAGGAATAGAGAAAGTGAGGCGGAATGAGGCGGAGAGGGATTCGATGTTCACGCATTGATGGTCAGAGTGGCGGTCAGAGCGGCGCACCTTGAGTTCATCCACCATCGGTCTCATCGCCTCTGACATCAATTCACCACAGCACGGCGTAAAACAAATAGGAGAATCACTCGCTGCTAAACGACAGCGCGAGAACGCACAGCCCTCCGTCTATCTCACCTTGAAGACGACATTCTTCCCGGGGTATGCTACTCTTTCTCATGTATTCACTCCTCTTCTAACCCTTCGTTAGAAAAAGAATAATGTTTGGAGCAGAGAGGCATTCAGTCTCACGACGCAGCTCCTCTCAGCACATCCTAACTTACGGTAACCAATCCCGAATTCTACACAGTATGGAACTATCGTAGGAACATCCTCACCAATGGTGTATTCCCTGAGAGGTATATCATCACCCTCCAAATTACCGTCCGTTGTCACTCAAGCCCAATTGCAGTACTCTGGAAGAGATTAACGATTTATTGAACGATGATCTGGCTATGACAACAACAGCGCTCAAAGTTCACCCGAAAGTCTACTGGATCTGGAATCATAGGAGATGGTGTCTCGAGCAGATCGCAGAGTGTTCGATGCCGATTCTAGCAACTGTCCGTTTGTTCACTGATGCCGGATGTTCATACATGACTCTCAGCTTTCTGTCCGTTCCGGTTATGGCGTGGGACTGTCGCTGTCATGTCCTCGCAGTGAGTTATTCCCATTCGTCGTCCCGAGAAGGCCGAGCTTTCGTATACGACCAAAAAGATTGAGGCTGATTTCTCGGACTTCAGCGCCTGGCACCAGAGAACCAAAGTGTTGAGTTCTTTGTTGGCCAATGGCGAGGTTGACAAGACGTCATCCCTTCAGAAAGGGACCGACAGCCTACTTTTTTTGTTATCGTTAAGATCTCTAACACTCTCCACAACCAGAGTTTGAGCCAGCACAGAATGCCATGTTCACTCTGTCCGACGACCTGAGTGCGTGATTGTATCACCGCTAGCTGATCGGCTCTGGTAGGTTTCTGTACGATGTTTTGCGCATTGATCTAACAATTACCCTATGAGACAACAAAGCTACACTCGAGCGTGTGATCGATGTGATCCAGACGGCAAGTGTGAGTGCCCACATATCACCTGTGATTCTCACCCGCTCGTTATACAGGGTGTATGGAGTCATTGGTCGCGTATTAGCTGTTGCTTTTAGAGAATATTCACAAGAATCGACATCACTAATCATTGTCTGACATTGCTTAGGGAGTTAGAAGAGGCTGATCCTATGCCACGTCAGCGATATCGGGACCTACGTGCCTGCAGGGTATTTATGGTTGTCTCCAAGGTAATCTTAATCGTTGTATACATTTGACAGGTGCGCAAGTAAAATCGTGACGCGCAACGTTAATCGGTTGGAAAGACGCATTGATATTAATACGTAACCGTCCACCTATCTCGAGATCTTGCAATCACGTCCACGCAACGTTAATATTCACGCAAGGCCACGTCACGGGACGATTCTAGATGAAATTTATGCTTCTGGAGCCACGGCATACATCCCCCTGATCATTGGTATTCGTAGACAATGGACTTGGTTCTCCTTGGAGACAAGAATAGAAGTCATTTGCGGGAATCAATGTCCCTCAGCATTCGCAGCTCTCAGCGGGGACAGGTGCAACTGCAAGGGTATTAGTACAGAGAGAAAAGTGGTGAGTGAGACAGTAGACTCGGAGGCACCAGCAGCTGCCATCGTGGATTAGCGATAAGAGGCATATGGAGGAGGCTTCAATCTAATATCTAACGTCTTGCCAGGGATCTGTCAGCAGGAGCCTGTTTTGACACGAAGCGCCTTTGTGGTAGCGCGTACTCGGAGCGCCATATTGCTCCTATTTCGTCAACCGATTTCGGGTTGCAGGCTTCCCTGAGATCCGCTGACCTACCTCACTGTAGGACTGCGCTTCAAGCCTCGCCATGCCTCACGATGGAGCTCAGGTCGCGCTCTCGTGCCAGCAGGCGGAGAGATCGATAACAGCTGTGCCATTCCGAACGTCGTGTGGGAAGATTTTTCATGATAGTAAGGCGAGC
>Ga0137362_10002022_pt1 | contig 12959 bp, 10 predicted proteins | sample MadtaG_2_FD_104801 | JGI IMG/M metagenome (GOLD analysis project Ga0137362, IMG submission 104801) | Vadose zone soil microbial communities from Angelo Coast Range Reserve, California, USA - Mad1_100_16 metaG | ecosystem: Environmental > Terrestrial > Soil > Vadose zone | place: USA: California... | reverse complement strand
GACTGGCACAGCCAGCTTCTGGACATGCCGGTTTCTTGTAACTCAGCGACCCGCTGCTTCCGATTTCGAGAAACTCTCAATGACCCCGCCACACGTGTCGAGGGGGCAGTAAATTCAGCGTAAGCGCCTCGTTTGCCCTTCCATTGCCCTTACTTTGACTCAATATTGAATCCACATTGCCATTGCCCGTGGCCATTTAAGTGACTGAGGAGGCTGGGCTTATTGGTTTACTATTATCTTCTCTAGGGGGCTTGTGCCCAGGAGTTTGTGGTATGAAGTCGCTTGTTCGTGCGGTGATGGTGAGGGGCGGTGTGCGTGATTGCGCGAGCGTTGTCGTTGTTCTGCGGCTGAATTGGTTTGAACGGGAGTCGTGTTCGATGCGTAAGGATTGTGGATGTTATACGGCTGTTGAAGGCGAGCGAATTTGATACGCCGGCCGCAGTTGGGGGTGAGCGCTGTCTACAGAGTGTTGCTTCGGAGTGCGCCGTGATCCGCCCGCAATCGGCGGCAAGTGCAAATGGAGGTTCCAACTTCCTACAACCAGTCTTGGAAACCGCTTTGTGAACGCATAGTATCTTGGCGAAGATTCGAGATACTCGGAAGTCTTGAGAGGCAGCTCAGGAAGAATGTCTCACGCACGGGTTACAAAAGCGGCGGTTTCGGCCTTTGAGATTCTCAGTGGGGGCAGAAATGATCCCTGCTACGCCCCCTAGGAGAACGATGCATTGAAACTGGGTCGGAGCATCGCATTCTGAGGCGGTCGGGCGTATGTCGCCGGTCAGCCCGGATACCAAAATGGAAATCTCAGCTAATCCAAAACGAAGCGTTTGGTGTACATTCATCAGCAATGGTGGATTCCGGAATCGGGATCCGGCTGAATGAGTCTCCGGTAGCTGGCGGTGTTTCGATCGCGGGAGATTCTGCATAGAATTTGGAGGTCCTCACGATGTTATCCTTGAAAGTCAATCGAAAGACCTATAGCGTCGATGTGGAACCCGAGACTCCTCTCTTGTGGGTTATCCGTGACTCAATCGGTCTTACAGGAACGAAGTTCAGTTGCGGTAAGGCCCTTTGCGGGGCGTGCACCGTGCATGTGAACGGGAAACCAGTCCGGTCTTGCGTCGTACCGGCAAGTCAGGTGGTGGGTCAAGAAATCACCACCATCGAGGGCCTGTCGCCGAATGCCCAGCATCCCGCCCAGATTGCTTGGCGCGAAGCGGATGTGCCTGAGTGTGGCTATTGCCAGTCCGGACAGATCATGGCAGCGGCCGCTTTGCTTGCGAACAAGCCGAACCCAACCGACGCTGACATCGAGCGGGAAATCACCAATCTTTGCCGCTGTGGAACTTATCTGCGCATCCGCCAGGCAATTCACCGCGCCGCTCAAATCGCTGCGAGGGCCTAGACGTCTCTTTGGAGGTAGCATGTCTACGAACCGCGAAATAAACCGGAGAGAATTCATCGTGACCACTGCTGCAGTGGGTGGAGGATTGGCGCTGGGACTCACCTTTCCCATGAGCAGTGCCGGACTGGCCCTCGATGCCGCCAAAATCTCCGCGCGGCCCTGGGAATCATTAGCGGGCAAAGGCGATATCGAGGTCGATCCTTGGGTCGTGATCGCACCCGATGACACTGTAACGCTTCGCATAGGGCAATCCGAAATGGGTCAAGGAGTGATCACGTCCTGCGCGAAGATGCTCGCCGAGGAGCTGGAATGCGATTGGTCGAAAGTGCGCGCGGAATACGTATCCGTCAATCGCCACTTCCGCGAAAATAAAGTTTACAAACGATTACTCACTACTTCCAGCAGCTCCGTTCGGCTCGGCCGTCCATATTTGCAGCAGGCCGGCGCCAGCGCGCGGGAGCGCTTGATGGCTGCGGCCGCGCAGACGTGGGGCGTGCCGAGGTCGGAACTGACGGTGAAAGATAGTGTGATCACTCACAAGCCAACGGGCCGCACACTTCGCTACGGGCAAGTGGCACAGAACGCCGCTGCAATCAAGCTATCCGCGGAGCCTAACATTAAGACACCGGATCAATTCACGTTGATGAAAAAACCCACGAAACTGCTGGACGCGCCTCTGAAAGTTGACGGCAGCGCGGTTTACGGAATTGACGTGCGCTTGCCAGGCATGTTGTACGCCGCTGCGAAGGCATCGCCGGTTTTCCTGGGGAAGGTGAAGAAATATAGCGCCGATGCGGTAAAAAGTCGGCCAGGCGTGCACGCAGTTGTGGAATTCAGCGGTCCGCAGATAGAAGCAGGAGTTGCTGTCGTCGCGGACGCTTACTGGCGGGCTAAGACCGCTTTGGACCTGCTCCCGATTGAGTGGGATGAAGGCTCGCACGGCAGTGACAATTCCGAAGGCTTCTTCAAAATGTCGCGCGCAGTGCTGGAGGAACCCGGCGCCAAAGTCGTGACACAGCTGGGCGAGCCCGAAGCGGTGCTCAAGAGCTCCTCCCAGATAGTGGAGGCGATCTATGAAGTTCCTTACCTCGACCACACCGTGATGGAGCCATTCAACTGCACTGCCCAGGTCACTCCGGATCGAGTGGAAATATGGGTAGGGTCCCAGGATCCAGAAGTGGCGACGATGGACGCGTCGAAAATAACGGGAGTTCCCGTGGAGCATATTTATCTCCACAATTGTTTTCTGGGCGGCGGCTTCGGACGGCGCGGAAACCAGGACGACGTGCGCCAAGCCGTCTCGATTGCCAAGCAGCTGGATGGACGCCCGGTTAAGGTGATCTGGAGCCGCGAGGAAACGATGCGGCACGGATACTATCGTCCGATGCGTGTGTCGCGGTTCCGCGCTGCCCTCGGACCGGACGGAAAGCCGCTCGCATGGACTACTCGCGTCATCGGTATTGATGAAGACTATCCGGGTGATGAGCAGACCATCCGAGGCTTGCATCAACTTCCCTACCAAGTGCCGAATCAACTGTTCGACTATCATCTGCGGAAGACGCATGTGCCGACCGGCCCGTGGACGTCCGTGGGAAGGTCACAAAACGAATTCTTTCTGGAAACCTTTGTCGACGAGCTGGCGCATGCGGCGGGAAAAGATCCCTTTCAGTACCGGCGCACCTTACTGGAAGGCAATCCAGATTTGCGGTTTTCAAAGGCTTGGGTCCAGGTGCTCAGCGCTGTCACGGCCAAAACTGACTGGGGCAGGCAACTGCCCGCAGGGACTGGAATGGGTATTGCGATTGGCGATAGTCGCCGGCTGAGTCGAAAGGAATACACCATTTGCGCCGCGGTGGCCACCGTCTCGGTCAGCAAGAAAGGCGAGGTCCGGGTAGAACGGTTTGACGTTGCAATGGACACTGGCCCATTCCTGGTTAACCCTTTGGCCGCCGAACGGCAGGTTGAGATGCAGGTTACGATGGGATTGGCTGCGACGCTTCGTCAGGAAATCACAATCGAGAAAGGGCGCGTCGTTCAGAGCAACTTTGATGACTACCCCTTACTGCGAGCAACGGAAATTCCGGAGATAGGTGTCCATTGGGTCCGCGCGACAGATGACCCGATTGCTGGCATTGGTGAGGAAGTGGTTGGATGGGTAGCCCCAGCGGTGTGCAATGCGATCTTCGCTGCAACCGGCAAGAGAATTCGTTCATTGCCTCTCAAAAATCACGACCTCAGCTGGACATAGCGCGTTGGGGGCGCGATCCTTTCGTCACTCCCTGACAGAAGGAAGCCAAGCAACAGGATTTCTGGAAACAGGCATCTGCGAAGTGACAGACGAGATTCCGGACGGATGGTCGGCCAACCGGAAGTTATCCGGATGGCCCGGCACTCCAACTTCGGATTGGGCCTACGAAGTAAGCCTATCGGAATGTCGGAATGCCCCCCACAACTGCTAGGAAGGGATGTAGTGATTTCCCCAAAACAGGTATAAAATCCTCAAACAATCTACGCGCCTAGAGCATCGATATGGCATCACGGCGGTGATACGGTGCCCGGCGTGGGATAGAGCCATACCGCGAGCCAATGGGAATCCGAAAATTTCAGATTGAGGAGGGGGAAATGAAAACCTACCTTGCGATGCTTCTGACTTTGTGTATGACCTTCGTTTCGAGCGCCCAAGGCCAGACCCCGCCCGCGCAGACCACGTCGGGGCTTCTGAGGCCGGTCCAGAGCATCCCATTGCCGACCGAAGGCTACATGGACCGCCTAACGGTAGATGTCAAAGGCCAGCGCCTATTTATTTGTGGGGAGCACAACAAGACTCTTATCGTTGTGGACCTCCAGGCAGGCAAGGTGATCCACGAGACCGTGCTCGCGGCGAGTCCAAAAAAGCCGGTCTATCTCCCCGACACCAACGAAGTCTGGGTGAACATGACCGATAGCACTCTGGTAGCCATTAGCGGGACTACGTACGAGGTAACTAAGACAGTCCCAATGTCTGGACATGGTGATCCGAACAGGGGAGGAGATAACGGGGCTTACGACCCTGCCACCCATCTGTTTTATGCCGCCGTCGAAGCCTTTAAGGATAGCGCCCTGGAAGCCTTCAGGGGAACAAAAGACGTAGCCTATGGTGGCGCGGACAACCACGTAACTACTGGTGGTTCTATCGAGATAGTTGACACAAAGACTGCCGAATTGGTGGGCAGCATCAAGATGCCAGGTGGTGATCCCGCAGGAATTGCCATCGAGCCATCGGGAAAAAGATTGTACGTCACTATGGGGGATATTATAGGAGGTGACAGCCACGTTGCGGTCGTTGATCTCGAAAAGCGCGCCGTGGTTGCCGAGTGGCCGATCACGGGAGGTCCAGTGCCTCATACCGCGGGTCTAGACGCGGCGCATCATCGCCTGTTTGTCGGTAGCCGGATCAAACCAAACACTGGCGAAATCGGAGGTGGACACCAGTATGAACCGGGGAAGTTGGTGGTGATGGATACGGAGACGGGAAAAGTGGTGCAAGCGCTGGACAGCGTGGGCGGCGCCGACGACACCGTTTATTATGACGCGGCAACCGGACGCATCTACTTCCCAGGAACAACTGGCACGGTTGCCGTATTTCAGGAGATGGACCCGGACCACTTCCAGCTTCTCGGAAAAGTTCCGACCGGGGCAGTATCGAAGACCGGGCTCTGGGTGCCTGAACTGAAGCGGTTCTACTCGGCCGTCCCGCAGCACTTCGTTCTCACTGCACCCCACGGGTCAAAGGACATAACGGCCGACCTGCGTAAGGAATTGAATCTCAAACAAGGCATGGTGGCGCCGATTCTATCTAACCTAATAACCGAACCAGCCCATCTCATGGTCTTTGAATACTTGCCTTAAGTGGTGCGATAAACAGATAGCGAACACAGGCGCAGGACCTTCTATCGCTGGTGGGGTTGCTACGATGCGAATAATCTTGCCACGCTCGAACAGCCGTCGCATCGTCCGACCCTCCGTCTAGGCTTAAAGCTCGATGTTACGTCGCGCGTGAGACCAGTGGATCCTATGGAGATCCTCCTTGCCGTATCCGTTACGTGGACGGACGCATTGGCCCGCTGTACATCATTTTTATCCTAGCAGATAAACAACAGCCAGTGAGATGAATTGATAACACGATCGGATTGTCGGATGTGCGGCGGAAAAAATACTGTGAAGATTTGGAACGACGCGGGGACCGTGCTGGATTTCACGTCGTAGAAAAATATGTGCTCGCCCTTGACTGGTATTTTTGCGCTGGTCTCGCTGACCTTGATTTGGCATATTTGCCCTTTTCCCGGTGGTCTCTTGCGCTTTAACCAAGCCGACCAACGACACTGACAGTCGAGGGCATGGGTTACCCCGAAAATTCTCTTGACACCGGGCAGAGACGGTCATCTAATCGCGACAACAACCAAGGGACAGCGAAATCATTAGGAAGGTGAGCGTAATGCGAGAGTGCTTACCTGACTACGTAGACCTCGACGGGGAGTTGTCTCACCGTACTGACGCTCTAGTGTGGCCTGCGATCGATAGAGTCGTAACCTTCAAGAACCTGCCCATAAGCTTACCGCGACGATCGGTTGCTGGCGTTCGCGTAGTTTGCATGAACTGCTGCGCAGGGATAATCCGACATGCTTTTCCTTGGTGGACCCCGTAATAAGCCGACCTTAGGAGGTGGCCCATGGCTAGCAGCCATTCGAAGAAAGTCATCTACATTTTTGCAACCATAGTGACGCTGCTCTCCAGCTTTCCTCCCGCCATTCCAATCTATGCGCAGGTAGCGGGAGCAACGCTCACCGGCACAGTGAAGGATTCTTCCGGTGCGGTCATTCCAAACGCTCAAGTCGCCATCACAGACGTGGCCACCGGCGTTACCCGTACCGTTTCACCCGGTAGCTCGGGACTTTACACAGCCCCCAACCTGTTGCCGGGGACTTATGAGATCCATGTTACGGCGACGGGTTTTAGCACGCAGGTGCAGAAGGGCATCACGCTGACGGTAGGGGCTCAGCAGGTTCTTGACTTCACGATGCAGGTTGGGCAGGTGAGTCAAACGGTTGAGGTCACCACGGAAGCCCCCACAGTCGAGCTGACCTCGTCAAGCATCAGCGCCGAGGTCAATGCTACAACAGTTCGCGAACTCCCTCTGAACGCACGCGATTGGACTCAACTGGCAACTCTCCAGGTAGGAATCCTCGCCGTCCGGACTCAGATGGCGAGCTCCGGTACGATAAACAAGGGCACTCGTGGCTTCGGGGACCAGTTGTCGAATAGTGGTCACCGCCCCAACGAGAATAATTACCGCGTCAATGGGATCAGCATCAACGACTATTCGAACGCGTCGCCGGGCAGCGTGCTGGGCGGCCAATTGGGCGTGGACGGAATTCAAGAGTTTTCCGTTTTGACCACCAACTATTCGGCAGAGTATGGACGGGGCTCGGGCGGGGTCATCAACGCCGTCACGAAATCGGGGACCAACTCGTTCCATGGAAATGCCTATTGGTTCCTGCGTGATGAGGGATTGGATGCGCGAAATTTCTTCGATTCCGAGCAAATACCGCCCTTTCATCGCAACCAATTCGGAGGATCCGCCGGAGGCCCGATTAAGAAAGACAGGACCTTCGTCTTTGGCAATTTCGAAGGGATTCGGCAGACCAAGAGCCTGAGTTTCCACAGCAACGTTCCCACGGCGGCGGCCCGCGCCGGAAACCTTTGCTCAGTTCCCACCACAGGAACCTGCGTGCCAAACACCATAACCGTTGACTCGAAGGTCGTGCCATATCTCGCGCTCTACGACCTTCCCAACGCCGGCCTTACGCCCAAAGGGAACGGCGACACAGGATTCGTCAACACTGCAGGCTTACAGCCCTCGACTGATAACTACGTGACCTTCAAGGGTGACCATAAGATCTCAAGCAAAGATAGCCTCGCCGCGAGCTGGTTCTTTGACAGGTCTTCTCAATCCACGCCTGACAATCTCTTGGATTCAACCACTAAGGTTTTCAGTCAAAGGCAGATGTTCAGCTTGGAAGAGACTCACGTCTTTAGCCCCACATTAGTTAATGCTGTGCGGATTGGTTACAGCCGTGTGCTGGCGCTGGTAAACACGCCTGAGAAGGCGCTTACTCCGGCTGCGGGGGATACAACTCTAGGTCTCTTCCCCGGCTTCTATTCGCCTATACTCAAGGTACCTGGTCTTGACTTAATGCAGGGAGGTTTGGGCAGCCAGACCCGCACTACTCCCACCGAGAATTCCTTCCAATTCTATGACGATGCTTTCGTCACTCGGGGGACTCATTCGATCAAAACCGGGTTTGCCGTGGAGCGTATACAAGTAGATTATTTTAGCAGGAGCAGGCCAAATGGAACCTTCTCTTTCCCGTCACTGAAAGGGTTCCTTCTTAACCAGCCCAAGAGCCTCGTCATACAGAATCCCACTGCTGAGAAAGTGATTGCGGGCCGACAGACCGTCTTCGGAGTCTACGTGCAAGACGATTGGCGCATGCGCTCGAACCTGACGGTGAACATCGGCCTGCGTTACGAGCCGGTGACCCTGCCGACGGAAGCTCACAACGCGTTTGGCGTCATGCTAGACCTGTACAGCGGTGGTACGACTGTGCCCGTGCCCCACCCTTGGACGACTAACCAGACTCTTCGCAACTTCGCGCCCCGGATCGGGTTCTCCTGGGATCCATTCCACAATGGCAAGACGGCCGTCCGTGGCGGCTTCGGGATCTTTGACGTGCTGCCCCTTACGTACTTGACCGTTAACTCGTTTACCGGGTCCTTCCCGTTCGCGGAGACAAGCAGCGCCGTCAAATTACCTATTGGCTCGTTCCCAACGGGGGCATTCGCGCTTGTCAAGTTCGACCCGACGCACATCAAAAACCGGTGGATCGAACAACACCCACACCGTAATTACGCCATGAACTGGAACTTGAACGTCCAGCGCGAAATCACCTCAAGCTTGACGGCGATGATTGGCTACGTGGGCTCGCGCACCGTCCACCAGCCGTTCACCGAGGATGACGCCAATATGGTCCTTCCAACCTTGACCTCCGCAGGCTATCTCTGGCCGTTCCCGGTAGGCAGTGGTACGCTGGCCAACCCCAGCGTTGGTACAATTTCTCCACTTTTCTGGGATGGTGACGCTTTTTATGATTCCCTTCAGGCGCGAGTCACAAAAAAGATGAGCCACGGTTTTCAGGTTCAAGGCAGCTATACGTGGGGAAAATGCATTGACACGGGCACGGGCGGTAATACCGGTGACCCATTTACGAATTCAATCGTAACCCTGATCTACTTTGTCCCTCAGGGCAGGCGCGGACTGTGTGACTTCCAAGTCGCTCATAATGTTGTCGTGAACTATATTTGGCAGGTTCCCACCCCGAAGTTCGCCTCAGGGGCTTTGTCGTACCTTGCCGGCGGGTGGCAGGTAGGCGGGATCTTTTCGGCGAGTACGGGCACGCCCTTTACACCCATCATGGGGGGCGATCCGCTCGGCCAGAACAACACAGACCCATTTGCCTTCCCGGACCGCCTGTCAGGGCCTGGCTGCGCGAACCCCGTCAACCCCGGGAAAGTCAATGACTACCTCAAGCTGAACTGCTTCAGTCCTCCGGTTGCGCCCGCTTCGTTCGCTTCGGTGTGCCAGCCCGCTGCAGCGAGCGTTGCAGCCTTGATACCGAATACCTGTATGAATCTCTTTGGCAATGACGGGCGAAACGGCGTGATCGGGCCGGGCCTCGTCGAATTTGATTTCTCAGTGTTCAAGAACAACTACGTCCGGAGAATTTCGGAGAACTTCAACGTGCAGTTTCGGGCGGAGTTCTTCAACATCTTCAACCGCGCCAACTTCCAGTCGCCCATTGCAAACAGCACACTTTTCAATCAAGACGGAACATCGGTAGGGGGTGCGGGTGCGATTAGTACCACAACCACCGACCCGCGGCAAATTCAGTTTGGGTTGAAGATCATCTGGTAACAGGGGAGCGGGGTTCGATAAGATGGGTGATGTGGGCACGGCTTCACTGACCAAGAGGAGGCGTGGTAGCGTGAGGAACTGACGCGGCAGCCCGGAGATGCCTTTGAAACCCCGTTTCCAGCAGTAACCTTATACGCAAGTTTTTGAAGCTCACGACGGTACCCCGCGGGCGAGTCGAATCTAGCAGCAAGAGCACCTTAGCAGGTGAGTCGTGGCTAGTTGCCCTTCGAAGAAAGTCATCTACATTCTCGTGCAGAGCCCAAAATTGATGGTGAGGGAACGCGATGAACCGCGAATATGGCATTCTTGAGAGACTGTCCGATGCCTCGGATATATGGCGCGACTTGGTCGTTGAGACACCCATTACGGCGTAAAGTTTTTTCATAGCTTCCTCCAGTAAGGTCAGCTTCACGGGAACCACAGCTCAGACTTCTATGGCTCCAATTCGTAAACCTCTATGTAGCCTTCTTCGAGCTTTCCTCCCTATACACCTTCAACGACATCGCGGTGTTACGAGGCAGCGACGTCACTGACGGTGTAGATCCTTTTCCCAGCCTTCAGATCCACGACTTCAACTGTCTGGTGTTGCTCGCAGGAACAAACAGTCGGTGCCCTTGAACATCGATCCCCATATGATCCAGCGCCCTTGGGACACCCGGCAAAAGAATGGTTTGGATCAGTTTCAGGGGCGCAGGCACTGTTTGACTTTGAGCCGTCGGTACAATGCCCACTAGCAGTATCGCAAACGTTGCGAAATGTGTTTGCACTTTCCACATCCAGTCAGAGGAAGTCCACTAGTCTTCACCAAAGGCTTCTGTAAACTCCCGAGCTGCTCCTCTTACGCTCTTCGCTGCTTGCATTCCTCATGGCTGCGGCGCAAAGACCACGATTGCGGCGTCCTCTTTTTGTCATGAGCGGGAGCTGCCACGCAATAGCGATTGAGTTGTGGTATCCCAAAATGAAGTGCCCGCGCTGGGGTGAGGTGGAAATCTTCAAAATTAGTTTGAGCTACGAGCAGTACCTACAACCTTCGTGAAATCGCTCCACGGAATTGGTTTTCCGTGGATGGGCGCGATTTGGGACACATCCAGCTTCAACTGCTCACGCACTTCTCTATAGAATGTCTGCTGGTCCTTTGTGGGAGTGGTCGGAAGCGGCACGTTCGTGTTGACGAGGTCGGCTTCGATCAGAATCCTCTCCTTCGGAAGATAAGCCATTAACATGCCGTCTGCATGCTGCAGCGGGTTGACGTAGTAGAGGTTCAGGTTTCGCGTGCCATCGCTCAACACGTAATTTTCTCGTACCGCTTCATATTGGTAGCCTTCCGCCAACTCGGTGGGCGGCCACAGCGACACCATGTCAGGCTGTAAGGTTCGAGGCGCATAGTTTATGAAATCACGAACGTAGAACGCGTGATTCAGCCATTGCGTGATGATGGTCGCGCCAATGTGGACGTAGGTCCGTAAACCACCGGCGTGATCAAAGTGCTGATGCGAATTTATCACGAACCGAATCGGCTTGTTAGGCATGAGCTTCACCACTTCTTCTATAACGGCCAGGCTCCGCTGTTCATTCAGGGGCGCCTCGTAGACCGCCACGAAGTCATTGAACTCCACGGCCACGCTGTTGTGCGAGCCGCCGCCCAATAAATAGACTCCGTCTGCGAGCTTTTCCGTCTCCACGCGAACCGGGAAGGTCGCCTGCCGCACCGAATCGGGCACTGTCACAGGGTCGGGGCAAACGTTCGGCTTCACATCCTTCATGCTGCCGCCAAACTGGTTGTGGCCACCAGACACATTCATATTTTGGAAGTTGTCATCCCAGCCGTTGTGAGAATGCCATCGGGTGGGGAACTTAATTCCGTTGTCTACGTCCACGTAGCTCTCATTGGTAAATTCATGTTCGTAATTCATGTCCCCAAGAACGGGATTAGGAACCCAGGTGTGGACCCTTTGCAGCATATTTTCCTTATTGATTGTCGCGTCCATCCTGTATTTCCCGTTCACGGTAATCGAGACTATGGTTACCTTTTCTGGTACCGTTTCCGCACCGTCGCGGCCCATTTCGCCTAACTCCCATCGCCACGCCGCCCTCGGGTTAGCGCCGGGCATCTGCGCCGCCTTCAGGAAGCCGTGCGGGTTAAGATACAACTCAACCGGCCATATCTCAGCAATGTCAGGCGGCACCGCAGTCGGAGCACCCTGCGCTCCATCCATATGCCACCCATACATGCCGTTCAGCATGAAGATCTGATGCGAATTCTGCTGGAGTGGGCCATCCACCCAACCCATACCGTACTTCCATGACGCGGGATTGAGCCCCGGCTTCCGATCAAATTCCTCCTTCATCGTCTTGGTTTCCCAGTTCATGGTGCGCGTGTAATTCGCCAATGAATCGATGTGCGGCCAATCTACGCCTTTATCCGTCAGTTTTTGTTGGCCGACCGCGCCGTTATACGCGGTCCCGGAAATCGTGACGCATTTCAGGTTATCGTTGCCGATCGCCTTGCGTGCCGCCTCCAACACTGGCCGGGGATCGACATAACCCGGGGCGAGCCCCTGGGCTGCCGCTGTCCAACCCATTAGTGCCAGTAGAACAAAGTAAAGCCATAATCTCCTTGCCATAATGCCTCCTCGTCAGTCGGACGTGTTAGGCCGGAATTTCCGATTTCAACTTTATCTTTGTGCGAAAACTATATGTCTGCTGCCCTCCCGCGTCAAGATCGGTACGTTACCGAATCCGGTGATCTTCGAGGTGACAGCGACGGACAGAACTAAGAAAGTTTATCGAATTTCGATTTCAAAGTAGGACTTCGGAGCTTTTCCCAAAAGGAGTCAATCGGGTATATTGAAAGCTTCAATGGTCGGCTGCGCGACGAATGCTTGAACATCCACGTATTCTTCTCGCTGGCCGACGCCCGCCAGAAGTTAGAAGGCTGGAGGCAGGATTACAACGCCCAGAGACCGCACAGTGCTCTGGGCGATCGGCCTCCGGCCGATTTCGCCCAGAGAGAGAAAACCAACATCGAAGAGGAGCTACTGAAGGCCGGAAACTCAAGTCCTACATGGTCGAGTTTTTGGGTGCGGGTCAATTCCCAAATCCTAATTTACCAGCTGGACCGATTTAAGGGGGGCAGGTCACAGTAGTGTTCATGACCCCCAGCGCCGCCAATCGGGTTTCCGGACACATCGAAGATGGTGTTGTTAGCAATGGGCGGCACGATGCTGGCACGATTCAGGACACTGAAAAACTCTGCGCGAAACGGTGTGTTGAAGTTCTCCGAAATCCTCATGCCGTAATTATTCTTAAACACCGAGAAATCCAGGCTCACTAGCCCCCGTCTGTTTCCGACATTGCGACCGCCATTGCCCAGCAGCGTACCGGCAGTGGGAAGCGACTTCCTCCATCAACCGTTCCGTATTGGCCGGGCTTTCAGTTCTGCGCTACGCCGCCAGTGACTCGGTTCCCTCTCCGCTCGTCTTCCGGGTTTCACCCTTCGGCCCGGCGAAGAAGGCCAACTGCCTCTGGTTTTTCTGCCGCTTG
>Ga0137362_10002019_pt1 | contig 12961 bp, 8 predicted proteins | sample MadtaG_2_FD_104801 | JGI IMG/M metagenome (GOLD analysis project Ga0137362, IMG submission 104801) | Vadose zone soil microbial communities from Angelo Coast Range Reserve, California, USA - Mad1_100_16 metaG | ecosystem: Environmental > Terrestrial > Soil > Vadose zone | place: USA: California... | reverse complement strand
GAGAGCCGGCTCGTGGGCGAGGTCGGGCTTGACGGGAGTCCGCAGCACCGCAAGAGCTGGTCGATGCAAGAGGAGGTGTTTGTCCGCACGCTGACCGGGGCGCAGCGTCTCGGCGGGCGTGTTGTCAGCATCCACAGCCGTCGCGCAGCGAGCGAGGTCGTCAAGTGCATCGAAGAGCATACGACGCCCGATCGCGTGCTTCCGATCCTGCACTGGTTCTCGGGTTCTATTGCTGATGCGCGGAAGGGCATCGACCTGGGCTGCTATTTCTCGATCAATCACCGATCGTTAGACAACGAGGCGGGAATGGCGCTGATCCGGAGCCTGCCGGAGGACCGCCTGCTGACCGAGACCGATGCCCCGTTTACGTCGATCGGTGATCGCCAGGCCGAGCCGGCCGACGTCATTGCCATGGTCGAGCGACTTGCCGCCGTAAGGGACGTCCCAGTACCGGAAATGACGCGGCTGATTATGATCAACGCGCAACGTGTCTTGGCGTTCGCTGGGCTAACCCTCGCAGCCGATATCCCAACCTGAGTAGTCAGTCTGATTGCGTAGGTGCTGTTCTGGATGGGAATAGACCAATTTAGTAGCTGGAGGGAAACAGGTCTGTGCGAGTGAGGGGAGAGGTGGCCCGCGGAGGCTGATGTCGGCGCGAGGGAACAGATTGGTGCCCAATCGGTGCCAAACTGGGTCGCACACCAGCTAACATGGACGCAGAGGACTCACGGCCAAAGCTCGAGTTGTTGGGAACTTAGGCCATCTGAGTTTAACGGTGTCTGGTCCGGGATAGGCCTCTTAATCAGCGGGTCCAAGGTTCGAGTCCTTGACGGCCCACCAAATGAAATCGGGCGCTTCGGGAACATCCCGGAGCGCGTGATTTTCTTCAGGTGCTACTCCCGGTGCTACTCAGTTCCGGCCGTTGACGGACAGCATCTGGGATCAACGAGAGGTGAGGAGGTCACGATGCCGAAGGCTCGCTACCGAAGGATTGGGTTGGGGGACTCAAAGATTGTCCTGTACGGCGGCTCGCGCATAGCCGCCGCGGCGGCCGACCTCGCCACGAACATGACGCTCTACGATGGCGTCAAGTATGCGCAGATCCTTGAGGCGGTGTACAAGCAGGGCAGGAAGGACGGGGCCGCGGCAGCGTTCGAGGCTGTCGGTGAAAAATTAGAGGCAGCTCAACGGGCTGTCCCGCACAAAAACCCCGGCCGGCCGAAGAAGCGTAAGTAGGGTCAGATCGCGTGACCGAGCGATCACAGTAGCGTCCGTCTTGTGGATCCACTCGGGAGCTCTCCTGAATTTCGGGTCGGGCATCATTGTTTGAGCGTAACGCTTGGCGTTGCGGCGACTTCGCCGCGAGTGCGGTGGCCAGCATACTCGGCCGTCCTACACGACGTCGCCAAAGGATCCGAATGGCATACGAAACCGATGCTGCTCAAGGATCGCCTTGGCCTCATCCGCTTCGGCCACTGATATGGCGCCCGCACGAATCGCCAGCACGAACAGTCCAGGCGTGGTCATGAGCCGTCCGGCGCCGAGGCCAGCCAGCACCTCACGGCGAAACCGCCCCTTCTCGTCGGAGGCAATCAGCCAGCCACGAGACTCCGCCAGTGCCAAGGATGCCGCCTCGCCTTTGCCGATGACTTGGCGGAGCTCCGCATAGCGAGTCAACTCGGCCGGTACTTCGATGGACTCGCGGCGCAGCTGGCCGGCAGTGATTGCGGCCTCGAATTCGCCTGACGTTGGTCGGGGTCGGTGATCTCGCTCACTACATCTTCCGGTACGACGAATTCGTATGGTGGAAGAGCACCCATCAAGCCGAGGCGACCAGCATGGATCAGGTTGATGATGATGTTGGCGTCAGTGACGACGATCCGTGTCGGGATACCGGCCGCCACGTGCTACCCGGTGGGGACCAGGATCTCTCCCTCACCGTTGAGATCCTCCAACCCGGTTTCGTGGAGCAGACGCGCGACCTCCTCCGGCCCACGGTCGACCATCCGCGCGAGCTCGGCGAGCTTGGCCCGGCTGATCTCGCCCCTCCGAAGAGCCTCTAGGGCAAGATTCAGGAACCGATGCCGGAAATCGTTGCGCGCCTCCTCGTGGTCGACGTCGGATAGATCCAGCAGCGCCGCGAGTTGACGCCCCTTCCCTGAGTCCTCCTGGTGCTTGAGATCCTCAAGCTCGGCGTCGGTGATCAGCCGGAGGTTGCGGAGCCTGTATAGGGCGGCCAGCCGACTTACCCCGAAATGGTCTGCGAGTTCGGCGACCTCATACAACTGGACAGCCCGACTCTCCGGAGCTGCCCTGGCTCGAACCTCGACGACGTCGCTCTCGTCGAAGACATCCGCTTGAAATCGGCTCGGCCCACCCTTGCCGATCGCAGTCATGAACCGGCGGACGCCCTCGTCTGGTAGCAGGAGGCTTGCGGCGAAGGCGTTCGCACGTACCTCGACCAGTTCGTCGCGGTCGCCTGCCCGACTGATCGTGCCTAGCCGATCGCGGTCCAAGAGCACATGGGCGTACTCGTGAGCGTAGGAGAACCGCCGGCGCAGAAAATGATGATGGCGATTGGCGACGACGAAGAGGCCGACGCTCGGGTGGCTCAGGGTCAGTCCGGACACATCCTCAGGCAGGTGCACCAGAGCCGTCCTGATACCCTGCGCCTCCAACACTTCCGCCACGTTCGCGATCGGCGCAACGCCCAGACGTAGGCGCATTCGCTCTTGGTCGACGATTTGCTCACCCTGTTGGACGGCCTGCCATCGGGTGCGAGGAGCGGGCACCGGATAGACCGCGACGGCTCCGAGGTCGCGGTCGATTCCGAGAAGCCTTTCGAGATTCGTTACCTCCCGGCCGAGCGCCACGCAGGCCCGAAGTGCATTGGCGACCTGCTCCTGTTCGACGACATCCGGATGGGCTCGGAAGAGGGCAACGAGGGCGTCAGCCTCCCGGAACTCCTCGGCGAGGAATTCACGGATGTCACGCCCGTAGAGGGTCGCGAGAGAATCGAGGTCGAGGCTCGTGACCGCCCGGTTTCCGAGCTCCATCTGAGCCACCGTCGAACGGGACACTCTAAGCCGCTGCGCCACGACCTCCTGCGTCATCCCGCAGGTCTCGCGAGCCACACGGAGCCGCCGCCCTAACTCCTGCTGACTGACGGGCATCTTTCCCTCCTGGATGGCTGCATTTGGGTGCCAAGTACCTTGAAAACTGAATCTTCTCGGATATAAACCGAGCCAGGGGCCATATGGTGATGTTAGGATTACAAACGTATATTGTCAAGTTTATGCTATACTGCGTTAGATACATAAAACCGCGCCTAATTCTACTCCGGTTATCAGGGCCCCAGAATCGGTGGTCGCCGAGCATGACGAAAAAGCCGAAGTCGAAGCGGGCGAGCCCACTCGGAGCCGCGAGGCTGCACTCTCCTGTCATCGAGGTCACCCGCCGGACCTCTCAGGTCACGCGCCTCCTGCTCTTTGTTCGCGCCGGTGCCCGCTGTCAGTTCGACGGCTGCAACGAGTTTCTCCTGGAACATCCACTAACGGTCGCGGAGGGCAACTTCGCCCAGATGGCGCACATCGTCGCGTTCAGCCACCAGGGCCCGCGCGGTGAAGCGCGTCCACGCCCGGTGCGCATCAACGACGTCGCGAACCTGATGCTGCTCTGCCCGCAGTGCCACAAGCTCATTGACGATCAGCCCGACCGGTACACGATCGGCACACTCGAGAAGTACAAGCGCAATCACGAGGAGCGCATCCGCCATGTCACGGGCCTCGGGCCCGACCTCAAGACCACGGTCGTTCAGCTCAAGGCGAGGGTGGCCGGCCAGTCGGTAGCGATTCCGATCGCGCAGGTGACGGAGGCCGTCGCGCCCCGGTATCCGACCGACGCGAAAGGGCATGTCATCGATCTGACGGACATCGACGCCGAGGGCGAAGCGTTCATCGAGATGGCGACCAGGGTAATCAAGCAGAGAGTTGAACGCCTCTACGAGCCAGGCATGGACGTCGAGGATACGCGGCACATCTCGCTGTTTGCCCTGGCGCCGATCCCGCTTCTGGTCTTCCTCGGCCGGCACCTGAGCAACAAGGTTCCGGTGGACTTGTACCAGCGGCATCGGGACACGGAAGACTGGGTCTGGAAGAGGACAGGCGCGGCGGTGGAATACAGCTTTGAGCGGGTGCGCCACGGCACCGATCGGACCAAGGTGGCGTTCATGCTCTCACTGAGCGGCACTATTCGCCTCGACCTCCTGCCGTCCGAGATCGACGAAAGCTTCACGGTGTACGAGTTGACGCTTTCGAACCTGGAGCCCAGCCCGACCTTCCTGAGGACCAAGGAGAACCTCAATCACTTCAAGGGTGTGTATCAGGTGGCGCTCCGCACTATCCTCCGGGACCACGGGAACATCGACGCCATCCATCTCTTCCCGGCAGTGCCGGCGCCGATAGCGGTCTTGTGTGGGCGGGAACTCCTGCCGAAGTTGGATCCTGCGCTCCTCGTCTACGACTACGACAAGCGGATCGGTGGTTTCACTCTAGCCATGAGGGTCAACTGACGATGACTACCAACGACTATCTGGCCAAAATACTCGCTTCCCAAACGCTTGACGAAGGTGGCGAGGAACTCGAGACGCTCCGAGAGCGTCGCGCGGCGGTCGAGAACGTCCTCCGCGATCACTTCGAGGACTGCTCGCCAACGATCCGGTACGGTGGGTCGAAAGCTAAGGGCACCATGATCAGGGAAGACTACGACCTCGACATCATCTGCTATTTCCCACATGACGATACGGCCGCAGGTGAGACGCTCGAAGCCATCTACGACAAGACCCGCAAGGCGCTGGAGACGCGATACCTCATCGTGCCGAAAGCTTCGGCCCTGCGCCTTAAGGACCCGAACCCGAGCGCTGGAGCTGCCGACTTCCACATCGACGTCGTGCCTGGGCGGTTCACCGATGACTCGAAGTCCGACGTGTTCCTCTACCAATCGAGCGCGGAGAAGAAACGTCTCAAGACGAACCTCGACACCCATATCAAGCATGTCAAGGAGAGCGGCGTCACCGACGCCATCCGCCTCCTCAAGCTCTGGAAGGTCCGCAATGGCTTGAGCATCAGGGTCTTCGTCCTCGAGCTTTTGGCGGTCAAGCTCCTCAAGGGCCGATCCGGGGCGGGGCTCGTCACGCAGCTCGGGCACGTCTGGAAGGAGTTTCGCGACAACATCGCGGCGGTGTCGGTCGAAGACCCTGCCAACCCCACCGGGAACGATCTCTCTGTACTGCTGAACGCGACCGCCCGCTCTGAGCTCTCCGCGGTGGCAGATCGTACGCTCAAACTCATCGAGGACTCCGGGTGGGAGGCGGTCTTCGGATCGATCGAGGAGAAAGGCGACCGAGAGAAACGGGAAAGCCTTCGCCGCGCTACGGCGGCGGTGGTGACGCCGACGAGGCCCTGGTCCCGCGAGGGATGAGTCCGCCGTGGCACCGGGCGAACCCCGCCCTGTTCGACAAGGAGAGGACGGAGGTTGAGACGGCCTACCTCAACCTCCATTTTCACGTCGTCAGTGAAGTTGTCTGGGTCCGCGGCACGTTTCCGATCGTCTTCAACGGGGAGGAGCTGGATCGCTATGTGATCGAGGTCGAACTCGCCAGGGACCATCCGACCGGTATTCCCGTCGTCCGCGAAACCGGCGGCCGGATCCCGCGGACTGCGGATCGTCACATGAATCCTGCCGACGGCACGGCCTGCGTTCTATTGCCGGACGAGCGGTGGAGAGTATGGTCCCATGGTTCGAAGCTCCTTCAGTTCCTCGACGGCCCCGTCCGAAACTTCTTCCTGGGGCAGAGCTTGGTTGATCTGGGTGACCCATGGCCGTTCGGCCAGTGGGGTCATGGCGCCGAGGGGATCCGCGAGTACTACGCCGAGCTCCTCGGCACGGACGATACTGGGGTAATCACGGGATATCTGGACTGTCTGAGCAAGAAGAAGATCAAAGGGCACTGGCCGTGTCCATGTCGGAGCGGCAAGCGGTTACGGGACTGCCATTCGGGCCTGGTTCAGGATCTGGCGACGAAGATTCCACGCCGGATCGCCGCCCAATCGTTCGAGAAGTTCCGCGACAAGTTTAGGCATTGAGGCCGAACGATGCTTTAGCGTATGTGAGTCTTTCTGGGTGCCCTTCGGCAGCGCGGTCCACACCGCGCGGTGCGCCCGACCGCCACGCCGTCTGCTCCACTCCGAGCCACCGCCTCGCTGTCCGAAAGGTCTATACAAGCATACCCAAGCGCCGAGAGAGCAGCGCTGGTCCTGCCTGCTTTCCGGCTACTCCCGCCGGGCAGCCTCGGCGGGCTGCCGTGACGGCGCCACTGCGAGTGGATGCGCAGCGCATTCTAAAAGTCTTCTCAAGTTGCAAGAACAGACGTGGAAGTCTCAGAAGCGTCGCCGACAAGCGCGAGGAGACGCGCGTGGCCCCGCGGTATCCTCCAGTACCGCGGTCGCGCGTGACGGATACCACACGCGCGTGGTCCGGGCCGCGGGACCCGGCACGGCGATGACCGGGTGGTGCTGCAGGCTCCCCGTCTCGAGCTGTGTTGGGGTGATACCAAAAGATCGGCTAGTGTAAGGACACATCGCGGCCTTGACCCCTCTCTCGCGGCGGCCTAAGCTCGCGGCACCTGACTGACCGTCCTCGTCCAAGCTCGCGGGGAGGCCCCGCCATGCAGTGTCCGCGTTGCCATGCTGAGAACCGGGATGGCCGCCGCTTCTGCGGAGAGTGCGGGCTGTCGTTGGCTCTCGTCTGTGCGTCCTGCGGATTCGCAAATGAAGGCAGCGAAAAGTTCTGCGGCGGCTGTGGTGCGCCGGTGGCCGGCTCTACAGCAGTCCCTGCCGGCAAGCTTGGCCCGCCAGAGACCTACACCCCCAGGCACCTCCCCGAAAAGATTCTCACCTTGAAGTCCGCCCTCGAAGGTGAACGCAAGCAAGTGACGGTCCTCTTCGCCGATTTGAAGGGGTCGATGGAAATGCTTGCCGACCGTGACCCGGAAGAAGCCCGCAAGCTTCTCGATCCCGTTCTCGAGCACATGATGGAGGCCGTCCACCGTTACGAGGGTACGGTGAACCAGGTCATGGGCGACGGGATCATGGCGCTCTTCGGGGCGCCGCTGGCGCATGAGGACCATGCCGTCCGCGCCTGTTACGCTGCCCTCCGGATGCAGGAATCGGTGCGCCGGTATGCCGACGGCGTCCGGCGAGAGCATGCCGTCACGGTCCATATCCGCGTGGGCCTGAACTCAGGGGAGGTGGTCGTTCGGGCCATCGGCTCCGACCTTCATATGGACTACACCGCAGTGGGCCAGACTACTCATCTCGCTGCTCGGATGGAGCAACTCGCCGGCCCCGGCTCGATTCTCCTGACACCCGGCACGCTGGCGCTTGCAGAGGGCTTTGTGCAGGTGGCCGCGCTCGGCCCCGTGGCCGTTAAGGGTCTGCCGGGCCCAGTCGAGGTGTTCGAGCTCACCGGCGTCAGCGCGGTGCGCTCGCGGCTCCAGGCCGCCGCTGCCCGCGGACTCTCGCGTTTCGTGGGGCGCGATGCGGAGGTCGAGCAGCTCTATCGTGCCCTAGACCAAGCCCGGCAGGGGCACGGTCAGGTGGCCGCCATCGTCGGGGAGACCGGAGTTGGCAAGTCGCGCCTTGTCTTCGAACTGACCCACTCCCATCGTGTCGACGGGTGGCTAGTCGTTGAGGCGGGTTCAGTGTCCTACGGCAAGGCCACGAGCTACCTGCCCGTGATCGATTTGCTCAAGGGGTACTTCAGAATCGGAGACCGCGACACACCCCGGGAAATCCAAGAGAAGACTATGGGAAAGATCCTGACCCTGGATCGTGCCCTGGAACCGACGCTTCCGGCGCTGCTGGCCCTGCTGGACGTGCCCGCCGATGATCCCCAGTGGCAGGCCCTCGACCCGCCTCAGCGCCGGCAGCGGACATTGGACTCGGTCAAGCGGTTGCTACTCCGGGAGGCGCAGATTCAGCCGCTCCTTGTGGTCTTCGAGGATCTCCACTGGATCGACTCCGAGACGCAGGCGCTCCTCGACAGTCTTATCGAGAGCCTTCCGGTCGTACGCCTGTTGCTTCTTGTCAACTATCGTCCCGAATACAGCCACAGCTGGGGCAACAAGACGTTCTACACGCAGCTGCGCCTCAACATGCTCCCGCCGGAGACCGCCGGCGAACTGTTCGATGCCCTGCTCGGACCCGACGCTTCGCTCGATCCGCTCAAGACCCTGCTTGCCGGCAAGACCGGGGGTAATCCGCTTTTCATCGAGGAGAGTGTACGCGCGATGGTCGAGACGAGGGCGCTGCTCGGCGGGCGGGGTGCCTACAGGCTGGCCCAGCCAGTCGAGACGGTGCAGGTGCCCGCAACGGTCCAGGCCATCTTGGCTTCGCGCATCGACCGGCTGTTGCCCGAGGAGAAACGGCTCCTCGAGATAGCGGCTGCCATCGGTAAGGATTTCCCCTTTCCCCTCCTTCAGGCTGTCGCGGACGAGAACGAGGAGACGCTCCGTCGCGCGCTGGGCCACCTCCAGACGGCCGAGTTCCTCTATGAGACGAGCCTCTTTCCCGACCTGGAATTCACCTTCAAGCACGCGCTTACGCATGAGGTGGCCTATGGGAGCCTCCTCCACGACCGGCGCCGCAACCTCCACGCCCGAATCGCGGAAGCCATGGAGCGCCTGTACGCTGACCGCCTCACCGAGCAGGTGGAGAGGCTCGCGCAGCATGCGCTGCGCGGTGAGCAGTGGGAGAAGGCGGTCGGCCTGTACCAGCAGGCTGGCGCGAAAGCAGTCGCGCGCAGCGCGGAGCGCGAAGCCGCCGAGTCGTTTGAGCGGGCGCTCACAGCTCTCGGCCACTGCCCGGATGGACGCGGCGCACGAGAGCTCTCAGTCGATATCCGCTGTGACCTCCAGGGGCCGCTAGTCGGCCTCGGCGAGCTCACACGAATGCGCGACCACCTGCAACAGGCCGAAGACGTTGCCTCGGCCCTTGATGATCAAGCCCGCCTCGGGAGAGTGTCGGCGCACATGACAACGTGCTTCTGGTGGATGGGCGAGCACGAAAAGGCCGTCGAGGCTGGTCGCCGTGCACAGGCCATCGCATCCTCGATCGGGGACTTTGAGCTTCAGGTCTTGAGTAACTTCCGGTTGGGCCAAGCCTACTTCTACCTGGGAGATTTTCGGACCAGCGGTCGAAGTGTTCCAACGGAACGTGGAGGTACTGCGCGGCGACCTTCAGGGCAAGGCGTTCGGAATGCCCGCGCTTCCGGCGGTCGGTTCGCGAGTTTTCCTCGGTACGCACTGTATGTACCAGGGCGACTTCGCGCACGGGTTGGAGCTGATGGAGGAGGCAGTCCACATCGCGGAGGCGGCCGGCCACCCCTACAGCCTCTTCTACGCCTGCTACGCGCTGGGGGGTGTCCACGTCTCCCAGGGGAGGCCCGACCTCGGGCTCCCCTGGTTGGAGCGGAGCCTCGATCTCTGCCGCGAGGGGAACTTCGCGTTCCTGTTCCCCGTCCTCTCGACCTGGCTGGGACGCGCTTGGGCCTTCACGGACCGGATCCCCGAGGCCCTAGCCCTGCTGGATCAAGCGGCTCGCCAAGTGGCCTCGATGAGGACTGGAAATTTTGGGGCGCAGGTGGGGAACGCCCTCGCAGAAGTTTATATGGTCGCCGGACGGGTGGACGACGCGATGGCATCCGCTCGCGACGCTCTACAACGTGCTCGCGAGCAGCGAGAGCCTGTCGCGGAGAGCATTGCCTTGTGGCTCCTCGGCGAGATCTTCTCGCGCTCACGGACCGCGGAGCCCGAGCAGGCCGAGGCATCGTACCGCGCGGCCCTGACGCTCGCCGCTCCACTCGGCCTTCGGCCGCTGATAGCGAAGTGCCACCTGGGGGTGGGCAAGCTCTATCGAAGAAACGGCGACCCACAGGGGGCCCTCGAACAGCTATCCACCGCGACGAAGATGTTTCGTGAGATGGACATGCGGTTCTGGCTGGAGCAGGCGGAGGCGGAGATGCCGGGGTTCGGCTAGTGCTCTGCCCCCAATGCCGCTTCGAGAATCGTAAGAGCGTCAGCTTCTGCGAGGAGTGCGGCGCGAAGCTCGAGGTGGCGTGCCCATCGTGTGGCGCCGCCGTTCCCCCAGGAAGGAAGTTCTGTGGAAGCTGCGGCCAACCCCTGGCAGCGGGAGGGGCGCCCGCAGCGAGGTTCGCCTCTCCGGAGTCATACACCCCCAAGCACCTCGCTGAGAAGATCCTGACCTCGAAGACGGCCCTCGAAGGTGAGCGCAAGCAGGTCACGGTCCTGTTCGCCGACCTGAAGGGCTCGATGGAGCTGCTGGCTGACCGTGATCCAGAAGAGGCGAGCAAGCTCCTCGATCCTGTCCTTGAGCACATGATGGAAGCCGTCCATCGTTACGAAGGGACCGTGAACCAGGTCATGGGGGACGGCATCATGGCGCTGTTTGGGGCGCCGCCGGCCCACGAGGACCACGCGGTGCGAGCTTGCTACGCGGCGCTGCGGATGCAGGACAGCATCGGCTCGCTGGCCGAGGAGCTGCGCCAGCGGCACGGGCTTGCCGTCCAGATCCGCGTGGGCCTCAATTCCGGTGAGGTCGTGGTGCGATCGTTGGGCAGCGACCTGCGGATGGACTACACCGCCGTCGGCCAGACGACACATCTGGCCGCTCGCATGGAGCAGCTCGCCCCGCCGGGCCAGATCTTCCTCACCGAGCCCACGCAGCGGCTCGTCGAGGGCTACGTCGCCGTGAAGTCCCTCGGCCTGGTTCCGGTCAAGGGACTGGCCGCTCCGGTGGCGATCTACGAGCTCAAGGGGCCAGGACCGATCCGCTCCAGGCTCCAGCTGGCGGCCGCGCGTGGGCTGAGCCGCTTCGTCGGGCGGGACGCGGAGCTGGGTGAGCTCTCGGCGGCGATGGAGCAGGCTCGGGGCGGACATGGCCAGGTCGTGGCCCTCGTCGGCGAGCCGGGAGTCGGCAAGTCGCGTCTCGTCCGCGAGTTCACGTCCGTCCATCTGCCGGCGGAGTGGTGGGTCCTCGAGGCGTTCGCAACTTCCTTCGACACGAGCGCGGCCTACCTGCCGATGATCTCGCTGCTCCGAGGCTACTTCGACGTTCAGGAGTGGGACGACGCGCGCGCCATCCGCGGGAAGGTAACGGCGGCACTGCTGGACCTCGACCAGTCGCTCCTGCGGGCCCTCCCCGTCCTCCTCACGCTGCTCGATGTCCCGGTCGAGGACCTCGCTTGGGAAAGCCTGGACCCGAGGCAGCGCCGGCAGCGCACGCTGGACGCCATCCGGCGGCTGCTCATCCGCGAGAGCCAGCGCCGCCCGCTGTGCCTGGTGATCGAGGACCTGCACTGGATCGATCCCGAGGCGCAGGCCGTGCTCGACGTGCTCGTGGACAGCCTACCCGGCGCGCGCATCCTGCTGCTCGTCACGTACCGGCCGGAGTACAAGCAGGGCTGGAGCCAGAAAAGCTACTGCGCCCAGATCGCCGTCCACCCGCTGCCGCACGGGATGGCCGAGGAGCTCCTGCGTGGCCTTTTGGGTGACGGCGCGGACATGGCGAAACTCCGCGCGCAGCTCATCGAGCGCACGGAGGGCAATCCCTTCTTTCTGGAAGAGAGTGTCCGTCACCTGGTCGAGACCGGCGCGCTGTCCGGCGAGCGCGGCGCGTACCGTCCGGGCCGCTGGGCCGACACGGTCGAGGTCCCGGCGACCGTTCAGGCCCTGCTCGCTGCGCGCATCGACCGGCTGCCGTCCAAAGACAAACGGGTCCTACAATGCGCGGCCGTCATCGGCAAGGACATCCCGCTCCCGCTGCTCGAGGCCATCGCCGAGGTCTCGGAGGACGAGCTGCGCCGGAGCGTGCACCACCTCCAGGAGGCCGAGTTCCTGTACGAGACCAGTCTCTTCCCGGTCTTCGAGTACACCTTTAAGCACGCGCTAACGCTCGACGTGGCCTTCGGCACCTTGCTCCAGGACCGCCGTCGTACCCTCGATGCGCGCTTGGTCGAAGCGCTCGAGCAACGGGCAGACGATCTCATCGTGGAGCGCATCGAGCGGCTGGCCCACCACGCCTTCCGCGGAGGCGTCTGGGACAAGGCCGTGACCTACTCCCGCGAGGCCGGCAGACGGGCCTTCGCGCGCTCCGCCCACCGCACGGCGGTCCGGTACTTCGAGCAGGCGCTCAAGGCGCTCCAGCACCTGCCCGAGATTCCCGAGACCATCGGCCAGGGCATCGACCTGCGCTTCGACCTGCGCGCCTCGCTGAGCCCCCTCGGCGACTTCGGCCGGATGCTCGACTACATGACGGAGGCCGAGCGGCTCGCCGAAGCCCTCGGAGACCGCCGCCGGCTCGGCCTCGTCGCCTCCTTTCTCGCGAACCTCTTCACCGTGATGCTCGACCTCGAGCGCGCCGTCGAGTACGGCGAGCGCGCCGTCGCCATCGCGTCGGAGCTTCACGACACGACCGTGATGACTCTTGCCAACAACTTCCTCGGCATGGGGCGCTACAGTATGGGCGAGTTCCCGGCTGCCATCGAGCTCGCCCGACGTAATGTCGCGCTGCTCCAAGGCGACCTCGCCCGCGAGCGCTTCGGCATGCCGCTCCTCCCGGCAGTCTATTCGCGCACGGTGCTCGCCTGGTCGCTGGCGGAGCTGGGGAATTTCGACGAGGCTGCCGAGGCTGGCCGTGAGGCAATCCGGATCGCCGAGACGGTCGACCACCCCTACACCCTCGTCTTCGCCTGCCTCGGGCTCGCCACCGTCCATCTGCGGCGCGGTGAGTTCCAGGAGGCCATCACCCACCTCGAGCGCGCGGTGCGAACGTGCCGCACGGGCGACGTCCCCGGGATCTTTGCGCTCGTGGCATCGCCTCTCGCG
>Ga0137362_10002015_pt1 | contig 12965 bp, 11 predicted proteins | sample MadtaG_2_FD_104801 | JGI IMG/M metagenome (GOLD analysis project Ga0137362, IMG submission 104801) | Vadose zone soil microbial communities from Angelo Coast Range Reserve, California, USA - Mad1_100_16 metaG | ecosystem: Environmental > Terrestrial > Soil > Vadose zone | place: USA: California... | reverse complement strand
TTGAGGATGCATGGGTTGCCTGCCGCAATGACTTGGACCGCAGGATCGAAGAGCAGCGTCAATGGTCCGTTGAAAGGTCCGATTACCAGGGTGACGCCATAGGGCTCTCGGTAGACTTTGGCCGTGTGTCCGCTTTCCCGAAGAGCCTTGGGAACGACTACATCTAGGGGCTTCATCCACTCTTTCAGTTCAGCTTTCGCGAAAGCTGCGGTGCCTACGGGAGCCATGATCTCGAAGACTTTTTCCTGGCTAGCAGTTTTGAAATCACTGCTCATTGCAGCCTGTAGAGCCTCGGAGTTCTCGTTGCACAAATTCTCAAGCCGTGTCAGCTGGTCGATACGCCACTCGTACGATTTGGTCGCGTCCGAATCGAAGTGCGCCTTCTGCTGGTCAAAGATTTCCTGGAACGAATTCATCCGAATCTCCCTCTGGCACATGCGATTTGTTATGCGTTTTGCCGCACGCCCTTGAACTTTGTTAGGTCATGGTGAGAACCACCCGGAAACGCGCATTGCCGCTCATCATTCGCTTGTATGCTTCCTCGGCCTTTGCTAGTGGGAGCGTTTCAATCATTGGGCGGACATCGGTGAGTACGCTGAAATCGAGAGTGTCTTGAGTCTCGATCGCTCTTCCCGTGAGACTGCCGACAACTGAGCGTCCGCCGAAGATAAGTGGTACACCGTTGACCGGGATGGCATCTCCTGAAACTCCGACAACCGCAAGTTTGCCCCGAGTCTTAAGGCCGGGAAGCAAGCTACCGATTGCAGCCCCGCTTGGCGCTGTCGCAAGGATGACGTCGGCACCTCCAAGCTTTTGCAGTGCAGCCGCCGCGTCTTGGGCCTTGGCATCGATGTAGAAGTGCGCTCCGAGTTTCTGCGCAAGATGCTCTTTGTCGGGGCCTCCACCAATCGCAACGGTACGCAGACCCATTTTTCGCGCAAACTGCACGCCCAGGTGGCCAAGTCCGCCCACGCCCTGGATGGCAACCGTGTCGCCGGCACGCGCGGCGTTACGGAGCGCGTTGAAGGTCGTGATGCCGGCACACACCAGCGGGGCCGCATCTTCTGACTTGAGTTCGTCCGGTATGAGAGCAAGCGCGCGTGCCTCCGCAATCATCGTTTCCGCGTAGCCACCGTCAGTTGTGATGCCGGTCATAATTGCATTTTGGCAGTATGCGGTTTCACCGCGGCGACAGGCCTCGCAGGTTCTGTCTTCACCTCCGAAAAATCCAACTCCGACACGCTGGCCGACCTTCCAAGCCGTGACGCCAGTGCCCACTTCTTCTATACGTCCGATGACCTCGTGGCCAGGAACACGCGGATAGGAAAGGTTGGGGAATTGTGCTTCCACCGTTGCTGCATCCGAATGGCATACGCCGCAAGCCTCGACGCGGATTCGCACCTGTCCGGCGCCGGGGACGGCAAGCTTTCTCTGGACCAAGGAAAAAACACCCGGTGAGGAAATCTCCACAGCTCTGTAGGTGCTCGCCATCCTTATCCTCCAGCTTCACATGTGGGTCTCAACGAAACGATTCGCGCTCGTCGGGTGTCAGTCACCCTCTTACTTCGAGGTGCTTCCTGCGAATTCAACATTGCATCCGCACAAGAGCGCAGTTTTGCGGCGCCCTAATAAATCTGCGTCGCATTATTTCGGAAGATTCCGAGTCTTGTCTTGATTGGAAATGTCGCGATTTGGACTTTCCGTACGCTTCAACGGGCAGGGTGCCCAGCGGGTACTCGCTACAGGAATTGCTTGTGACGCTTCGGAGAGTCCCATGTTGCCTTGTGGCAAGCGGCTTTTGATTCTTAGTCTTGGGCAAACAGTTTGAACGCCTTCGGCATCGGCGCATTTGCTCTTCGCCACTGGCCCGGCGAAGTTCCGACGATCTCACGGAAGCTTCGATTGAAGGCTGGTTGATCAGAGAACCCCACTTCTAATGCAACCGTAAGTAGTGATTTGTTGGAGTGCGACAACATCGACTTCGCGGCTTGAATTCGTCTCTGAAGCAAGTAGCGGTGGACTGGAACACCGAATGACTTCTTGAAGGCGCGCATAAAACGACCCGGCGACAGACTGCATTCCTTTGCTAAATCGGGAAGTGCAAGGTCACCATCCAAGTGTTCGTGCAGTAGTTCGATTGCTCGATCCTGCTGCCAGACAGCTAGTCCTCCGGTGACAACTTCCGGGAACTGAACCGAATCCTGATAGGTCCTGGTCAGATGAGCGCATAGCAATGTAATCATTTCATCGAGGACCAAGCGCGGAAGATGCACCGAACGATCAAAGTAGGGCATCATCATCCGTGCCCAATGGAGAATCACGTAATCCTTGGTTCCCGGAGTGCAATGCAAGTTGCGAATCCGCTTCTGCTCGTACTCGTCGCTAAATCGATTGATAACTGACCGGGGTATATAGACGTGAACCGAGTCGAAACCTGAAGTTCGCAATGCGACCGGCTCCGACTCCATATCGAATATCTGAATCCCGCCGGCATGCCATTCGGTGACGCGATGAAAGCGTCCGTCGAGCCAAGTTCCCCAGCCCTTAACGCTGTCTGGACGGCGCAGGTGTACGGATATCGAAAAGGCCTTTTCTGGCGGAATGTGTGGCGTGGGTCCGGGAAAGCCGTTCGGCATTCGCATGCGTGTCAACGCAATCTGAGAGTTTCCTCCTGGGCTAAGGACGAGTGAGGAAGATTCCAACAGAGAGAAATGCTCCGCCAATCTTTGCCCAAACATGCCTTGAAGCATACATTCTGCCTCGTACCGAATTAGAACTTACCGTTGCTGTTTTTCCATTGATCGCCAGGAGGAATTGCTTCGAGCGTATCCCAGTGCTCGGCGATCCTGCCCCGTTCAATGCGGAACAGGTCATAAATGCCAGTGGGTACGCCACCAAACGTAGCTTCGGCAACGACGAGGACGAAGTTACCTTCGCCAAGTATCTTGTGCACGCTCTTGTATACGAGCGCCTGACCTTTGGCGGCAAGGGCTTGCAAACCCGCAATCAGACCAGGGATTGTATCGGCGACCCAAGGGTTGTGCTGGATGTATTGGGTTCCGTTGAAGTAGCTCGGGAAGGTCTCCCGACGCCCTGCGAGAAGGTCCTGCATGTAGCGCTGCATAAGCGCCTTATTGGCCTCCGTCTTGTCCAGATCGGAGGCGATTGTGGGACCGTCGATCATCGTGTGTCCGCTCGGGCTGGGTTCGGTCGCCGTCTCCTGCAAATTATCCCAATGCTCGACGATCAGGCCATCTTCGAATCGGAAGATGTCGAATCCGATGCGTGGTCCGAAGAAGTTGTACTCCGTGTGAGCGAAGACATAATTGCCATCTTCAAAGACGCGGATCGTATTGACGGACGCATCGGGCGGCATGCTCTTGATGAGGGCGGCGACACCCGCCGGACCAGGCCCGACCTGCAGGTTATGCTGGATGTATTTATTCGGATTGACATATGCGAACGGAACCGGATCTTTGGTCTCCAGCGACTTCAGGAGATCGACGACCTGTTGTTTACGGGTGGGTGGCATGGGTCCTCCAGGGCGGGCTCCCATTGCAATAATGGACCATTTGGTCCGTTATCTGCAAGCGAATTGACGGATAATGTTGCAATGGGACGACGAAAACTGTTCACCAGAGAAGATGTCCTCAACAAAACGATCCCCGTCTTTTGGAAGCATGGCCTTGCCGAGACGAGTGTTCAGGACCTTGAGCGGGCCACGGGAGTGCGCAAATCCGGCTTGTATGCAGAGTTCCAGGACAAAGAGGACCTGTTTGTCGCAAGCATGCGCCAATATTTTGACACGCTGACGGCACGCGGAGCCCTGACGAAGCAACCTTTGGGTTGGGACAACGTCGAGGGCTTTCTGAAGGTCTGTTACGGCAGTTGGGGACAGAAGGGGTGCTTTTCCGTGAACTCCATGCGCGAGTTTGCGGACCTTCCCACCAAAGCCCGGCAGTTCATGATCGCGAATATAACGAAAGCCCACCAGCTTCTGATCAACAATCTAGCCGCTGCACGGGGAGAGGCTAGCGACAATGAATCCCTGGCTGACCTCATCATCACGTTCTTTTGCGGAATTTCTTTGCAACAAAATCTTAGCCCCGATCGGGCACGGGTTACGAAAAAGATTGAACATTTCATGAAGTTGATTCGTGGAATGTGATCATCAAGCCTGAAGACAGGCCTCCGATCTGCTGACGCAGATAAGCAGTGTCGAGCGATGATCTCTCGACCACGCCGGCCACTCGACAGTTATCCATGTCGGGCCGATTAGTAACGATAAGTCGGCAAGTGTTTACGAATGTCGTCGCTTCACTTGCACGATAAAGCATCTCGGACAAATGCCCCCAAAACATGTTGCTGGCTTGCCAATCCAGGTGGTGAATGATAAAGGATCATTCATAAGCTTAGTGTTTTGTTTTTACGGTAGGTGAGTGCGCCCATATGGCGACAAAAAAGCCGGTAGCATAAAGGCATACTTGCGGAAGTTAATGAATCAAACTAATTCATGAGGCGCATCACCCAGATTTCTTCGTATTCGATGCGCTCTAGTACCTGCGGCTCGAAGGCGCGGCTCCGCATTTCTGGGACGAAGTCAATCTGCTTGAACCGTTCGACCGCGAAGCCCTCCTCCTTAAAGAAAGAATCTGCAGCTTCCCAGTCACTGAAGGCGTCATCCGCAATGTTGCGTCCCGTCACTTCAGTCACCCGCTTCAACGTGCTGGTTTGCTTCGTTTCGGGATAGAAGCGCTCAAACGACTCCCGGATCACCACGTCGGACGTAATCCACGCACCGCCAAAGCGTTTTAGCAGACTGCGGACATTTTCCGCGATTTGCTTCCGTTCAGACGGGGTGAGGAATTGAAACAGTCCTTCATGCACGACAGTTATCGGTTCTCGCTCGAACCTGCCTGCAGCATTCCAGACTTCTTGGGTGTGTAGCGCGTTTGCGGAATGCAGATGGTAATTAGTTCTTTCAGAAAGCGGAATGAGTGCCTTGACGATCGACCGTTTCTCCTCAAGCAATTCCGGAAGATCGGTTTCGACGATCATCATGGATGGGTCTTCTGAAAGTATAAGGCCGCGTGGCGCGACTCCCGATGCAAGCTCCAGCACTTGTCGAAAGCCGAGCTGGCGGATAAACGAATTCAGGGATTTGAAACGGAGCTCTATGTATGCGCGGTGATTAGCAATAAAGCCGGCGTCGAACGTGCGAGAAACTTCCTCGGCATCACACATGTCGGCGATTTGACGGCAATAAGGGATGCCGCTCTCCGCGCGAAGAAAGGCGGCGAGCTTGGCGGTGGGACTGATGCGGGCGTGATGAACAGTCATGATCTTCCTAAATTTACCACTGTGAGACGCATCCGGCGATACGCCAAGGTAGCGTGTTGCCTGTCGCTTTGCCCGCTAAATGTCACAGCCGGTCGGTGCCCGGCGAGATCGGCAGCTCTCTTGTGGCATTCTGGCATCGGGTGCGTGTGAAAAGGCGCGCCGCCGTACTCTGCTCGTGCCGGTTCTGATAGCGTGTGATAAAGGACGTTCACATCAACAATCCCAAGCGGTCTCTTCTTAGGGGGTCGAATTCCGATGCCGACTCGGCTCATTCACGCAGAGCTCCGAGATTACGGGGTGTTTTGGAGGTGGTTGCGGCTGGAAAAGTTCGGGAGATTGCGTTCTCGCCGAAGTTGGCGATAGCGTCCTTTATCATTCGCTATCTGGGTTGGCAAGCGGGCAACAAATTCGGGTCGTTTGCCCCAGACAGCGAACCACTTTGCCAATGGCGCATCCACACAACCGGTGTCGACACGCAATTACGTCGCGCTCGCCGCTGAGAGTCTTTCAACTGTGGCTTCGGCGTCGAAGTTTAACAGCCACTTTCCATACATTGAATTCTTACACGAATTCGTTTCTACTCACTTTAAGTGTGTGTAATAGTTTATGTATGAGAATTTGTTTAGACGTTATTCTCATCTGTAGACAGAAAAGACCAACTTATGTATGCTATATCTGTCTCGTATAAGAATGCCAAGAATGCGTCTGCCTTTCACCCAATTCGCCCAATCCGCGCCCCTCTTTACTCTCGAAGAGGCACGTAAGCGCTATAACAAGGATGACCGCAACCGCTCCCTTCTGAACCTCCTCCAACGTCTCAAAAAACAAGGACGTGTACGAAAGATAGCCAACGGAGCCTACGTCGGCGCCTTCTCTGCAGTTCCCTTGAATCGGTATCGCGTCCCCGGGGCGCTCCGAGATGACGCCGTAGTCGCCCTCCACTCTGCGCTCGAATTCCACGGGGTCGCCAATCAAACCTTTCAAACCGTCTACTATTTTTCCGCTCGCCTCCGCAAGAATGTCGTCTTCGATGGCGTCACCTACCAAAGTGTTGTTCCCCCACGTCCATTGGCGCTCCCAGCCCATCGCCTTCTTCAAACGGAACGAGGCGCTGACAATGTCCTGGTTACCGGACGTGAAAGATCCTTCGTCGACTGCTTGCTCTACCTCGACTACAGTGGAGGACTCGAAGAACTCGACAAATCTCTTGCCATGTTTCCTTCTTTTGATTTCGACGCCGCACTCCACTACCTCAAATTGCTCCACAGCCCCTGGCTCTATTCGCGTTTGGGCTTCCTACTTGATCGCCATGTGGACAAACTTTTCTTTCGAGGAACAGTACGGGACCGTTTTCTGCGCAAGCTTCCCCGCGGCGTGGTCTACCTCGCCGACAAGCGTCGGGGCCAACGCTGGGTTCCGCTGTGGAAACTCATGGTGCCTCAGATGTTCTCGCCTTCCCAAGCAGGTTCCCTGCAAACATGAAATTCACACCTGCCCAAATCCGCGAACTGGCCCAGAACACTGGCTTTCCTCCTGAAAATCTTGAAAAGGTTCTCCGGCTGCGGGAACTCTTGATCGAATTTCACAGGCACACTATTCTCAAAGGAAAACTCGTACTCAAGGGCGGAACCGCGCTCAATCTCTTTTACCTCAGCCTCGCACGGCTCTCGGTCGATATCGATCTGAACTACATCGGACATGTTGATCGCGAGGCAACACTCAAGGACCGCCCAGAGATTTGCAAGGCTGTCGAACAAATCACTACCGGCCTCGGGTACAAACTTCAGAATGGCGTGGACGACTATGCGCTCCGGGAGTGGTATCTAACTTTCACAAATTACGCGGCGCACCCCGATCGCATCCAGGTGGAGATCAACTTTTTGATGCGCGCTTGTGCTCTGCCGCCACAGGAACGAAATGCCGCGGCCATCGGAGATGCCGCACCATCTCGGTACCTCGTTCTCTCACTCGAAGAGTTGTTTGCCGGAAAGACGAAAGCCATGATCGACCGTCACCATCCGCGTGACCTCTACGACTTGTATCGCTTTTCCGCCGCAGGACTTACCCACGCCGCCGAACTGCTCCGAAAACTCGCGGTCCTTTTTGCCAGCACGATGGACCGTGACTTGCGCACGTACCAGATGGATCGATTCAAAGCGCTGGACCAGAAAGAACTCGAACGGCTTCTCTATCCGCTTCTCCGGGCCGATGATCGGCCAACTCTCGAGAAAATGCTATCGGCCGTTTCTCCGCTCCTCAAAACAGTGCTCGACCACGAACGGGAATCCTCCTATCTCGCAGCGATAGCCTCCGGCAAATACCAGCCGGAACTCTTGTTCCCCAAACACCCTGAAATCGTCGAGCGCATTCGCCAGCATCCCGCTCTTCTCTGGAAAGCTGCCAACGTCGCTGAGTATCTATCCAAGTCGAAGAAGCGCACCTAAATCTGTCTCATCTCACAGGCGGCAAGAAAACCGTTTGGGACTCACTCTGGCCTTGGGACTGGCTTTTTGGCATAAAGCTACACTCCAACCAATCTTGTTTCAGAAATCGGCGGAAGACGCTCGCACTGCCGTGCAAATGTGCAACAGGTTGCCAATAAGTGTAGTAGAATCAATGTGGAGGAGTGGCAGAGTGGCTGAATGCGACGGTCTTGAAAACCGCTAAACCCGAAAGGGTTTCGTGGGTTCGAATCCCACCTCCTCCGCCACTAAACCCAAAGCCTCCGTGGAGTTAGAGATGCCTTCCATTCTTCTTGCAGGACCTAGCCTTTATCCCAATTCATCCCATTGCACCGGATTGCCTGGCCAGCGGTCCGCGAAACCGTTAGGCTCGACCTCTACAAAGCGGACTGCGAAACCGTGATATCTGCGGTCGGTCACTCGGGCGGAGCACGTAACGCGCGACAGGAGCAGGGAACAAATGTTCAGGCCTGCCCGTATATTCCCCTGGTCCAGGGAAAAACACTCAGAAAGGTGCTTTAATGAAAGCCGGATTTGGCATGATTGCTTCCCTGGCGGTTTTGTTACTGACAATCCCGAGCCAGAGTCAGTCCGTACTTGAACCAGCATCCAGGGACAGGCCAATTGCATTCCAAGATATTTCGATAATTCCGATGGACACGGAACGCATCCTCCAGCACCAAACTGTCCTCGTTCGGAGCGGCAAGATCACTGACGTCGGTCCCACAAGCTCCGTGCATCTGCCGCTTGGGACGGTCATCATTGACGGACGGGAAAGGTTCTTGATGCCGGGCATGGCCGACATGCACACGCACGTGGATCGCAAAGAAATGCTACCGCTGTTCCTGGCTGCCGGAGTCACGACGGTGCTCAACATGGGGCTGGCGTCGCCGGAATTTGTTACCGTCACTCGCGACGAGATACGCAAGGGCTCGGTTGTGGGCCCGCGAGTCTTTGCCGCTTTCATGATTGACGGACCCGGTGATCCTGGGCCGGAGTACGTCGCGCTATGCGAGATTGACGCACGCGCCGCGGTCGCGCGCGCGAAGCTTATTGGATATGACTTCATTAAGGTGTACTCGCGGCTGCAACCGGACGTCTATGCGGCGGTGCTGGAAGAGGCGAAGAAACAAAACATCGCGGCCGTGGGTCACATTCCGTCCGCGGTCGGGTTAGAGAAGAGCCTCGCCCAGGGGCAGATCATGATTGCTCACGCCGAGGAATACTACAAAACGTATTTTCAGAACAAGCCGGACGATGCGCGCATCCCGGGGGCAGTCGAACTCACACGCCGCACTGGTGCCTACGTCACTCCGAACCTGTCGTTCTTTGCCGTTCTGACCAATGCGCTTGCAGATCCGCAAACCGTGGACAGACGAATGGCCGAGCCGGATATCGAGTTCCTGCCACCGGACATCCGGGGAAATTGGCTAGCCGCCCGGCCAGCAAAAGCTTCCGACCGTTTTGTCCCGGAGTTGGCGACTTTGAAGAAACTAACGCGAGCGCTGTCAGAGGCCGGCGTGCCACTCCTGACGGGCACGGATAGTCCGGCTGGCCTGATCCCAGGGACCTCCGTGGATGATGATCTAGATCAGCTAGTGGGCGCGGGTCTCAGCCCTTTCCAGGCGCTCTCGGCCGCCACGCACACGGCTGGACAATTCATCCATCAGTACGTGCCGGAAGCGGAGGAATTCGGAACCATTACACCCGGCAAGTCGGCTGACCTCGTCATGCTTGCGGCCAACCCGCTTGTGGATGTCCGAAACGCGCGGAAACCACTGGGTGTGATGGTGCGCGGCCGCTGGTTCGAACGCCGCGAGCTGCAGACCCTGGTTGAAAAGCCTGTTCCAGGCTACAAACAGATAGTGGCCTTGGAAGCGGTGTTCCAGCACAGTTTAAGCGAACGCGGGGCCGCGGAAGCAATCCGCGGATTCGAGACCAATTCCCAGGCCAGCGAAAAGCTTCCGGAAAGTTTTGCCAATGCGCTTGGATATCAGATGATCAATGCCAAGAAGCTGAAAGACGCCATAGCGTTGTTTATCTTCAACACCGAACAGTATCCAGAGTCGTGGAATGTTTACGACAGCCTTGGCGAAGCATACGTAAATAGCGAACGCTACGATCTGGCGGTCGTCAACTACCGGCGTTCACTTGCGCTCAACCCGAAAAACGCGGGCGCGTTTGAAATGTTGAAAAAGGCTGCAGCAATGTCATCTAGGCCGAACTGATACGCTCCTGCATTTTCCAGCCGATCTGGCAGGCAATCACAAGAAGGCTGCCCGTAAAACTGGGCGCACTCGCCACTTCGATTCGAGCCACCACGCGATAACGCCCAGATGGCAACCCGGAAGCATTAGGCCGCCACGGCGAATTATTTGCAGGGTAATTTCTCGATGTTCTCCGCCGCACCGTCGACCCAGACCTCGTAGCATTCGCTTTGTCGATAAGCCTTCCCATCAAACTTGAACGATATCCTGCTTTCCCTGGTGGTGGAGCTATTGGCACTGACAAGAAAGTTCTTGATGCCCCCGGCAGCCTCTTGCTCGAAGCCAAATCCCAAGACGATGGGGGCTTCCTGTTCAAACAAGTTGAGCCACTTTCCCGAAGAGTGGCGAAATACCCAGGTTTCGCAATTTCCGGTCCCGCCGCAAAGTCGTTGTGTGCCTCGAATGATCAGCCCATCCGCTTCTCCCAGTGAGATTCGGCGGACTCGTAATTCGGACTCCCAGGAATCGGGGGCATCGAAACTCGTGTCCTTTACTTGATCGATGATTTCCTTTTGTTCTGCAGCGCTTAGCCCGGCCGCCGGGAAAGTCTCACGGGCATTCAAATCATTTAGCCACCAGCCGATTCTTTCACCGGAACTCCTGATTGGTGCGGTAGCTACTGCCGAGAGGGATGATAGGCGTTCTGCGAAGTCCGGATATTCTTCCTCGATTGATTTGCGGAATGCAGCCACCACGTCCTTCCTTGTTGCGCCAGGATAATTGCTTGCTTCCGGCCACAGATTCAAATAGTAGAGCGCGTGATCGAATTGCCCGCAAAAAATATGTTGTAGAGCGAGAGAGAGCAAAGCACTGGCGGTATCATCATCAGGCTCCAGGCCGGCAGCTAGTTGCTTGGTCTTTTCTGGTGTAAGCACGCGCTGCTTTTGATCGAAATCGATATTATTGGGTGAAAGGATTCGAGGGCAAAATTCCAGCGTCGTATCCAAGAGCTTGCCTTGGCTCACGCGGAACACCTTTTCCGCTCCCGGTCGATTGGCACTGGTCGTAAGGCCGGAAAGACCAGGAATATTCTCCCTGATGAGCATTTTGCCGAATTTATCCTTCTCGAATCGCGTGCCAAAAGGGGCATCAAAGAGCTCGTGCGGTTTGGGGAAAAGAGAGATGACGGTATAGGCCCAGCAGCAGTGCGCGCCACCGCCAGTGTCCGTGAGGAAAACTACTTCGGGCTTGCCGTCGCCGTCGAAGTCCTGGCCGGTATGGTTCTCGTCGAAAATCACGCCAAACCCAGTCTTGCGGAACACCACGTGGCCGCCGCTGGTGTAGATCGCCGCGGTGCACCCGTCGCCATCTACTCCACCATTGCGCGCAGGGCCCAGCGAAATCTCGTAGCCGTCCCAAAGTTTTTTGGTGTAAGGCTGGTTCTGAGGGTCCTCAACCATAGCGCGATGGCAGGAAACCTTGCCAGCCAAGTCGTCTTGTGCGCAGAGTGCCGGCACAGGGGATAGAATCACAACCATCGCGAAGAGAACTCGTCTCATGCAAAAAGTGTATCGTGGCGTATTGAATTCGGTGTAGGAAAAGAAGGTATGGTTTCTCAACAACAAGTGATGATGACGAAAGAATTGGCGGCAAGGATCGTCGATTTCTGCCCCGTTCTAAGAGTTACGTGTGCTACCTGACTGATGGCACTTGGCGGCTCATGCCATCTCCCCATGTCCTTCCTACTTTGTCGACCTGGCGGAAAAGTTTCCCACGATCGATTGCGGCTGCGGCGAGCCAATCGGCCAGTTCGGTTCTCACCCAATCAAGAACCAGAACCGTTCGGACGTGGCCTCCCTTGCCAATCAGATCAACAATGGCCCAATGCTCTTCGCGCTGCTGGCGATGATCCAATCTCAACGTCACGGCTTCATGCCGCCTCAAGCCGCACGCGAGCAGCAATGCGAGTAATGCTCGATCGCGTTTTCCTTTCAGTCGTTGATGATCGGGTGCTTGCCAAAGTGCTTGGCCCTGCTCCGCAGTCAGCCAATTGCCGAGGTGCACTCCCATCGTAGAAGCGTGCCGAGGGCACGATAGGTGACATTATTCAATATTTGGTTTACATCAGCGACATCGTAAACCCGTCTTCCACGAGCGCTGTGTGGCGACTGACAGAACGGTGAACTTTGAACCGTCGCCTTTCGCTTGACGTTGCTCCGAGTCAGAACCAACGAACCCGACGAGAGTTATAGAGTAGGACATAAGAATGTCTCCTTTTTCTTGCCCCATTTTCTTGGGGCACACAGAAGCGAGTGGCTTCTGCTTCCAAAGCGAGCGGCTGCTTTATGGGAGGGAACCCAATGGCGTAAGGGCGGAACCGGGAAAGCAGAAGACGCGAAGCTGCTGGACGCAGGAATTAGCCCGAAGCAGTGCCCAGGAAAATGAGTGGCAGAAAAAGGGCGGCCTGCTGAACCGGGAAGATCGGTGCGGTATCGGCCGAGACATGTGAGCACGTAAAGCGGGACAGAAAAAATCAGTCGCGTCATGATCGCCACAGGTTCCACAATGGTGCTGGATTCGAGTGGCTCCTGCGACGATGAACGCCGGACGGCTGTGAGAAATGCGCTCGGCGATTGTGGTTAGAGTGCGTGACCGCAACCCGATGGGAGTTGCCGATGACTTAGGGCACCGTTTTTGGTGATTACTTCCGTATAGCGACAAACCGGGTGTTACCGCGTTGTGGCTTGAAACGAACTATGATGGCGGCCACCTCTGAGGAGGGGCTTATTCGCTCGATTTTGGGAAACCTGGCGTGGGCCGGAGGGCTGTCTCTATTAGTGCAGCGCTCAGCAATCCTTCTGCTAAATGCCCAAGTAGCGTAGAAATGAGCGCAGGAGCTCGCTCTTAAGCGGCTGGTCGTCTCTTGGAATCACGGCCTGCCAGCACTGCATATCAT
>Ga0137362_10002009_pt1 | contig 12981 bp, 9 predicted proteins | sample MadtaG_2_FD_104801 | JGI IMG/M metagenome (GOLD analysis project Ga0137362, IMG submission 104801) | Vadose zone soil microbial communities from Angelo Coast Range Reserve, California, USA - Mad1_100_16 metaG | ecosystem: Environmental > Terrestrial > Soil > Vadose zone | place: USA: California... | reverse complement strand
GCGCCGCCATCTACTACACGACCGACGGCAGCACGCCGACGACCGCGTCGACCGCGTATACGGCTCCGATCTCGGTCACGCAGAACACGACGATCAGGGCGATGGCGGCGGCGAGCGGCATGGCCAACAGCAACGTGGCCAGCGCCACCTATACGATCCGGGTGGCGACACCGACATTCAGCCTCCCCGGCGGGACCTACGTCGGGCCGCAGTCGGTGACGCTCAGCGACACGACCAGCGGCGCCACCATCTACTACACGACCGACGGCAGCACGCCGACGACCGCGTCGACCCCGTACACGGCTCCGATCTCGGTCACGCGGTCCATGACGGTCAGGGCGATGGCGGCGGCGAGCGGCATGGCCGACAGCAACGTGGCCAGCGCTACCTATACGATCCGGGTGGCGACACCAACGCTTAGCCCGCCCGGCGGGACGTACAGCACGCCGCAGTCGGTGACGCTCAGCGACACGACCAGCAGCGCCGCCATCTACTACACGACCGACGGCAGCACGCCGACGACCGCGTCGACCGCGTATACGGGTTCGATCTCGGTCACGCGGACCACGACGATCAGGGCGATGGCGGCGGCGAGCGGGATGGCCGACAGCAGCGTCGCCAGCGCGACGTACACCTTGCGGGCGGCCACGCCAACCTTCAGCCCGCCGGGCGGGACTTACGTTCTGCCGCAGTTCGTGTCCATCTCTGATGCGAGCCCGGGGGTCACGATTTACTACACGACCGACGGGAGCACCCCGACGACCTCGTCGGCACAATACGGCGGCCCGATCTTGGTCCTCGTGACCACCACGATCAAGGCGATGGCGGTTGCGCCCGGCTGGTCTCAGAGCCCGGTCGCCAGCGCCACCTACACGAACGTGCTCTTCTAGGGCGGTCGACGCGGGAGGCGTCGGCGGAAACGGGTGCTGTTCAACAGCCTGAGGGTTCCTCTTTGTCTTCCTGCCGGTCACCTACCTGGTGTTCTGGCGTCTGAGGGGGAAAGACGGGGAGGTACGTGTGGCTGGCGATCAGCGGCTACGCCTTCTACTCGTTCTGGAATTACAAGTTTTGCGCGCTGATGCTCTTTTCCACCGCGGCCAGCTACCTGGCCGGCCTTGGCCTGCTCCGGTGGCAGGATCCTCTACGCCGGCGGCTGTGCGTGGTGCTTCCGGTCGCGACGGATCTCGCGTGATCAATCTGACCCCGGTCTTCGCGGTGGCGGCCGCGCGCTCCCTGGATCGCGGTGAGTATCTCTATTGGTTGGAGGATATTCATTGGAACGCGCGTGGGATTGCGCTCGCCGCCGCAACCGTCCACCAGCGCTGGCGACTGACGGACGCTTCCTGCAGGGCATCCCGCCCGCTAGTCGTGGAGACGTCGCATGACGAATCCCAGCAGTGAAGACGGGCGCAGCAGTGTCACCAGAAGAGTGAGGCAGGCTATGACAGACAAGGCGAGTACGGCCGTATCCATGTGGGAGGCGTCTGACGGGCAATGTCCGCTGCGTGCGGCGCAGCCGGAACCCCTTCCGTTTCACTTGTTGTCCACCGAGGTTGCGTTCTATCGAGACTACGCGTGGAGCGTGAGTGCGTATCCGACGACCGCCGGGGTACGGGAGTATCTGTGCGACGAGATACGACGGATGGAATCGGTGGAGCGCGGGTGGCGCCTTACCGAGGTGATGACAAATGTGTTCCTGTTCTCCTGTGCCCTGACCAATGCGGTTGACGACCATCTTATGGGAAGGGGCTACGACCTCTCGAAGGTCGGCGCCGTCCGTGGAGCTGGACCGGGCGTACGGCTGGCGACTTATGCGCTCACGACTTGGCGAAGGGTACGTGAGTCTCGGCTGGGCTGGCTCGTTCGCTGGCGCGAGCGCTGGGAGGCGGCGGTCAACGAGTATGTCGAGCTGTTTGTACGGGGCGGGGCGCCGGAAAGGGAGGCGCTATCGCGGTACGGAAGCCAATTGAGCTCCCTGCTCACGGCTAGCCTGCCGCCCGCTCTGCTGCGACATCGGCTCAGGAACCCGGCGTTTTTCCATGTTCGCGATCTCACGCACCTGGACATTCTGACGTTGGGCCGTAAGCTCGTCGCCGCGTTTCCAGACCGGCGCCTCCCGATCCTGATTATGGGAAACCGCACCGCGGGCTCGTACTTCGCGCCCTTGCTCCGTGCGCACCTGAAAAATGAAGGGTACGAATCGATCGACGTGGTTACGATGCGCCCGAAGAATGGCCTGTCCAGGTGGGAAAGACACCGGCTCGCCCGCGCTGCGAAACGGCGCGGCCTCGGCGTGATCGTCGACGAGCCCGCAATGACGGGCAGTACGCTTCTCAAGGTCGTGGGAATCCTTCACAGGGCCGGGCTTCCGCGGGCCAACGTGGTCGCGCTCAACCCGGTTCATCCCACGACCCGCGATTGGAGGAGCAAGGCTGAATGTCTGCCGCTTGACAGGCTGCGCATCCTCTCCCTCGAACCAGAGGAGTGGCATAAGCATCGCCTGCTGGAGTCCGACGCGGTCGACGGCATCCTGAGAGAGTATTTCGAAGACCGGGGGTACGTCGACACGACGATCGTCGCCGGCGACAGGGTCAAAGCGCTTAATGCTCAGTTGCAGGGCCTGTCAGAGGAAAAATGGCATACGCGCCTGAAGCGAATTTACGAAGTGCACGTGCGGGACCGTGCCGGCCGAGTGGAGACACGGTTCGTGCTGGCTAAGAGTACCGGCTGGGGGTGGCTGGCTTACCGGGCGTTCATCGCGGGCCAGCACCTGGCGAAGTACGTGCCGCCCATCCTCGGCCTTCGACATGGCTTACTGTTCACCGAGTGGCGGCTCCCGAACGATGGGCCCCAGCCGCCCAGGCGGGAGGTGACGGTGACGACGCTCGCCTCGTATGTCGCGGCGAGGGTCACCGGGTTGAGTTTAGAAGGGGATCCTTCGTCGGAGCTGAGTAGGGACAACCAGCATGAGGGCGTTGACGAGCTCGCCGGCCTGCTGAGCGCAGCGTATGGCTCGAAGGCAGCGGCGCTGAAGCGCCGCCGAGTCCGGGAGGAGCTGACACGGCAGCCGTGCCCCAAGCCGACCCTCATCGACGGGAAGATGCGGCCGCTGGAATGGATCAGGGGGACATCTTCCCTCATCAAGACAGACTTTGAGCACCACGGCGCGGGAAAGCGAGAACTCAATGTGGTCGACCCCGCCTACGACCTGGCGGATGCCGTTCTTCATTTCCGCCTCTCGCCGAACGAAGAGCGGGCGCTCGTCACACGCTACATCGAGGAGTCTGGTGACACCACGGTGGCGGAGCGACTGTTTCTCAACAAGTTGCTCGCGGGAGCGCGGCTGAGGAGCCTCGCGCTACAGAACATCAAGGATGCGCGCCTGTCGGGACGGGCTGAGGAGTTCAACCAGCAGTACAACGACGCGCGGGATTTCTTGACCATCCAGACAGTGCGATTCTGCGCCGGGTTGTGCCATCGTCCTGACAACCCTCGTTGGCGATCTCCTCTTGTCGTGATGGACATCGACGGCGTGCTGGACCGCCACGTCTTCGGATTCCCGTCGACGAGCGCCGCCGGCGTTCAGGCGGTTTCGCTCCTTCACGCCCATGACTTCGGCACCGCCGTGGACACGGCGCGATCGATTTCAGAGGTGAAAGAGTATTGCCGGGCCTACGGGTTTGCCGGTGGCGTCGCCGAGTACGGAAGCTGCCTGTGGGATGCGGTGAACGGCCAGGAACGGCTCCTCGTGAGCCCCGACTCGCTGAGTCAACTGGACAGGCTGAGGGACGCCCTTCGCGGCATTGCCGGCGTCTTCCTAAACGACGCATACCGGCATTCGATTCGCGCCTATACCTACCGCGGAGAGTCCACCACCGCAGTGCCAAGCCTTCTGATCCAGAATCTGCTGGCACGCCTGAAGCTGGATAGACTCAGGTTCCACCAGACCGATCTGGACACCGCCGTGCTGGCAAAAGACGTGGATAAGGGCGCGGGGCTGGTGGCGCTGACGACCTGGGTGGGCGGGCGGGAGTTCGAAACGCTCGCCATCGGCGACTCCGAGGCGGATCTCGCGATGTTTGCGGTGGCGACGCGGTCATTCGCGCCCTCGCACATCTCGTGCCGGCGTGTCGCCAGCGCCCTCGGCTGCCGAATCGCCGATCGCGCCTTCCAGCCAGGCTTGCTGAACATCGTCCGCTCCATCGTCCACCCGGACGGCAAGTCGTGCGACCGGTGCCGCAGGTGCGACTTCCCGCGCGCCCGACCCACCGACCTGATGCTGCACCTCCTCAAGGTCGCCGATGAGCGGCAAGGGCGGCGCGTGCTCCGCGCGTTGCTCGACCCTATGGCGATCAGGACCTTCGAACTGTGAGGCTCCTGTCCGAGGAACGGGGCGAACCTCGCGCTCCCCGTGAGGCGACAGCGGACGACCTGGGCTCAGTCCCCATGGTCGCCTGGGACGAGGGCGGCGTCGAGGTCATCGATCGCGTCGCGGAGGAGTGGCGGCGGCTCTGCGAGGAAGGACCGAGCGACGAACCGTTCTACCGGCCGGAATGGATACGAGCTTACATTCGGGCATTCGAGCCCGCGAAGAGGCTCGTGCTGATCACCGCGCGCGCCGGCGGCCGGCTGAGGGCCGTCCTTCCCCTCATCAGGGAACGAACGCTCTTATCCGGGTTCCCTGTGACACTGCTTCGTAGTCCGGTCAATGCTCACTCAGTGCGGTTCGACGCCGCCTGCGGTGCCGGGACCGAGGGCGATGCCGCAATGTCCGCGATTTGGAATTTTCTCCGGGGTCGCTCCCGCTGGGACGTCCTGCAACTCTCTGATGTGCCTCAGTCCGGTGCACTGGAGCGTCTCTGCGAGGTGGCCCGCCGTGACGGGTTTCTCACCGGACGCCAGGCGTCCCTGCGGAGTCCGTACATTCCGCTCGCCGATCTGCCCCGCGACCGGGAGCCGTGGCGGTCGAACAGCAGCGCCAACTTTCGCTCCGCCATGGGCAGGGGGATCAGAAAAGCGAACGCGCGGGGGGCGCTGCGCCTGCAGCGAATTGAAGCGGCCGACCCGCGTTTCCTTCAGCGCTTCTACGATCTCGAGAAGGCGGGCTGGAAGGGCCACATGGGGAGCGCCATTGCCTGCAACCGAGAGACCGGGCAGTTCTATGACGAGATCGCGCAGAATGCCGATCGACTCCACTATCTCTCACTGTATTTCCTCGAGCTCGAAGGCCAGACGGTGGCGGCCCATTTCGGGCTCACCCATCGCGGGCGCTATTTCATGCTCAAGCTCGCCATGGACGAGAGGTACAAAGACTGTGCTCCCGGTCATCTCATGATCAACGCCGTGGTGGCCGATTGCGTGCGGCGTGGGCTCGACGAGTTCGATTTCACCGGGCCGTGGGCGGAATACAAGGCGAAATGGACCGCGGACGTCCGCCCCCATTCCAGGGTCTGGGTGTTCCACAGAAGCGCCTACGGCCGCCTGCTTCACGCCGTCAACGTCGGACTGCGGGGCCGCGTGCGATTGAGGGCCCGGGTAAGAGCGCTGCTCGGTCGAACCGACCATTCACCCCGAAGTGGTGGCCAGCCGGCCTAGGCCCTAAGCCGCAGATCTCTGGAGAACACCCTGGCAACCCCTTCGGTCGATGCGCTAGTGCTCGATGGACGCCTCAGACAATCGCTGGTCACCGTGCGCTCGCTCGGTCGCCTGGGGCTCTCGGTTGCGGCGGTCGACACCGTCAGCCACGTCCCGGCGTTTTCGTCGCGCTGGTGTCGGTCCGGCTTCGTCTGCCCGGCCGACGAAGGGACAGATGCCTACGTCGCGTATCTGGAGGAGGTGCTGGGGCGCGTGGGGGCACGAATCCTCATTTCCTCCGGGGATGGCACGATCGCGCTCCTTCGCCGTCACCGCGGGCGGGTCCAGCAGCGAGTACGCATCGCCCTGGCGGGCGAGGCGGCCCTGGCCATTGCCGTCAGTAAAGAGCGCACCTTGGCAGTCGCGAAGCGGCTGGGCATCGGCGTACCGCGCACGGTCTTCGTGAGCACCGTCGACGAAGTCCCGGCGGCGTTGAAGGAGATAGGACTCCCGGCTGTGGTCAAGCCGAGCGAGTCATGGCTCGAGGCTGAGCCACACGGAGCCTGGATAGGTCCCGAGCTCGTCACGACTCCAGACGAGGCACGGCGTGCAGTGGGAGCGGTGACATGCCTCGGCGGCGTCGCGCTGTTCCAGGAGCTGCTCACCGGACGACGTGAGGCCGTGAGTCTTCTCTATGCCAAGGGCGAGATCCACGCGCGATTCGCCCAGTGGGCAAAGCGGACCGCGCCGCCGCTAGGGGGCACATCCGTTTTGCGCCAGAGTATTGCCGTTCCCCCTGATATCGGCCATCAGGCGGAGCAGCTGGTGCGCGATATCGACCTCGAAGGGTACTCCGAGATCGAGTTCCGGCGCGACACTGCCGGTGTCCCGTACTTAATGGAGATCAACCCGCGGCTCTCCGCATCGGTTGAGATTGCGGTACGCTGCGGCGTGGACTTTCCGCATCTGCTGTACCAGTGGGCGAGTGGCGAGCCGGTCGACACGATCGAGTCCTATCGGACCGGCGCGTGGATGCGGCATCTTCAAGGCGATATCATGACGACCATCGCGGCGCTCCTGCAGCGAGGTCGGCCCGGAGTCGCGTCGCCGGCACAGGCGGTCTTGGGCTTCGGCCTCTCGTTTCTGAAACCCATGGGCTACGACTATGTCGACTGGAAGGACCTGAGACCGGCGATCAAGGCGGTCAGCGACTGCAGCCGCGACTTGCTGATCAGGGCGAGGCGAGCGAGATGGTCACGGTCAGTACGGAATGTCTCGTCATCGTCGCACCGAACGTGAACATCTCCCCACCGTCCGTGCCTTGTGCGCACTACGACGCCGTCGTCGTCGGCGCCGGTCCCTATGGACTCTCGACCGCGGCCCATCTCCGCGGGCGCGGGCTGAGCGTCGCGGTGTTTGGCAGGCCGCTGGAACTCTGGCGCCGTCACATGCCCAAGGGGATGCTGCTGCGCTCCCACTGGTGGGCGACCAGCCTCTCGGCTCCCGGTGAGCAGTATCGGTTCGAGCGCTTTCTCCAGGCCTCCAAATACGAGACGCGTTATCCCGTGCCGATCGAGGCGTTCATTGACTATGCCCTCTGGTTCCAACACCATGCGGTGCCCGATGTCGACGAGACCTACGTCGCGTCAGTCCAGCGTCAACGGGATTCCTTTCTCCTGACGCTCGAGGACGGCCGCACGGTACAGAGCGCAGCCGTCGTCATGGCGGTCGGCCTCTACTACTATGCGGCTCGCGCGGAACCGTACGGTCGACTGCCCGGTCGACTCGTCTCGCATTCCTGCGAGCATCATGATTTGGGTGCCTTCAAGGGCAGGCGAGTCATCGTCGTCGGTGGCGGTCAGAGCGCGATTGAGTATACGGCGCTGCTGCACGAGGCTGGGGCGACCGTCCATGTCGTCGCACGGCGACCCATTCTGTGGCTTCCCCCTGATCGGGCGAACGAGCGGACCCGGCTGGAGCGGATGCTGGCACCAAACGCGAGCATCGCACCCGGCTGGCGCAACTGGATACTCGAGCGTCTCCCGTATCTCTTCTACCGCTTCCCCCAGGACAGCAAAGACCGGTACAACGGCAACTACGTCTCTGGGGCCACGGACTGGCTACGGGAGAGGGTCATCGGCAAGGCGACACTCCACGAAGGCCATACGGTTGTCGAGGCGGCGGAGGTGGATGGGAGAGTCGCCGCGACCATCTCTGACGGGACGACGGTGAGGGCCGATCACGCCATCCTGGCGACGGGGTACCGCGTCGATATCAACAAGTTGACGATGCTCCACCCATCACTGCTGAGGGACGTCAAAACCGATAGGGCGATTCCGATCCTGAGCCCGTCGTTCGAGAGCAGTGTGGCGGGCCTCTACTTTGTCGGACTGACTTCTCTGCGCGCCTTCGGCCCGCTGTACCGGTTCGTTGCCGGTTGCAAAGCGGCGGGCCGTCGCGTCGCGGCGTCGGTCGCACGACAGAAGATCGCAACACGGTACGCAGTAACCCGCCCGGCCCCGGAGCTCACGGAGCGGCAGCCCGCGGCGTGAGCACGACTGGAAACGGACGCGGCAGCCTCCCCCTCCCCCTCCGCGAGCATTATCTCGTGGAGAAGGAGCTCGCGGTACGCTTGCGCACCTCGCCGCGCGATGAGCGGCGCGCGCTCTATTCCACCATTTACGATGAGCTGTTCCGCCGCGTGCCGCACCACCCCATGCTGCGGCGCAAGAGCGATCCCGTCACCACGCGCCGCTTGGTGCTGTCGCAGCTTCGGCTTCTGCGGCGCTTCCTCCGGCCGGACACGTGCTTTCTCGAGATCGGGCCTGGCGACTGCAGCCTCTCGTTCGCCGTCGCGCAGGTCGTCCGCCAGGTCTACGCCGTGGACGTATCGGAGGTGATCAGCGCAGCGGCCGGACGTCCGGCCAACGTCCAGCTGATCCTGTCCGATGGAACGAGCGTTCCCGTCCCCCAGGGCAGCGTCACGGTGGCATTCAGCAATCAACTCATCGAGCATCTGCATCCCGACGACGCGCTCGAGCAGGTGCGCAACATCTACCACGCCCTCGGGCGCGGCGGCGTGTACCTTGGCATCACGCCAAACGCGCTCTCGGGGCCCCATGATGTGTCGAAGTTTTTCGACCGCGTGCCGACAGGCTTTCATCTCAAGGAGTACACGAATGCCGAACTCTACGACCTCTTCGTCGACGCCGGGTTTTCCAAGGTCCGCGCCATGCTGTCGGTGAAGGGGCACTCGCTGCTCATGCCGGTGGTGGTGTGCCGCGTGGCGGAGTGGTTGATTCGTCGGCTGCCATTCCCATGGAGCCGTCACGTCGCGGCCCGCCTACCGGCTCGGCTCATTCTCGGAATTCAAATGGTCGCCTACAAGGCGTAGCGCTTCCGACACGGTCGTCATGAGCGAACGCCGCGATATCTCCGAGGAGCGCCCGAAGCGAGGGGGGACCGAGCCGCCCTCGCCGACTGGCGGAGGGACTCCCGCGCCACGCCGAGAGTGGTGGCAAGAAGACGCCGCCGGTGCCGCGAGCCGTTGGTCCGAGCCTGCCGCCGAGGCCCAGGATGCACCGGCCGACAGCGCCGTGTCCTTTTACCTTCTGATGGCCTTCACCTTCATTTTGTTGGTTGCGCCACAACGGTTCATTCCGGCGCTTGGACAGGTACGCATCGCCCTCCTGACGGCGATCGGGGCAGTGACCGTGCACTTGGTGAACAGGTTCGTGCACCGACGACCGCTCCTCGTGTTCACGCGCGAGCTGCGCATCGTTGCCGTCCTGTCCTGCTGGGCCATCCTGACCGTGCCCTTTTCTTACTGGCCGGGCGGGAGCGTCGAAGTCCTTCTCAGCCATTATTTCAAGAACATCACGGTCTTCTGGTTGATAGGCGAGACAGTCAACAGCGTGACTCGACTCCGCCAGGTTGCCTGGGGACTGAGCCTGATGGCGATTCCGGCGGCGGTGGCGGGAGTGGGCGAATACCTGTCGGGGAACTTGCGTGGCGGTCGGATCGTCGGCTTCGTCTCGCCGATGGCGAGCAATCCGAATGATCTCGCCCTGCTGCTCAACTTGATTCTCCCGTTCGCGATCGCGCTCCTGGCGATCAACCGGAACACCCTCATTCGTTCGGGGTTGTTTGCGATCCTCGGCCTGGATGTTCTCGCGATCATTCTCACGTTCTCTCGCGGCGGTTTCTTGACGCTGGCGACGATCCTCTCGACCTACGCATGGGCGTGGGCCCGCCGCGGAGGAGGGCGCTGGGTGGTCGTGCTCGTGGTCGCGCTCGCGGCCGCGCCGTTGCTGCCGTCGTCCTATGTGGACCGCCTGGGCACGATCACCAGTGTCGACGCGGACCCAACCGGGTCCGCCCAAGAGCGGTGGAGAGACACGGTCGCCGCGCTGGAGTTCGTGCGCGCCCACCCAATCGTCGGGGCCGGGATCGGCATGAACAGCCTGGCCCTCAACGACGTGCGGGGGCCGTCATGGAAGCCCGTGCACAACGTGTTTCTCGAGTACGCCGTCGATCTGGGCATCCCGGGGCTGGTCCTGTACCTCCTCTTGTTCGTCAGCTGCGCCAAGTGCGCGATCGTCGTTCACCGCCGATCCGCGGGCGACGTCGGCCTTCGGGAACTTCACACTCTCGCCGAGGCCGTCCGCACCAGCCTGCTTGGCTTCGGCGTCGCCGCGCTCTTCCATCCGGTGGCATATCACACCGTTTTCTATTACTTCGGCGCGCTGGCGGTCGCTTTGAGGGCCGCGCTCGTCGCTGAACAGGGACATCGCGGCACCCCGGAGGTCGCCGGCGAACCATGGGCCCCAGTCACTACGGACTCGTAGCCAATACGACGATGATCGAGACGATCGAGGATGCGGCCGGCTTTTGCGCGCTCCGGGAGGAGTGGGACGAGCTGCTCGAAGCCAGTGCCTCGAATTCCTTCTTCTTGACCTGGGAGTGGCTGTATCCCTGGTGGAAGCATCTCTCCGGCGACCGAAAGCTGCGTATCATCACGCTGCGCTCCGACGGCGAGCTCATCGCCATTGCGCCCCTGGCGTCGCGGCGCGGGCGGCTCGCACGCCTGGTCCCATTTCGCGCGTTCGAATTCCTCGGCGCCGATCGGCTCGCCTCGGATTACCTGGATCTGATCATCAAGCGTGGTCGGGAGGCGGAGGCGCTGCACGCGCTGGGCGACTACCTGGACCGCGAGATGGCCATGCTCGAGATGGCCAATCTTCGCCGAGACTCCTGCACGGCCGCGCGCCTGACGCGGGAACTTGAGGAGCACGGGTGGACCCCGTATGAAGAAACGACCGGTATGTGTCCGTTCATTACCTTGTCCGGCCACTCCTGGGACTCCTATCTCGCGAGCCTGGGCGCGGAGCATCGCTATAACTTCCGGCGGCGGCTGAAAAATCTCACCAAGGCCTCCGACGTGCGCTTCGAGCAAGCGCGTTCGCCCGCGCAGGTTCGCGCCACATTGCCCTGGCTCGTGACCCTGCACAAGATGCGCTGGCGGAATCACGGGCGCTCGGACGCCTTCCACCGATCAGATCTCCTGGCCTTTCACGAGGAGGCGAGCCGCCTGGCGCTCGAGCGCGGCTGGCTGCGGCTCTTTCTCATGACGATTGACGGCCAGCCCGCGGCCTCTCTCTATGGCTTTCACTACCACCGCACCTTCTACTTCCTCCAGTCGGGCTTCGATCCCGCGTTTCGGAAGCAGAGCGTCGGCCTCCTCGCCATGGGATTGGCGATTAAGAGCGCCATCGAGGAAGGAGCAGAAGAATACGATATGCTCCGGGGCGACGAGCCGTACAAGTTCCACTGGGCTCGGGAGAAGCGCGGTCTCGTCCGGATCGAATTGTATCCGCCGCGTTTGTCGGCGTTGCTCTACCGGCGCGCTCAAGCCGTGGGCCGGGCCGCCAAGACAGTGATGCGGGGCGCCTTCGCGAGGACGATGACTCATCGCACCGCGACGGCGCTGAGAGGCTGAGATGTGCGGCATCTTCGGCATCTTCGGCAGCGACGGGACGCGGCCAGCGGACCGTCAGGGCCTGCTCCGAATGGGAGAGGTGCTGGCCCGTCGCGGGCCGGATGGCGGCGGGCTTCACACGGACGGCGGTCTCGGCATCGGGATGCGTCGTCTGAGCATCATCGACCTGAAGACCGGCGACCAGCCGTTGGCCAACGAAGACGGATCCCTCTGGGTCGTCTTCAATGGTGAGATCTATAACTACCGCGAGCTCACGGCGGAACTTCTGGCGAAGGGGCATCGGTTTGCGACCGCGTCAGATACGGAAGTGCTCGTTCACTTGTACGAGGACCACGGCGAGGCCTGCGTCGACAAGCTGCGCGGAATGTTTGCCTTCGCCGTGTGGAATCGATCACGGCGCACGTTGTTTCTCGCCCGCGACCGGTTGGGAATCAAACCGCTCTACTATGCCCAGACCCCACACGGATTCGTGTTTGGGTCGGAGCTGAAGGCGGTTCTTCAGAGTCCGTGGGCTCCCCGCGAGGTGGATCGCCGTGGGGTCGCGGCCTACCTTCAGTTCGGGTACGTGCCGGAGGCGCTCACCATCCTCAAGGGGGTAGCCAAACTCCCGCCCGGACACACCCTGACGGTGCGAGAGGGGCGCGCCGGGGCGCCGCGGCGCTACTGGGATCCAACCGCGTCCTTCCGGAATCCGGGGCGCCCGCCGAGCGAAGAGGACGCATCCGAGTCACTGTGGACCCTCTTGAAGGACGCAGTCCGCTCGCACCTCGTCAGCGACGTGCCGGTCGGCGCCTTCCTGAGCGGGGGAGTCGATTCGAGCACCGTCGTCGCGATCATGGCGTCCGAGGTCGGTGTCCCGGTCAAGACGTTCTCCGTGGGCTTCCGGGAAGAAGCGTACAACGAGCTCGCCTATGCGCGACGAGTCGCAGAGCGGTTCCGGACAGAGCACCACGAGCTCGTCGTCGGTCCCCAAGACCTCGACGTGCTGGATGACCTCCTGAGCGCCTTCGATGAGCCGTTTGCCGATCCATCGGCGATCCCGACCTACCTCGTCTCGCGTCTCGCGCGGCAGCACGAGAAGGTCGTGTTGTCGGGTGACGGAGGGGATGAGTTGTTCGCCGGTTACGACCGTTACATGGTGGACCACCGCCGGCGGCATCTGGGGCTCATCGGGGACGTGGGGCTTGGCGGCGGCTTGCGAGGCATGAGTGCGCTGCTTCCGGAGGGGGCGCCAGGCAAGAACCTCCTCTACAATCTGTCGCTCCCGCGCATGGAGCGATACCTGGACGCCATTTCACTCTTTCCAGCCCGGGCGCTTCGGCAGCTCCTGGAGCCCGCGGTCGCCGTCGAGGCGATCGTCCCGATGGACACGGCGCCCAGCGCGGGGCTGGATGCGCTCTCCCGGCTGC
>Ga0137362_10002008_pt1 | contig 12981 bp, 5 predicted proteins | sample MadtaG_2_FD_104801 | JGI IMG/M metagenome (GOLD analysis project Ga0137362, IMG submission 104801) | Vadose zone soil microbial communities from Angelo Coast Range Reserve, California, USA - Mad1_100_16 metaG | ecosystem: Environmental > Terrestrial > Soil > Vadose zone | place: USA: California... | reverse complement strand
TGTCCAACACACCTCCGAGCACCAGCAGCCCTTTCAGGCCGAGCGCGGGCAGGCCGAAATGGACGGCGAAGAAGACCGCCGCGATGGCGCCCACCGTGTTCGCCGCGTACACGGAACCGATGCTCGACTCGCCGTGGCCCCTTCTCATGAGGTGGAACGTGAGCAGCGGCAGCGTAGTACCGGCGCAGAAAGTCGCCGGCAGGATGATCGCCAGCGCGATCCCATTGCTCGAGAGGATGAACCAGGCGTAGCCGGCGTCGCTGCGCTCCAGGGTGTTCGTCAGCCAACGCATCAAGTCGAAGGTCTGAGCGTAGAGCGGCAGGCTGAGAAGCGCGAGGACGCCCATCGCGAGCTGCAGCAACCCGAGCGTGCGGACGGGAGCCGGCAGGCTGTCGATGCGGCGCTGGATCCAGAGGCCGCCCAGGGAAAGGCCGAGGATGAACGCGCTCAGCATCAGCTCGAACGAATGCGTCGAGGTCCCGAGGACCAGGCTGAGCATCCGGATCCAGGCCACTTCGTAGATGAATGACGAGGCGCCCGTGATCAGGGCGACGGCGAGGAAGAAGAGGAACGCGCGGTCGCGCGGCGCTTCCTTCGCCGCCCGCGCCGGGGGGGCCGCGGGACGGCCGCGCGCCAGGAGGAAGACGGCACCAGCGACGAGCAGGTTGATGGCGCCCGCCAGCCGGATGGTGCCGGGGAGTCCGAGGGTGCGCACCAGGATGAACCCGCTCACCAGCACGCCGATCGCTGCGCCGAGGCTGTTGGTAAAGTAGAGCATCGATAGCGAACGCCCCGGCCGATCCGGGTACGACCGGAGGACTCCGGCCGTCATCAGCGGGAAGGTCATCCCCAAAAGAACGCACTGCGGAAGGATCAGGGCCGTCGAGAGCACCCACTTGAACCCTGCGAAGTGCGGCAGCACCGACTCGTGCGCCCAGCCGATCGAGGAGACGAAAACCTCGTGGAAGACGAGGGCGAAGGCTGCCACGGCAGCTTCGGTCACCGCGTAGGCCAGGAGCAGGTTCCGAAGGCGGCCGGACCAGCGCGCCGCGAGCCACGACCCCAGCGCCATGCCGCCCATGAAGATGGCCAGCACCAGCGCCTGCGCGTACGCAGCGTGGCCAAGGAAGAGCTTCAGGTAGTGCGTCCAGATCGATTCGTAGACGAGCCCGGCGAAGCCCGACGCGGCGAAGAGCGCGAAGAGAATCCAGCGGCCCGCGGCGGAGGACCTGCCCTCGACCTGCGGACCGACAGCCAGCGCAAGCGGTGCGGCAGCGTCCATCTGTCGGGCGCTTCGATGCTTCGGCATCCGCGCACCCTACTATGGGGGGCTTTCCTCGAGCGACGACGATCCGCCGAGGCCTGGGGCCGATCGCTCCCTGGATCGCGAAGGTTCTCCCGAAAACAGAACCGTCCTCCATGCACGCGCTGCGCTATCGAGTTTTCGTCCATGCGGGCGACCGGCGGTTGCAGAGCAACACGCAATCGGAGCAGGCTACGCGCGGGAAACATGCAGTACGAACGGAGGCTGTATGCCGGCGTTTCGGACCGCCGCGCTGTTCGTGGTAGCCATTGCGGGTTGCGCGGGCTCGCATAGGAACATCGAGCAGTATGACCTGATGAGATCGAGCCAATCGCCTCTCTATGTAGGCCGTTCGCAGACCGGAGAGGTGGTGCTCGCCGCTAGCCATTATGACGCGATGACCGGCCTCGCCACCACCGACCAGGACCTGGGACTGGCGGCGCGCAAGGCCGGCGACGGGGAGATGCTCTGCCAACGCGAGATGCCCACCGGCACCCATGTCCCGCGCTGGACATGCCGATACGCGCGCGACATGGAGCAGGCGCGGCGACAGGCGCGCGACTGGCTGGACCGGCCACAACTCTCTTACGGAGGGCAGCGTGGGCTTCCGCTGCTGGGCACGGGCCGCGGCCCGAGCAACGGACACAGCGGGATCGTGACTCCCTGACGGGCGTCAGCGTCGAGTGAGGCCGCGCTGGTACAGTTCCAGCGCGGCCTGCATCTCCGCAACCATCTGAGGTTCGGCGGTTGCCGGGACGAGGTCCAGCGCTTTCCGCTCCGCGGTCACCGCCTCGTCGAATCGGCCGGCAGCGGCGTAGGACGCGGCCAGGATCTCCAGGATCCCTCGATCCTTCCACGCGGTCAGCTCGGCAGCGCGCCCGGCAAGCCGGATCGCGTCGGTTGAATTGCGCGATGCCGGGTTCGGGTGCGTGGCAAGCAGCAGCGCCGCGAATGCCATCGGTGCCGCCGCCTCCGGATCCAGTCTCATCGCTTCGCGGAACTCCGCCAGGGCCTCGTCGGGCCGGGAGGTCATCGCCAGGCATTGGCCCAGGTCTGCGTGCGTTTCGCCCTGGCCAGGCGCGATGCGCAGCGCCTCGCGGTAGTGCCCGATCGCCTGATACGGCTCGCCAGCCTCGCAGAAGAGCTTTCCCAGGGCGCGGTGGGCCGCGCCCGAATCCGGATTCAGCTCCAGAGCCTTCCTGAACGCGGCGGCAGCCTCCTGGAGCCGGCCCTGCATCGCCCACGTCCGCCCGAGTTGGATTTGGGCCGGGACACTCTCCGGCCACGCATCCACCGCAGATTGGTAAAGCGAGAAAGCCTGCGCAGGATCCCCGCGCTGTTCCAGGTCCAGCCCGAGCGCTGTGAGCGACGCCGACACCCAGGAGCGAATCACTCCACGCTGCGGTGCTTCCGCAGCCGCCGCTTGCAGCAGCCTCAGGGAGTCCCCGAGGCGCGCGGGATCGCGGAGGCCGGCCAGCGCCAGCGCCGAGAGGAGGTGGCCCACTCCTCGGCCGCTGGCCTGCAACGCCGCAGCATCGGCGCCGCTCAATTGAACGCTGCCAAGGGCCCTCTCCCGGATCGCGGCGAGCGCGGCGGCGTTCTCGCCCAGGCGAGCGGCCGCGGGCGCCGCCAGCGCACGCGGCGAGTAGAACTCCAGCACCGGCCGCTCCAGCGAGTTGACCGTATCCTCCTGCGCAAGCCACTCCTTCGCCGAGATCGGGTCAGCGACCAGGAGGCTCGCGATCTCCGCCGCGTCGCGCCAGCCGTAGCGGCGCAGATTGGCCGAGGCGGGCGCGTCGATCTCACGCTGCACGTCCGGCAAATGGAGCGCGAGCGGCTCCTCCATCCCCACCAGGAAGCACGAGTCGTGCGCGAGGAAGAGGTAGGCGTGCGGGAACACGCCCATGAAGGTCCGGACGATGGTGCGCAGGTCCTGCGCGACCTCCTCCAGCGGCATCCACTGGATCATCAGCCCGCCCGGAGCGAGATGGCGGCGGGCGCTCTGGTAGTACTCCTCGGCATAGAAGAGCGCGTTCCCGGCCTGGCCCAGGCGCGACTTGCCGTCGGAGATGATGGCGTCGTAGCGCGCCGGGCTGCGCCTGAGGAAGTTGACGCCGTCGTCTTCGATGATTCGGACCTTCGGGCTTCGCAGCACGTCTCCGCTGTAGGCGGCGAACTGCGCCGCGCCCTCGATGACCGAGGGCGAGAGCTCCACGCACTCGATGGCCTCGACTCCCGGGTGCCGCGCCACTTCCCCGATCAGGATGCCGGTCCCCAGGCCGATGGAGAGGACATGAGCAGCCGGCCTGCCGGGCCGGAGCAGGAAGGGAAAATGCGCAAGCACCTGCTGCTTGTTGTCGATGCCCGCGCTGCTCTGTCCGATCCGCACGCCGTCCACCAGCATGACCAGCTGGCGTGCGTCGGCGGCGCGCTGGAGGACCTTGACCGTGGAGACCAGGCCCTCCTGGTAGAAACGGACCGGATCCGCGGGTCCCTCCTCGACGCTGGCGAACGGCCGCGGATGCCAGAACGCGAGCAGGCCAGCACAGAGCACCGCGACCGCCAGAGCGGGCGCGGCGTGCAGCCAAAGCCGCGGTTCCCGCAGCGCCGGCAGGAAAGCCCAGGCGGCGCTCGCAACCGACGCCGCGCTGGCCAGCACGATTGCCCGTTGCATGCCCACTGCGGGAAGCAGCACGAAGGCGGCCAGGAGCGCGCCGGCGATGTTCCCCAGCGTGAGCGCGCCGTAGATCCGGCCCAGATCGCCGCCCACCGACCCCTGCCGGCGCACGTACAGCGCCCCGGAGAGCGGGAAGACCATGCCGATGAGCGTGGTGGGGAGCAGCATGATCAGGAACGACATGGCGAAGCGGCCAAAGCTCAGTGCCACCCAGCGTCCCTCGAGCGCAAACATCCACTGCTGCGCTGCGGCCACCAGCGCGTTCATCAGCGGGATTGTCAAGAGCGTGGAGGCGGCGATGCCCGCCTGCACCCAACCGAAGGCACGCCGCGGATCCTGGAGGCGGCCGATGAAGAGGCGCACCGCCGCGCTTCCGAGAGCGATGCCGATGAGAAAGGCCGAGAGCATGGTGACGAACGCGTGGGTCGAGCTGCCCACCACCAGCACCAGCACGCGGGTCCAGATCACCTCCAGCGCGAGGGTCACAACGCCGGAAAGGGCGACCGCGCCGAGCAGGCCTGGGTTCCCGACGCGTCCGGACGGCGCGCTCTCTCCGGCTGAAAGGGTGACCGGCTCGCTGCCGGTCGAAAGGGCGAGCGCCGCCGCGCCCACTGCGAAGTTGGCCGCCGCCGCCACCCAGAGCGTCGGGTGAACGCCGATTGCGCGGACGAGCACGAACCCCGCCAGCAGGCTTCCCCCGACCGCTCCCGCCGTATTGAGCGCGTAGAGCAGGCTCAGCTCGCGCCCCACGCTTTCGGCCCGCGCCACGAATGCGCGCGTCATCGCGGGCAAGGTGGCGCCCATCAAGAACGTGGGCGGGACGACCACCAGGGACGCCAGCAGCACCCGGATCAGGAGCAGCGCCGGCGAGCCCGGCGCGAGCCGCACCGCGGCGGCGTCGTGCAAAGGCTCGAGGAAGCGCAAGAGCAGCGTCCCGAGAAGCGCCGCCGCGCCGATGCCCAACTCGAGAATTCCATAGAAACGAAGGGGGTTGGGCTGACGGTCGGCCCTGCTCCCCAGGAGCCATCCTCCCAGCGCCAGCCCGCCGAGATACGTGGCCAGGACCGCGGCGACCGCGTACGCGGTGACCCCGAAGACGTCCTTCAGCAGCCGCGACCAGACCACCTCGTACACGAGCCCAGCAGCGCCCGAGACGAGAAACAGGCCGTAGATCATGCGCAGGCGGGGCGCTTTTCCCATTGCCTGATCCTACTGCGAAGGATGCGCGCCCTGGGGCGGGAAAGGCGAAGGGCCGGACCCTTTCGGGCCCAGCCCCCGCCGTTTCCGAGCTCAGCCCTAGAACTTGTGCTCGATGCGGCCGTAGAAGAACCGGCCAACGAAGTCGTAGGCCGGGTCCGCGTACGTAAGGAAGGAGTCATACAACCGCGGCGGAGCCTGGTTGGTCAGGTTCCGCACGCCCAAGGCGAGCGTGGTCGCGCCGGCGGGCGAGACCAACCGGTAGGCCCCCATCAGGTCGAACGTCACCTGGGAGGAGACGGTGTGGCGGGGGTACGGGACACCGGTCGCGGGATCGGCGCTGTTCTGGTAGCAGAATCCCGGACCCGTGTTCGCGCCCGCGACCAGACCACCCTCCGGCGAGCACTCGGTCAGTGAGCCGATGAAGTGCGCCACAAAGCCAGCCGAGAAGCCCGCCAGGGTGTAATTCAGGCCCGCATTGAACTTGACGCGCGGGTTGAAGTTCTGGTTGCCGTCCGCGTTCACCGCCCCCGTGCCGTCGTAATTGCCGGCACCGTGGATGACCAGGCCGGATGGGTCCGTGAAGTCGTACTTCAACAAGTACGTGCCGTTGAAGCGGAACAGGAACCGGCCGATATCAGTCGGCATCGCGTACTGCGCGCCAAGGTCGATGCCCTGGGTGAACAGGGCGCCGACGTTCTTGTTGGTATCCACCACGCGATTGATCGCACCTGTGGGCCCGTCGCGCGTGATCAAGGGGCAGAAGGACGTGTCCTGCGTGGTCGAGACCCCGTAGCACTTGTTGACGATGAACTGCGTGCCGAAGGCGCTGATCAGCTGCGACATCGAAATGCTGTAGAAGTCAAAGGTGAGCGTGAGACCCCTCACCATCTGGGGCTCGAAGACGACGCCGATGGTGCCGATCTTCGCCTTCTCCGGCTGTAGCTGCGGGTTACCGCCGATCACCGAGTTGACCTGGGCGACGGTGACACCGTTGTTCGCCGCGTTCGGACCGCCGGCCGACCCGGGTGCGGCGGCGCAGCGTGCCGCCAGGGCCGTATCGCCGTGGGTGTCGGCGCACGGGTCGTTCGACGACTCGAAGTTGCCGCCGGTCTGCCCCCGGAACAGCTCCAGGATGTTCGGAGCGCGGAAGGCCGTCGAGTACGTTCCGCGGAAGGTGACGTCCCGGATCGGGCTCCAGCGCGCGCCCAGCTTGTACGTCCAGTCGGATCCGAACGTGTTGTACTTGAAACCACGTGCGGCAGCCTGGACCTCGAGCTCCTCGGCAAACGGGATGTGGTTGATCACCGGCACCACCAGTTCGCCGTAGCCCTCGTTGACGTAGAAGCCGCCCCTGGTATCCGACGGGCCCGGCGATCCCGTGTCGCTGTCCCAGCCAGCCGCGAGGATGGGGTTGTTGGTGAACGCGCCGAACTCGTTGCGGTGCTCGAACCCCACTGCCAGAGCTGCGGGCCGGTCAGCTGCGACCTTGAAGAGCTCTCCGCTCAAGTTCGCACCGACGATGAAGAGCTGGGTCTTGCCCTCGTCAGTGCCGTTGTACGCGCCGAGCTGGGTCGCCATGTCCGGGGTGATGGTGTTCGGCGGCCCGAACAAGTTGATCGGCGTGCAGCCGTCGATCGGCGCGGTGCTAGTTCCGCAGCGGAAGGTCCCGGTGGCCGAGTCCAGGAAGCCCGGCCCGATGCCCGGACCGGTCTTTTGCGTATTGAGGAAGCCGCTGCTGGTCGCGGTGCCCGCGGTGCGGCCGTAGTTGACCGAGGTATCCCAGTACCACCCTCCGAGCGGCCCGGCGAAGTCACCAAGTGTGCCGTCGACTCCTGTGACTACGCGGTAGGTGTTCACGTCATACGCGCCGCCGCGGCCCACGAGATCCGTCAGGCGCCGCTGGATGCTGGTCAAGGGGACCCCGAACGGGTTGTAAGGGTTGGCCGCGGAAATCACCAGGTCAGGGTTGCCGGTGGTGACGAACGGCTCCGGAGCAACCAGGAAACTCGATGACCGCTGGACGTACGTCGCCTGGAAGTAGGTTCGCGCGAAGTCCGCGATGCGGTACTCGCCGTTCCCGAAGAGCGAGATCCGCTGCGACGGCGTGACCAGGTAGTTGACGGCCTGGTAGTTGAAGAAGTCCACGGCCGAGTCGCGAACGCGCCACCCCTCGGGGCTGTACGTCGCGCCAGCCTTCACGTGGGTCGGGTCGAAGATGAAGTTCCTCTTGCCCGGCCCGAAGGTGGCAAGCAAGCCCGCGCAGGCCGGCTTCGCCGGATCGCAGGCGGAGGGGTCGAGCGAGTTGACGCGCACCCTGGGCAGCGTGCCGCTTCCGCTCAGGCCTACCCCCCCGATCGTGAAGTCATAGCTGAGCGCATTGGTCGCCCAGTCGCGCGCGGAGGCGAAGAATTCTTTCTGCTTGAAGTAGCCTGCGCCGAACATGAAGCTGCCGCGGTCAGCTTGCGCGCCGGCGAGGACGTTGAAGTCGTAGACGTTCGCATCGCCGTGCTCCGATGCACCGGTGTAGCCGCTGAGCTCGACGCCGTCGATACGCTTGCGTGTGATGATGTTGACCACGCCGGCTATCGCATCCGAGCCGTACACGGCCGAGCCGCCGTCCTTGAGGATCTCGATGCGCTCTACCGCCGCGGTGGGGATGCTGTTCAGGTCCACCGCGGTACCCGCGCCGACGCCGCCGTTGACGAAGCGCTTGCCGTCGACCAGCACCAGGGTGCGCTGGGCACCGAGGTCGCGCAGGTTGATCTGCGTCTGCCCGTCACCGCCGTTGTTGACGTTGGTGTTCAGCGAGCCGCCCTGCTCGGGCAGCTCCTGCAGGAATTGACCGATGCTGGCCACGCCGCTCGCGGTGATCTGGTCGCGGCTGATCACCGTCACGGGGGCAGGCGTGGTCAGGTCCTTGCGGCGCACGCGCGATCCGGTGACGATGATCTCTTCCTGGGCCGACTTGCGGGGGGCGACGTCCTCGGTTGCGGCCGTAGAGCTGGGCGGCGCGGTGGCTGGGACCTCAGCTGGTGGTTGGCTTTGATCGGCGGGTGGATTCTGACCCATTGCGGCCCCTGACATGGCGACGGACGCCAGGGCGGCCAGCCGAATTGCCTTGTACTTCCATTGCATGTTCAGCTCCTGTTGTTATGTACCAGTTTCTCCGGGGAGGACAGCAGCGAGAACTTGGTTCCTTGGTCACGCGCTGAGCGCGGTGGGCGGTGAGATCCGAACGGTATCCGTGGCGCGCTTTCCGTGTCCGTAAGGCCCAATGCCGCGGTGAGACTGCACGATCGCCTGCTCAGCGTCAAGCGAGGCAAATTTCGACAGCGCTGCAACCGCACACCAGGGCGCGAGGGCGGCGCTGTGGAGATCGCATTTTTCAGCGGCGGCTTGCAGCGCCGATCAGCTCCGACCGCATCGGGCAAGGCGGGGATGGCGCTCCTCGAACCGGGCGGTCTTCGAGGCCCGCGAGCCGCGTTGGTTCCCATTGCACTTTGGGAGATCGGCAGGCCGCCTCAGCCGTTGACAATATCAGAGTGCTTGTTTAAGTCTCCACGCCTTTTCCTCTACTCTCCGGGCCTTTCCTCTTTTTCCCGCCAGACAGAACAGGGCGCACATGTTTGACAACATCACCGCTCCGCAGGCCAAGAGGCGGGGCGGCACCTCGATGGCGGTCTCGATCCTCCTCCACGGCGCGGTGGTGGGAGCCGCCTTCTTGCTGGCTTACGCCAGGGCCCACATGCCGAAGTCGACCGAGGAGCCCGTCTCGGTCACCTTCCGGCCGCCTCCTCCGCCGCCTCCTCCGCCTCCTCCTCCGCCCGCGAGCCGGAAGAAGGTGACGCCCAGGACGGAGCGGATCAAGCCCAAGGTTCCGCCGACGACGGTGATCCAGCCAAAAGAGATCCCCAAGGTGGAAGAGAAGCCGCCGGACATTCCGGAACCGGAGGTCGAGGAGGACGAGGGCGTCGAAGGCGGCGTCGAAGGCGGTGTGGTCGGCGGAGTGGTGGGTGGCGTGGTCGGCGGACAGATCGGCGGCCAGATCGGCTCGGCCGGTCCCGTCGAGTTCAACGATACGATGACCCCGCCAGCGAAGATCTCCGGACCCGACCCGCAGTACACCTCGCAGGCGCTCGAGCGGGAGATCGAGGGCCTGATGATCGTCAAGTGCGTGGTCAGCACCCAGGGCGTGGTGCGCAATTGCCGGGTGATGAAGAGCCTTCCCTTCATGGACCGCGCCGTGATCGAGGCCCTCGAGCACCGCAGGTACTCGCCGGCGCTGCTGCGCGGGCAGCCGATCGAGGTCGACTACACCTTCAAGATCAAGCTTACGCTCCCGCAATAGCCGACTGGCCCCGCGGGGGCATTCGCCGGCAAGGGGCTCTCGGTCGAAACAGGGCCCCGGCCATCCAGCACCGAGGAGCTCATGACGTCACGATTTGGAGTTCTGGTTGCCGTGGCGCCTGCCGCCGCGGCCTTCTTGCTCGCCGCCGGTTGTGCGTCGGTGGCCGCGGTCAACAAGAGGTCTCCGGGTGTTCTCGAGAACGGATCTTTCCGGCCCAGCAGGACGCCCGTGACGAACTATGGGCCCGATCCGGCGCTGACCTGCCCCGAGCGGGGAATCAACGGACTGGTCGCCGATGAGGTCGGGGGCGCCGCCCAGCCGGAGGGCCGCCTCTGTGCGGTCGCGGACACGCTGTTCGGCTGGGAGGGGACCGGAGCCGACATCCCCCCGGACAACGTTCTCGCGGTCATTTCCAGCGACTTCGGCCTGCCCCAGCAGGTGCGCAAAGTGGTGCTGACCACCGTCAACACGGCCGAGCGTACGTCGATGGGTGAGGTGCCGGGCGCGTCGGACAAGGACGTGGCATCGATGATCGCCGAGCCGATCAAGAGCTTCGCCGCCAGCGCGCAGGTCCCGCGATACGGCCTCGTCGTGCAACGGATCAAGAAGGGCATCACCAAGATCTCCCTGGTGATGCAGGACCAGAACATCGAGATGAAACCGCTCCCCCGGAAGCTCAACCCGGGCCAGACGGCGACTGTCTCGGGAGCGTTGGCGGGCAAGCTGTCCAACCCGAAGGTCCAATACACGGACGCCGTCGGCAAGCTCGAGCGGCCGCCGCCCCAGCCCGGCAAGGAGTTCAGCGCGGAGCTGAAGTGCGGCGATCGGCCCGGACGCATCCTGGTGCAGATCGTCGGGCAGCAGGAAGGCGCCGACATGCTGCTGGCCAACTTCCCGGTGGGCTGCGGGATCGATCTGCCCGTCGCCGCCGACGTGGCGCCCGCGGGCGGAAAGCAGGCGGCCGCGACCACGGATCCGGCGGCCGGAGAGAAGCAGCTGCTGGAGAAGATCAACCAGGACCGATCGACCGCGGGCCTGAAGCCCGTGGAGCTGGACCCGGATCTCTCCAAGGTGGCGCGCAGCCTCTCCGACGATCGGGCCAAGGGCAAGGGCACCACGGCCGAGGAAGTGCAGCGGCGCCTGAAGGAGCTGGACATCTCCGCACCCCTCCTGCTGGTGAGCGAAGCCCAGGCATTCGGCGCCGAGGACGCCTACATGCGCTTCTCCAACAGCCCGGAGGACCGGGCCAATGCGATGAACCCGGACATGACCCAGGTGGGCATCGGAATCGCGCCCACCCCACCCGTGCAGGGCCGTCCGATGGTGGTCGTCACCGAGCTGTTCCTCAAGCAGCTTCCCCCGCCCGATGCCGCCGAGGTGAAGGCGAACCTGTACAAGGCCATCGAGCGCAAGCGCAGCGACGCGCGGGCGGGCGCGGTGACGAAGGATCCGCAGCTCGAGCAGATCGCGCAAGCCTATGCCAGCGAGCTGGCCAAGCAGGGCGGCAAGGTTCCCAAGGAGCGCATCAACGAGATGTATGCGCCTCTCTACAAGTCGTTCGCGACGGTGAACGAGCTGGGCGGGTTGAAGGCAGACCCGCTTGAGTTCGCGGAAGAGCCGGCGGTCGTCGGCGATGCCAAGGCCGTCGGCGTCGGAGTAGGTGTGGGCGCCTCGCCACAGTTCGGGAAGAACTCGACGTACGTGGTGATCCTGCTGGGAAAGAGGCCTGCCGCGAAGGCGCCCGCCGCCAACAGGCAGCCGGTCAAGAAGAGGTAGCAACCGCGCATGCGCATCCATCTCGCGGCCTCCGCCACCCTCCTCTTCGCCTGCTCCCACGCCGCGCCCGCTCCCGTCTCGCGGGCCGGGTCGCGAGACTGGATCTCGAGGAGCGACCAGAACGCGCAGCTGCTCCTCGACGTGCAGGCGAAGTTCGCTCCGGAGCTCGCCGCGCGCACCGGCGTCGCCGGTATCGACGACCGCATCTCCGACTTCACCCCTGGCCGCCGCCAGCGCCAGCGCCAGGCCATCCAGCAGGCGGTCTCCGCGCTCGAGGGCCGGCAGAAGGGCGAGAGCGATTCCAACGTCAATGAGGACCTCGCCATCCTGATCGAGGCCGGCCGGCGCCAGATCCGCGGGTCCGAGCTGCAGGAGAGCCTTCAAGTCTCGTACCTGAACCTGCCGCGACTGATCTTCGGCAGCGTCCATGCGCTGCTCGATCCACAGATCGCGGCGGATCGGAGACCGGCGGCGCTGGTCCGGGTCCGCAAGTACGCGGGCCTCGAGCCGGGGTACCCACCGGTGGTGCAGCTGGTGGAAGCGGAGGCGCGCGAGGGGCTCCAGAAGGGCCTGTTGCCCCCCAGCCGCATCGAGGTGGAAAACGATCTGCAGACCTCGCAGTTCTTGATTGACGGGATCGACAAGCTGTTCGCCGAGTACAAGATCGCGGGAGCGCAGGAGCCGGTGGCCACGCTGCACGGCCAGCTCGAGGAGTACGTCAAGTTCGTGCGGGCCGAAGTGCTCCCCAAGGCCCGCGAGGACTTCCGTTTGCCTCGCGAGCTGTACGAGTTCCAGCTGCGCCAGGTCGGCGTGGACATCAGCGGCGAAGAGCTGGCGGAACGCGCGCACCGCGGCTTCGTCCAGATCCAGGGCGAGATGCAGAAGGTGGCGGCGCGCGTCGCGCGGGAGCGCGGGATCCCCAGCTCGGACTACCGCCAGGTGATCCAGGAGCTGAAGAAGGGCCAGATCCCCGACGACCAGGTGCTCGATTTCTACAACCGGCGCCTCGCGCAGATCGAGCGGATCATCCGCGAGCAGCACCTGGTCACCATGCCTTCGCGGCCGGCCCGGATCCGGTTGGGTACTCCCGCCGAAAATGCTCAGCAGCCCGCCCCGCACATGTCGCCTCCGCGGCTGATCGGCAACACCGGCGAGCAGGGCGAGTTCGTGCTGCCGCTCAGCATGCCCGGCAAGGTAACGATGAAGTACGACGACTTCAATTACGACGCGGCGGCGTGGACGCTGACCGCGCACGAAGCGCGTCCGGGGCACGAGTTGCAGTTCGCCAGCATGGTGGAGCGCGGCGTCTCCCTGACGCGGGCCGTGTTCGCGTTCAATAGCGTGAACGTCGAGGGATGGGGCCTGTACGCCGAAGCGATCACCCTTCCGTACATGCCGGACGACGGCAAGCTCATCTCCCTTCAGCTCCGGCTGCAAAGGGCCGCGCGGGCGTTCCTCGATCCCGAGCTGCAGATGGGAAAGTGGACGCCGGAAAGCGCCCGGGAATTCCTGGAGAAAGAGGTGGGACTCTCGCCGGCCTTCGCAACCCAGGAAGTGGATCGATACACGTTCCGCGCGCCGGCGCAGGCGACCGCGTACTACTACGGGTATCTCAGGATCCTGGAGCTGCGAAATGCGGCGGAGAAGCAGCTCGGTTCGCGCTTCGAGCCGCTCACC
>Ga0137362_10001996_pt1 | contig 13009 bp, 13 predicted proteins | sample MadtaG_2_FD_104801 | JGI IMG/M metagenome (GOLD analysis project Ga0137362, IMG submission 104801) | Vadose zone soil microbial communities from Angelo Coast Range Reserve, California, USA - Mad1_100_16 metaG | ecosystem: Environmental > Terrestrial > Soil > Vadose zone | place: USA: California... | reverse complement strand
TATAAACCACAGCCAGGTAAAATGACGGGCTGAGAAAATCTATCATTTTCCGCAGTCTATCTGTCATTTAGGGAAATGTCAAAAAAGTTCGAAAAAAGTGAAACGGGTGGGATGCTTTGTGTAACCACAGACAGGACTCGAAGAAGCCTGAGCGGGGTTACGGCGCGGCCCACGCGTTTTTAGCTCGCTCTCCCCGCCACGAGACTGGCAGGCGTTTTACTGGTGCTCACTCACCATGTGCACCGATTACAGTAATGTTAAACCAAAAGTTCAAATCCGCCCACGGCGCGCGCGCGCAAAAAAAGATATTCTGCAAAAGTAGACCTGCTTTCTCCGACACGGGACAACCCGACAGGCAATGCAATGCAAAGCTGGCACGCGTGATGCAGTGCATGCAAATGCAACCTCACCGATTCAAGTCAAGTCGCCACAAAGGCCCCCCATGATGGACTGAACTGAACAACCCCTGGGCCGTATCTCGTCAATTTTTTTTTTTCTTTCTTCCCAGAAAAGGAAGTGTGTGTGGGGGGTTCTTGACAGGCCTGACGACGCGATGAACGGCAGGTTCGCTGTGGCAGATCGTTCAGACTCTAGAGCCCTGACCTGATGGAACAACACTTCGGTTCGGGGGCTGTTGCTGCGGCCGTACGTACGAGACTCGTACTGGTGTAGTATCGTCACATCGTCACATCCTCATAACACCAAATTAATGGGCGGGTCTCATACTACAGTACAAGTCAAGCAGCAAATCGCCGGCATCACCGATTCTGACTCGGAGTAGTACTACACTACCCACGGAATGTCGTCACCGGAATTCGGAAAAAATATATCCAAAACGTGATTGAGAGCCCATTTTGATGGTTATTTTTTATTTTTACCACCCCCTTTTTTTCCCCAAACCAAAACTCGTAGATACGGTAATCGGTGGGTAAAATGTTTGCGTGTGGCACTCCTTACACACTTATAATTAGCTCTATGACCCGCGGCTCAAGTGGCCAAAAAGAGTGTAGCCAGTATTCAGTATTGATATAGCTAACGAACGTGAGATGATCCGGCTGGCGTGGACTCAGATTCTCTACAGACACAACTTGATGCCGCGTTGTGTTGTGTTGTGTTGAAGGGGCACTGGAGAATCCATGCGTGTGAGTGATTAGAGTGACATGCCAGTGCCCCGTTTCTGTTCCCATCATCAGTCACTGTATCGATAATATGACAGCAAGAATGATCCTCGGCACCAAATATAAAGTAATACGTAGTACCTCAAGCGGCGCATCTAATGCCACCCTGTCTCACTGCCGCGCCACAAGCATATGGAGAGTGCTATATATAGGTACAGCCATTCTAGGTGGGTTAATTGGCGCTGATAGTGAGGTGAGGTGACAAGAAAGGGAGTGTATGGTGAAACGAGACGTGAGGGTGAACGTTGAACTGTCCCCATTACATAACGTACAGATACCCACCATTAAATAAATGATCCCGCGCGATATTCACGGGCTCGCTAAGCCCCCTGTACAGTAACAATCAAAACCATTGAGAAAAGTGCGATCGAAGATGGGATGGAGCTCGATGAAGGGCGTAGCTTCGTTGTGCACTGCACCACAGTAAACGTTTTATTACCAGCTTGAAGGACCGAACTTTCCGCCTTCTGGAAGGCTCTTAAGAGCCACTCCCGTAAAATCGTCCGTCTTCGTGTAAACAGTATTACCCCACCATTTCTGAATGTTCGGGCCAATCGTGCCATTCTTCGGGTATTGCAGAGTAAAGAAGATGAAGAGAAGCCCGATTGCATAGCCCGCATCCAACCCAGCGGACAACACATCTAAAATAACCCAGGACACCATCGCACGTCAGAAAAAGGAATCCACTGGCATCTGATAGCTTCTCCATGCAAAAACTCACAGTTGTATTTGGACCACCAGCCAAAGTGGCGCCGACGGATGACATAATTGAAGATAAAGCAGATTAACACCCAGGGCACGTAGTTGATAGGCGTCGCGGGAGGCATGGTGCCCGTACTGGAAAAGATAAGCGGGAAGTTGAGGTACTTGAGAAGCCCGATTCTGAACTTCTTGTGTAAAGTCCACTGGAACAATGGTGCAAGGGAGCCAGCCAGGAAGAAAAAGACGAGGCCGTAGTAGAGCTGACCATGGGAGAACAGACGCTGTGGCCCAATGACACCCCACTACAGCACAAGCAACAGGCATTGAGCAAACAGAAACCGTAAAATTATGTAGCAACACGACAAAACTCACAATAATTGATGCGGTACCGAACACAGTGGTCGATGGGCAAATGAAGCCGTCCTTTTGATCCGCGGAGCAGAGGCCCTCAATATTAGAGAACATCCATGCTTGCACGCCGAGCTGTACAGTGCCAGCAACGACGGTAGCGGCGACCTGACAGAAGAACATTGGCCGATGCGCGATCTTCATGTAGTGGCCCAGCTTGAAATCGCTCGTGAAATTCAGCGCCTGCGTCATGGTAATATAGCCCCATGTCTTGAACAACATCATCGCAATCGGGCGGCCAGGAAGGGCGTATCCGATGATCAGTTCCGTGATGACGTTGAGCCCAACTTGCTGGTTTGTAATGGCCTGGATCACACCAATAGGGACGGTATACACGACCGCTTAAATACAGAACGAATATTGAACTCAAGAAGAAAGCGCAGGACGAAGATAAGGCAAAACATACAGATCAAGAGGGCAAGCACGAATGCCCATACGGGGAAATCGGTGTCCCACACCTCGATGGCGATGACACCGAACCCAAACATGGTCACTGAGATCGGTAAGTATCTTACGTCAGAAATAGATTGCACGAATGAACGAACAGAATATCGTCAAGTACCACCAATCCGGGACCTCCTTGTACACGGACATGAGGCGGGCGTGGACATCAGGTTGTTCGGAGAGTGAACGACGAGCCTGAGTCCAGATCTGTTTGCGGTAGTAAAGGAATGTGTGGGTGAGCGTGGAGGTGATGGCTGCGAAAGAAAGCCCGTAGGCCATGGCGAAGGATATGGAAAGGAAGAGGGGGCTGTAAGCCTTGTATTCCTGGAGGTTGAAGGAGGAATCGGCGTTGATTATTCGAGAGACGTTGTATTGTTTTCCCGTGTTGTCGAATGAATGTGAGGACACCACGGGAAGGTAAGCGCAGTACCAAACGTTGGTGTACTGCAAACGCCAATACTCAGATAAACAAGAAACGCTAAAGAAGCAAAGCAAGGTCGTCTCACGTAGAAAATGGGAACAAGGAACCAGTAGAAAAATGCGACGGTGACGCCAACATTGGCCGCAGCCCACCAAGGGATGGGAAGAGGGGAGCCGTTGAAAGAGATTTGACCCCAGTCAAAGGTAAGAACACCCATGGCCAAACCATGAGTGACTCCAAAGAGCTGGTTGACCTTGACATTTTTTGGAGCTATCCAGCAAGCCCACGAAAAGCTTGAGAGTGCGGTAAAGAGATAGGACGGCAAGAAGTCTAGTAACAATATCCACAAATTAGAGCCGCGGCCGAAGATTCTGTTTCCGAGGCGAAAAGAACTGACTGTAAAAGACATAGCCGATAAAAACGTAGCAGAAGAAGCGTTCGCGGGAGACGCCACCGTGGGCTTGGGTGCCCGAGGTCTCCTGGACATGCAACGTGTTGAAAAGCGCGGCCGTTACAAGATTTGTAGGCCAAATCATAGATGGCGGCGCGACGAGGAAGCGCTTGCAAATCCCGCCGATCGAGAAGCCAATTAGCTGGGTCGACATGACCAACATCCACTGATCTGTTTTAAGGTTCGTAAAAAACCTGATCAATGGACAAAAGGATGACCAGATGAAGACTCGAAAACCCACAGCTAAATGGAACCTGTTGGTTGTAAAAGACTTTCTGAACGGCGATAATGTCGGTCTAAAGGATGTTAAGGACTTGAAAAGAACAGAACGCTGACATGGTTGCCAAGTTGGAGTGACACTCACGGCATATGCAGATCCAGCTCCAACCCCCGCCATGATGGTGATGATGACATGCTCCTTAACGGTGAACGGCCCAGGATTGAGCGGGATGCCGAAGAGGGAAATATTTGGAAAATAACGAGCCCAGGCTTTGCAAATTGGGAAAGTCAACACCTGGGGGACAATCTTTTCTCGAGGGACTCAATTTAGCAACGGCTCCCGAGAAAAGACACAAACGCCGCGAAACAAAATTTTACAAACCTGAGTGATGGTGACTGAGGGGTATCTGAAGAAGAAGAATTGGTTCACGCCGGGAATGAGGATGGCCCAGATGAGACCGACGACCCAAGCACGGAAGGTAGACGACGGCATCGTGGGATCATCTGTGTTGGCAACGGCAGAACGGACTTCTGGATATGGGGACTCATCCTCAAGCGCACAGGCCGTTGGGTCAAAATTTGGGTCGTCATAGTCCTCGATAGGAATGCCCTGCGTGTTTCCAGACAGATTATGTCAGGATTTGTTTCTAGTCCTTTGCGACCCAGGGGAGGGGAAATAAGGGGGAAAAAAATACTGACCGGGGCAGCATCTAAGTGATCGGTACTATGCTTATCAAACTCGAGAGACCTCTTTTCTTCATCTGAGAGGGTGACAGACATTGCTGACTAGCTGGTCGTCGTTACGAGGAGCAGGCACGACTAGTAGTCTGGTCAGGTTCGACTCGTGGGGGAAGGGGTGGCAGGGAGAGCGAAGAGACAGAGAGAGTAAGAGCGGGGGTGTGTTACGGGATTTATAGGCAAGGGAAAGCGAAGCCATATGGGCAGAGCAGCTCAGTAGCGAGGGAGCATATACTCACTCCGCCGACTAGCTGGTACGATGAGATCTAACCGAGGCCTCACTTGCAGAATTGCTAAATGAGAAATCGGGCTCGACCCGTTGTCGCCCCCATTCGGACAACGGCATTCCGAGCATCGCTGTCACCGTTTCCACTGCTACAACTCGGTACGAGAGACTGAGGCTGGCTACGGCGGGTATCTCAATCCCGACAAGACAAAGCCAAAACGGCCAACGGCAAATGGCAAATTGCAATGTGATGGCCATGTCCTTTTTGCCATCGCCGGGCAATACGGAGGTTGTGTGGCCCCTAGAGGCACTCGAGCTGAGACGAGGGATGAAAAAAGCAATTGAATCGATTAAATTGAGAATGGGAAGCAGCATGTGGTAGACGAACTGCCCAGTTTGGTCAAAATGTCTCACGCTGTCCAAGCTCCGACAACTCCGTTCGTCGTGCCCCCCCGTTGATAAGCGCTGTCGCACTGGCGCCAAAGGCATAACCCCGCGTGGTTCACGAGGTTGCGAATCTGATGGGCATACGGTCCTGCCAGTCTAAGATCCCACGAGAAGTACCGCTCCAAGCCAAAAGGTAAAAGGGGCAAGTATTACCCTCCTCACAGGCTCGCCCCCATAAACAACCCTATTCGATCGCTTTCCATGTGGCTCTGGATGGATGGTTAGTGATCGTACTAGTGGCCCTATGATGATGGCGATCGCGTCTCACTCCCACGCGCTTTGCTCTTCCCTAATTCCATGCGTTGGCTCGGAGCGACAGTTACATCAGATAAGTTAGTACCATACCATATCCCATGAGTTTCCCCATTCCTAACTAGTACTAGTTATTAGAGTACAGTAATTGTCCGCCATCGGGAGAAAAGTGTCATTGTAATGACAATTATCATCATGACCCGTGCTCCTATACTACTTTGTCCCTTTTTTCTTGTACGAAACGGTTGAGAACTTCGAACACGGGGCTCATGCGGGTCCGACACGATCGTTCTGAGAGAAGACAGGTGTGTTTCTTTCTTTCCTTTCCCTTTTCTCACTCGGGAGCGGTAAAACTAAATATCTCTTCTTTGAGTCCGACCTCGTGAGACCCCGCGGATGGGGAGGGGCACGAAACTCACCAACAAGACTATTTTCATCGCAATTAACCGGTCCCATCAGAAGCGTGCATGGCCTCCCCACACACTCGCTGCCAACTCGGATGTTTCGTTCCGTTCACCAATCACCATCATCTCCCCGTCAGTTGCGGCGCTCGTCCCTCGATACAGTACATAACAACGTGATGAAGTCTGAAGAAAACCCCACGAACGGTGACCGATTGTGGACTTTTATCCAACATCCCACCAATGGAAACCCGACTTGGGATCACCACAACGACCTTCTCGAAGACGTACCCTAATTGTTTGTAGGCACGTGGGATCAATCATCATTAATCATTACCTGATTTGGTGCTGAGCAAGGCAAATGCAGGTTTCGAAGCGAGATAACACTTGGCGGGAGGGTGGAACGGGGGAGATACCACCATAAGGAGCAGGAGCAGCGCGCGGAGATGTCATCCCACGTCTGTCCCATCACAATTCGAAGCGGGGGGATATCTTATACCGCATCCAGAATCTTTCCTCCATCCACCCATACACCTTCTTCAAGAGGGCATCACCGGATAAAGTACCATCGAAATTGCAGGTCCATCGCGTGGGGGTGAAAAAAATTCCCCGCTTTGCCCGATAACCGTGATCACGCAATAGCGACACATTTGCTGTACATCCCTCATTTAACCGAGAGGTCGAGGCCGTCTCCTATGGGCGGGGAGCGTGTCAGATCGCAATTGCTGCATAGAAATAGGAGGGTCTGTACAGATCAAAAGAGTTTCCTCTGTCTGACATCGGTACGTGGCAACCCAGACGTTACGGAGAGAAAGGTAGCGCTCAGCCCCTGTATTTCTCGTGATGGCTATATCGTAAACATCACGGTAGGGTAACGATAACGATAACTTCCTCGCATGCAGACAGCGTAACAGTAGGCTTCGGTCACGTATCCAACGGAAGAAGGTCATACAATTTGTGAGGCGTAAGAAGAATTCAAGGCGGAGACACCTGCAAAAAACTTTTTTGAGCTCGTACAAGCTTGTACAAGGTGAAAAAGTAGGAAAGTAACGAAAGTGCAAAAGCAACCTCTGAACGATACGTGAGGTGATGGAGCGCAGGAAACAGCTACATTGGTGTTGTGCATCAAAGAGACGTTAGCTGTCCTCGTGTCCTCGTGTCAGTGTGTTACGGTCCTCGACTCCGCATCAAATGAGCGAAAATGAGTATATTTTGTCGTCGATTAAGACCGAATAAACACATAAGTGTATTCATAACCTTCGTAGAGTGTAGTTAAGATTATGACCTAAGAATCCCAAGACAGGTGACAAGGGAAAGACTGAACCTCACGGCGACGGGTAGGGAAGAGAAGGTATAGGTAGTAGTCCGGAAGATACATAAACAAAATCGGTGAATTATATGAGAAGTGGGAGTGCGTTTAATTATCGAGGTCATTGTCAGCCTCGTACGCTGGCATGACCATATGAGCCACAGGAAATGATAATCGTTGAACCAGGTTTGTTCAGTGACGAGCAGGGCTACGGGGCGACCTGTGTTCTGGTAGGCATCACGGAAATGGAGCAATACATTGCCGTCGTCGTCGTCGGCACCAATAAGCGTTGAACGCGTCAGCTCTTGCGGCCCCAAAATTCTGTCATCCAGTCGAAGACAAATAAGAATCTGTCGACGAGCGAATCTTTGACGGAAACGGTCTTCATATTGCCAAGGCATCCCCGCGTTGTGTAGTTGATATTACGGTACCCCTCCGAGTCCGACTCAGATAACAACTGCATTTCTGATAGCCAAGAAGGTGCCCCGTCCCAGAGAAAACAGGGATGAGAATTTGTGCCACGTTAAGATATGTTAGTCGGGGTGCGCACATCCGAGTCGGAAACCACGGCTTTTGCTCACCAGCTCTGTAGGTTGACATGAACCACAGAATATGATGACACCCTCTTCTAGTTACATCTCCTAGAATGGGATTCAGTTAACGTTGTCGTGAGTGCCAGAATCTGCGCGTACAGGAGAAGGACGCGCAACGCAACTTCTACAAGTCCCTCTCGCAACAACGCAAGATTCGAGGAAGTATACTCCTGCCCGTGCTGGGCTATCGCACCTTCATCGTGCTTGAGAAGGATACGAACGACTTTCGCATGTCTCTCCGATGCTGGATCTAGTGGCGTCAAACCATTTTTATCTTTTGCTTTCGTGTCCGCGCCACACTTGAGAAGCACGCGAACGACTTTCGCATGTCCCTGAAGTGACGCCAAATGTAATGGAGTTGACGTGTCCTTGTCTTGAGCTGTCGCATCAGCGCCGTTCTCTAAAAGCATGCAAGCGACTGCTGGTCGTCCCCTTCGCAATGCTAGATGCAACGCAGTCGACCCGTTTTTGTCCTTGGCTGCCAGATCTGCACCACGCTCGAGGAGGATGCGAGTAATCTCCACATTTCCACTTTGCGACGCCAGAAGCACTGGAGTCAACCCATGTTTGTCCTTGGCTGAAATATCTGCGCCATGCTTGAGAAGCATGCGAGCAATTTCTACGTGTCCTTGAAGTGAGGCCAGGTGTAATAGAGTCGATTCCTCCTTATCCTGAGCGGCTACACCTGAACCGTGCTCGAGAAGCATGCATGTGACTTCCGTATGACCCCATTGTGATGCTAAATGTAACGGAGTTGACCCGCACTTGTCTTGCACCGTTACATCCGTGCCGCGCTCGAGAAACATGTAAACGACTTCCACATGTCCTCTTCGTGACGCCAAATGTAATGCTGTCGACCCGTCCTCTGCCTGAGCCTTCACACCCGGGCCGTGCTCGAAAGGCGTGCGAATGACTTCCACATGTCCTCTTCGTGACGACAGATGTAATGGAGTCCAACCCTTCTTGTTCCGGGCTGTCACGTCCGCGCCAAGCTTGATAAGCGTGTGAACGACTTCATTATGTCCCCGTTGCGATGCTAGGTGCAACGGAGTTGCCCGGTCGATGAAGTCCTGAGAGTGAACGTTCTGAGCGTGCTCGATGACTAGGAACTCTACAATTGAGCGTAAGCCCAAAAGAGTGGCATAATGCAAGGGGGTTCCGGGGAATGGCAACGGCCTTTCGTGTTGTAGGTTTCGTCTTGACATAGGGTGATGTATCCAGAAACAGATGGCATAATGCGGCATTCTCGGGTCGAACAGGCGTTTCATCCCCTCTTCCATATGTTGCGACACGTTCTCGAACCGTACGTGGTCAACCCAATGCTTCGCTGCATATTTGACCAAAGGAAAATTCGCCAGATTGTCTCTGGTGATATTCTCGTCCAGGTGTACCAGGATGCCCAAACAGGCTTGTGCCACGAGAGCATGAGCAGGTGCCATAGTAATGTGATAGCGGCGGGATATAACGTCACTCGATGCAGCAAGGCGGGTGGACGTCAAAAATTCTTTAACCGAAAAGTGAGAGAATTGTATAACCTGCGACCCTTCAACGTCGACTACAGAAAGCAAACTAGAGCATGTACGCAGTACGGCGTCTACTGGGTCGTCCGGGCGCAAATCTTCATTAAATTTCGAAATTGGTCCTGCATTAAAATCGAATGCGAGGAACTCAGCAAGTTCATCGACGCGGAGCGGGCGGAAAGCCACTGCGACGCATTGGAGTAGACGGTAGGCAAGTTCCCAGTGTGCCTTTTTCATCTCTTGCAAGATACGCTGGTATGTCTCGTCCAGCGTATCCGGTAAGTCTGTCAGTGCATGCAGGATACGTCCTGGGAGGCAACCACAAATATAGACTAGCTGACAATACACCCATTGGGACCTACATCACATAAATGAGCTAGAGTCATTGGAAATTAATATCGATGCCTCACATCCCATCGGCCTTTTCCATGAGGACCTCAATGACCAGTTGCTTGTCTTCCGCTCTCCACTTTCGGTTTTCTGGACGTGCGTTAACAACCCATTTGATGTAGTCATTAATGTCCTCCTTTTGTCCGCTCTCGTCGTGAAGGGAAACAGAGCAAAAAGCCAGAGGATCCAGAACAAACTTGATATCAGTCTCCGGTCGACTAGTGACGCATATACGGAGATTCAGACATTGTGACTTGACAAGCCCCTTTATGAAGTTTAGGACTTCATCGCGGGGTGACGGGATGGCGGTTGTGTTTGGACATTCATCCAAGGCATCCACAATCAGGTATACCGGGGCATGTCCTGGGAGTTTAAGTAGGTCCTTCAAACATCTGGCAAGTGCCTCTTCGCTGGGATCTCCCAAGTCACCGTGTTCCGCGAAGAATGTGAAAAGTATGTCACTGTACGCATTGACTTGATAACAAAGCTGGACCAGCAGAGAAGAGAGCAATCCACGGAGGCACTTCTTTTGATCTTCCCTGAAGTCGAAATAAAAGAAAGCCAATGACGCGAGCCCAGCTTTCCGCAAAGCATCGATATCCTGGATGATTGTGGAACTGGCAAACTGGATAAGGTTTTCGAAATAGAGACGTCGAGTTTATGACGAACCAAAGAATGCTCTTTCCCGCCCCGGCTACGAAAGGAAAAAAAAAACAATCAGACTTTACAAAAACGTAAGAGTTGGGCTTTGACGAACGTTTCCCATGGATCCATAGAAGGGGCTCCGAATCAGACGCTTTCCAATCTAAGAATGATTTGCACTGAATGAACCAAGCTGCGGTCCCAAGGTAATACGATTTGCGGAAGATGTTATGATTCTTCCGAGGATCAGGCGGTGAGAGCCAACTTCGAAGATGTTTCTGCAACTTGTCACCTGCCAGAAAATCTCAGGGATTCCAGTCAACAATCGCAACACCAAAGCACAACTAACGTTTCGGCTTGTTCGCGTCACCCGCAATTTGCTGTACGATTTCTAAAACTCAGTCAGACACGCTATCGCCTCATTGTCACCTACAGAACGTACCAAGAATTTCTCGAACACGATCGTTAGAAACCTTGCAATCTAGAGGGGAGGATACTCAACACCAAGGGGGTGACAAGCCCCGTGAATCTACTCACCATCCATGACTTCGTTCATATTCACAAAAAGACAGTAGACGACCTCGAAGGTCTGCACTGCAGTCATCCGGGCTTCGTCCTGGGTGAGTCGGTCTAGTCTTTGGAGCACCGCCTCGATGTCCTTCTCTCCAAAAAGCCTTTGGACAAATTTCTCTGCATCACATTGAGCTATACTATTATTGTTTCAGCGAAGAGTCTAAGAATTCACTCAGTCGTCCCTGTTTGATATGTTTGGTTGCAAGCGCGAGGGGAATGCATCACGGTCACTGTCGCTCCCAAAGTGAGTGAGCTCTCGCAGCTCGGGTAGGAGGGCCAAAGGGAGCTCTCTGTCGTCTGGTCGTAGACAGCAAGAAAGTTCCTCAACAAGCCCATCGTAGATGTGAAGCGTCTTCACTTTGTTAATGGCCTGAGAGGTTTGTGCCACTCGGTGCGGTCGACCTCAGATGAGTGACTACGTACCTCGTATGAAAGAGTGAGATGCTCTACCGCAGAGAACACTTGGCTGCAATTTGTGCCATAGAAGATACTGTACCTGCCAGTCGAGGTGCGAACAGATGACACGTAGGAAAAGATAAATCTCGGCGTTCTCAGAGACATTCATCGCCACACCGACTCGTTCCCTGGATAAATCCAACGTGGCACTACTAAACCTGAAGTTCTCAGTTGTGTTTGTGAACTGCATGAGACGTGGGATAGAGAATGTGAGTTGTTCAAGAAGAAAACTTGGAGCCTCTCGAGGCGGGGGGAGGTGATCCGACGAAGAACCGCTTCCAAAGTAAGCGCTACAGTCTTGAAACCAAAAACCAGCGAATATCAGTAGGTGTGAAAGGCGTAATGATTGGCATATGCGACAGTGGCTTCCTCCACATCTCGGTGGGAGCGAAGTAGATCGCGAGAGAATCTAGATGGGGCATGGATAAAATCCACTGAAGGCACTTGGTTGGAAGTGGGTGGCTGGGTTGGGAATGTCAAGAAAGAACGTGACGAGGCCCGTGCTAATCGTGAGTAATAGAGATCCTATCGGAAGGGCAAAGCCGGATAGCAGGAGGTGACGTAGATGTGGCTCTTGAAGTGTTTCGGGGAGCACAAAGGCCGTACTCTTGATAAAAGAGATGATAGAAGGTATTCCAGGATTGGGTATTCCTCGATGATGATCATGATGAACTCCGGCACATTCGGAATGTCCAATGCGAAGATGAGTGCAGCGGACGCGATCACGCTGCTCGAGAGCTAGGACTAATACTTCTTCGTCCTCTGCATCGATGTCGGAGTCTTTATGATAGCAGTCAACGACAAGTGGAAGGGGAGGTGAGTGGGCCACCATGTCTGCAACGGGCGTGCCATTCGAACAGACGGGGCAAGGACCCAGGTACAGTAGGACGACGATGCAAGTATTGTGTTTCGCCATCTCTGGCAAACGTGCACCAGCTCGTACCACCATCGCTCGCGGTCCCATCCCTCATTTCCCCCAAAAGACCATGTTCTTCACCCATGTCTTCGCCTAACACAAACAGCCGATGGTGATGAAAGATGTTAAGAAGTGAGTCATCGTCAAGGATATCACTGTTGGCCGTGAGTCATGTTTACTTGCAAGCAGATGGACATGAAAGGAGAAGGAAGCGTACCCGCCAGCATGAGTTGTCAATAAGGAGTGGTCACATGACTCACTCTAGGCCATGTTCTCGAATCTCGATTCGCTAGAGCCTTTGTACCCGTTCAACCCAATAGCCCTTTCGCCGTCTTCGATAACTAGAGACAAGCACAAGAGCCACTGCAGTCGGTATCGCAACTGTAACTGTCTGGCTATGGTTACATACGCTGCTTGCTTGAAGCCACGCGACATGGCCTTATAAGCATCTATCAAGCATCCAATCGTCCATTATAACCCGTGCGATAATGGGGCTCTCCCTCTTGTTGTATCCCCGTGTCCTGCCTTGTCTTTTGTCCTCATGTCCTCCTCACACTCACACAAGGAACAATGAGAGAACTTGTACAACTGTGGGTCGTACAGATTCTCGCATTGTCCCTTGCTGTTTGGAAACCCAGTTCGACAGATAACGCCTCCCTAAATTTTAACAAGGACATCTTTTTGCAAGGGCAGGGTTAGGGGGCAGAGCTTGGATTGAGCGGT
>Ga0137362_10001995_pt1 | contig 13014 bp, 8 predicted proteins | sample MadtaG_2_FD_104801 | JGI IMG/M metagenome (GOLD analysis project Ga0137362, IMG submission 104801) | Vadose zone soil microbial communities from Angelo Coast Range Reserve, California, USA - Mad1_100_16 metaG | ecosystem: Environmental > Terrestrial > Soil > Vadose zone | place: USA: California... | reverse complement strand
CATCACCGACCTCGCCAAGATCGCCAAGGAATTGAACATTCCCGGCGCGAGCGGCATGCGCAAGCAGGAGTTGATCTTTCAAATCCTGCGGGCGCAAACCGAAAAGAACGGCTTGATCTTCTCCGAAGGCGTCCTCGAATGTCTCCCCGATGGATTCGGATTTCTGCGCGCACCGGAATACAACTATCTTCCCGGCCCGGACGACATCTACGTTTCGCCATCGCAGATCCGCAAGTTCGACTTACGCACCGGCGACACCGTCTCCGGACAAGTGCGCCCGCCGAAAGACGGCGAACGGTATTTCGCGCTGATCAAAGTCGAAGCGGTCAATTTTGAAGACCCGGAAGTCGCGCGCAACAAAATCTTCTTCGATAATTTGACGCCGCTCTATCCCCAGGGCCGCCTCAAAATGGAAACCACCAAGGAAAACATGACCGGCCGCGTTCTCGATCTTCTCTGCCCGGTCGGCAAAGGCCAGCGCGGGCTGATCAATGCCCCGCCGCGCACCGGCAAGACCATGATGCTGCAAGCGATGGCCAATGCCGTGGCCACCAATCATCCGGATGTCGCGCTGATCGTGCTGCTGATCGACGAACGCCCGGAAGAAGTCACCGACATGCAGCGTACCGTGAAGGGCGAAGTGATCAGCTCGACGTTTGACGAAGCGCCGCAGCGCCACATTCAAGTTGCGGAAATGGTTTTGGAAAAGGCCAAGCGTCTGGTGGAGCACAAGCGCGACGTCGTGGTGCTGCTCGATTCGATCACGCGTCTGGCCCGCGCTTATAACGCCGTCACACCACCATCCGGCAAGGTGCTCTCCGGCGGTATTGATGCCAACGCCCTGCAGCGCCCGCGGCGTTTCTTTGCCGCCGCGCGCAACGTCGAAGAAGGCGGCTCGCTTACCATCATCGCCACGGCGCTCATCGACACCGGCAGCCGCATGGACGACGTCATTTTCGAAGAGTTTAAGGGCACCGGCAACATGGAAATCTATCTCGACCGCCGCCTCGCCGATAAGCGCGTCTTCCCGGCCATCGACATTCAGCGCTCCGGCACCCGCAAGGACGAACTGCTCCTGCCCCCGGAAGAGTTGAGCCGCGTGTGGGTGCTGCGCAAAGTTCTGAGCCCGCTCTCCACCGTCGAAGCCATGGAGCTGTTGATCAGCCGGCTGTCGAAGTCGAAGGCCAACATGGAATTTTTGAGCTCGATGTCCGCACCGGCCTGAACAATCAGCAACCTTTCCGTCGCAGTCTCTCCAAAAAAAAGAGGCGCACGGGTTTACCTACCGCGTCGAGTGTACTGATCACCAGACGACGCGGCAGGGACCGTTTGAGATCCTCGCGCTCGTCCTTCCCTGCGGACGAGGCAACTTCCCGGTGTCGAGAGGTTCGAGCGTGTCCTCAACGAGTTCTTGTAAACGGCCGCCTGCTGCGCCGCCTTCGGCTTCGCGTTGCAGAGGAACGATTCGTCGGACAACTCCACCTCCTTCCGGGAACACTTCTCCCACAACGGAACTTTTGGGGACAGCGTGGCCAATCCGCGGCAAAAAAAAGCCGGCAACGGATTACTTTGGATCGAAACGACTTTGGCGGATTGACTTATAGTCGCGCGAACAAGCAGTCCACGAGACCCTGTCGCCTTGGCGCCATTCCGTCTTGGCTTTTGTCTTCGTGTCTCAAATCTGCCTCTTCACGCTCAGTGAGGGCCCTGCACAAATGCTGCAGGCGTACGACTGAGGTATCCTGAAAGTAAACGGAGAAGGAATTTCTGTCAAGCACTATTTTTCAAAACATGCATTTTTGGCCCATTTTTCGCGTAACTTGTTAATTTTAAAGTACCTACTGGCCACGGCTTGCTCAAAACGCGACGGGGCCCGTTTGAACGGCCGCACATCATCCCATCGCTGGGAAAGTCTCGCAGTTCTCAATGTGCCGCTTGCCCGTCCATCCATTTCTTCATGTGCGCTTCCAAGATGTTCAACGGCAGCGCTCCGTTCTCCAGCACGGCGTCATGAAACTTTCGCTCATCAAATTTAGCACCCAGCCTGCTCTCTGCTTCTTTGCGCAGCTCTCGGATTTTGAGCTGCCCGATCTTGTAAGCCAATGCCTGCCCCGGCCAAACGATGTACCGGTCAATTTCTGCAACCACGTCCTGATCGGTCTTTCCCGTGTTTTCGCGGAAATAGTCGATAGCTTGTTGACGCGTCCAACCCATCGTGTGCATGCCGGTATCAACCACCAGCCGCACCGCCCGCCACATTTCGTAAGCAAGCTGGCCGAATTTCGAATACGGATCCTTGTACATTCCGATCTCTTCGCCGAGACTCTCGGCATACAGCCCCCAGCCTTCCACAAAGGCTGTATAGCCGGCGTGCTTGCGGAATTCCGGAACCCCTTCGAGTTCCTGCGCCAGCGAAATCTGCAAGTGATGGCCCGGCACGGACTCGTGGAGAGACAGCGCTTCCATCTCCCACTTCGGCCGCGCGTCCAGCTTGTACGTGTTTACGAAATACCAGCCAGGTCTGCCCACTTTAGGCGCGCCAGTCTGGTAATACGCGGTCGTCTGCGAAGGCGCCTTGAATTCGGGTATCGGAGTGACGCCATAGGGCAAGCGCGGCAATTTCCCAAACAGGCTGGCCAGCTCCGGATCAATTCTCTTGGCGATGATGCGGTAGCCGTTCACCAAATCCTCCGGCTTGTCGTAGAAAAAGCGCGGATCCGTTCGCAGAAATTCCGTAAACTCGTGAAAGCTGCCCTTGAACCCCGCCGCAGCGATGACTTTTTCCATCTCTGCGTGGATGCGCTTCACTTCCGCTAGGCCAATTTCATGAATTTGCTGCGGCGTGAGACTTGTGGTGGTCCTGATGCGAACGCGAAAAGCATAGTTTGCTGCGCCGTTTGGCAAAGCCGACGCAGCAATACTCTCGCGGCAGGCAGGAATATACGTCGCGGTGAGGTAGGCACGCAATTTCTGAAACGTAGGCGCGACTGCGCTGGTGTACAGGCTCTTGGCACGATCGGTCAACCGCGCGCGCTCCGCTTCCGGAAAGCCGGCGGGAAATGCCTTGAACGGTTGCAGCAGGGCGCTGGCCATCGGGTCGGCCGGGATCAAATCAGCAAGCTGCTTGGGCACGTCGCGCAGTGTAATTTTCGGCGGCGTATAGCCGCGCTTCAAGCCATCCTGCAGCAGAGCGAGGGTTTGCTCCACGGCGGCAGGCAAAGCTTCCAGTCGTGCCAGCATGTCCTCGTAGTCCGCAACTGTCCCGTGCGGCATGAGGGCCAGAATCTCCGCGGCATTCTGCTGGATGCCATCCATCTGGCTCAGGGGCATCACAAGACTGCCGCCGCCGGCGTCGTCGCCATATTGCATCCCCTCTTCTAGATCGGCGAGAAATCGCCCGTACAAGTCATAGTTAAGCTTTTCCACGTCGGGAAGCCCTTCCCGGCGAATCGTTTTGAGCGTTGCGATGCTGTCGCGAAGGTGCTTCTTTCGCAGCTCGATTCCTTGCGGGGAATTGTCGCTCCAGCGGCGGTTCTGCCCGGGGAAACCGAGCCAGGTTGCGCCTTCGGGCTGATCCACCATGGCACGCTTCCAGTCTTCATCCAGAAAAGTGCGGAACTTTTTCACCTCTTCTGCCTGAGCGCTCTTGTCTCCTGCGCTCTCGTTCGCCACCGCAAGTACCGGCGCCATTGTCAGCGCACCACCGAGCCCGATTGTGAGCAGCACAGATGTTCGCATCACGTTTCCCTCCTCTACGTCCTTGCAAAATCCCTCTCGCTCTCGCGCTCGCGCGCGAGCATGACGATCAAGCGCGCTGTTTCCTCGATGCCCATGGCCGTGTTGTCCACCAGGACGGCATCGGCGGCTCGCACGAGCGGAGAAACTTTGCGTTCGCGGTCGCGTTTGTCGCGCTCGATCACTTCGTCGAACACTTCCGGGAGCGTAACCCGTTCACCTTTTTCCTGGTGCTCTTTCCAACGGCGTTCGGCACGCACTTCCGGCGAAGCGTCCAGAAAAATTTTCAGCTCGGCATGTGGAAAAACTACAGTTCCAATGTCGCGTCCCTCCATGACGATCCCGCCGCCCGCACCGGCGCGCTGCTGCTCCGAAACGAGCACGCGGCGGACGCCCGCGATCGTTGCGAGCCGCGACGCCGCCTGCGCCACTTCCGACGTTCGAATTTCCTGTGTGACTTCGGCCCCGTCCAGGAAAACGCAGTTCTTCGCTCCGGCAGCTTCCTGCTCCGCGTTGGGAGCCTTCAATTCAATGTGCGTTTCCCTGGCAAGTGCTTCGATGCCGCGTTCGTCACTCAGCGATGTGACGCGGCGCAGCGCCTTCAGAGCCAGCGCCCGATACATCGCCCCGCTGTCCAAATACAAATAGCCGAGCATCGCGGCAACGCGCCGCGCCACACTGCTTTTGCCGGAGCCTGCAGGACCGTCGATGGCGATAGTGAGCTTTGGCATTTGGTAGCACAGCCTGTCTTCGCTGTGCGAATTTCTCTTGAATGAACCCAAAAAAACAGCACGGGCAGGAATGCCTGTGCCAATCAGAATCCCATGATGTTGTAGCCGCAATCGACGTAAATCGTTTCGCCGGTGATGCCGGAGCCCGCGTCGGAAAGCAGAAATGCCGCGGTTCCGCCGACTTCGGCGGGATCCACGTTGCGTTTCAGCGGCGCGCGCTCGGCGTGCGATTTCAGCATGTCGCTCAAACCGGAAATGCCTCGCGCCGCCAGCGTTTTGATCGGCCCCGCGGAGATGGCGTTGACGCGAATGGCCTTCGGCCCAAGATCGTAGGCGAGGTAGCGCACGCTCGCTTCCAGCGCGGCTTTCGCGACGCCCATCACGTTGTATCGCGGCACGACCTTTTCCGCGCCGTAATAAGTGAGCGTGACAATCCCTCCGCCTGCGGTCATCAACGGCGCGGCGGCGCGCGTGACGGCTATCAATGAGTACACGCTGATGTCGTGCGCGATGCGAAATCCTTCGCGCGAAGTGTTCACGAATTCGCCCTTCAGTTCTTCCGCGGGCGCAAACGCGACGCTGTGCACGATGCCGTGCAACACGCCGTACCGCGATTTTAGTTCATCGAAAAGTTTTGTGATTTGGTCATCGAACGAGACGTCGCACATGAAGCCCTCTGCGCCTGGCAGATCGGTGATCAAATCCTTGGCTTCCTGCTCCATGCGATCGTTCTGATAGCAAATCGCCAAGCGCCAGCCGGCGGCGTGCAGTTTCTGCGCGATGGCCCACGCGATGCTGCGCTTGTTCGCCAGGCCGAAAATGACCGCTGTTTTCTGAGTCTCGCTCATCATTTCTCCCGCTCGTCACTCGACACTAGCCACTCGCCACTTCTTCTAAATGCGATGAAACGCTTTCTCTATTTCTTTCAACGAATAACGCAGCACCACCGGCCGTCCGTGTGGGCAGCTCATCGGGCAATCCGTCTTTGCCAACGCGTCCAGCAGCCATTCCATTTTCGAATGTTCGAGCGGCATGTTCACTTTGATTGCCGCATGGCACGCCGTAGACGCCGCGATTTTCGCTTGCAACGTCTCAATCGAGATCGCGGCATTCTCGCGCTCGATGCCATCGAGAATTTCGGTCAGCAGTTTTTCAGCGTCCGGTGCGCCGACTCCCGCGGGCACGGCTTGTATTGCCACGCTCTTCGGTCCCATGGGTTCAACCTCGAAACCGTTGGCGGCGAGTTCTTCCGCGATTTTTTCAAATGTGACGATCTGGCGCGGCGACAGTTCAATCACCAGGGGCATGAGCATGCGCTGCGCTTCGATTTTTCCGGCGCGGCGCGCTTCCAGATGCTGTTCGAAAAGCACGCGCTCGTGCGCCACATGCTGGTCCACGATCCAGAGCCCTTCCCCGTTCACGGCGACGATGAAACTCGCGCTGACTTGTCCCAGCGGCTTGAGGTCAGCGATTTGTTCAGGGCGCGGAAGAGTTGCGGGCGCATCAGCGCTCGGCGCGGCAAGATTTGCGGCCCAATTTCCCTCCGAAGAAATTTGCGCCGGAGCTGCGGCCGCGCCGAACGCAGTTCCCGAAGCAAATGGAATCCGTTGTTCGACCGGTCGCATTGGTGCGCCGCTGAGATCAAATCCGCCATCCGAACCGACTCCCGAGCCCACGCCGATCTCTTCCATCGGAGGAATGATCGCGCGCGGCACCCCAGACTCCACGGGCGCGGGCACGATTCCGCCTGAAAATGCACCATTCCCGGCGCCTGCCGTCTGGGGGGCGGCAGCAGCGGCGGCCGCAAAACTGGCAATCGGCCGCGCGCCCATCAGCGCCTGGCGAATCGCGTCGCGCGTAAAATCATGGACGAATTGCGAGCGCCGGAAGCGCACTTCGATTTTTGCCGGATGCACATTGACGTCGACTTCGTCGTACGGCATCTCCAGGAAAAGTAGTGTTGCGGGAAAAACGGCCGGCGGCAGAATGTTGCGATACGCCTCGTGAATGGCGTGCAGAATCAGCCGGTCGCGCACCAGGCGGCGATTCACGAAAATGTAGATGCCATTGCGATTCATCCGCTGAATTTCAGGCCGTGAAGTAAATCCACTGACGGTCAGCGAAGCTTTTTCTTCTCCCGGCTCGAGTTCCGGCTCCGTGATCGCCGCGCGGAAGGGAGACGAGACCGGTGGAATCTCGACCAGCTCTTCCAGTGCTTGACGCCCGAAGAGTTGATAAACGCGGTCTGCCAGCTTTTCCGCCGGCGCGCAGTTGATGATTTCCTGTGTGGGAGTCGTCAGAATAAACTGCTTCGCTGGGTTCGCAAGCGCGTAATGTGTGACCAGCGAAGCGATGTGGCCAAGTTCCGTGGTGTCCGACCTGAGAAATTTTCTGCGCGCCGGAACGCAGTAGAAAATATCCGCGACGCTGACCGTCGTTCCCGCAGGCAAACCCGCCGGCTTTACGTTGACCAGCTTCCCCCCCGCAAACTCGATGCGCGTGCCCTCGGCTTCCGCTTCGTCGCGCGTTTCCAGCAGCAATCGCGATACGGCGGCAATCGTCGGCAGCGCTTCCCCGCGAAACCCCAGCGTGGCAATCGAGAGCAGGTCGTCGGCGGATTTGAGCTTGCTCGTCGCGTGGCGTTCGAACGCCAGCAGCGCGTCGTCGTGCGTCATGCCATGACCGTCGTCGATCACACGGATCATGCGCTTGCCGCCGACTTCCACTTCGGCGCGAATGGTCTTCGCGCCCGCATCGATGGCGTTTTCCAACAATTCCTTCACCACCGACGCCGGCCGCTCGACAACTTCACCCGCGGCGATTTTATTCGCCACCGCCTCCGGCAATATGCGTATCCGGCTCATTTTGCTCGATCAATCTCCTTTACGGCGATTCCCAATTGGTCGAGTTGATCTTTGTCCACGGGCGACGGCGAATCGGCCATCAAATCCTGAGCGGCGGTGGTTTTGGCGAAGGCGATTACTTCGCGGATCGACTTCTCACCAGCTAAGAGCATTACGACGCGGTCGATGCCGAGGGCGATGCCGCCGTGGGGCGGCGTGCCGTAGGTGAGCGCGTCGAGGAAAAAGCCGAACCGCCGTCGCAATTGTTCTTCGGTCAAACCCAGCGCTTTGAACAAGCGCTCTTGAATGTCCTGGCGGTGGATTCGGATGCTGCCGGAGCCGAGTTCGTAGCCGTTGAGAACGAGGTCGTAGCCTTTGGAACGCACTTCCCACGGCGCGGATTCGAGTTTTTCCAGGTCTTCGTCGACTATTCCCGTGAAGGGGTGCTGCGCGCTCACCCACGTCTTGTCTGCTTCGCTCCACTCGAAAAGCGGGAAACCGGTGAGCCACAGGAATTTCCATTGCGATTTGTCGATGACGCCGAGCGCTTCGCCAAGTTGCAAGCGCAATTGTCCGGCGATGAGCGCCGCGGCTTCGGTGCCTTTGATTTGTTCTTTGGCGGAAACGGCGACGACGAGATCACCAGTTTTCGCGCCACAGGCGTCGGCGAGCCTCTTTACATTCTCGGCACCGATTAATTTCTCCACCGTCGAGGTTAAGCCTTCGGGCGCAACTTTCACAAAATAAGCGCCGCGCGCTTTGAGCGCTTTTGCTTTTTCCGTCAGTTCGTCTAGTTGCTTGCGCGAATAGCTCGCGGCGCCAGAAGCCGCTAGGGCGAAGACGTTGCCCTCGATTTGCAGTTTTTGCCTGGCTTCTTCCGGAAAGCAGTGCGTCACTTCGTGCAGTTCCATTCCAAAGCGCAGGTCCGGCTTGTCGCTGCCGTATTTTCGGATGGCATCCTTATAAAGCATATGCGGAAACGGCGCTTCCGCCTTGATGCCCGCGACGGCGCAAGCGCGCACCATCACCTGCTCGATAACGTGAAAAATGTCTTCCTGCCGCGGAAATGACATTTCCAGGTCGAGCTGCGTGAACTCCAGTTGGCGGTCGGCGCGCAAATCTTCATCGCGGAAGCACTTCACGATCTGGAAGTATTTGTCCAGCCCGGCGATCATCAGGATCTGCTTGAAAATCTGTGGCGATTGCGGCAGCGCGTAAAACTGACCGTGATGAATCCGGCTGGGCACCAGAAAATCGCGCGCACCTTCCGGAGTCGAACGCGTGAGCATCGGCGTTTCCACTTCGAGAAATCCCATCTCGTCCATCACGTTGCGAATTTCGAGAATGATCTTGTGGCGCAGCGCCAGATTCCGGTGCGGCTTCGAGCGCCGCAGGTCGAGATAGCGGAAGCGCAGGCGCGTCTCTTCCGCCGCGTTGATTTCGTCTTCAATCGGGAACGGCGGCGTCTTGGCGTTGTTCAAAATGTGCAGCTTCGCCGCAACCAGCTCGACTTCCCCGCTCGCCAATTCCGGATTGGCTTTCTGGCGCTTGAGGACTTTGCCTTCCACAGCGACCACGAATTCGCCGCGCGCCTGCTCGGCTTTGGCGTGCGCCGCCGGCTGCGTCTCCTTATTGAAAACCACCTGGACGATGCCGGTGCGGTCGCGCACATCGAGAAACAGCAGATTGCCAAGGTCGCGCCGCCGCGCCACCCAGCCCATGACGACGGCGTCGCGGCCTTCGTCCTTGGCGCGCAGTTCGCCGCAGTAGTGTGTGCGCTTCAAGTTTCCCAGAAAATCCAGCACTTACGTTGGCCCCCTCGGCTTATTCATTGCGCTTCTTTCAATTCACGGCGCTTCTTTATGTGATCGACGAGAGACGTCTCGGTGATCTTTATCTGCTCCTGCCTTAACATGTGCTTGAGAGTAAGCTCACCTGATTTCAGCTCGTCCTCTCCTATCATCAACGTAAAGAATGCCCCGATTCGATCCGCGTATCGGACAGCGTCGCCGGCTCTCATGAGCTTTGCAGGAAGTTCTACGTAGATTCCTTCTCTGCGTAGGTTTCGCGCGATGTCCACAGCCTTCGTGTAGGCCGCAGGCGACAGCCAGGCTAGGACTACATCGATGGCACGCCGTTGAGGCACGGGCTTGTGGTGAGTCAACGACAGGACCAAACGGTCTTCTCCGATGGCAAAGCCGATGCCCTTGGTTGGCGGCCCCCCCAGCAATTCTACCAGTCCATCGTAGCGCCCGCCGCCGCACACGGCATTTTGCGAACCAAGTCCCTGCGCCGTGATTTCGAAGGTCGTGCGCATGTAATAGTCCAGCCCGCGCACCAGCCGCCAATTCTCCCGGTAGATCACTCCGCGCATTTCGAGCTGGCGCTTGACGGCTGCGTAGTGCGCCGCGCAGTCTTCGCAGAGGTGATCCGCGATGCGCGGCAGAGTGGCGATAATGCCCTGCTCGCTTTCGAGTTTGGAATCCAGCACCCGCAACGGATTCGTTTCGATGCGCCGCTGGCTGTCCGGCCCGAGCTTGTCCTTCACTTTCAGGAGTTCTGCGCGCAGCAGTTCGACGTATTTCGGTCGGCATTCGCGGCAGCCGATCGAATTGATATCAAGCTGAACGCCCTGCAATTCCAGCCGGTCGAAAAACGTCATGACCATCTCGATCACTTCCGCGTCAATCGCCGGCGCATCGCTGCCGCCCAGCACTTCCGCACCAATCTGATAAAACTGGCGGTATCTTCCCTTCTGTGGCCGCTCCCGCCGAAACATCGGCCCCATGTAGTACAGCTTCACCGGCTGCGGCAATTGCTGCATGTTGTGCTCAATATAGGCACGGCACACAGAGGCCGTCGCTTCCGGCCGCAAAGAAATACTCTGTCCGAGTTCCATTGAGTCTTTCAGGACGACCATTTTGTACAGCTCTTCTAAGACCGCCGAGTCAATCTTCTCGATTGGCGATTCCCCTTCAGTCCCGAAGACATTTCCTCGGTCCCATATCCGTTTCATCCGCTCGATCGCGAGTCGATTGCCAGGCACAGATGGCAACTCTTCCGTGGCCATAAGCTTTTCGGCTTGCTCGATAAAAGCTCCGTAATCACCTAAAGTGGGCGGATCGGGCAGCTTTTCAAGGCGGTCCACGAACGTGTACATTTCTTTGGACACAACATCCGTTTCCTCGCCGATTGACCGTGCGAACAATTCAGTCGGCTCGAAAATAGGGATACGAATCTCGCCGAAGCCGAAGGTGCCAAACACCTCGTGGGCGGTTTGCTCAACGCGGTTCCACAGCGCGGTCTCGGGAGGCAGAAGATCGCGCGTGCCACGGATGGCCTGAAACTTACGCGGCTTTTCTTCTTTTTTGACTGCGCCTTCGCTCACTCGGTGGGTTCCTCGCGATAAATATTCTTGTAGCCAACGTATCGTTTGGCGTATTCATCAATCGACGCCTGATCGATCCCCGTCAGCATGCGCTTCACTTTTCCCGGCGAGCCCATCACCAGGCTGCCCGCAGGAATCGCGGTGCGTTCCGTAATAAGCGTCCCCGCCGCGACGACACTGCCCGCGCCAATCGTCACGCCATTCAAAATGACAGTGCCCATGCCGATGAGGCAGCGCGACTCAATGGTGCAACCATGCAGCGTGACGGAATGGCCGACGGTAACGTCATCGCCAAGAATCAGCGGCCACTCGTCGCGCATGACGTGGAGCACCGAGCCGTCTTGAATATTCGTGCGTGCGCCGATGCGAATGTAGTGTACGTCGCCGCGAACCACCGAGCACGGCCAGACGCTTGAATCCTCGCCAATCACCACGTCGCCGATAATCACAGCTGCCGGATCGATGTAAGCCGAAGCCGCGATTTGCGGCCGCTTGCCGCGATAAGGCCGGATGTCTGGTTTTCTGTTCAAGAATACATTGACCGCCCAGGCGAAACACTCGACTGCCCGCAAGTTATTGCAGGAGCACGATATATTGGCTCCTGAGGAAATGAATGCCTAACCGAAACTAGGAAAGGTTACACTGCCCGCGGCCCTGTGACAAGAAAGCTAGGGAGCCAAAGCCGGAGTTCGATTAGTCCTTCACTGCTCGCTTAGTCAGTTTCCAACACAACGCGAACCCTGCCGCGCCAAAGCCAAACAAAAATGCAAACATCCACCCAACTGTCATATTTACGGACCGGGCTGATTCTGAGTCAGAAAGAGAAAGGGGGTAAACGAGCGGTCCAAAAATTGCCACGGCCATTAGACCTACTCCGCCAAGGACGAATCCGCCAAGCATGCAGAGAAAAGTGCGAGTCAAGCTACTCATGGGAAGAGCGCCAGAAGCGCGGCGCATTCTTACTGCGACTCTAACACAACCCGGTGCGTACCTGAGGGCTTGGAAGCGACCAAAACGACGCTGCGAGTCAACAGAATTCTCAAGAATTTCTCTGGAGAAATTTGGGAAAACTGTCCATCATCGCTCTGTGGAAACCCGCTGCGCACAATGCGGAGCTACGATGACTTGCCAGCCGGAAGGCGGCTGCTGGTGCGCCGAATTGCCTCACGTCCCGATGCCCGCCGATGCGAAGGGATGCCTCTGCCGGAACTGCCTTCTTGCAAAAATTGAAGCGTTGCAAAATCCCTTGAAAGCAAAAGAAGCCTGAAATTTCAATCGATCTGAACCGCCGGGCCGCCGGTGGTGCCGGCGACTTCCGCCAGGCGATTGGCAACGGCGCGCGCGACGTTGTAGAGACTCTTCGCACCCGCGCCCTCTTCTCCCAGCGCCGCCACCGGCTTGCCGGTGTCCCCGCCGATTCGAATCCGCGGATCGATTTCAACCTCCCCCAACACCGGCACTCCGTAGGCGATAGCCGTCTTCGCGCCTTCGCCGTGGCCGAAGATGTCAATCGCCTTGCCACAGTGCGGGCAGGCAAACGTGCTCATGTTTTCGACGACGCCAAGCACTTCCACGTTTACCTGGCGAAACATTTCAATGGCTTTGCGCACGTCGGCAAGCGCGACTGTCGATGGCGTAGTGACTACAACCGCGCCAGTCACCGCGACAGTCTGAATCAGCGTCAACTGCACATCACCCGTGCCCGGAGGAAGATCAATGATCAAGTAATCCAGTTCGCCCCACTCCACGCTCCGCAGAAATTGCGTAATCACGCTGTGTAGCATTGGCCCGCGCCAAATCATCGGCTTATCGCCGGGATTCAGCAGACCCATCGAAATCATCTTCAGCCCTTGCGATTGCACCGGGATGATGTGCTTGTCCACCGTGGCTTGCGGTTCCTGCGAAGTACCCAGCATGATCGGCACGTTCGGCCCGTAAACGTCGGCGTCCAGCAAGCCGACTTTGTGGCCGAGCTTCGCCAAAGCCAGCGCGAGATTCACCGCGACGGTAGTCTTGCCGACGCCGCCTTTGCCGCTCGCAACGGCCACAAGATTCTTCACGCCCGGAATCGGCTGGCGTTCCGGCTGCTGCATGGGTGCTGGGCCTGGTGGCATTTGTTTCCTCTTTGTAGGACAGGCATTCTTGCCTGTCCGTTGTTCCATTGACCACGATCAAATTTTCTTTACAGCCGCACTAAAGCAGAGACAGACAGGAATGTCTGTCTTACTCATGCGCCGTGGCATTTTTTGTACTTCTTGCCCGACCCGCAAGGACAAGGATCGTTGCGCCCCACTTTAGCCCCCGCGCGAACGGGCTT